>Ga0208644_1003202_pt1 | contig 12807 bp, 20 predicted proteins | sample VirMetDEL_Nov_18_FD_184517 | JGI IMG/M metagenome (GOLD analysis project Ga0208644, IMG submission 184517) | Aqueous microbial communities from the Delaware River and Bay under freshwater to marine salinity gradient to study organic matter... | ecosystem: Environmental > Aquatic > Marine >... | reverse complement strand
GGCTATGTTTTTCCAATAAAAAAACTGATTCCGAATTTTTTTTTGAATTTAAAACGGAATTTCGTTTTTGTTTTCTTTGTGCTGTTGTTTTGTTTTTTAGTATTGCTCCGCGCTTTGCATTGCATGGCTTACAACTACTAACGAGGTTCTCTGGCGAATCATCTCCGCCTTCTAGCACTGGGATTAGGTGGTCGGCTTCGGTTGCAGGGTTGCCGCACCAATGGCATTGGGGGTTGGTTTGTAGCAATCTGCGTCGAGCGTGTGCGTAGGCCTTGTTGTTTGTTGTGTGTTGACGTGGCATCTCACGCGCTTCGCTTGTGCTGACGCGGCGCTTGCGCGCCTTGTCCATGGTGGGGGTGGGGGGCTGTCATGTCGGGCTTGGCCTTTCGTGTTCTGTTTGTTTACTGTATGTCATTTGTTGTTGTGATGTGAACAGTTGTGTGAATGCTCCACCCTCTGGCTTGCCCAACCCAGATCCCTATTGCTTCACTTCATCAGTCTGTTTACTGATCGCCCGATCGCATTGCCCAAATCACTTCGTCTTGCATGATTCGAGGCGCGACCGTCTACCCACGCTTTCCGTGTGTTACCCGATCACCTTGCGACGGTGTAGGTCATGCGACTAGCCGATTGTTTATGCTCTGGGATTGCTCAAAGTGTAAAGAATGTACTCCATGTCGGATGGCTTCCAAACGGCAGCGTGACAGCCAGCCAATTCGCAAGCATTCAACCAAATCTTTTGACCCGGGGTTAGTTTTCCTTTTTCAGCTTTAAGTTCAATGACTAACGGCCGACCGCCTTGAAACGGGTGAACCATAAACAAATCAGGGAAACCTGTGTCGCCTTGAACGTGTGTTGCCCAAGCGCCGCGCCTGTTCATTGATGGCAAATCGTGATGCACAAGCCAGCCATAACGTTTGGCGATGCTAATCACCATGTCTTTGAAATCGGCTTCGCTGATCTTTGGATCAAGTTTCATTAAAGCGTTTCCGACCAAATCTTGTCCGCAAGATGATTTATTGCCCACCTGATCTTTTCTTTGCTGCGATTTTGATCATCGCCAAATTGGTTATAAACAACCTGCAACCGTTCAATCGCGTCAAGCAGTTCAACTAATGTCATTTCAAAGCCTCGATTACTGCGCTCGCTTCATGTGACTTCAATAGTTCCAGCACCGCTTCATCGCTGTTCAACGTGCGTTGGATCAGTTCCAGCAGGCGCAAATCGTCAAGACCTGCATCCTTGGCCAGTTTCTTGATATAGCCAATCTGTTTCGGTGTCGCAAACGCGCCTTGGGGTGTATGAACAGGTTTGGTTGACCCGATCGGTGAAAGCGTGACCTGACTATCCGATCGGGCCACCTTGGACATCTCCTCACGGGATGGCCTTTTGCCCTGCGTGGCAAACACAAAATTAGCGCAAGCGCGCCCAATTGCTGATGTTTCGCAATTCTCCACAAACGATGTTGCGTTCACTCCGCGATCCGTTTTTATTTCCTCTGCCCATCCTGTCGCGACTGGGTCTTTGTCGTCTTTGTCTGCATATAGTTCGGCATAGAAAACGCAAGCGTCGCCTGTGTAGTTCAACATTTGGGTTCGCACCCGACCATTTGGATGTGCTTCCCAGAAACGCGCTAAGCGTGATTCAACGGTTTCGTAGTTGGTTAGATCGAATGCCATCAGCAGGCCACCCAAACAATCGCGTTGCGACCGTAACGTGTTTTGCGACGCGCGCCGCTGTCCATGATGTAGCCGTCTTTGTGTAAGCCGTTAATGCGCGCAGAAACAGATTGTGCAGGCAACAACAACAGCGTTGAAATTTCGTCTGCTGTCATTCCTTTTGCTTCGCTTTTCGCAGCCCATTTGATCCAAAAATGGATTAGTTCACGTTGCTTGCCGGCATTTGGTTTTGCTTTTTCAGCTGCTTCGCGTGATGTGTCAACTGCATCGTGACGCACTGCAACGCTTGGGTGATCTAACGCAACTTTTGTTTTGTGTCCACCTAAACCGATTGTGGATGTAAACATTTCTAGTTGTTCTGACATGTCGGGATTCTCTTTCATTAGTCGGGTTTAATCTGGCCGCCTAGGCCTTCAATTGCCAAAGTAACACATTCGGCGTAGTCATCCTGGCCACTCAATTGAAAATCAATCAGCATGTTTCGCAAGCCTCGAATCAAATGATCGTCACGATATTTGCGTTCAACATGCTTAGGTCGCGCAATCTCATCTAACAAATTGAACACAGCCATTTGATGGTTCATCATTGCTTTTGATTCCAAAACCATTTTCCTTGTCTCCTCGCTTAGTTCGCCTTGATTCCAAGCAACGCCTTCGCTCATTGTGCTGTTTTCCATGGCGACCAACCCGAACGTGTAAAAATTATCAAGCCAGCGCGCAAGTTAATTTGTGGGTCTAACAACATTTCACATGAGGTCAGCAAGCCTGCTTTTTGCAAATAACTATTTGCGCCTTTGCACCAAAAACCGTTGATCTGCATCAAGCCGTAACTGCCTGACATTGGATCTTTGGTGTTGTGGCTTGTTGCAATTCCGTTGCTTTCCCTAGTAATCACCATGACCAGTTTTTCGTATTGCTCGACTGGCCAGCCAAGGTTCACGGCCAAGGCTGCAAACTGTTCTGGCGCGGTTGCGTAAGGGTCAATAAACAACGTGCTGGAAGTTGTGGTTGTCGGCTCAATTAAGTAGGGATGTACATCAAGGGTTCGGCTAGGTTGCCCTGATTCGCTGTTTACAGGGCCTATAGCGAGGGCAAACCCCCATAGTGCTGTGATTAGGCTGGCGATTATTTTTGGGGCTGTAAATGTCACATTTTCTCCAATTGGTATGGAACGCCCCAACTGCCTAGAGCGTTCTTGAATGCAAGTTGCGAATGCAACACGCGGCCGCTTTCGGGGTCACGGAAAATCTGAACCATGCACTGTTGCCCATCATCAAGCGAAGTCAGAAAAACTTCGTAGTGGTAAATCTTGTGATCCATGGTTTGTGGCCTTTCGTCGGTGTCTCCACCGTAGGCAACCCGTCAGGCTATTGCAAGGATTTCGTTTGTTTCCATTGCAGCACAAGGGCTGGAACACGGTCGCCAACGTAATAGTTGACGTGCCATGGCTCGGAATCCAGTTCCCAAGTGAAGCCGTACAGCGCGGCGGTCTCTGCCATAAACGCTAAACGTTCGCCTGATGCTTCGCTTACATCAACAGACAGACCCAGATTGTGATTTGACTTTCCAGGTTGCGCGATTGGTGCTTTGCCTTTTTTCAGATACCAATTTTTGCCCTGATACACCCGGGGTTTCACGCCTTCAATTGGAACTAATTGCATGCGATCATTCCATGCGATTGTTTGTGTTGCTAACGAACGGTAAGTGTCAGCTGCGCTTGTTGGCTTGAATGTTTTGATGCCATCTGCAAACGCTCGATCACGCCATGCCATCCATGCTTGCGCGGCTAACAAATGCAATTTGCCGTAAGGCTTAATTTCTGCCAGTAAATTGATTGGCATTTCACCTGGCGTTACATGCAGCAACGTTGCAGGGCGAATGATTTTATGCTTGTGGGGAACGCCCAAAGCCTTCATCCTTTTTGTTTACCCAACGCATGATTGGCGGAATCAACGCAGCAATCGCGCCTTTTGCATAGTCGGTTGGGTCAAGTGTTCCTGTCGCATAAACAGCAACAAGCGCGCCAACAAGGCTTCGCGCATAACTAGCCAACATTGCTTTGTCTTTGTCTTTCATTTGTGATCCTCTAAATGTCCGTCAATTTTCTGTTCTATTCGACCCAAGGTTCTGTGTACTTCGCCATGGTCTTTTTTGTTGTCGCTGCCGATTTTGCCAATGAGCGCCACCAATACAAGGAAACAACCACCGATGACAGCAACCACAACTTCAACCGCCATGTCATTTCTCAACCGTTGGTGGAACTAAAAATTCACCATATTCGCCCAAAGTTGGATCAAACAAAATTCCTGGGCCTGCGTAAATGTTTCTAAAATTTCCGTTGTAAGAGGTTTGCAGCCATTCGCCAGGAATGTCTAGCGACGCAATGAACGCTTGACCTACTGGTTCGGATTCTGGAAATGGCAAATTGCCGCAATCTTCGTTTGAAACAACAATGACTTCGTCAACCACGTTGTTTTTTACTCTTGCAAAATGCGCCATGATCAAACCTTCCAACGAATGTAAATGATGCCTGAACCGCCAGCGCCACCAACACCGCCGTTGTATGCGCCACCGCCGCCAGATGCTGTGTTTGCTGCTGCTGCTGAACCGTTCAATGTTGAACCTGCACCGCCGACAGATGAACCGCCAGCACCGCCAGCGCCCGATCCGCCGCCGCCACCACCGCCAGCCTTGAACAATGATGTTCCGCCAATGAACGTGTTGATGTCAACGCCAGTTCCGCCAACACCGCCTGTTGTTCCCGAACCTACGTTGCCAGCCGCGCCAGCACCGCCACCGCCGCCAGCAAAGTTTGTGTTTCCGCCCGTACCGACCGCCCCGTCAAATCCTTGTTGACCTGCGCCTGCGCCTGGTGCTGCTCGACCGCCACCACCACCACAACCGCCAGACAATCCAGGTATGCGTTCAGCACCTGGATAAGTTCCATAACCTGGGCCACCGCCCACACCTGTAAACAATGTTCCCATTTTTGTTGGCGAACCAAACAAACCTGCTGCACCGCCAGCACCGATTGTGATCGTTTGGTTTGTGTCTAAATAAAAAGTTGCAACGTTGCTTCCACCAGCACCACCGCCACCAGACGAACCTACTGAAACAGTGTCTGTTCCTGTTCCACCTGCTGCGCCACCACCAAAGATATAGACATCAAAGAGCCCCGATTTCGTAATTGTCAGCGTTCCTGATGATGTAAACGAAGTCCAGTTGTACGCCACACCGCCAACGGTTGCTGACACAACACCTGTTCCACCTGTTGCAGTGCCATACGTTGCACCGCCACCGCTAAAAAAAATAGCAGCACTAGCACTTGTGAAATACAAAGTGCCACCTGCCCATGTGCCTAACGCTAGAGACCCTGCGGTCGTGACTGTTGCTGTTCCTGCGGTAATGGTTGTTGTGCCAGCGCCGATGTTTTGAATGAACAAAGTGTCGCCAGCATTGAACAAACCCGTGTTTACGGTAATTGTTGTTGCCCCGGCATTGGACATAACAATTCGTGTTCCTTTATCAGCTGCGGTCAAAACATAACTTGCCGTTTTGTTTGACACAGTTTGGTTAAATGCGTTGGTTTGCAACGTAGTCATTTGTGCAGCCGTAAGAATTTGGCCTGCGGTGAATGTTTGTAGTGCCATGTTTCCTATCCTAAAGCATTAAGGGAATCTAGTGTGCCATATTGCGCGTCATCCAAAATCAGTTCATAGACGACCGTCGTAGGTGCAGTACTGATCAAAACCTTGTGTCCTGAACTTAAATCCAGGTAATGCTCGATGCCTTCCACGGACAGTTCTTGGGCAAGTTGGGTTGTGCCAGTTCCACTAGGAAATGTCTTTTCAATGGTGACTGTGTTTCCAATTTCAATAATCGCTACCGTGTCGCGTTGTGCGGTTGTTAACGCCATGAACGCTGTTTCAACGGATGTGAACCGTGGTTCAGGATCGCCGTTGAGCAAATATGAAGCGGCTGTGTCAATGGCTGTTTGTTCGTGTAGCAGGCTATTTGTGATGCTTGATGTTTGGATGAAATATGTTGCGATGGATGTTAAATCCTCGGCTGTTGATGTTGTGCCGTCTAGGCCTGTGACAACGGATCTGTTGACGACAGCGTCGGCTTCAAAAGATATGCCTAGGCCGTAGTAGGGAATGTTTGTTCCGTCGTCGTGGAAGTCGGCAACAGGGGCAGAAAGCGATGCACCGATTCGTTCTTGGAATGTGAACACGCCGTCGCGCGACATAAACACGCGCCCAAATTCTGCTGTGTCGTTTACCTGCGAAACATACGACAACACGTTTGTTCCAGCTGCGACCGTGTATGCAGAATCATGGCCAAGGTTGACTGTGCCTGTGGCAATGTCACGGCTTGCGCCAGTAGGGAAATCTACTTCGGGCAAGCTTAAAACAGTTTCCAGTCGCTGTCCTGATGTTTCTGGCGATGGATTGAATTCGTCAAGATATGTTTGCGACAACAAATAAAACTGATCCGCGCAATACACAGTAACGCTGTCTAATCCGCCCAACGCGAAGTTGTAGTCATAATTGATGACGAAACCGCGAAAGAGCAGTTCTGGATTGTCGGCGTTGTCGTATCGAATTAGTTTTACTTCGCGCATTGGGGCAAGCCCCGGCACGTTTTGGTTGCTGTCATAAAATGGACTGTTTTCATCAAACGGATTAAAAATCCCTGAAACATCAAGAATTTCAAATGACATTGTTCCTGCGCTGAATGTGTCACCAATGTCTCGACGGCCGCGTTTGACGCTGATTGATTGTGTTGATTCAATTACCGACGCAAACTGGGTTGTTCCATCCAGTACATAATCTGGGCTGTCCAATAGGCCTTTAATTGCGCTGTCTAATGTGAAACCGTCAAGAGTGAAACCTGTGTCAATTTGTAGGTCGTAGTTGCCAGCGTTGACAACTGGAAAGCCAGCCATCAGGCAATGTTCAAGGCCAACGGCCCTGCACTCCGCGAATATGCGCGCAAAGCGTTTGTGATTGCTTGACCAATTTCGGCGCTTGTTGCTAATCCGCCGTTTACATTGATATTGACATCACCGCCGCCGCCAGCGCTCATTTTTGATAATGGAACTACGGCTTCAGGGCCTGCTTCGCCGATCAATGCCAATGTTGGTTTGTTGACGATTCCGCCTTCAGCCATGGCTGGAATGCCGCCAAGGTTCGCCACAATCTTGTTTACGCGCTCGGTGATAACAACATCAATGCTGACGGTTCGCTTTAATTTGGCTGCAATTGCATCCATTTTTTTCATCAGTTTCGGTGTCAGTTTGTCTAGTTCGGCTTGGATGCCATCAACAACTGCTGTCGCGCTATCAATGCCTGCCTGATACCACTTAGCGGCCGCATTCAACCCGACTTTGGCAGCAGCCGCGTTAGCCGAATCTACAAGTGCGTTTGTTTCATCAATAGCGGTTTGACCGCCTGCGATCAATTGATCTGCGATTGCTGCACCTGCTTCCGCCCCTGATGCCAGGACTTGGGCTAATGCGTCTTTGGAAAGGTTTTTGTCGAGCAGCGCCTGAATCTTGGCTGCATAATCAATAACGCCTGCAACCTGGCTTCGCAAGCCGTCTAGGAATCCTTTGCCTGTTTCTTTGCCTGCGTCTTGTGCGTCAGCAAAACTAAATGCCTCTTTTATGCTGTCGGAAACTGACGTTGCAAAATCATCAAATGCGCTTTTGGCATCGGCAAGAGCGTCGTTGGCATCGCTTAATGCTTCGCCCAATTTGTCTTTGAAAGCGGCAGCAAATGATTCGACTTCCTTGGCCGCACCCCCGACCGCGTCTTTTTGGTCTTTCAGCGCTTTATTAAAAATGCCTGCTTCGTCGGCCAAACGCATTTGTTGTGCTGATGATCGGCCAAGTTGTTGATTCCATGCGCCAGTTGCTTTGTCCGATTCACCAACAACGCTTGCAACTGATTTAAGAAAGCCAAGAAAACCCCGAACTGCTTTTGTTGCAGGGTCAACCATTTTGAAAATGTATTCAAAGCCTTTTCCAATTTTGGTAAACGTTTCTGGATTGCGTTGCACCCACAGTGAAATGTCAACAAGTGAATTGCTGAATTCTTGAATTGCCGGCAATAGTTTTGTGCCAAGTTCAATTTGAACGTTTTTGAAAATTGCACCTAGGGTTCGTTGACTGTTTGCTAGGCCGTCGCTTGTTCGCAGGAAGTCGCCTTGTGCGTCGCCTGTTTGTTTGTAGATTGCGGCTTGTGCTGCCAACACTTTTTGTTGGGCTGTTAGCGCGCCTTTGCCGTCATAGATGCCAAGGGTCATTGCTTCTTGGCGCAATACGGCATCGTTTAGCAGAACGCCGTAACGGCGCAATGGTTCTGATTCACCGCGCAATGCAGCGCCAATGGCTGTGATTGCTTCCTCTGGGGTTGTGTTGTTGAACGATGCCAGGTCGGTTGACAGGGTCACGAAATCGGTTGTGAACGTTGCCAGATCATCGCCAGCCAATCCAGCTGCTTTTCCGAATGTGCCGAATACGCCTGCTGCGTCGAGGACAGATTGTTTTGATTGGCCAAGGCTTGTTGCGGCGGTGGATGCAAAGTCTTTGATGCTTTTTGATGCGCGACCGAAAACGACGTTTACTTTGCTTGTTGATTCTTGGAAGTCTGATGCTGCGTCAATGGCAGGTTTGATGACTGCGGCGATTGATCCGATTGCTGCGGCTGCTGGAATTGCTGCACGTTGCAATAGGAACATTGCTTTCGAGCCTGTGCCTTGCAAGGTTGCAAATTCGGCTTTGGCGGCATTGATGCCTTTCGGATTGAATTCCGAAATGATTGGGATTTTAATTGCCATCAATAACCAAATTTCTGTTGACTTCCGCCATTACATCGCCGACTAAGTCAACCACAGCGCCTTGAATTTGTATTGCATTTGATTCGTACGCTGGCCACATTGCCCGGGATGCGTTGCCATAGCCCTTGTTCATCAGGTTTTGCACAAACTGAGATGATGCGTTGTTGCGACCTGCAATGTCAAAGATCGAACCCCAACCTGTGCGCTGCTGAACCATGAACACGGCAACTTCATCAGTTCTGCCTTTGCGTGTGTTGATTTTCGCAATCACGCCTTTTTTGACGAGGCCGCCATCCCAACCGCCTAAACGTGCATGTGGGCGCGCCATGTGAGACAGCGGCGCTTCCGATGGGAATTTGGCTTTTGCCTGCACGACGACAGGCTTCACAATGTCTTTGTAACGCTTTGTGAATTCGCGACGCAATTTAGGGTTGACTTTGTTCAGTTCTTTTAGCGCGGCCTGCACACCAAACACGTTGACTGAAGTTGTAACGCTCATCGCCTTTTATCCTTTGACTGGTCATTTAAAACACTAATGACGGTCAGCAGGTCGCGTGTGTCAAATTCTATGTGCGGCGGCCACCACCCTACTGAAACCAGCAATTCTGCTAGTTGTTTTCGGTAAGTTCCCCGCCCGTATGGTTTGGGTTTGTTTGATCCACCGCTTCGATTTCCATGTCTGGGTGATTGTCCAGCCATTGTTTTGCTGTTGGCTCGATCTTTTGACCGCTTAACTTCAACATGAAGTGCGCCCAAAAAACCATGTCCATAACGCCGATTCCTCGGCCGTCAGAAACTTTGCGGTTTTCTTGTTTTTCCCATTCCGCGATGCACAACAAATTTGTTGATACTTCGTGAACCTGACCGTTTGGTGTCGGGGTAACTTTCAGTTTGATTTTCACTTTGTCTCCTTGTGTCGGGCCAAGTGATGGCCGTTATCAGCTAACGCTTAGCACGCCGCCCGTGAAACTTAGGTCCACTGTGCTTAATTCGCCCAAGGCCCCGTTGATCACAGGCATACTTTCCAGATAACAATCGGCCAGGGTGAAAACCTTCGTGACAGCACCTTCAACAACGGTTGCAACAACGGTTGTGCGTGTGCCAACAAGTGCGGCCAATGTCTGGTAGGTCTCGCTTGCTGCGTAGGACTGAAACAGGGTCATGGTGCATTCGTTGTTGTAGAGACCGCCTGTGTAAGTGCGGCCAGTGTCTGCCAGCGTGGTCTTGTCAAGCGATTCGCGCAATTGCGTAAAAACAATTCCTGTGCATTGATCGACGAGCGAAACGCTGTTGACAGTCAATGCTGACAAATTCGAGAGATAAGTGGTTGTTGCCATGTGGGGTTACTCCTTTGGTTCTTTCTTGATAGTAGGTGATTTTTTCGGCTTGTCGGTGGATTCCTCAACGATGAAACCGCCAGCGATTAGCGCTTCAATGTTGATTCCTTGGGCTGGCTCGAATTCGTCGCCGACCGTTCCAACCTTTGGTGAATTGATGATGTATTTCATAGGCTTGATGCTTCCATGTTGATAATGACTTCATAGCAAGGGTACAACGCGCCGCCAATCTCAATGGATGATGGGCGACCCTCTGTGATGGCCACGTTCTTTCCAAGTAACTGTGCGGTCATGTTTAACAACTTGCGTTGCGCGTCAAGGTTGAACGGCCCCGGCACGATCAATTGAATTGGGAATTGCAGCTGGATTCGCTTGTTTGTCATCAATGGTGTTGTGAAGGATGGCGCGTTAATAAATGCACACGGGGGTTGCATGTTGCGCGGATCGGTGACAATCGTGATGGCTGGCGAAATTGTCCCAAGAGTTGTTGCCAGATCATCCACCGCCTTGTTCAGTAGGTCGGTGTAAGCGGTTGGCATTAGGCCACCTGGGCGCGTGAGATGCCAACTAACTGCATCACCATTGCTGACAATGCAACAGGGGGTTGGCTTCCCATGTCGTTAAACGAACTGAAAGCGTCAACTGATCCGCGTTGGCGGTAAAGCGCGCCGCCATACATGATCGTTCCAAGTTTCACATCCTGCGATGGAACAGTGGTCAGGCTGTCGCCTGTGTAACCGCTTTCCTGCCGTCTGCGCCAAATAAAATTGTTTGCCGCTGCCGCACAGATCGTTAGAAACGTTTGATCGCCTGCCGTCGCTGTGGCCAGATACAACCAATCGGAAATGTCGTTGGCTGTAATCCATGTGCAGGTTTGCGTATAGGTCACAGTTCCAGTTGCTGGGCCTCGATCAACGTTTGATCCTGTGACCGCGTACAGCACCTGATTTGGAATTGGTGTGAATGCGTCAAAGGTCAAATCGCCTTGGCCGTCAACGCCCGTGAACAAGTATTCAGGGCAATCGTAAACAGTAAACGTGCCATTGAATGGCGCGCCTACTGCTCCGACTGTGATTGACTGGCCGACTTCAATTTCTGTGGGGGTTAGTAATTGAATGACGGCGTAGTTGTCTAACAACTGCTTATGTGTGACCGAATATGTAGCCATGGCGGTTAGGCCGCCTTTCTACTAAGCGACGGTGATTGATTGTACGAACTGGCTACCTGCAACCGCCGATGGGTTTTGGGCATCCTGAACGAATGTTGCAAAGTAACCGTAGTAAGAGAACGTGCGAGCCAACAGATCAGGCACTTCGACTGAACGCATGCCCTGTTGTGCTTCATAGAATTCTACGGCTGGACCGTGAACTACAAGCATTGTTCCGCTTGCTGCGTTGCCGTCAACGACAATTTCCAAACCAAGTGGGTTCATTCCTGACCATGAAGCGGCCGATCCTGCACCAAGGGTGTTCTGACCGATAAGGCCAGGTGCGCCGATGGCAGGGAAAACAGGTCGATTTACATCGTCTACCTGACTGCCCAATTTTCTCCATACGTCAACTGACACGACAAGATGGGTTGGGAACAAGTTGGTGGTTGCTGAAATGTTTTCTGCTGCTCCATAAATGCCCGTGATCAACGATGACACGTCGCCTGCGGTAACAGTCCAGGTGTAACCCGAAGTCTGCTTTTGCGAAACGAGATAATCAACTGCGATGTCGTTCGTTTGCTTCAGATATTGGCCTGCGAGGTCATTCAAGATGACGTTCATTGCTGCGGGGTCTGTGAAGTCCATTGTCTGTTGCGCGATTTGGATCGACCCAGCGATCGTTTGCCGACTGACCGAATTCGCTGCAAGGACCATTGTCTGCGAAGTAACTGCTGTTCCCTGCGTGTTCTGCTTTCCAGCTGCGGTTGGCGTGGTGATGCTTGGGCGCGTGAATGAAATTCCGCTTCCTTGTGGCATTGCGCGTGTGCCGAATGCTGAAACAGTTGGGCGAATGAAGTTGTAGTTCTGGAACACTGGTCCAAGAACTGGAACTGGCAAGAGACCCGGGGTGTCACTGGTCAAGTCCTGTGATACTGCTTCAATTGCTGACTGGTTGCGTCGCGCTGCATCGTGGAATGCTGTGTTTACTTTGCGGAATGTGTCTCCGCCAATGTGCATTGCAGCAAGATATTCACCTGCTGATGGCATACGAAATTCGCGCTTTGATTCAGCAAATACAACTGGGGAAGTTGGGATTGCTGCTTCGATTGGGGCTTCTGCGGACATGTTTTCTTTCTCCTGTTCTGGAACTTCTATTTGAATATTAGTGATTTCGTTTTCTTGTTGTGGGATACTCTCTGGCTCGCTCGCGGCGACTTGCGTGATGACGGCATCGGCAAATGCTGGGCGGCCAGTGACTAGCGATAATTCGATCCACTCCCCAGCCTGCACGATCATTGTTCCGTCGTCTTTAATCTTAAATTTTGTTGGATTTACGCCAACAGAAACGCTGTCAATTACGCCGTCAAGGCTTAGTTGTAATGCTTCCTCGGCGCGTGAAGTCTTGCTGAAACGTGCTGAAAACATCATTCCTTCAGGGGTTTCTACGCGCTCCGTGACAATGCCAACGGCCTGTTCTGAATCGTGGTTGACATACAGTTTTGGTGCTTTGCCGTCGGTTGGCAAACTGCCTGCCTCGAATATGACTTTTGTTCCGTCGCTTACGGTTGCGGCAACGCCGTATGGAACGGCTACGCCAGAAACTGTGCGTGACGGTACGCCTTCAACTTTTGATGCGTCAAGTGTGAGGTCGTGCGAAATTAGTTTCAACATGTTTCTAGTCTGACTCCATAGTTGGGGTTTGTGGTGGATTCATTTCCTCTGGGTCGTCGTATTCGCCCATTTCGCCATCAATCATTTCGGCCAAATACGATTCCACGTCAAATTTGACGATCGTTCCT
>Ga0208644_1003201_pt1 | contig 12812 bp, 19 predicted proteins | sample VirMetDEL_Nov_18_FD_184517 | JGI IMG/M metagenome (GOLD analysis project Ga0208644, IMG submission 184517) | Aqueous microbial communities from the Delaware River and Bay under freshwater to marine salinity gradient to study organic matter... | ecosystem: Environmental > Aquatic > Marine >... | reverse complement strand
TGACAAAAAAGCCGACGGTCAAAGATTGGCTCTTTTATATCTAGATCTTGCAACACTAATTGAATTAGACGGCGAACAAGAAGTAGTTAAAACTACTGAAGAAATTCGTCAAGCTAATTCTTTAGCAGGAGCGGTGTTACGATTAAACCTAAAAGGAGCTTATCCTGGTTTATCTGATGCTGCTAATGATTTATTGATGTCTCAGATAGGCGAAGATATTGTTCCATTAGATAGTAGTCTAAGAGCAAAAGCAGTTGACGCTTTTAGGGCTTTAGCCTGGGGATGTTTCGAAGGTTCAAAATAAGGTAAAATATTATGCCAAGACTTAGCCCATCAGATTTGTATAACAATTATAGAAAAGGATTTTCTGGGTGTTTATGGGAAGAACATGTATATGAACAATTATTAGAAAATTCTAAATATTCATATTTCAAAGATGGTGCCAGAAAAATTAAAAATAGCGGAAAAGGCAAACTTAGCACACCATACAAAAGCGTGTTAAAATTTGATAAAAATCCATATAATGAAAGACAAACCACTGGAGATTGTGTGTCTCATGGAACACGTAACGCTTGCGATGTTTCACGAGCAGTAGAAATAGATGTGCATCGTGATAGAGAGGCTTGGTTAGCACGAGGTGCTACAGAGGCTATTTATGGTGCTAGGGGTCATGGTGGTCAAGGTATGAGTTGTGCCAGAGCGGCGACCTTTGTAAGCGAAAGTGGTGGAATATTAGTTAGAAAAAATTATAAGGGAGTTGCTAATTTTAGTAAATATGATGGTAACATGGGTGCTAGATGGGGATCTAGAGGTTTACCAGACAACGTAATTGATGTTGCTAATGATCATCAAATTAAAACAGTTAGCTTGGTTAGAACTGTTGAAGAAGCTAGAGATGCTCTTGCTAATGGTTATGGATTAGCAGTATGTTCTAGTTATGGGTTTAGCAACAAAAGAGATAAAAATGGTTTTGCTAAAGTAAGCGGAAGCTGGGCTCATTGTATGGCCTGGATAGCATGTGACGATACTGGAAGTGAACCAGCATTTTTGGTACAAAATAGTTGGGGTAAGTGGAATGATGGAGGTCATCCAGAGTGGGGTAAGATTCCAGACGGGTCGTTTTTAATTCATGCCGATGCGGCAGCAGGGATGCTTAAACAGAACGGTTCTTATGCGTTCAGTCAGTTTGACGGTTTTCCTGTTCAAAAACTTCCTTCTTATGGTTTTGAGGATTACTTATGAAATTTTTAGATAAGGTAGCATTAAACAGACTAATAAGTATTATAGCCAATTTTATATTAGGCATACTTAAAATATTTGCTCCAAAATCTGTTGATGGTATAGAAGTACCAAAACCTAGACGCAGAATTTTCCCGTGGCTATGGAGAAACTCAGATGACTAAATTAGTATCTTTACTACTAACGGTATCAGTTCTCATAGCCGCTACTGACTATGGGTATAATGGTTCTACAACAGCAGCAGTCAGTTTAGCTGGTGGAATTATTAAAGCCAAACATATAGACAAAGAAAAAAAATATCCTCGCAAAGATTGTCCAGTTTGTAAGGGTAAAGGGTGGTACATTAGTGGTGATGGAATTAAAAAAGTAGAGTGCGGATATTGTGAACCAGAATCATCTGATAATGCAGAAGGTGGGGTTACTCATCCTCCAGCGGTTTTAAATCCAGATTGTAAAACCAAGGTATCCAAAAAATGAATGAAAAATTAAAAAATATTGCTGAAAAAATTAGACAGCTATCCAATATACCAGAAGAAGAAACTTTTGGTAGTGTTATAGCAATATTAATGATTATAAGCATCACATTAACTCTGATCAGAGTTATACAGGAATGCAATAAAAATAAAATATCTGAAGATTTTAGTCAACAAGATGTTTGTAATTTATATGGTCAAGAAATTAGATCGTACAGTTTGCGTCGTGGCTGGTTTACTAAGTTAAGAATCAAAAAAATATTAAGACGCAAAATGTCTAAAGAACAATATGCTAAATATAGCTTAAAACTTGTTAATGCTATTTTAGATGTAGGAGAAAATCTCAAGGATGATGAAGTCATTACCTTAGTGGAGGCGGCCAATGTTTAGTTTATTAATATGGTGTGTATATGGTTTATTTGTAGGAAGTATAGCTAAGGCAATAGTTCCTGGTGAAGAAAGAATGGGGTTTTTCCAAACTATAGCAGTAGGTGTGGCTGGATCATACGCTGGTGGCGCGGTCTTATATCTATTAGGTAGTTATAGTAGTGTTAGTCCTTCTGGTATTTTAATGGGTATAGCTGGTGGTGTGTTAAGTTTAATTGTCTATAACAAGTTAACCAAAACTTCTTGACATACCGACTCGTCGTACTATAATACTAATTATGGAACGACCAGAATGGACAGATTACTTTTTAGGTTTGGCTAGAGTTGTATCTCAACGTAGTCATGATTGTCAAACACAGCACGGTTGTGTAATTACAGATAAAAATAATCGCATCTTAGGATTAGGATATAACGGATTTCCTCGTGGTTTGAATGATAAAACATTGCCGAATAGCAGACCATTTAAATATCCGTGGATGATTCATGCAGAGCGTAATGCGCTATCTAATTGCACTCTTAGACCAGAAAATGGGATCGCATATGTTACTGGTCAATGTTGTAATGATTGCATTATGGCTTTATGGCAAGAAGGAGTTTCAACAGTTATTATGATGGACAGTCACGGTACACACCAATTTGATGCAAATGCTAAAAAAATATTTGATGCATTTGTCAATAATAGCGGCATCAACATAAAATATGTTAAACCAAATCTTTCATGGCTGAAACAATTGTGTGGTGTAATATGATATATACAATTAGTTTCTATATTATGTTAATGAGTTATATCTATCAAAGTATTACTGGAAATATAGATATGCAACAAAAGTGTTTTCAAGGATTAGTAATACTAGCTTTCTTAAATATGTTCAATAATTATACTGTATCAAGGAGATAATATGTCTGCGCTTCAAGAGCTTCAAAATTATACATTTGTAAGTAAATACGCTCGTTGGTTGGAGGATAAAAACCGTAGAGAAACTTGGAAAGAAGCTGTGGAGCGAGTTAAGAATATGATGCTCACAATGTATGGAGATAAAGATATTGCTGAAGATATTAGCTGGGCATATGATATGATGTATAAGAAAAAAGTATTAGGTTCTCAAAGAGGGCTCCAATTTGGTGGCGAACCGATTTTAAAGCGTCATGCAAAAATATATAATTGCACAAGTTCTTATTGTGATAGATTAAGGTTTTTTCAAGAATGTTTTTGGTTATTGCTATGCGGTAGTGGTACAGGGTTCAGTGTTCAAAAGCACCATGTTGCTAAATTACCCACTCTTGAACATAATCCTCCAAAAGATCAAGGTACTGTATATGTTATAGAAGATAGTATAGAAGGTTGGGCTGATGCTCTAGGAGTATTGCTGAGTTCTTATTTTAGCAAACCCGTTGAAGAATTTAAGCAATATAAAAACTGCCACATATTATTCGACTATAGCAATATTAGACCACAAGGATCTGATCTTAGTTCTGGTGTTGGTAAAGCTCCTGGTTTTGAGCCTTTAGCTAAAGGACTAGAAAAAATACGTTCTCTATTGGATCGTTGCATAGCAAAAGGTCAAAAGAAATTGCGACCAATTGATGCATATGATATTGTTATGCATAGTAGTGATGCCGTATTAAGTGGTGGTGTTAGGAGGTCTGCTAGTTTGGCACTATTTAGTGCTGACGATGAAGAAATGGCAAAAGCCAAAACTGGCAACTGGTATATTGATAATCCTCAAAGAGCAAGAAGTAACAACTCTGCTCTTTTGCTAAAAGACGAAACATCTTTTGAACAATTTGAAAAACTTATGGAGAGTGTTAAAGAATTTGGCGAGCCAGGATTTATTTGGAGCGATTCTACAGAAATGACTTTTAATCCTTGCGTAGAAGTTGGTATGTGGCCTGTTGATGAACAAAGCGGCAAAAGTGGCTGGCAAGGATGTAACCTTTCTACTATTAATTGTTCTTCTATAGAGGATGAAAACGATTTTTATGACCGCTGCAAAGCAGCAGCTATTATTGGAACACTTCAAGCAGGTTTTACAAAACTAGATTATCTAGGAGAAGTGAGCTGTAAGATTTTTGAAAGAGAAGCCTTACTAGGGGTTTCTTTAACTGGTATCATGGAAAAACATGATTTGGTACTATCAGAAAAAGTACTAAAAGCAGGAGCAAAAATTGCTGTAGAAACCAATAAGACTATGGCTAAAAAAATTGGTATTAATCAAGCAGCCAGAGTTACTTGCTTAAAACCAGAAGGCACAAGCAGCAGTATGCTTGGTACTAGTTCTGGAATCCATCCACACCACGCCAAACGTTATATTAGACACGTACAGGCCAATGTTTTAGAAGCTCCGCTCCAACACTTCAAGAGTTTTAACCCACAAGCCTGCGAAAAGTCAAGTTGGTCTGCTAATCATACGGATGAAGTAATTAAATTTCCAATCGAAGTACCAGATGGTTCAAAATTAAAAAACCAATTACCAGCAGTAGATATGTTGTCTGTTGTTAAAGATGCCCAAAAGAATTGGGTATATTCTGGTAAAAATAAGAGTCTATGTACTCAAGATTATTTAAGTCATAATGTCAGCAACACCGTTACTGTTAAACCAGATGAATGGGGTAATGTTACCAAATATATCTATGACAACCGCAAATATTTTGCTGGTATTAGTCTAATTCCACAAAGTGGAGACAAAGATTATCCCCAAGCTCCATTTACTACTGTTTACACAAGCAGAGAAATTGTCAAAGAATACGGAGATGCTGCTTTATGGTGTTCTGGATTAATAGAATTAGCACTAAATGCTTTTGATAGAAATCTCTGGGCCGCTTGTGATTATGTCGCTTTCGATCAAGCAAAAGCAGAAGACGAAGAATCAAAACTTAAATTCATCATGAAAATGAAAAATTTTGCTGGTAAATATTTTGATGGGGATATCAGACGCTTAACATATTGTATGAAAGATGTTTATAATTGGAAATTATACTGTGATTTATTCAACACGTTTAAAAAGGTTGATTACACACAACTAGTAGAAACAGAGGATAATACTGCCGGAATAGAAGAAGTTAGTTGTGCTGGCGGCGCATGTCTAATTTAACTTTATTTCGGAAAGGTATAAAATTTGAGAAAAAATAAAAAGAAAAGGGTAGTAGATGCTACAAACCCATTGACGCCTCATCCCGTCTATAAAAATAGACTAAAACCAAGAACTCCTAATCAGCATGATTTTATACGCACCATAGCTGAAAACACCATCACATTTTGTCAGGGTGTTGCGGGTAGTGGTAAAACCCATATTGCAGTAGGTATGGCTTTAGAGTATCTATTAGAAGATAAGGTTGAAAAAATTATCATAACAAGGCCTGTAGTAGAATCTGGAGAGAGGTTGGGATTTTTGCCCGGAACGGCGGAAGAAAAACTACATCCTTATCTATTACCAATACTAGATGAAATTTCTTATTTTATTCCTATGAGCCAATATGGTATGTTAAAAACTCAACATAAAATTGAAGTAGTACCTTTAGGTTTAATGCGGGGTAGAAATTTTCATAACGCGTTTGTGGTTGCCGATGAATGTCAAAACGCATCATATGATCAGCTAAAAATGTTATTGACACGTATCGGCAACGATAGTAAAATGGTACTAACTGGAGATGTAAGCCAATCAGATTTGTATAGATCCATGCGGGGTGGTTTTATAAAACTAATAAATAGTTTATCAGACTTAGACAATGTAGGAATATCTAAGTTATTAAACGATGATATCGTTAGAAATCCAATTATTGGTAAAATATTATCCAGACTTGAACAAATAGAGTATGAAGAAGAACAACAGTAGATGCTTGTTACTTAATGCTGACTTCACGCCCTTATCCATCATACCTTGGAAAAGGGCTGTGGTTTGGCATATGAAATATGAAAATACTGCTTCTTACGGTATAGATATTATAGATTTTTATAAAGATGATTTTATTGTAGGCACCAATAATAAAAAATATCCCATACCAGCAGTTGCAAGAACTAAAAGATTTTTTCGTCAAAGTCATCAAACTCTAATCTTTTCTCGTAAAAATATCTTTCTTAGAGATAACTATACCTGTCAATATTGTGGTATTCAATATGAGATCAATAATCTAACATATGATCATGTGATACCACGATCAGTGTGGAGCAATACGAAAATGTCTCCTACTTGTTGGACAAATATAGTTACAGCTTGTGTCTCTTGTAACAGGAAAAAGGGCAATAAAACGCCTAAACAAGCAAATATGCCATTGATAAATATTCCAATAAAACCAACAAAGAGTCAAAAATACTTGCCAGTAGCCCATCATCTACGTAAGATAAAGACAGATATTCCATTGGAATGGAAAACATATTTACCAGAATTTTATTATGCCTAATTATACTTATGGTTGTGATTCTTGCGGCCAAACGTTTGAACTGTTTGCTTATATAAAGGATTATAATCCTACTCCAGCTTGTCCAAACTGTAGAAGAAAATCACACAGACTCTATCATATAGATGTATTAACTCAGTCAGCTTCTGTTAAAAAATCAGATAGTGAACTAAAAACTATCGGAGATTTGGCTTTAAGAAATTCTGAAAGAATGAGTGAAGATCAAAAAATTTCACTATATCAAAAACATAATTCGTATAAAGATAATAAAGAAGAATCTAAACCATTGCCATCTGGCATGAGCAGAATCAAAAAACCGCCAAAAACAACTTGGCCAGGATCTAAAGGCATAAAGAAAAAAAGGAGTCCTAAAAAATGAAGGCAGAAAATTGTATATTCATACAAAATAAAAACAAAGAACAAGAAGAAATAAAAGATACAACATACCAATTTTATACTATGCTTGGTGAGCATGACTTTATAGATTCATCGAATAAACCACAAGTCAAAAAAGAATCCTCCAAAGTAGTAGCTAAATCTGTTTCCAAAAACGGAAATAATAAATTCTATATCAAAATAGGAACATACGGCAGGATTTTTAATCCAATCGGTTTATTTAGCGAAGGAAAAAATGAAAAGTTTATAGCTAAAATAGGCAGAAAAGAATTTGAATTCAAAGAAGTAAATCAAAAAGTATTCGATTTATATTTAAACTTTTTATCTACCAAAAACATAGCATGGTTAAACAATGCAGAAAGGGAGATGGTCTGATGGCTAAAACTAAAAAGAAAACAAAAGAAATAGAGTACGCTGTGAAATATTTATACGAAACTACGAAGATGTCTATCTCTAACATTGCTTTAGAACTTGGGGTTGCAGAAGCTATAGTTGATGGTATAATCAACGCAACGCCAGAACCAACGCCATTGAAAAAAAGCAAAAGTCAAGATCTTATGATTAGGCACACTTCGGTAAAAAAAACTAATAATGTTAGCATTATGACAGAGGGTGCTTCTCAAGTTAATGATGAGTTCAAAAAAAATAGCACAACAAGACCATCGAAACGCTTTAATAATTCTATCTATAGGCCAAATGGCTAATAAAAAGTATCCGTCTAAATATTCTAACGGTAAAGAAGTAACTGCCGCTCAGTATATCACAGAATTAATATGTGAAAAACGAGCCAAGCTAAATAAATTAGATTTACACTATAGATTTTGGCTCAACAAAGAATGGTCAACCTTCTATAGAAATCAAATAGGCTCAGCACATAAGTTGTTGAAGAAATATTCCGATACGGCGATAGTAAGAGCTTTGAATAATTCTAAGGCAGAAAAAATATACTCTCTGCGAGCGCCACACCTTTTGCCTATAATAGAATCAGAACAATCAAAGTTCGATGCGGAAAATACCTCTATTACTGTGGATCTAAAAAGACCTAGTAATATTAAATTTGGATCAAAAACAAAGAACAATAAAAACATATTTTCTAAATTAAAGGACATAGATAATGAGCGTTAAAGAAGACGTAACAAAAACGTTTGGTGATGATATTATACTTAGTGGTAATGCTGTGGTTGATAGAAAGTCTATTATAATTCCTGTTAGTCCTTCTCTAGATATTGTATTAAATGGTGGCATCCCAGAAGGAAGTTTTGTTGTGTTTACGGGACAACCAAAATGCGGAAAAACAACAACGTCATTAGACTTTGCAGCAGCGGCACAAAGGCCAGAATATCAAGGAGATCTTAAAAATCCGAGAGAAGTGTACTATCTAAACATCGAAGGTAGATTGAAAAAAAGAGACCTAGAAGGAATACCCGGACTCGATCTTGCTAAATTTCATGTTATAGGCAGTCAACAAGGTAAGATACTACACGCAGAAGAATATCTACAGATAGCCGAAAAAATTATTAATGAAATACCAGGATCGGTAGTTATAATCGACTCCTATTCTGCTTTATGCACAGAGGCGGAGATTACTAGCGAAATGGATAAAATGCAAAGGGCAGATGGTGCTAAATTATTAGCAAAATTTTGTCGTAAAGTAGCTAATGTTATTCCTGTTAATAAAAATATTGTTATTGGAATTACTCACTTAATGGGCAATCCAACAGGATATGGTGCAGAATTTAAGGAGAAGAGTGGTCAGGCTATTGCTTATCAAACAGATATTAAGTTAAGAGCTAAGACCTTTAAGCCTTGGGTACTTAGTTCAGATAGTAGTCAAATCGGACAAGAGATTCAATGGCAAGTGGTTTGTTCTGCTCTCGGACCTCCTGGGGGTCAAATTACCAGCTATATTAGATATGGACAAGGTATTGATAAATATATGGAAGCTATATGTTTAGGATCAGATATGGGATTGATACATAAGGGTGGGGCTTGGTATACACTAACAGCACTACCGGATAAACCTAAATTTCAAGGAACAGAAAAAGTTAGAAATTTCCTATTAGAAAATCCACAAGCTTATGAAGATTTAGTTTCTGCTATCAAAGAGACTATGGGAATTAAATGCAAGTAAAAGATTTAGATGGAATTGGCCATAAATGGCATTTGACAGGCAACATGGCTCGTGGTAAGATAGATAATCGCTCTAGTTTTCATCTCAAGGCTAGAGAATTGATTACTAATACTTTCCCAACCCTACAAATACTAGAAGAAGTAACTATTCCATTAAGAAAAAGCGAAACTTTATATTTGGATTTTTATTTACCTCTCAAAAAACTATGTGTAGAAGTCCACGGAGAACAACACTATAAGTTTGTGCCATTTTATCACAGTAATATGTTGACATATTTAAAATCACAAAAAAGAGACAGAGAGAAAGAAGAATGGTGCAACATTAACGGCATAACTTATGTGGTATTTCCTCATTTCGAAAATATTGAAGAATGGAAACAGAGATTAAAAAATGCATAAATCCTCGAAAGAAGAATTAAAATACTGGGACGATATATTAGATGAGTATGAGAATTCTATAGGCTTACCATCTTACAAAAACGACGTATTGCCAGAAAGCGAACTAAATGAATATCTCACAATGAATAGAGATACATTAGAAAAGCTTGGACCAGAAGATTGTGCTCAAATTTCATACCGATTAGGACAATTTTCTTTTCATATTCAAAGAACAATTAATAGAGAAATAGCTAGATATAACTGGGCAGAAGAAGTAATAAAAGATACGATAGCAGATGAAATTAATAATTACAAAGGCTACGGATATATGGAGAAGGCCGGACAAGCGATTAAACATAATGACAAAGCACAATCGTTAAATAATATTAAAAAATTTGCAAAACAAAGATCTGATAGATTGTCTTATCTAGCAAATGGCATTAAAAACTTATCTGATATATTAATATCTATTCAAAGAAATAAGGTGAAAAATGGGTCTTGATAAAGATGATATCAAACAGCTTATAGCCATTTTACAAAAGGGTCTGTCGGATGATGTCGAAGACATAGCACCGAAACAGACTAAACGAAAAACTAGACAAACAAAAAAACCAAAACGCAAAAATTTATTTGATAGCATGACAGAATCTAGAATGCATAAAGATGATGTAGAAATTGATAAAAAATTAAGAATACAACCACCAACACAAAGATCTAGAAGTTACAAACCAGCAGAAGTAAAATGCAGAGTTTGTGGAAGAACAGAAAAAGTAAATCCTAGTCTAGTAGAGTCCATAGAACGATATAAGTGTAACAAGTGTTCAACATCAGCAGGCTAAAAAATGATATTGTGTGATCCAGCTTCCGAGAGGGCTGTACTGGCGGGAATCTGTAAATATGGTGAAGATGCCTATTTAGACGTTGCAGATATTATTCAAGACACTTCGTTTACTATTGACAGTAATAGTATTATATATAAGTGTTTAAAGTATTTGTTTGAGAATGAACAAAAACCCTCGATTGATGTAGCTTCGATTTATTCAGCAGCACAGGATATTGGTGTTTCAAATTTCTTCATAAAAAAAGAAGAAGCCCAACACCTAAAGGCTATTCTTGATTTTCCTGTAAGTTTGGAAAATGTAAGAAAGTTCGCTGCTAAAATTCGTAAACTAGAAATTGCTAGACTTTTAAGAAAACAATTAGAACAGGCCGGTGATAAGCTTTTAGAAATAAACGGTACGGAGCCTATAGCATCTATTATGGGCGTTGCTGAAGATGCTGTTTTCAACTTCTCTTCTTTGCTGAATGACAGCGATAATAATCCAGTTAGCATTGGCAAAGATATTGATGACTATATTAAAAGCCTAGAGGAAAATAAAGTTGATCAAATAGGTATTCCAACAGGATTTCCTATTTATGACCAAGCTATCGGTGGAGGTTTAAGAAAAGGAACTGTAAATGTAATAGCAGCAAGACCAAAAACAGGTAAAACATTATTATCAGATAATATCGGATTTCACATCGCACACAAACACAATATACCAGTGCTAAACATGGACACAGAAATGAATACTGTAGACCATGTGAATAGAGTGTTGGGTATGATGACAGAAGTTGAGATTAATGCTATAGAAACAGGTAAGTTTGCAGAATCACCAGACAAGAAAAAGAAAATCGTAGATGCAGCACAAGAGCTAAAAGCAACTAGATTATTTTACAAAAGTATTGCTGGCAAACCATTCGAAGAACAGTTAGCAATTATGAGAAGATGGATTCTCAAAGAGGTTGGACTAAATGAAGACGGAACAGCAAAACAGTGTGTCATATTTTATGATTATCTAAAATTAATGGATAGTCAGGGTATGAGCCAAGACCTCAAAGAATATCAAGTTCTTGGTTTTATGATGACAAGTTTACATAATTTTGCTGTAAGGTATCAAGTTCCAATTGTCGCATTTATTCAATTAAATAGAGACGGCATTACCAAAGAAAGTACAGATACCGCAAGCGGTTCAGACAGAATTATTTGGTTGTGTAGTAATTTTAGTATTTTTAAGCGTAAGAGTGATGAGGAAATAGCAGAAGACGGACCCAATAACGGTAATAGAAAACTCTTACCACTAGTAAGCCGACATGGAGGAGGATTAGACGATAATGATTACATAAACTGTTATATGAAAGGCTGGTGTGCAAAAATTACAGAAGGTAAAACCAGATTGGAACTACTAAACAATAATAAAACCGATGATGAAGGATTTGTTGTAGATGAAGAATCAGATGACAACTATGAAGAAATACCGTTCAATTGATCAAGCAAAACTAAAAGTATTGTGTGACGATCTATGCGACAACATAGAAAGTTTACTAGATACTTTTGACTTGGATTACAAAACAAACTCCAAAATGATATCTATGAGTTGCCCTATACATGGTGGAGATAATCCGTCTGCTGTAAACATATACCCAGAAGGAGAAACATATAGAGGAAACTGGAAATGCAGAACCCATAACTGTGAACAAGAATTTAAATCTTCAATCATTGGCTTTGTACGAGGCATTATTTCTAATCAAAAATATGGATGGTTGGAACCTGGAGATCCTAGCTGTTCTTTTAATGAGGCGCTGGATTATGTTCAAGCTTTTTTAAATAAAGATTTATCTAGTATAAAAATATCTAAGGTAGAAAAAGAAAAGAAAAACTTTACAAATATTATCAATTATATACATAGTAAAACAGAATCATCAAGTAATAAAATAAACAGATCCCAAATAATAAAGTCTATTCAAATTCCTGCAAACTATTATATTAATAGAAATTATGCTAAAGAAACTCTTATAAAATATGATGTAGGATTATGTAGCAATCCTAATAAACCCATGAATAGTAGGGTTGTGGTGCCAATATATGATAACGACTATAAGTATATGGTTGGCTGTACAGGAAGAAGCATATTTGAAAAATGCGAAGAATGTAGGTGTTATCACGATCCATCTATTGGATGTCCTGCCGACGAAAAGAAATGGCTTTATCCGAAATGGAAACATAGTGCCGAGTTTAAAAGCCAAAATCATTTATATAACTTTTGGTTTGCTAAAGACCATATTTATGAAACTGGCATGGCGGTTATAGTTGAGAGTCCAGGCAACGTATGGAGATTAGAAGAAAACTGTATCCATAATAGCGTAGCAATTTTTGGTTCTTCTTTAAGCGATAGACAGAAAATTTTATTAGACTCGTCTGGAGCTATGACTCTTATAATATTAACAGATTCTGATGATGCTGGCAAAAAAGCTGCTGAACAAATAAAAAAGAAGTGTCAAAACACTTATAGGATATTTATACCAAATATATCAAAAAACGATGTTGGTGATATGACATCAGAAGAAATAGATCAAGAAATTAAACAATATATT
>Ga0208644_1003200_pt1 | contig 12818 bp, 21 predicted proteins | sample VirMetDEL_Nov_18_FD_184517 | JGI IMG/M metagenome (GOLD analysis project Ga0208644, IMG submission 184517) | Aqueous microbial communities from the Delaware River and Bay under freshwater to marine salinity gradient to study organic matter... | ecosystem: Environmental > Aquatic > Marine >... | reverse complement strand
TATTCGCCTTCGGGGAGCGGTTTGAACTCCATCTCTTCCTTAGCTTCGCTGATTGCTTCTTCGTCTAGTCCGAATTTCGCCCATACGCTCATTGTTCTACCTCTTCCTGTGCTGGTTCGTTGTTCATGATTTTGTTATAGATTGCCCCAAGGTCGGGCGCTTCGTTAAGTTCGAGCCTACCTGACCTATCCTTGGCTACGTAGTTGTCGATCGGCTGAGTTAGTAAAAAGCGCTCATACTCGCCGGACTCGCCCATCTCTACGCGGTAGTAAAGCACTTCATCAAAATATGCTGGCAACTTCTCAGCGACTGCCTTGCCTGGAACGTCCGCGCCTTTATATCGCACGTTATTTTCGTCCTTGTTGATTTTGGGCAGGCATGTAAATACTACGTTGTACGGCTTCAAATCTCTAAACGCTTTGATTAGCTTTTGGAAGCGCTCGCCGTATTTACTCCATGCCCGAAGTGTGTCTTTGTCGGTCGGGTATTGCTTCTTGATATGCTCAAAACATCGTTCCCCGATTTCAGTTAAGCTGTCGATAAATATCCACTGGTACTTTTCTTTCGACTCTTCCTCGGTTAAGTGATTGAAAATGTCAATCAAATCGTCGAACGTCTCAACCTCGTATCCTGAAACGTGACCGCTCCTGACCTCTTCAATGACCGAAAGCAAACCAGACTCGGCGCTAATGACACAGACCTTCTGATCGCTTGGAATCGTTTTTACAAGTGACGTTTTACCCACTCCCGGCTCGCCAATAATCATGGCGACCATTCTTTCTTGACTTTGAACTTCAATAGGCTTTAAAGCCATACTTTTCCCCTTTCATTTTTTCAATTATGGATTGCAACCGCGCAATCTCGCTACTTAACCTATCTGTCTCTACAAGCAAATGCAAGACAATTTTTTCTTTTGCTTTGTCGGGCAGTTCTCGCCATTGCGCAAGCCTGCCTTGTTTAAATGGAGCCGATGCGCTGATATAAAACGGCTCTTCGTCGTTATACCGCTCGGCTATTTTCCTGATGTCTACTTTCATTCCACAAACCCGATCATGGCTACGTCTTCAACAGTATCGAAAGATACGCTTGGCTTCGCGTGCTTTACTTCTACAAGTTCGGCGATTGTGTCGCCTTGCTCGCTTTCCAGAGCTTGCAGGTAGGCTTTTTTGTCTATTGTCCACTTGTGGTTGCAGAACTGGCTTAATAATTCCGGGCTTTGCTTCAACGCCTCTTTTTTGAGGCTTAGGTTTTCCTTAAATACTACTTTTGCGGTCATTTGACCTTGAACTAAGTTCACGGTATTACAGTCCTCTTTTTTTTGTAGGCAGGCTTGCGAAATGACTCGGAACTTGATTTTGTCCAGTTCGGCGTTAAGTCTGTCAATTTGCTTTTTGATTGCAAAGCCTTTTTTGATTAACTCTTGCGTCTCGATTTTGTTTGCGTCTTCTGTTTCTTCAAATAACACTTTTAACTCCTATGTTATTATTAAATAATGGTTACTTCTTGCGCTGATTGCGCCTATTCTAAGCACGACCAGCATGGCGTTTTGCGCTGTCACTATTACCCACCTGTCGTGGTGGATAAAGGCGCTGGCTTTACTAACTCCTTTTTTCCGACTGTTACTCCTGATGACTTTTGCGCTTTTGGTGGTCAAGGGTTCGACTCCCCTCGGCCTTTAGATAAGCGTTCAAAATGAAGCGGATTTGACCGCTCAAGCTACGGCCCTGATCCTGGGCGATTTGCTCAAGTCGGGCCTTTTCTTCCGTTGCCATCTTGAACCCGATGGCTTGCATTTGTTCTTGCACTAGTTTTCTCCTTTCGTTAGTATTGTTTTTGAGCCTTTTCTAGCCTTGCTCAGGGCTTTGTACTAATAACTGCTTACTGTATATTCCTGAATTATCTGGTTTACAATCTCCGCTTTATTCAACCGACCACATACGATTTTCCCAGGATGGTCTATTACATCATAAAAATCTGATGTATTTAATAGCTCAACTTCTGGAAAGTCGATAACAACATCAGCATAAGAGTCGGCCAATTCTACGCCGTTATGCAAGCTCGCAACAAGAACTTGACTTGTTACTGGCTCCCAAACAGCGCAAGGACTGTTTATGTGGCTATAGTCGCCATCTACCAATTTTGCGAGTCGCGCGTCCATCTCTTCATTGATTTCTGAAGCACAATCAATCGCTTCATCCTCAGTTTGAAAAAATCTAACAAAATCCAAATCTTGGCAAACTTCTACATACTCTTCATTTTGGTTAATCTTTACTACAAACATCTTCTTTTCCTTTCGTTTAGTTGTTTTTTGAGCAGTTTTCAGCCATGCTCAGGGCAGTAAATTAAGCTTTTAAAAAATCACTCAAGTATCCGTAAACCTTCTTATTCCAAAGCATCGGCTCGGATTCAGCTAAAGCCATAACATGAGCTTCGCCGTCACGATCAGCGCCCATTTCTACAACTGTACACAATGTACCGTCTTCAGTTCTTAAATAGTAGACATGGCTTTGAAAGTTCATGCCACTGGCAATACCTCTACCTTTCCATGCTTTTTCAAGCTCTGCTTTTGAATTTTCAAAAGTGCTAGTACCAGAAACAAAAGAAACAAGTTGATTTGAAAGTGCCATGTTGGCCTCCTGCCTTTCGGCTGTTGGGTTGAATACTGTTTTTTTGTTTTCCATGACTTCAATGTAAATCATTGCAAAAGCAATGTAAATATATTTTTTTATTTTTTTATATTTTTTTAACAAGTTTAACCAACTTCCCTTTTTTGCCATCGGCTCGAACCGTCTGTACTTGCTCAAGCTCTATCTTTGCGTCCTCTTGCAAAACCTGCAAAATCGCCGACCTTTCTTTGCTTGATACTGATGAGCCACAGCGATTAAAGACTTTACTGATAAGCTTTTGACCTGGCGTTTCAGGGCTGAAATCGTCCACTTTCTCGATATTCGATAAGAACTGGCGCGCGATCCGGTCGGCCTGATCCTTCCCGACGTTGCTCTCAATGTTTTGCGTGTACTGCCTGAAAATAAAATCAGCAGTCGCAACAGCCCAACGAACATCTTGTAATTCAACCTGCCTATCAGGTCGGCGTATTGCGTTCAGATTGCGCGCTGAGTAATGACAAAGGCAAAGCTTTCCAGCGGTTTCAATGTAGCGAGAAAAGATTGAGTTAAGATTGCGCTCGTCTTTTAAAATCTCTTCGTCTCTCAGCTTCAAATAATGCTCCACTTTTTCATCAAACAGCTTTCGCGCTTCCTGTGAAAATTGGACTGTGTGGATCGAAGCAACGCGGGAGCCGTACTCAATCAATTCTGCCTTTTTCTTCTGCGACTGTCCCTGCACCTGCAAACCTTCCTGCTCAATCTTGCGCGCCTCTATTTCTTTTCCCTTCTCTTTGTAGAAATTGACAACCGAGTTTTCAAAAACAGAAGAGTTATTTAAAATGGAGTCGAGGTCAAGCTCTATTTCATCTTCCTTTTCAGGAATCGACTTGTACACAATTTCCGTCCCGTAAAGCTTTTTCAGCGACTCGATAACTTCTGGTGAAATTTCAGCATTCACGGCTCGATTCGGTTTATTAGGTCGGTTAACACTAACAACAAACCAGCGACCCAAAAAACCGCCCTCGATGTCATCCATGCTCATGGTCTGCCAAAACTTCTTCGGCGTTCCAGTTGCGTAGATTGAAAGCATCGGATTGTGGATCGTGAAAGTTCTCTCCTGGTCGGCGTACATTTTAGAGTAAGAGCTGCCGGACATCGTAGCCAATGACTTCAAAAGCTGTACAATCTCGCTCTTTTGATTGTTTGCGCTTCGCTTGTTGTTTTGCATCGTGTCGCCAAACTCGTCAAAAAATGCAAGTCTGACAGGGTAATACTTGAGCGCTGATAAAATCGCCGCGCTTCCGGTGTACTCACTTCCACCGTCCGTTTTCTGCATTCCCTCGCCGACCTCGTTTCTAAGCTTTGAAAGATACGAAATAACGCTATTTTTCCCCGTACCAGAAGGCGCAAGTGCAAGCGTGTATATATTCGGCTGAATGCCAGAGCTAGATAGCTGTATTTTCTGCGAAATCGCCGTATTGATAATGCAAATCGCACCACAAAGCGCAATCTCTGGATAGGAAAATTCGGAAGTGTTCAAAATATCGCGCACAATATCGCCTATCAAATTATCGGGATAGAATATTGAGTCATTGTTAGCCTTCTCGTCCATTTTGAGCGTTGTTTTTTGCGTTTTCTCAGCTTCGACTACCTTGCGTATTGATTTGTTAAATATCTCGAAATCTGATGGCGTGTATGCTTCTAAACCTTCAACGTGCGATAAGTCGCGTGGCTGTTCCATGCCTGAGCGAACCGCCTTGTCAATTGCACCTACCTTTTCAATCTCTGGGATCGGGCCCTGCGCGTCGCATGCTCGGCGCATTTCCTGCACGACTGTTTCGTACTTTAGCGCTCCAGCACCAACCAGTTGACCGAGTTTGTAGCACAGACGATTCAGCGCGGCGTTACGTCCTGCGCCTTTGGGCCATTGCTCAATTTCTTCTGACGAATCTTTGAGTGCTTGCTGTCCGTAGGCTGTGATAGCGTCCGTGACGATTTCCAAGCGCACGCCTGCCTTGACGGTTGTTTGTTCTGGTTTAACTTTGTACGCGTCAGGGTCGAGTAAGTTTGTCTGCGTACTTTCTTGTGCTTCGAAGCTGAATAGAGCTTCGGGGTTTTGAACTCGCGCCGTGTAGAAGATGCGAGAAGGGTTTTTACAGACTTGATCGACGTTATCTATGCCTTCCTGCTGGTCAGGGAATTTAGTGCGAAGGTATTGACTCACACCGATCCAAACAGCTTTGTACTCTTCGGGATAGACCGACCTGGAAAGAGGGACGACAAGGCGGAACTTGACGCGCCTTTTGTTTTCGCCTGGGACTTTTGTGCCATGGTTAAAGCTGGTGTACATAAACCAATAAAAAGGCAGTTCTTGTAATTGCTCAATCTGTGATTCGCTGGAGTCGTCAAAATCGAACATCATTAAATCGTGATGTTTAACCGCTTCGTCTTTGCGCTCTCCTGATTCAATAAAGCCGGGAATTATTGCAATTCCGTCTTTTTCTTTCTGCTTCGCTACTATTTGGGCGTAACTCAAGCAGGCGATCAATTTTTTTATGTCGCCGGCCTGAGGTATTGAATTTGTGTCGAGTTTGGATTTGCAAAGCGACCAGTGACCGCTCCAAGTGGTTTTCGTTTTCATCTTCCTTTTCCCCTTTCGTTTTTCATGTAATAAAAAATACTACTCTTTTTTTATCATTATTTGATGTTTTTTATGGACGTAATATAGCCTACCTGAACTGATGAAAAAATGGAAATTTCATGTAATACAATAAAAAAAGACGAAATAATGATGAAATAATGGATTTTGCGATTGTGCGTCAAGCTAGTAGTGATGGGGGTTAGAGGGGGGTAGAATCCTTATAATAATGTAATAATAATAATACTCTTTTTTTTAAGGGTTTTTTTCATTTTTCACTCTCAAAAAACTCCATAAATATATACTACCCCCCTTTTTTTTATTATTTCATTATTTTATGGCTGTTTTTGGATGGAAATGGCTGGATTTTTGGCTAAATTAGATTATATTGTGAATATTATTCAATTTGATAATAGTGAAAGCATTAAAATACTTGCGAAAATATATTCACATCAATATTATTAGAAAGAGTATTATTCACAATGTATGGAGTGGGTTATGAATTACAAAATCAAAATGCTACTGGAGCAAAACGAAATCAGCTTGAATGATGTTGCTAAGTCTTGGGGGATAAGCAAGCAGGCAACCGAGCATAAATTGAACGGCACGCGGTCAATAAGTATTGAGCAGGCCGTTACTCTTGCTGATATGATTTATGAAGAGGGCTCAAATTGGATCAAATTGATTCGAACTATCAGCGAAATAAAGAAGCATGAGACGGTAGTGAAGGAACTGATTGATTACGTATGCCATAGGTCGGGAGTCGATTATAAAGAACTACCGAAGCTTTTGGGGCTTTCTAATGAATTGTTCAATAACAGAATAATGATGAAGGTTAAGTTCCAGTCCGATGAAATGGTGAAAATGTCTGAACTTTTCTACAGCTCAGACAGCGAAAGATTCGCATTCATAAAAAAACTTATGGAAATTAGTCAATAAGTATTAACTTCTGGCTAGGTTGGCCCGAAAAGGTGAAAGACGTTAACAAACCAACAAAAGAAAGGATCGGAAAAATGGAAGGGATAATCTTAAAAATTGACGGGAAACCAGTAATCAAGGTGGGCAAGCAGTACGGAACTGCGACAGGAGGGCGAAAGGCGTATATATTCAAAACGCGGTTCGAAGCGAAACAGTTTTTGAAAACGCATATCATTAACTTAGAAGAAGTTGAAGTAGAAAAAGCAGAAGTAACAGAAGAAGATAACAACAACTAATCAGGTAGGTTAAACGATGAACCGAATATACAAAAAAGACTGGACAGAGAAAGAAGCGCGCGAGTTATCTAAAATTATGAGCTTGGGCGAAATAGCTCAAGAGCAATTCGAAGCGTTTATGGATCACGACAGCGCAAGCGTTGCACTCCTGGCGAGAGTGGCGCAGTACAGGCGCAGAATGAAAGATGAGAAAGTTTTTTCTAGGTAGGTAATAAAGATTGCAATTCAAAATAGAATTGTGATTTAATAATACAAGCGACTGAACACCGCAACCAGAAACAATTTAATAAATTGCTCGAAAGAGCCAGCCCCTCGGCTTTCCTATGCGGTGTTCAAAAGTCGGGGGGTTTTTATTTGCAAGGGAGAGAGATGGAAGACCCAAACTTCATAGGACTATGCGACAACTGTGGTGTAGTAGAAGGCTACGCATGGGAAAGAGATGATGACCCGCCAGATTGGGCAAACGCTTGTACTGAATGCGGAAGTGAAGATATTTACGATTTGGAAATGATTGATAGTATCGAAGAGAGTAAGCACGAAGCGATTCTTGAAGCCTACCAGGAGCTCGCAGATTCAAGCGACTATGAAGACCGTTTGAGAGCTGAGGGATTTATTAAAGCTTTGGAGGTTTTGATATGAGCAAATTGCAAGAACGATTAAATCATATTGGTGAGCTAGTCCGAGGTTTGTCAGAGCAAACCTCTGGAAACATCACAATTATAAATTCGAATTGTCAAATGCTGGAAAACAGACTAGAGGAAATTGAAAAGAAAGTCCAAGACCTTGAGACAAAAACAGCATCAGATTTGTCTCAAACAGTTGTTGCAGAAAGCACAACAAGTGAAGAGCAGGATTGTTTTTGGGTGGCTAGAGACGAAGGTGGTCTTTTTGCTTTTTCTGAAGAACCGGAGTTTTTTCGAGGTGAGTGGTCTTCAGATAGTGATTACCATAAATTGCCAGCCAATTTATTCCCACAAGTCACTTTCGAAAACAGCCCTCAAAAACTACTGCTTGAATCATCTATTTCCAAAATGGAAACAGTTGAAAAAGAATTCGACAGACAAAGGGCTTTGGAGTTGTTGGATATTATTGATTTTGAATATTGGGATTGTGTAACAAATAAAGTGATGGAAAATTCTATTGAAGAGCTTCGTCAAATGCTTGGGGGATAAGATGAGTAAATTTGATGATGGAATGTTGTTTGTAATAAAAAAGATTCGGGAGGTTATCGAGTGAGTGAAGAAAATCAATTCGAACAGTATTGGAGAAATTACGGAGAATTACACGCTTCAATGTGCGGAGGTGATATTAAGCAATTTGCTAAAGATATTTGGTTGAGTGCTTCAAGTTTTAACGAAAAGAGGAAGGCGGAGATAGCTTTAGAAATATTCAACGAGTTTGATAATTCAGTGCCACCATCAAAAAATTTCGAAAACGACTGGGATAAATTTATGAGTTGGCTTGATGAAAAAGCGAAGGGGGAGTGAAGCCGAAATGAACAACCGAACTAAACTTTCACCTCCAGGTTGGCGCACTTGCTCTATTTGTGGCTGTCAATTTAAAAGAAAGCGTGACAAACATATAGAACAGGAAATAGAATTGATAATTCCGGCGACTTGGTGCAGTGATTGTTACTTGTTGCCATTTTAAGAAAGGGAAAAAGATGGATCAAAACTTTAAATACGACTTACTGACCGACGAAATCACCGAGCGGTTTTTTGAAGCCGCGCACAAAGAAAACGCGGAGCAGGAGGGGCGTACCTACCTCGGCGCTTCTATTATCGGGCATCCATGCCTGAGGCGGTTGTATTACTCCTGGACAGCCGGAAGCGTTCCAGTAGAGGGCAGGGTAGCTCTAATCTTCAAGGTGGGCCATGCGCTTGAGGATTTGGTTATCAACACTCTAAGAAATGCAGGATATGTATGCGAAGAGCCACAAAAGGGTTTTTCTGATTTTGATGGAAGGTTTAAAGGCCATGTTGATTCGATCATCAAAAACTTAGTGCAAACCGAGGACGGAAAATTTCACGATGCTATTCTTGAGGTAAAGACAGCGAACGACAGAAAGTTTAAACTCTTTCAAAAAAATACAGTAGTCAAAACTGATGCAAACTACAAAGCTCAGGCACACGTATACATGCACTACTTCAAAAAGCGCTATTGTCTTTTCGCGGTCATCAATAAAAACAATTGTCAGATATACTTTGAAGTTGTTGAATACGATGAAGAAGTGGCGCAAGAGATGAGACAAAAAGCGCAGTTTATCTTCAACGCAAAGAGCGAGCCACCGATACCAGAAGGTTTTAATCAAGATTGTTTCGAGTGCATGTACTGTAGTTATAATACCGCTTGTTATGGTCAGAAAGATTTGCCGTTTTAGGAGTTTGGAAAATGAAAAAAATTGACGAAACAGGAACAGACGAAATCAGAGTGCGCGCTCAAAACTTTTCGATGCTTTGCACTAATATCTATGCAATGGAGTTTTTCAGAAAGCAACACGCACACATGATAATGGGAACTGGAAAAGTTCACGGCGTAGAATTTGCCATTTTAAATATGTGGGGCGATATTGTAATAGTCGTCCAGGGCACGAACGACCTGAAAACTGCCCTGCATGATGGGATGATATGGAAAACGTCCGAGGGCTTGGAACCGTTCAAATTTCACGCAGGGTTTAACCGCATCGCTTCTAAAATGGCTGACTTTCTTATTGATTGGGATATAGTAACTTCAAGACGACTATACATCACAGGGCACAGCGCGGGCGGTGCGATTGCTCAAATCTTGGCGTATCACCTGGAAATAAGGCACGATATAGAAGTGGAAAAGGTGTACTCTTTCGGCGCGCCGATGATTACAACACACGGACACGCTTGCAGATTGCAGGCAGGTCACATAGCGAAAAAGATATACAACTTTATGCTTGAGAAAGACGAAGTTACAGACGTGCCGACAGGTTTGCCGTTTTTCTATGACTATCAGCGAATAGGGAGGCTATTCTGGATTAACGTAAACAACGTGCCCGAAAAGGCATACACTACAACAAAGTACAGGCGCATCACGCGAAACCCGCTAAAAAACTTCTGGTTTGAGAGGGTTGACGATCATGCGCCATTGCACTACTTTCGATGCCTGAGCAAGCTAAAAGTTATCGTTTAATCGCATCTGATAGAATAGAAGAGTTCAAATATTAAAAAGGAGCGTAGACGATGGAAGATTTATTAAGTTTGTGGCCGATTGCCTTGGTTATCATTGTGACTATTTTACTAAAGAAGAAAAATTCAAATAACGGGAATTTAGACTAGCAGTATTTCAGTATTTGAATTGTGTTAAAATTGAAAGGGATACAATGAGTGAAAAATTGAAATCACCAGAAAAACGAGTCGTCAATATTTACGATGGCGAAAAGTATAAGCTAGTAAGCACGCCAAAAGGTGACAAATACATTTTGGATTCAGGAGAAGAAGAAAATGAAGATGAAAAAAAACCACGGAAATGAGCCAACGCATATCAAGGCATCAATGGCAGGTAAGTCGATGGCGAAAAAGCTGAAGGCTGAAAGTATTAAGCCTGCACATAACAACATGGCAAAGAAGAAGTAAAACAATCGCCCGAACGCCTCTGATCCAAGCGCACTTTTCGGGCCTGTTTTATTATTACTACTATGCCGATTCAAAAAGTTAAAGGCGGGTTTCGTTACGGTTCACGCGGTAAAGTCTACAAGACGCGCTCAGAAGCAACGAAGCAAGCCAGGGCGATCCATGCGAGCGGATACAAGAAGCCAAAGCGACCCGGTAAGAAGAGAAGGACTTGATGCAAATTAAAGAAAAACCGTTGAAGGATTTGATACCGTATGCTAGGAATCAACGTAAGCATTCAGAGGATCAGGTTAAAAAAATCGCTTCAAGTATAAGAGAGTTCGGTTTTAAAAACCCCGTAATCGTAGACAAGGATATGTCCATAATCGCAGGGCATGGACGTTGCCTAGCGGCTGAAAAATTAGGTCTTGAAAAAGTGCCTGTGATTGTTGCCGATGATTTAAGTGAGGCGCAGGTTAAAGCCTACCGACTAGCGGACAATAGACTTCAAGATTTATCCGAGTTTGATATGGAATTAGTTAGTCTGGAGCTTGAAGAGTTGCAAGGGCTTGATTTTGATTTAGAGTTGACTGGTTTTGACGCTGATGAAATTGCGAGCGAGCCGATTGAGGGCTTGACCGATGAGGACGAAGTCCCAGAAGCACCCGAAGAGCCGAAAACTAAGCTGGGTGATATTTGGCTACTCGGTAATCATAGGGTTATGTGTGGGGATAGCACAGATGCGGAGCAGGTGGCAAAGTTGATGGATGGTAAAAAGGCTGATATGGTTTTTACTGACCCGCCTTATGGGGTAAGTTATGAAGGTGGTCATTTCCATTCGGGTGATGTAAATATTAAAAGAAAAAGGGAAAAACTAAAGAATGACGCTACTGAAGACATTTATTCAAGAGTAGTTCCGGTTATATGTCAATTTTGTGATGGCCCCATCTATACTTGGTATGCCGACTCTAAGCCACTTGCCTTGTATAGTGCTGTTTATGAATTTGGTGAAATACACGCGCTCATTATTTGGCACAAGACAAATGCAAAATATGCGGCAATGAACGCTCAATATAAACAAAGACATGAACCCTGCTTATATTGGAAACCAAAAGGCAAAACTCTAAAATGGTGTGGCCCTACTAATGAAGCCACTGTCTGGGAAATAAAGAGGGACTCTAAAAATGATTACCATCCTACGCAAAAACCCACAGCACTAGCAGAAAGGGCAATAGGAAATCATAAGGCTGAAAACTGCCTTGATTTATTTCTCGGCTCAGGTTCCACACTAATCGCCTGTGAAAAAACAGGGAGAACTTGCTATGGAATGGAGCTTGATCCAATTTATTGTGATGTGATTGTAAAGCGATGGGAGGATTTTACAGGGAAAAAGGCGGTTTTAAGTGAAGCGTAAAGTCGGCAGACCAAGAAAAGTTATAGATTGGAGCCAGGCTGAAAAGCTCGCCTCGCTTCATTGCACAGGTGAAGAAATAGCTTCATTCCTGGAAGTTGATTATGACACTTTGAACTCAGCAATCAAGAGAGAATTTGACTGCAATTTTTCGGAATGGTATAAAAAAAATAGCGCCAAGGGGAAAATTTCATTGCGCCGAAAGCAGTTTGAACAGGCGCTTTCTGGTAATACTTCACTTCTGATCTGGCTCGGCAAACAATGGCTAGGTCAAACAGACAAGATCGAAAACGACTCTGGCACGCAAATAAACATCGACGCGGATTTTTTCAGTAACTTGAAAAACAACAACAACGACAACAAAAACGACGAGTAACTAAAACTATGTTATACTAAAAGCACGTTTTTCATTCCTTTCGTCTAAAAGCCTCGGTTATGTTTTCCAGCCGGGGCTTTTTTCATTATCTTGAGTCACCAACAATCGTTTGTTGACTGCACAGAGGTTTTAGCCGTTGAACCAGCTTTTGCAAATCAACGGTTTTTTTCGTTGTGATAGAATTAACTTTGTTTTCACTTCAAGAAAGGTTAAGTCATGCAAATCGTGCGAAACATTTTTCTATTCATCATTTTTTCAACAATCGACTTCTCAGCGCCATCGAATGATTACATTCACGAGATAGCGAAAGGAAGTTACGGCTCAAAGAAAAGCTTAATTCACCTTCACGGTATCAATCGCACTACTTCTACAACCGAAACAATCTGGAGCCAGGGCGGTGAGTACAATTGGCTCGATACCGCTACACTTGTCGAACTTTCAAGTTCTGACAATTCGGACGCGGTTACAATTACGATAACCGGGCTTGATTCAAGCTACGCTGTAACTTCTGAGAATGTGACCGTTTCAGGTAATTCAATTGTAACGAGCACAGTAGAGTTTTTGCGAATTAACAGCGCCGAGAACGCTACAGATACAGAATTTGACGGCGATATTTCAATAGCAATCGAGGGCGCGTCGTGGTCAAGCGGAGTGGCTCAAAATACTACAGAAGTTTTAGCTTTACTTGATGCACTGGATCAAAAAAGTTCAAAAGCTGTCTATACAGTTCCAGCAGGGAAAAAATTCATTATTTACGATATATTTTTATCATCTGACGATACAAATGAAGCTGAGTGCATTCTGTATATTCGCGAGTTTGGAAAGGTATTTATGCCTGAGTTTCGAGATATTATTTTTAAAACTCGTGGACTTGCTTCTACTAAAATGATTCCGATCATAGCGCCTGCAAAATCTGACATTGATTTACAGTGTATTCAAAGTTCAGGAAACGCGAAGATAAACGCCGAAGTTTTTGGGGTGCTTGAATAATGGCT
>Ga0208644_1003199_pt1 | contig 12821 bp, 15 predicted proteins | sample VirMetDEL_Nov_18_FD_184517 | JGI IMG/M metagenome (GOLD analysis project Ga0208644, IMG submission 184517) | Aqueous microbial communities from the Delaware River and Bay under freshwater to marine salinity gradient to study organic matter... | ecosystem: Environmental > Aquatic > Marine >... | reverse complement strand
ATCTCGTATTACGATGATCTATCAAATATTCAATGTATCTTTCTATGCCACCACCACCATACTTCTCGCTCAAAAAGATTACTTCTTGTTTTAGCTCTGGATGTTCTATGATTAAATCAATCTCATTTGCAGGTGCTAACCGTAAGCACGTCTCAAAGATCGTGGAACGATCCATGCAGGAGAAGTCATCCTTGGTTAATGCTTCACCTGCTTGTGCTGTGGCCACTCCACTTTCATCATGCAGCATGGAGGAGAGAACTGCTTGTTCTGCTAATTCAACATCAATCATCCGGGTGCTTGGTAGTTACATCAAAATTTAAGCCATGAGTTGAAACGCTTGTGCTTGCTCTGCGTAAATGTGGATAGCGTTCCTTCAACCATGTCTTGCAAGCAGTGCGAAAACAGGCATCCCAATCAAGGTATTTTTTACCTCCTGCTTTTGCCCAATCTGTAAACGCTTCAAGCGCACCATCGAAATCGATGCCTGCATCTTCTGCTATGGATTTGTTAGGTGAAAAATCAGATGGTAATAATCGCTTTCCACGGGTCTTGCTTTTGACCTCAGAAATGTCAGGGGTACTATATATATTATTATTAAGGTATTTCGTAAGAAATACCCGCGTGTGCGCGAGGCGTTCGGGAATACTGCCCCAAATTAGGTCAGTAATAACTTGTCCTTTAGTTGTACCTGACTGCTCGCAATAGGCATCTAACAATATGTGTGTTTCGTTGTTTATTTTGACTCGTAAATCTTGCTTTTCTGTACTCATTTTTATGCTCCTACTAATGCTATAATCCATGCAAATATCATCCATATCCAGGTGATAACTGCTGCTATAAATATTGCTGTAATTATTATTTTATTCATGATTTTATTAAGTGTATTCATGTGTAACTTATTGTAGTTAGTTTATCGTTTAATGATACTGCTGGCATAGTTTTTTATGCGTTGCACGGGTATCAAGTATGCTTTCTTGGGTTGGGAATCTCCTTTGCCTGTGAATTGACGCAGGGGTGGATTTGTTTCCACGATTAGATCCTTTAATTGCTTTGGGGTTATAAATATAAACTCAGTCTTAGTATCAAATATCCACCAATCTGCGGTGGTTGCCATCAATCCGGATCGCTTTCCATACATCTCAACTTCCACCACGAGATTGCCGGAATAATAAGCCTTCCAATCCTGCTTTACCTCATAGCCTTGCTTCGTATTGGCTAAGAAGAAATCAAAGCCAGAGAACTTGCCTGGTATGGGTATGGGCTTATGCCCCTTGGATTGGAAGAACTCAATTAATTCGGCCTCACGCAGCTTGCCAACAGATAGGCTGGTGTCAAACGCTTGCATAAACTCTAGAGGGATAGTGCTTACCTAAATACATTCCAAATTGCTCTGGGCATGTTACTCCGTCCTTATCTATAAAAAGCCTAAACTTTTCTAGCTTTAACTCTAACTCTTCTTTTACTTGAGATATTCTATTAGGAGATAGATTCCATTTTTTGGATAACTCGTTGAGTGGAATATCTTGAACTATATGTGATATTAAAACATCTGCTTCAATGTCAGATAGTTTATTAAGAAGTATTTGCATGTATTCCTTCTCTTCTAATGTTAATGGTTTAGAATCTTTTAGCATTCTATCCGTCTCAATATCTTTGTAATAGGTAAGATTGTTTTTTCGGACTCTAAACATTTCCGGCCATTCACTAAGTACATCAACGCAAATACCTCCATCTAAAAAAGCTAATTCAATCTTATCCACTTCTCCTTGGTAAGGTCTTGTCTTCAAGTTAATAATCTCACCAACTCTTGAAGGTTGCATTTTACATTTGCGTGCTAAATCCGACTGATTCCAATTAAGTTTTTGTAGAGCTTCCCATATAGCTCCATGCTTAATCTTTACTACTGCTGCTATCTTCATCCCAACTCCCCTCATTTAGTAATTTAATTAGATCTTCCAGCTTGCATGTGAACATGCTCTCTGTGTTATTCTTTCTATGTATGACGCATGGTGGTTTTTCACCTGCATCTCGTATGCTTTGCGTCATAGCAGCATATAGGTTTAATGCCTGGACATGCTTGGCCTCGATATGAAATGGAAAATCACTCACCACATCTGGGGAATCCGATCCACCAGAGAATTGTTGTCCTCTGCGTGAATCTGGAAACCCATTTTCGGATAAGTAGCGTGCTAATTCCCTCTCGTATCTAGCTCCTTTAGATCGAGAATTAATTTTGCCCATTTATATTTCTTCCCACTAGGTTAATCTTGGCTGCCATCTCCCTATCACATTCAAGTAAGTCTTCAATTTTCTTACAGGTGTGTGTGATATTGCTATGATTGCGTTTAAAAACCTTGCCCAATTCTTCAACCTTATATCCTTGTTTGCGAGAAAAATAGACTGCACATTGGCGTGCCAAGGATACATCCTGTGTGCGTTTCCTACTTTCTAACTCTTTGATAGTAACGCCAATAGTCTTAGCACATATCTCTTTGATATCATCAATAGATACCATGCAGTCCCTTGTGGTCACAATCGTGATGTCAGGATCGCTTTTATTGTTCATATCCTCACCTGCCAATGTAGCCACTAATTGTTTTAGTGCTGCATGTAATACCACAACCGCGCCTTCAAAGTTCTGTTGCTCAATATGAGCTTCAGCATAACCCAGCACTTTATCCATCTCGTTAATTTTCAATCGATTAGCCATTCTTCACTGCTCCTTCCTTCAGTTTTCATCCACTTGTTAATTTCTCTCTTATCCCATGCAAATCCACGTCCACCTCGACCACTCGTTCCATCAATTATGTAACAGGTTAATCCCTCATCCTCATGGAATTGATCTAAGGATGTCTGCGATTTAAATCCAAGTATTTCGAGTGCTTTCTTGCTGGAAATAAGATACTTCTTTGCACCTTGATTTCTGCCCATTACGCCACCTTTTGGTTAGCCCAACGCAAGGCATTGGAAAATTCATACATCGATATGGTCTGCCTGTTACGGATCTTCCTGGTCTCAATGTTATGTTCCTTAATTATCTTGTAAACATAACTCCTGCTCACACCAAACTTCTCGCTAGTCTTACTTATAGACAAGCGATTCTCAGTAAAGGGCGTGCCAAGATTTAATGTTTTAATATCATCCGAATAGCCCGGCCATACATCGGTACGCAAACATTCACCATAGATTTTAATCGCTTCAAGCACCCTTGGTACTTCACGCTCAATATCATTGTTATCTATATGGTAACATGCAGTGGCATATGGTTCAGACTTTTCAACAACCAAGAACACGAACTGCTTGGGTTGCTCACCCATTTGCCTTAATGCAGTCATGTAAAACGCAGCTTGAAATGCATAGCCAAATTGACGCACGCTTTTGGCAAAGCCTTTCTCGCTTGCATCCATTGTAGTCTTTAAGTCTATGACCATTCCATTCTCACTATTATACAAGTCAGGACGAACCTTACAGGGTGTGCCTTCGATCTCGAAGTATCCCGTATGCTCAGTCTTGCTTGCCGGATGGTATAACATATCAAGTAGCAATGGATGCATTCTTGCAGATGCAGCTACTTCCATGCACATAGAATAATCAGATTCTGGTAACCAACGCTTGTTAGGTTCTGCTGATTCCATCTCTGCAAATGCATCTTTGTATGCTTTGGTTCTGCTAGAATTACCATCAATCTCTGTTGGCTTGCATCCAAATTCAATGTCAACTAATGCAGGCTCAAGTGTAGCAGTATGCACCAGGCTGCCATTTAATAGGGCAGGGGTACTTGGCGTGGGGAACTTCATCGAATGCTTCACCTTGAGTGGGCAAGAGCCGAGCAATTGTCTTGCTCGACTCGAACCCAACGCAATATCAGCATGATAGTCATCGTTACTAATATTAGGTCGTAACATATCAATAAGGGACTTCGTCCTCGTCCTCCTCAACAGGTGGTTCAAATGCTGCAAACGGATCTTCACCATCAAATAATGCTGGAAGGTTGATTGCTTTTAACTCTGCCTTTGCAATAGCTCGCAGATCATCATCCAACTTTTTAATTGGTTTTGGATTCATCGCATAAGTTGTCTCCAATCCTTCACCATTCCGTACCACACTAATGTCGTACTTCCGGCAGTCACCCCAATCCTCATCATTGGCAAGCTGAAGCAACTCCGCTTGTAGTTTTGTTTGTGTAAGTTCAAGTATCTGCACCTTACTCTCTGCATAATTGTAAACCACAAACGCATAAAAACTGCGTGGTTTATCTTCAAATGCCTGTGGTGCTTCTTCACCTTCTGCCCAACGGATCGGACGCTTTTTGCCATCCACAACTGCCCAGCCTAACGTTCCACATATAAAGCCTGGAGTAGGCTTATCATCACTACTTCCGATTATTCGGAACTTATTATCTCCCTGCTGAAACCTCATATAGTTTCCAGCGCCACCACCACCTTCTGAAGGTGCTTTTATATTACTAGGTAAGAATGCCATAATATTATTTATTTATTGTTTTTGTATTTTGTTGTTGCTTATTGTATTTTGTCATGCTTTTAGAGGTACATGAGCAAAACCCGTGAAAATCTAACTAAACCCTTATCCCTACGCTTACACTCAGATGTGCGTAAAACTATTAAAACCCTCAGTGAGGATACTGGTCTCCTTCAAGCCCAGCTTTACGACATGGTTCTTCGTGCTGGTTGCAAAACGATTGCAGAGAATGGAATGAAGCTTGAACTTCCGTTGAAGTTTGAGTTTCCAAAAAAGAAGTAAGTAAATCCTGCAAGTCTGTAATCTTTACTAAACTTGGGCGGTCTGCAAATATCTCGACTGCCCCGTTTTTTTGTACCCTAAATTCTATACCATTGAATATTGCTGTTGTTATCATAACTCCTTGTAGTTGATTGTAGTTTAATTTTATTGTTTTGCATATAGGTAATATGCATGGGGGATTTTTAATTATGCAATCTTACTCGCAGATATAGTAGGTAACCCACTATATATTTGATCAGTCAACTTGGTATCTTTATGGCCAAGCGCTTTACTTGCCGGATAAATTCCATTGCTTCTCATCAAGCGATGTCCGCAATACTTCCGCAACAAGTGAACTGCAAATCTTTCACTTACTCCACATTCTTCTTTTAAGAATTGTGCAAAGCGCTCCCTAATTAACACCTGGGAACAATTTAAAATTAGATCATCAAAGTCACGCATCTCCATGACCTTGTCCCAAAATGTTGGATCGCATGGTCTGTCTTGAAAGTCACCACCACTTTTAGGCTTATGAATACGAATGCATTTATTGCCTTCTATGTCCTCATATAAATCACTCCACTTCGCTCGCCTCATCTCTGAGTTCCTCAAGCCAAGTCCATAGGCAAGTAGGTACGCTTTGTAAAATATTGGTTTTGTGTGCTTCACGGATTCACACTTCTCGATAATTACATTAATGTCATTCGTAGGTATGAATGCCTTAACGGGCTTTTGCTTCACGACCATTGTTTGCCAATTGGCCATATGACTAGTCTCAATCCCAATCTCGTCATACCATTCAATCATGCCACGAGAGAATAAAGACTTGGACAATTTCAATCTATCTGCACCTTCTGGAAAGTTACGCAAAAAATGCTTAGGCAAGATCAACCCACTCTTAGGATGCCTGCCACCCAAATACCGGGTGTCCAATTCCAAGCTCATCTCTAGTTTCTTTAATACATACTTGAATGCATTCGCACAATTACGCATCGTTTCATACTTCGGTACATTAAAAGATGTACTTCGACAATCTTTGTAAGCGTAAATTAATTCGCTTAAGAGGATTGTCCGTGCTTGAGGTTTCTCATAATTTAATACAATATTATCAGGCATACTTCGTGGGGGTTGGGGTAATTTTCCACGATTATTTATATCTCCTCCTATTGGAGCATGTAAAGCTTTTACTTGGTTGTTGGTTATGTGCATATTTTTAGTTGTTATTTTTGTGGGTTTTTATTGCCCCTTGCGACTTCCTCTAAGAAATGCATGAGATCTCTTGTAAGAAGTGCAAGGTTCTATCTAATTGTTGTTAGTAAATATCCTTGTTGAAAATCACAAAAAGCAAAAAATGTTTTTATGTCAAACACATTGTGTATTTTTTTTACCTTCATTAGGTAGCACTAGTAATGCAGTCCAAAAAAAGCCACCCGGAGGTGGCTAGGTGCTGACACTCCTGCCAGCTAACTCAAGGAATTACTACGTCCCTTTTGTAAATGCTAAGTTAGTTTGAGTTATTTATTTTGTCAATCTTGCAGTAATCCTGCTTGTAATAAATAACCTCTAATTGCGATGTCTGTTGCCTTTGCAGCTTTAGGTCTAGATTGAAGCAAACTACGCATTAGTTTGGGGTTAACTGCTGCTTCAGTAAGCACGCCTTGTAGTTTGAGTGCAGGCACTTCAGTCACTACTTTTCTTCCCATTTTTGCACCAAGTGCAGACATGATTAGTGGGCTACTTTTAGCTAATGCCATCATACTTCCAATTGCAGATCCACCTGCTCTTGCAAGGACATCCATCACACCATCACCCATAGTAACAAGTTTTTGCATTTTTCTTGGGTCATTTACTGCGTCTTCAAATAGTTTAGCTTTTTGACTGATAGTCGTAAGGCTTGCAGATTGCTCTGGTGTGATAAGTCCTGAGTCAAGTAAGTTTTGTTTTACAGTCTTTCTTCCTGCCTTTGCGTTTAATATCTCATCAAGATTATTACCACTAATTAAACCTTCTAGTTCACCAGATTTAACTTTTGCTCGGTCAAAAAGCTCATCAAATACTGCGTGCCTTAAACCTTCAAGTGCTTCTGGATTTTTTGTTCTTTTAACTGTTCTTGCTAAATCCTTAAACGCTTGTGCCTGGAAGTTTGAATCAAACTTTTGTTTTATTATGCCTGATAAATCATCTGATCCCCCGGCAAGTTGTGCAGCTAAACTTTTCTTCTGCTTTATCAATGTTGATACACCATTAGCAGCAGTGTTCTTTAAAGTTTCTGCTAGTTTAACTTGTTGCTCAACATTTGTAACATCATCAAGCATACCAATCTCTTTAAGGGTAAGTTTATTTCCTTGTATAAATTTTGTAAGTTTTTGTGCGTTTGCTTGATTAGTAGATTGGTCAACTACAGATGCGGCAGCAGACTCCATGAAGTCTTTCTGCATCTTATTTAGTGTTTCTGTTGCCTGCGGTGCTTCCATTGTATCCACAGTGCGTTGTGTGGCTTTCTTAAGTGCTTGGAAGTTTACTGCTCTTGCTGCATCTGAACCTCCTTTTGCTCTTTCCAAAAACAATGTAGGATCAAGGTCTTGTAATTTATTAATTAGCTTTGTATTAAATTTTTCATTAAGAGACCTTGAGAATGCACGTGCTTCAGTTGCAGTCACATCAGTAACCTTTTCTAAATCTTGCAAAAGAGAGTTTGCAATGTCCTTCATTGGCTTTGCTTTATCAAACTCCTTTTGTGCAGTTAAACTTCTTTGTCTATCGAGTATTCTGCTTCTAACATTAAAAAGTTCTTTTGCAGAAATTGGTTCTGGTTGGCTTTCCACTCTCTTTATAAATGCATTCACTTCTTTAGGAAAAAGAGTTTCCCTAAATTCAGCAGGCACATCGTCTCTAAGTTGATTAAATTTTTTAACTACATCAAGATTGGATGTTGGTATCCTTACAGACTTGTCAACTTGTGACCACAATTGCTTTTCAGTTTTGCGTGCAAGTGTAAGTTCATTATCGATAATCTTACGAGCTTCAGCACTTGCATTTATTCCATCCTCTGCATTTTTGCTTAACACACGATTTACTGCATCTCCGGCTTTTTCTTCTGCAATCTCTACTCTCTTTGCAAGATTCTTTTCAAAAAAGTCTATACGTTTTTGTTGTGCTTCTTTTACAACTAATGGATTACCAGACCCTTTTAGTTTGTTTATCTTTTTATTAAAGTTAGCTACTGTATTTTTGTTCTGCGTCTCAAGTGCTTGTTTGGCTAAATCATCCGCAGATGCCATCAAGGTGTTTTCTATTTTTGTAAATGCTTCTCGTGCCATTGGGTCTTGTACAACTTGAGCAACAGTCATTCCTGAGTCTTCTGCTTGTTTTAATTCATCTGCAAGACCTGTAAGTCTGCGTTCATCAAGTTCTGGATCTGTCTTTGTTAAGAACCCACTTTCTTGTAGTGCTTCTTCAACTCTTTTACTAGCTGCTGTTTCTCTTCCAGATGGTGTAAGGTTTTCCGCAAGTTTTCTAGTTTGCCTTACACCTGCTTGCATTAATGGTGCAGGCCCAGCTACTCCACCTATCAACTCGGAAGCCATACCTAAATATTCATTACCTGGATCAATAGCTTCTGCACCTGCTCTAAAAGTACCTGCACCTAATGCAGATGTGCCTTCAATTGCTGTCATCTTTCCTGGTGAACTTGCAGTTGATTTTACTACATTGCTTAAAGTATCACGCATCATTGATGCTTCACGCCCTAATCCACTTTTTACTGCTGCCATTTTACCTGGTGAACTTGCAGTTGTTGCAACTTTAGGTACTGCTTGCATTGCAGCTTGTGCAGGTTTTACTCTACTTGCTGCACCAAAAACAGGTGCTGCCATTCCTGTTGCTTGCCCTACTGTCCTTCCACCACGTGCTAATGCTCGCTGGTCAATAGGCAACTCTTGCTCATCACGATACCCCATGCCTCCAGCAACTAAAGCCTCCTTGATTGACTCACTTCCACCCATTGGTGCTTCTGATGGTTGTATAAAATCTTCGGGTACGCCTAATGCTTCTAATCCCGTATCTGCACTTTTTACCAAAAAGTTGACTAGGTCAACAGGCGCGCCCAATGTGTCTGCAAGGAAACCTACATTAAAACCTTTTGCACCAGCAGATGCTTGTTGTGTCATTGTTGATGGTTGGCTCAATCTATCAAACTCACGTAAAGCTGCTATAGCTCTTGCTTCGCTTTCTTTATCAAATGCACCATCATCAATCATGCGAACGACTGCTGCGGCCTCGGCTTTGTTATTTATGTATGACATACTATCTTCTAAACCTATTTAAAAGTTCATCTTTCGTTGCAGCAGTTCCACTTTGCTGTGTTTGATCTTTTTTTATTATTTCCTCAAGAGAACTTGCTAGTGCTGGCAATTTTTGAATATTATCAAAAGCTTGCGCTCTTTGACTTTTTGTGCCGATACCTGCCACAAGAGTTTTTTTATCTGCTTTTATTTGTCTTCTAAGTAGTGCTGGAAGTTTTGTAATTTTAGCTCTAAAAGTTCCATCATCGTCAGTTACTTGTGGAAGTATTTTGTTAATTTCTTGTTGTGTATATACCGATCCTTTATCACTTAGTGCTTTTACAAATGCAGGTCTGAATTGTTGATTTATTATTTCAACTTGCGCTGCACCTTCCTTGTCCCCTTCAAATGGAGTTCCTCCATAGAAATATCCGGCAATAGTATTAACTGCACCTTTAACCTGTCCTGCTAAATCACCTTGTGCAGATAGATTTATGTTATCCAATTGCACCGCAGGTGCGTCCGTGCCTTCTGGTGATGATTTAGTTGCATCAAGAACACCTTGCAGTTGTTCAGATTGTTTTCTAAAATTATCAGCTTCTGCTAAATTCTTTACAGCTTCAGATTTTAAAGTTTCTAATCTTTGTGCTTCTAATGGTGTAAGTTCTCCCATTGTTTCAATCTTTTTCTCTAAGGCAGCAATTTCAGTAGCACCTTTAGTAAGATTTTGCACAAGTGTTGCAGATTTTAATTGTGACTGTAATTTCCTATCACCTTCTGTTTCACTTAGAAATTTATTAGATGTTTTTTGAGCCTCGATTTGCTCATTTAGTAAATCCAATTGTCCTCTAACTCGGTCTCTTTCTGTTTCAGATTTTATTGTAAGTAAACTTTCTTCAAGTTTTGATTTACGATTAGTTAAATCTTTTGCGGCTAATTCTAAACCACTCATTGCGATCTTATTCTGTTGAGTTGCGTCTTTAAAATCAGCTTCTAGTCCTGCGATTCTGTTTTGCGATTGAATAAGTTGTAGTTTGGGTAATTGAAACAACCTTTTTTCTTGCTCATCAATAAATGCAACCTTTTCAGCAGAAGATTTACTTGGGTCATTCAAAAACTCGTCTGCCATTGTTTTCTGCTCTGGAGATAATACTCCTGCTTGCACAAATTCATCCATGCCATTCATTGCAGACTTTATACGAGCATCAGCTTTCTTCTGCTTCTCCTTGTTAAGCCCATACTGCTGAATCATGCCACCAATCTGGCTTCCCATGTTTGCGTACATTTGGCCTTGCGCACGCCCGGCTTCAATGATGGGTCGAGTATCGACCCGTGCAAGCGCTGATCCGTAATTTCCGCTAAAGAATGGTTTTCTTGCCATAATATTATCTCCTTATTTTTGAATCCATCCACTTACGGATTACTGCTTTCAAGCGTGGTTTATCTGCGATGAAACTTGCGAAGCGTTCTCCGTAATTCTTGTATAGTTTAAAGAACCAGCTTGGTGATTCTAGGAACATCCACATACGAAACATCTTCCATGCTGGATTATGCTCGCCATATACTTCTCTTGCTACCCAACAGAAGAGTGATGTATTACCAAGTAATCCACCTGCTGCTGAACCAATACCACTCATGATACCTGCATTCCTGGTTGCATCTGCTGCTACTTGAGCACCATACATATTAGCTGCATTGGTTGCTTGGTTTTGTATGTATCCAAGTCCACTCTCTGGGTTAAGGTATGCAGGTTGTGCATTTAATCCATAGCCTGCCTGTCCGAATACAGATTGTCCGGCTTGCAAGCTTCCACCACCAGATCGTCCAAGTATTGCCTGGAATGGATCGAGTTGTCCTTGGTTCTCAAGCTGGGATACTCGTGAGGCTGCGTCTAAATATCCAAGCAATCCTTGTTGCCTTAGAGATTCACGCAATTTCTCGGCATCCATTTGTGATGCCACGTTAAATTGGTCTGCCTGCATGGAGCGAGTATCATCACTTGTCTGTATACCTGCTTCCTGTCCAAGTACAGATTGTGCAAATCCTCGGTTCTGCATTCTGCGTTGGTTGTCTTCAGCAACCCTTGCTTCTGCTTCTGCGATTGCACCAGATTGGTCAAATGTTCTACCCATCATGGTGGAGCGTGCACGTGCAGCTTCTGCGATTTGTCGTTCCTCACGATCTGTTAATCCTTGGCCAAGTGCTTCTTCTGCATCAGACATCAAACCTGCTCGTAGGGCATCTGCTTGTACACCTTGTGCTTGTACTTTTGTTGGATCGGAAATTCCCACTTCTCCAAGCAGGTTATCTTTTTGTTCTTCGATTAAATCTTTTGCCCCGGTCAATGCAGATGTAGTACCAGGTTTATAATCCTCCATGATTTGACCAAAGAGTGGTTCTAAACGAGCTACATCTTGTAGGTCTGCTTCACGCTGGCGTGATAGATTACCACGTTGTATATCTTCTGCCATTGCAGATAGACCAAGGAATTTTCCACTATCATCAAATCCAGCCTGGCGTGTTGTATCTACTCGTTCAACTACTTGTTCACCTACTTTGCTTGCAAGTCCTGAGGCTACATCAGCTTGAGTTGCTGTACGGGTATTAAATTCTTGTACTGCACGTGTGTCACCAAGTAGGTCGATCATTCCATCACCTGCGCGTATTACTTCACCTTCTTGTAATGGTTCACCTGTATTCGGATTTTTAAATTCAAATGTTTGCTCAAATTCCTGTGGAGATTCTTCTGCTTTAGTAAGATACTTTTTAGCAAATTTCTCAATGCTAAAACTTTGAGTTTCATCCAACCAAGTTGCTGCGGGTACAATACCATCATCAACTGCTTTTTGTGTATAATATGGCCTAGCGCCTCCTAATAATCCCTTACCTTTACCTAGGTCTAAGTATCCATCTTTTATAAGAAGTTCAGATTGACTTACTATACCACCTGTTTCTGTGTCTAAAATTGCATAATTATTAGCACCTGGGCCTACATTTAACCCAGAATTAAATGGTAGCATTTGATACCTTGCACCTGCTGGTTGTTGACTTCCCTCAACAGTTACAGGTTCTGCACCAGGTATTCCAAACTTACCTGTCTGTGGATCACGCACAACTTTTTGCTCTGTTCCAAGCAAAGTCTGCCTAAGAATATCTGTGTCTGTCTGTGCAGTCTTCTTACGAATTGATTCTTCAAGTGGAAGCAAGGATTCAAGTGACCCTGTCTCTGCAAAGTCTCCTGTGCCTGTAAGTAATTCTACTTGCGCTTTAAGTGCGTCTGCCATTCCCTCGCCATAACTTGGCTGCTCAGGATAATTTATACTTGTTCCTCCTCCTCCCATTGCTATTTCCTCCTAATGATTCTATTTAAGTCGTACCATTTTATTGGTTTTGATTTTAATTGCCTCATCCATCCAACAAATGGGAGTGGATATGGTGTTCTATCTATAAATTCACTTATGCAATTTTCTCCGATTGCAGTTTTAACATACCAAGCATCTGGTGCTAATACACCCCATTGCTCGTCAGGATGTTTATCTGATTTACTTTGTACAGGTTTGGTTAGTAGTAAGCTTTGCGGTGTAATAAATACATATCCATAGGCTGCATACGCACTTAAATCCTTGAACATATCGCCCTTGGTTGAATCGTAAAATTGCTTTGCTCGTTCTAGTATATTCATTCTGCGATTATATACTCATCTGCACTACTTGCACTTACGGCTGACCCTAGATTTATTCGTAACCATGCTGAACCATTGTCCAATGCCAGGCAGGGACTGCCACCATCTCCATTTGT
>Ga0208644_1003198_pt1 | contig 12822 bp, 17 predicted proteins | sample VirMetDEL_Nov_18_FD_184517 | JGI IMG/M metagenome (GOLD analysis project Ga0208644, IMG submission 184517) | Aqueous microbial communities from the Delaware River and Bay under freshwater to marine salinity gradient to study organic matter... | ecosystem: Environmental > Aquatic > Marine >... | reverse complement strand
CATATTTTGAAAAAAATATTTAATGTATATTTGCTAAAACGAATATGCTATGCTATTAAAGGCTCTAAGGTCTTATATTAATCCTGCGGTTATTTCGACACCACAGAGACCCGATGTAAACCTACTAAATCAAATCTTGTATGGCCAATTTACGGCCTCGACTATGGTCGTTTGGTACGACTCGAATCAACAAACGTTTATAGACAAAGGTTACAAAGGTAACGCTTTGGTTTATTCTATAATTAGGAAAATAGCGGAAAAGGGAAAACAATGCCCTACTTACGTTTATAAGGAAACTGAAGCAGCTAAGAAATACAGAGGCGGAAAATACAACTCGAAAGAGCTTAACAGATTGCAGAGCATAGCATTTAGAAAAAAGGAGCTGCAAGACGTTACTTACTCTGATCCTGTGAATCAGTTGATTAAGAATCCAAATCCGATGCAGACATGGGCAGAATTCTTGGATTCGATGCTAACATGGTACAATACTAGCGGAGAAATATTTGTTTACGGATTTCAGCCAACTGACGGCTTGAATAAGGGCAAAATAAAGGAAATGTACGTTTTGCCGTCTAACTACGTTGAAATAGTTGCAGGAAGTTTATTCGAGCCTGTGCGAGGTTATAAGTTGATTATCGGAGATCAGAACATTGAGATTCCAGCTGAACAGGTATTGCACATCAAAACGACAAATCTAACGTGGGATTTGAATGGAGCCCAACTTCGTGGAATGCCTCCACTCTTGGCGGGTTTAACAACTTTGCAGGCAAATAACGAAGCTACGGAGGCAAAGCAGAAAACTTTTCAGAATGGAGGAGCAAAAGGCATTATTTCTCCAAATGTAAATAATCCTGAGTTTTGGCCATCCCCTGATCAAAGGGCGAAGATGGATGAGCGGATTGATGAGAGGATAAATGGTAATAAGAATTTAAATAAGATTGTAGCAAGTTCTATTCCTTTGCGATACGATGCGATTGGATTGAGTCCTGTGGCAATGGATATTATCAACTCTCAAAATATGGACTTGCAAACGCTTTGCGGTCTTTGGGGAGTTAATCCTGTATTGTTTAGTTCAAACGCTACCTATGCGAATTTAGAACACGCTCAGAAGTCTTTGGTTACGGATGTAATTATGCCTCAGCTTCAAATGATTGAGGAGAAATTTACCCAATGGCTTGCCAAGTCTTATGGGATGGATTACGTTGTGGACTTTGATATTTCATCGTTCTCTGAGTTACAACCTGATGTTAAGGTGATTTTGGATACTTATGGTAAGTCTCCATACTTTACAGGAAATGAGGTAAGAAGCCTACTTAACTGGCACGCTAGCGAAGATCCAGCAATGGACGTTCATTGGATACCTAGCAACGTAATTCCAAGCGATGAGGCGTTAGGAACTGCTGCAACGGACTTTGTAGATTTCCAAGCATAAGAAATGAGAAAAATAAATTATTCCAAGGTCAGAAGGTCAGCTCAAGCCGATCTAAAGAAATACGAACGACTTGGAGTAAAAATATTTACTGAGGCATTAAAGTTGCAGGCAAGGGAGAATGTTCCCTTGCTTCCTATGCAGGAGGCTTATATTAAGTTTTATCAGACTGTATTTATTGATTCTGCTACTAAGGAGTTTGATAGGATAAGGCAGGACAATAGGGAGAAGAAGTTTCTTCCTGATGATTTTTTTGTTAGAACTTGGCTTGAGTTTATCAAGAATTGGGTTATTCAGAATTTAGGTCAATTAATATTTGATGTTACAGATACTACTCAAAATAGGGTAAATGAAATTGTTGCTCAGGGTATTGAGGAAGGATTGAATCCTAGACAGATTGAGGATAGGTTAATTCAACAAATCCCTGACATTAAAAGAGCTAGAGCTATTGCTAGAACTGAATCGACACGAGCTTATAATGAGGGTAAACTGAAATCAGCGATTGATTGGGCTAATGAGACAGGAACTCAGTTGTGGAAGATATGGATTCATGGAGGGGCTAAGGAGCCAAGGATTCAGCACATCCAAGCACAGAATAAACCAATAAGAGCTGATCAGCCTTTTGTGTTTTTTAACAATGGTGTTGAGGTATTAATGGATAAACCTGGTGACATAAACGGAGGGGCGGCTCAGACTGTAAATTGTTCGTGTGTAGTAGTTTATGTATCAGAATCCTATGCAAGAAGATATTTTAAGGTGTAAGGAGTTTTGTTTCCTAATTTTATTTATTTGTATATTTGCTTAAACGAATATCAAATGCTAGAGAAGGCCGAGCAATCTTATTCCGATTATCCGCAAGCTGTTAGAAATAACGCTAAAAGAGTTTTAAAGTATGTGGAGGAAAATGGCTGGGGTTCTTGTGGTACTCCTGTAGGAAAGCAAAGGGCTAGTCAGTTAGCAAATGGTGAACCTGTTTCTGTTGACACGATTAAGCGAATGTATTCGTATTTAAGTAGACACGAGGTAGATTTAGAGACCTCCACTTCTTATGGAGAAGGTTGTGGGTTGTTGATGTACGATGCTTGGGGGGGTAGGGCTGCTTTGACTTGGAGCAGAAACAAATTAAAGGAATTAGAAAAAACTAGCGATATGGGTTTTGTAAAAAAAGGATTAAACCAAGGATTTGCCGAGAGCGATATGAAGCAAGGAGTCGTAAGTGGTTACTTTGCTGTTTTCGGTAACAAAGACCTTGATGGCGATATTATCGAGCCAGGAGCGTTTACTAAGACTATAATGGAGCGTGGCCCTCAAGGAAAGCAATTAATCAAGTATTTGCTAGATCACGATAAAAATAAAGTGGTTGCAAAAATTACCAATCTTTACGAGGATAATAAAGGATTGCGTTACGAGGCTAAAATAGGAAGCCACGCAGCAGGTCAAGACTTTCAGAAAATGATTGAAAGCGAATTGATCAATCAGCATTCTTTTGGCTTTAGAACTATTAAAGAGCAGTTCGATCAAGAGTCTAAAGCAAACCTAATTAAAGAGGTAATGATGTATGAGGGTTCAGCAGTTCAGTTCTTGGGTGCTAATCCTGAGACTACCTTTATTGATCTTAAAAGCGAAGCTGATGCATTCGAATATCTTTCAAGACTTGAGAAGTTTGTAAAGACTTCAGATGCAACAGATGAGACATTAGAAAAATTAGAAAATCAACTTAAATCACTTTTGGAAGTTCTAAAGCCAGCTGAGCCTACTTTAGAAGAGACGAAAGCCGAGGAGGTCGAAATAATAACAATTAACGAACTAAAAAAACAATTTGAATCATGGAAAATCTAACAATTGATGCCGTTAAAGCGGTAATCGCAGAAGCTGGCGAGGCTCTAAAGGCTAAAGCAAGCAATGCAGAAGTAAAAGCCAATGAGGCTTTCGAAAAGGCTGAGAGCCTATTAAAATCTTTGGATAACGTAGTTAGCAAGGAAGATGCTGCTGAAATGCAGAAGCAACTTGACAAGCTTGACATCGCTATGCAGAAGAGTGCAGTTGAGAAAGAAGTGAAAGCTGAAGATTTCAAAACCGCTTTTGTTAAGGCTTACGAGCCAGTAAGAGCAGAGATCGAAAGATTGAAGAATGAGCCTAATGCTCGTCTAAAGTCTCCTTTGGTATTTGAAATCAGCGAGAAAGCAGTAGGAACAATTACTTTGGCTTCTACTCTTGCAAGTGGATCATCTGCTTCTCAGGTAACTATCTCTGAGTTCACAGGTGTTGTATCTCCTGTTCGTCAGCGTTTGTTGACTTACTTGGCTAACGCTTCTGTTGGAGCAATCGGAACTCAGTACGCAGTATGGGTTGAAGAATACGATCAGGAGGGAACTCCAGTATTCATTGGTGAAGGTGTTGAGAAAACTCAAATCGATGTTCAGTACAAGGAGCAGAGAGCTAAGGTTGAGAAAATCGGTGTTCACATGAAGGTATCTATGGAGATGCTTGAGGATGCTTCTTACTTGGCTTCTTACATCCAGTCTAATGGAGTTAAGCGTGTTGAGACTGTTATCGAGAACCAATTGTTCACAGGTAATGGCTCTTCTCCTCAGCTTGCTGGTTTGCTTTCTAAGTCAACTGCATTCGATGGAGCTTCTATGGCTGGTGGAGTTGAATCTGCTACCAACTGGGATGTTATCCACGGAATCATCGCACAAGTACAGGCTGCTAACGGTTCTGCTACTGGTGTATTCGTTGAGACTGGAGCTTACCACTTGATGCTTTCTGAGAAAGATGCAGACAAGAACTACATCTTGCCAGCTGGTGTTTCTTTCGATGCTAATAGCGGAATCAACGCTTGGGGTGTAAGAATTATCCCAACTAACGCTTTGACTGGAACTGCTGCTGACTTCGTAGGTGGTGATCTTTCAGTTATCAACGTACGTTTGAGAAGCGGATTGCAAGTAGCAATCGGAGAGTCTGGCGATGACTTTATCGACAACTTGAAAACCGTAAGAATCGAGCAGCGTTTGGTGCAGTTTATCTCTGCTAATGACGTTCCAGTATTGGTTAAAGGAACTTTTGCAGCTGCAAAGGCTATCCTTGAGACTACTTAATAGTGTTTTGTGTTTAGTGTTTAGGGTAAAAGGGCGGGAAATTTTCCCGCCTTTTTTTTGTATAACATATTGAAAATTAGTTTATTTAGAAAAATAATTATCAGATATGGCAGATTTTACAATGTGTAAGCCACAAAGATGCAAGCTTAAAATGACTTGCGAGCGGTATACGGCTAAAGCTAGTGATATGCAAATTTACTTCACTAAAGAACCAAGCAACCAGGACGGAACTAAATGCGAGATGTATTTTAAAAAGAATTGTAAGCCATGTGGCGAAATTTAACTAACTAAATATGAACATTACAGAAGAAGATTTCTTACAATTAGAAATTAATGATTTTAATCTAACATTTAATAATCCAAGTTTTGTAGCCTTGGCTCAGTCTGTTGCCAATTACTGCAAAAAGTTTAAGGTGGAAACATTTTTAGACTATGGTTGCGGAACTGGAGTTTATTCTGAGGTTATGCGTCAAAATGGTTTTGACATTACCGCACAAGATGTTTTTAAATCGCATAGAGATTATTGCAAGGCTAATTACCCAAAATTAAAGGTATTGTTAAAGCCAAAGCAAGCTGATTTTATGCTATGGATTGAGGTTGCTGAACACATGACAGACGAGGAAATTGTAAAGGCTTTAAAAGCGGTAAATCCTAAATATATTCTTTTCTCATCAACCCCTGAAACGACAGATTTTGACGCTGACTGGGGACACATAAACATTAAGCAACCTAAAGAATGGATTAAGATGTTTAAAGAGTTGGATTACAAATTAATTGACGAGCCAAAAACACCAACTTTATGGACGCTAACGTTCCAAAAAATCTAATTTACTTCATTTACTACGGCGGAAAGATTACGCATTACCACAGGCTTAATTTAGGCTATTTAAACAAGTATTGGAATCTATTTGATGGGCAAAAGGTGGTAAAGGTTGCGATTGACTTAGGTTACGATGCCAAACCAATAATAAAGCTTTTGCCAAAGGATTGCAAAGTAGAATTTGTCGAAAATAATAGGAAATTTGGCGAGGCCATTCACTTTACCGATTCAATCAATAGAGTTAGTGGAGGGATTACATTTTATTCGCATTGCAAGGGTGTATCACGACCTGTAATGCGTGGACTTGACAAATGGATTACCTATTTATACGAAAGCAATTTAAACGCAATACCTGATCTTTCTAATAAGCTATTCTCAGGGACTTGTGGAAAGCTTTTACCTTGCCCTCCATACGTTCCGCAAGACTTTCATTACTCAGGCTCTTTCTATTGGTTTAATACAGAGAAAGTAAAATCTCTAATAAAAGAAATGCAAATGGACAGATATTTAAGCGAAAGATTCCCAGCGGTAATTGCAAAGCAAAGCGAGTGCATATTTAATTACCCAAGCTTTAATAAGAATTTGAACTATTACGATGAAAGAACGTGGCTGAAACTTTAAAGATATTTTATTCGAATCCGTTCGACTTAGATAAAAATATAGGTAAAGCCTATAACCAATATTTGTCAAGCCTAAACGCAAACGATGACGATTGGATTGTAATGCAAGATGGAGATATTCTTTATTTAACTCCAGATTGGGGTAAAAGGATTCACGATGCATTGTCTTTAGATGGAGACAAATTTGGTTTGGTTGGATGTTATACGAATAGGCTAAGGTCTAAGCATCAGTTACACAATAAAGCCTTTAATTACGATTTGGACATAAAAAATCATTATGAAATCGCCAAATCTTATGGGGGGGTAGGTATTCAGGAAATCAAAGAATACATCGCTGGATTCTTTATGGCCTTTCAGTACAAGACTTGGAAGAAAATTAAGTTTGCCGAGAGTAGCCTAGCTTTTGATTCGTTGTTTTCTATGCGAGTTAAAGAGCTAGGTTTAAAGGTCGGTTTAATCCGTTCTCTTTATGTTTTTCATTTGTACCGAATATGGGCAGAGAAAGAGCCTTGGAATGAGAAAAAACATTTACTAAAATAAATAGTATCTTTATGATAAAATTATTGATTGACCTTGCTCCCTTTGAAAAAGGCGAAATATTAAGCGTAGGCAAGACCTATGACGAATATTTGGTTAATAAAGGAATGGCCGTTTGGGTCAAAGTTGACAAAGAAAAAATTAAGACAAAATGAGCGTTAAAAGACCTTTGCAAATTGACTACGATTACCAGGTAGAGACTGAGCCAATTACCTTGGCAGAGGCTAAGGCTTGGATGCAAATCGACTTTACGGATTGGGATACATTAATTCAGAATGAACTAATTCCTGCTGCTAGAATAGCTTCTGAGAAAGCATCAGGAATGCTTTATGTTGAAAGAGATGTTACTATATCGAATAATAAAAAAGACGAAAGAATATATCCAATTGGCCCTTGGGTGGCGGATGTAACTACGGACGATTACGAGTTCGAAAACTACGTTTATACCGCTGGCTTTAATGAGGATAACCCATTGCCTCAACCTCTAAGAATCGCAATGCTTAAAAGGATTGCCACGGATTTTGCTTTACGTCAGAACCTAATTACAGTTCAAGAGCAATATGCACAAAATGCAAGCATTACTGCTGAAACTAAGTATAGACCTGACTATTTCGTATAATGATAAATTTCGGAAAATATGATCAAAAGGTGACGTTTATTACGTTTCAGGCGGTAAGCGATGGTGCAGGAGGTACTACGTTGACTCCTATTACTTCTTTGATAACATTTGCATCTGTAAAGCAAACAAGAGCAGATAATGGCTTAGAGTCTGGTCAAATGGTTTTGCCAAATACCTACGAAGTTAGGATTCAATACCGAACTTTGTTTACTCCTAGCCTTAATTACCAAATATTTTATGCTTCTAAGTACCATCAAATCACTTCTATAAGATTAGATGAGTTAAGACAACACAAAGAATATGTTATTACAATGATTGGGGTATGAGCGTAAAGATAAAAGGATTAGATAAGGCTTTGGCTGAATTAGATAAGAAAGGCGATGCAGTTATTGAGGCTGTTAAAGATACCTTACAAAAAGTTGCGACTGACATTGAAGTAGAAGCTATACGAAATGCACCAAGTTCATATCAAATTGGAGACGCTAGAATTAATTTAAGTTTTATTAAGCAAAAAATTGATAAAAAGGTTTCTAACAATGGACTTTCTTGGAATATTGGTTTAGATGTACCAGGAACTGGAGAACAATGGGAATCGTGGATAGAATTTGGTACAGGATTAAGTGCAAGAGAAATTTTGAGTAATCCAGAGTACACATCTGAAGTTAGAAATATTGCAAGGCAATTTTATAGAAATGGTAAAGGTCGTATTATTGGACAACCTTATCTTATGCCAGCCTTTTTTAGAAATACTGCTAATTTGGCACAAGAAATAGAAGAGAAAATTAATAAAGACATTAAATGAGAGAAATAGCTACTGACATACGCATTGCAGTAATTGACGCAATAACTCCTTTAACTTTGAGTGGTGTAACTATTCCAGTTCACGACACAGAGTTGCCTGTTGGTATTGAGCCAGCTTATTATTTGAACTCAAGAGCTTATGTTCTTATAACGGATCAAAACGAGACAGAAACAACGAATAATGATTGCGACATTCGTCAAAACGCAACTTTTCAGATTAGTATCATTACCAAATTTCCTCAAGGGAATGGAGGTAAGAAACTTTCTGAAACTATTTCAGATGCTATTCAGTTAAAAATGAACTTGACTGATCTAGTTTTGCCAGGTGATTTGCAAGCGGTAAATATCAGAAAAAACTTTTCTAGGGTTCAAATTGAGCAAGGTAGCAGTCAAATAGGTTATCAAAAAATACTATCTTACACACTAGATATTTTCCAAGTGTCTTGATAAATAAAAATTTATGTATATTTGTTAAAACGAATAAGCAATGGCAACATATCAATTAGGCAACTTCTTCACATTCGAGTGGAACTCTCTTCCAGTCGTTTGTAAAACTTCCGCTTCTGTTTCTATTTCCAATGAGTCAGTAATCGTAAGAAACGATTGCACAGGCGATTACGGAGTTAGACTTGAGGGCGGTGACAAATCAGGCTCTTTCTCCTTTAGCGGAGACCTTGATTTTGCATCTACTGGAGTATCCAACCTTTCAGCTTTCGACTTGATGGAGGACATCGGGAAAGTATTTGAATTGGTTTTTGGAGGCACAGAATCAGGTGACAAAGTCATTACTGTAGATGCTCAGTTAAACTCACTTGAAATTACTGCTGAAAGAAACTCTCAGGTTTCATTCTCAGGAACTTTCGACTTTGCTGGAGCTCCAGTAATTAGCGTTATACCAACCTAATAAATATATATGGCTAAATACCATTCCGCTCCCTTTAAAGAAGGGGAGATTTTCTTTTACCCTAATTTGGGTGCATTGGCTAACTTTGAGGATTTTACAGGACAAGGAATTGCCCAGGCTTTTGATGGTCAAGCAATACCAAAAATAGACCTTATTTATGCCTTGCTGCACGAATGTCACAAAGTTGCTTGTTTACGCAAATCAACAAGTCCAGTTTCTTTAGAAGAATTAAAAATTTGGATTGAAGGAAAGGACGTAATGAAGTTGTTTAACGAAGTTTTGGCTGACTTGCTTATTGAGTTAGGTATTGGTGAAAGCCAAGAAAAAAAAACGTAAATGAGGACGAAAACGAGCAATATTCAGCTCGTGAAAATTTAATGCTGCTCGTAGGACGTACTAAGGTGCCCTATGAGCAGCTTTTTTGTTTAAGTCGTAACGAGTTAAAAGCATTAGTAAAAGGTCACGAGATTGATCAAAAAGATATGATTGAGGCAATGCGAGTACAAGCTATGATAGGACTACAACCTCATTTAAAAAAAGGGGCGAATTTAAATCCATCAAGAATTTGGCCTCTACCTTGGGATAATACACCTAAACCATTAGAGTCGACTCCGCAAGACTTTGCTAAAGCAAAGAAATTGTTGGAAATTGCAAGTAAACTAGAAAGAAATGGCAAATCCAAGAATAGAAGTTGATATTGTTGCAGTAATTGACGGGCTTAAACAACAATTTGGTCAGGCTGTTGGAATTATTGGGAAACTTGAAGAAAAAGCTTTAGAATTAGATAAGGCTTTAAAGAATGCGACTACTTTACCTGAAATTCAAAAACTAAATGTAGAACTAACTAAAACTAAATCTGCTTTAAGTCAATTAAAAACTTCTGGAATTGATCCATTATCAAAAGCTACAAGTCAATATAATGTTATAGGCTTGGATTTCGCTAGAGTAATTCAAGATGCTCCTTTTGGAATTATTGGTGTTGGTAATAACATTCAACAATTAGCTCAATCATTTTCAAGTTTAGGAAATGCTGGAGATTCTACAACTTCAAAATTAAAATTAGCATTTAGTCAAATTTTTAGCTCTGGAAATCTTTTAATTTTAGCAGTATCAGCATTAACTACTGGTTTAACTATTCTTGCTCAAAAAGGCTTTTTTGATACTGAGAAAAAAGCTCAAGATTTAAAAGATACACTAGACAAGTACAAGAAAACTTTAGGTGAAACATCACAAGCTCAATTAGAAGCCGCTAATAATGCAGATAAACAAGTTGTAAAAATTACTGCTTTAAGAAATGTTATTGAAAATGAAACAATAAGCAGAGAAAAAAGATTAGCGGCCGTAAAACAATTAAGAGAAGAAGCACCAAGTATATTTAAAAATTTATCAGATGAACAAATTTTAGCAGGTAAAGTTGGTGATTCCTATGCTAGGCTTACTCAAATTTTAATCGCTAGGGCTACTGCATCTAGTGGTATAAATCAAATTGTTGCTTTAGCTGATGAAGAAAGAATTATTTTAGAAAAAAATGCGTCAATATTACAACAAATAGCATCATTTGAACAAAAAGCTGCAAATTTTAGAGCACAAGGTCAGGAAGAACTTGCTATAATTAATGAAAACCAAATTAGGTTTTTAAAAGAGCAAAATCCTGAAATTAAAAGATTAGTAGAAATTGAAGCTGAAAGAGTTAAACTTACTGGTTTAGTAAATGAAAATTTAGCTGCTTCAGTAGATTATACAGAAAAATCTAAGGATTCATTAAATCAAAATAAAGAAGCTTTAGAAAAATATTCTGATGCTTGGGATCAATTTAATTTACAACAAGAAAGTGCTAGCTTTTTAACTGATAAATTGACCTCTTCGACAAAAGAATACGAAAAGGCAATTATACAAGTTTTAACTAGAACTAAAGAAACTCCTTTAGTACCTGAGATTACTGGGGACAATGCTTGGGATCAGTATACTTATTCCATTTATCAATTTAGAGATGCCTCTATTCAGGCTAATGCAGAAATTACAGAAACCTCAATTAAGGCTTTAGAATTCTCAAATAATTTAGATAAAATAAGTGGTAAAGAAGTTAACATTAAAACTAATTTTGATGAGTTTGGAAAAGAGTTAGCAGATGTAGATCAATCAAAATTGTCTGGTTTTGTTGTTAGACTTGCTGAATTTAATTCTCAGGTTGCTGGGCTTATTGAAAGTGGGGCACAACAAACACTTGGAGATTTTGCTTTTGCAATTGGAGATGCAATTGGAAGTGGTGGAAATGTTTTAAAAGCTGGAGGAGCTGCATTACTTGGTGGTATTGCTTCAATAATGAATCAACTTGGACAGCTTGCAATTGGAGCTGGTCTTGCAGTAGAAGGTATTAAAAAGGCTTTACAAACTCTTAACCCAGCGGTAGCAATTGGAGCTGGTGTTGCTTTGATTGCTTTGGCTGGATTTGTATCATCTAAAGCTAAAAGTTTAGGAGGCGGTGCAAGAGCAGGAGGCGGTGGAGGTTCATCAATTGGCTCTTCAGGAGTTGGAGGCGGTGGAACTGCATTTACTGGAGGTGGTGCAACTGGCGGTCTATTCGAACAAAATAGAGACGTTAGCGGTGAATTTGTAGTTAGAGGTAATGATTTGGTTTACGTGTTAGGACAAGCAAATAACAAGATAAATAAAGGATAATGGCAAACGATTATCGCTTACAAATCGCCCTTAGAGGTGGATCGGGAATAATAACCGTAAATGGTGGCCCAATTGCTGAATTTTATACAGAAGGCGATTCGCTGACTATTGCAATTGCTTTTGATCCTGGATACAATCTTGTAGAATGGTACACGAGTCCAGCTAATACTTTCTTATCATCTTCGGCTTCTTTTAGCTATACAATGCCGTCTCAAGACATTAAAATCTATGCCATTGCTTCGGGTCAGAATAGTCCTGTCGATGGTTATGGTTTGAAATATGAGGGGGGGTATGCTACTAATTACGGAGGCAATGCTTACAACTTACAGATTTATCAAGATGGCTATTCAGGAGCGGTTACTCCTTTGTTGATTAACGATATTACCTACAATTGGGGAAATACAGGAGACGATCCGATTAACACCTTAATTGGCTCTTCTTTGGACTTTACGATTGCAGGAGAATTAGGTGCTTTCAATGAATTCCTAGTTGGAGGTAATCGTACTTGGAAAGTTGTTTTGAATGAGATATTTCCTCAAAATGATATTACCAATTGGCAACAAGTAAATAATACTAACAATTTTATTGGTGTTGCTTATGGGAATGGAATATTTGTGGCCACAAGGTCTAACGGAGTTCATTACTCAAATGATGGAATAACTTGGGGAGCAACCAATCCAGTTGGGTTTGTAGGTGGGAAAATTGCCTTTGGTAATGGTTTATTTGTAACAGTAGGAAACTCAGAAACTCAAGGAAATATTTGGACATCTCCAGACGGTTTTATTTGGACATTCAGAGCAGCAGCAATAGGCGCTTGGTCAAATATTACTTTCGGTAATGGTTTATTTGTTGCAGTTGCAAGCAGCTATAATTATGGAAATGGAATTATTACTTCCTCAGATGGTATATTTTGGACTTTACGAGAAGCAGTTGGCCCAGGTGGTTTTACAGACATAACTTATGGAAAAGGAATTTTTGTAGCCGTAAAGAATGGCTCTCCAGGTACGATGGTAACATCTTACGATGGCATTATTTGGAATGACCAAAGCACAGGAATATCAAGTTTAGCAGTATTTTATGCAAACGGAATATTCACAACTGGTAAGCATTATTCTACTAATGGAATTTCTTGGAGTGCCGCAAGCTCACCAAATACTCCTGTTTCAATAACCTACGGAAATGGCTATTTTATGGCCGTTACAGACACCGAAATAAAATACTTATATTCTACTGACGGAATCAATTGGACGGCTGACACGCCTCCAAATACGTCTAATTTTAAAGATATTGCATTTGGTGAGAATACTTTTGTTTC
>Ga0208644_1003196_pt1 | contig 12826 bp, 16 predicted proteins | sample VirMetDEL_Nov_18_FD_184517 | JGI IMG/M metagenome (GOLD analysis project Ga0208644, IMG submission 184517) | Aqueous microbial communities from the Delaware River and Bay under freshwater to marine salinity gradient to study organic matter... | ecosystem: Environmental > Aquatic > Marine >... | reverse complement strand
GAGCCTTCAAGAACTTCAATCTCAAACCATGTTCTTACGTCAGCAACGATGTCCTTTGAACCTGATCCTGATTTCACATAAACCTGAAAGTAATCATTTTGACTGACATCCAATACGGGAGTTGTCACATAGGCTTGATCGGCACCAGAGGTTCCATCAGTTTTTGAGTGCGATGTTTGCTCTAGGGCTTCGGTTCCGTTTTTATAAATCTTTGCGTCTAAATTACTTCCCGTGCTGTCAGAAGAAAGTGAAGCCCTAATTCTGATTTTATCTACACCAGCAGGAACAATGAGTTTGCCGTCAGCAAGAGTAGCAGTCAAGGCATTGCTTGTAGAGGTGTCCTTGTCTCTGGTGTTAAAGGTATCGACAGCCGCCCATGAACCACCACAACGAAAATCTCCCGAAAGGGTAAGACGTGCATACCTTAGCGTCGGCGTATATGTTCCTCCTCCACCGCCACCACTACTTGACTGCACTCCAAAAATGCCATTTGTCGCAATTATTCCCATTGCACTATATCCTTATTACTTTGTACTGTTTGTAAACATAAACATAATTAACACTGACGCTAACCCTGCTAGTACGACCACTAAAAAAGACTCAAGAATTGTTTCTTTTAACTCTTGTTGTCTATAAACGTCTCGCTCTCTCTGCGCCGCTATTTGTCGCTTTAAGGCTCTAAACTCATCTAAGCCGTCTTTGCCATAAACCATGCCAATCATTGACAACAATTCTTTCTGTTGAGCTTGCAACTTTTTCTTTGCCGCAAAAGCTCTTGCCGCTTCAGCCTCTACGCTTTTACTAAACACCACCTTTTTAAAAGGGTTTGTATTTCTAGCTTTCTTGTCAGCATAAAGTACATCTGAAGCATGACCATACCATGTGCCTAGTTGAGTCATCGTGTCCTCAACAGACCGCCCTGCTTCCACCATTGCTTTGGTCATAGCATACGCTTTAGACGCCGCCGCAATGGCAGTTACAGGGTCTATCATATTTTTTTACACAAACACTGCATTGCAGATAGCTTGCACATTAGCAGGCTCTGATGACCAATCATCTTCAGAGTTGATTACGTGACGGTGATAAGACTGAGAGATGACAGCGCCATCCTCAACGATCTTAGTAGCAGTCCGTACTTGAACGACTGTAGTGTCGCCAGCGGTTACTACTTCAATTTTGTCTGCCGTTGTTTCTTTAGTTAGTGACATTGTTGTCTCCTGTTAGTCCAGCCCCAGAGTCCACTGAGGCTATAGGGTTATACAAAGTGCTGTACTGTTATAAAAATATCAGAAGACCCAGAGTTAATATCCTGAACTTTTATCTGAACATCGTTGCTATTATCTACACTGATTCTAACACTGCCGTAAGTGTTATTAGCTACGGTAGCAAAGGTGGCTGAATAAGTTCCTGTAGGCACATCTACCAAATCCATCCTTACTGGTCCTTCGCATTGGTTCTGCGCTAAAGAAGCATTAGTGAAAGGTAAGTCACGAACAAAAAGAGTGTTAGTTCCTGTAAGACCTGTAGTGTCAATGTCAGTAAAACGCATATTAAGGATAACTAAGTTACCTACTTTAGTGTAAACACCTGTGGAAGTTGTAGTTGTTGCAGTATTGCCGCCGCTAGCCGCATCAGCAAGCTCTGGAGTAAACGTCCCTTCTTCGTAGTCATCTAGCGTGTTCGCATCCGCATAAGCATCTACTGCCACACCTAGCGTCACACCATTAGGAACAATAAGGTGTCCGTCTTTATCCATGCGAACCTTTTCAGAATCGTTTGCATAGAACGTAATGTTAGACGTATCGTTGTCGTCGTTTTTGTCAACACCAAGCCTCAACTCAGATGTGTTTGTGTATAACTCTGAGGCTCCGGTATCACCTATCCTTATGTTTCCAGCGGCATGTAATGTTTCGGCTGGGACATCCGTACCAATCCCCAATGATTCAGCAGAAGCATCCCAGAAGAACTTCGCAGTTGTCCCCGTATCCTCATACAGAGATACGTCGCCGTTAGTAGCAAATTGTGCTGTTGGTGTTGCGCCTGTTCCTTGAGCGCTTGCAGTGCCGCCTGTGTTTATGAATAAACCGCCAGCGTTAGTTCGTATCACATTAGAGGTGTTGGTGTCAGCGACTACTATGTCCGCTGTAGCGTCTGTAGATTGGAAAAAACTTGTTGTATTAGTGTTTCCAGAATTTACAGTCAAACTATTAGCAGTTACTGTTCCAGCTACATCAAGTTCTGTAGAGGGAGAATCTGTACCAATCCCCAATGATTCAGCAGAAGCGTCCCAATAGAGCTTTGCATTTGATCCTGTATCCTCACGAAACGAAATATCGCCCGTAGCATGGTCTATAGCTATACGTGTTTTAGATGTAGTCCCAGCATCGTCAGTGCTTTGGATTTGAAGCTCACCGCCTGTATTTCTTATTCGAGTGTTTAAATCCGTTGTGTCAGACTCGAATAACTCAATACGGGGAGTTGCACCCTGAATGACGGCTTTAGTGGATAAATCAACGTCATCAGCCGTCACACTACCCGTTACGTCGATGCCTGTGGAGGTGGTGGCAAGTTTTGCGCTTGTGTTGTGGTAAAGCGTTGTTGCAGAATCAAGATCAACATTAAAAACAAGACTATCGCTTCCGTCTCTAAATTGAATGCCATTGCCGTTTGACTTAAGGAGCAAATTTCCTGCGCCAGCATCTTCAATTACACTGTTTGAGCTTGGTGAGCCGGTATGATAAATCTGTAGATCAGAACTAGCGCCGAAGATAACCTTGTCGTTGTCACCGAAGGACACGTCAGCCGTAGTCGTAAGACCTGCAAAGGTTGGTGAGTCAGTAGTAGCAACGCCTTGATCCAAAGACTTAACAGCAGTGATGTCAGTCAACTCACTGTCCATCAAGGCACCAGCGGCTGTGACATTGGCTGTGTCCGTTACGTCTGCTGAGGCTTCGATACCATCTAGCTTAGTATGGTCTGCATCGGTAAAGACGTTAGAGTCAGTAGCGGACTCAACCAGTGTACGAATCTCTGCGGCTGTTTGGTCAGCAGTAGCCCCAGACTCAACACCGTCCAGCTTAGTACCGTCAGTCGCGACATCGCGCCCGTCAACAGTACCGCCTACAGTGATGTTACCTGTTACGTTTAATTCTGTGGGGTTTACGCCTACTTCGATTACAGCGCCTAGTGTATCTTCAGTGTACAGTCGCTTATTAGTTAAATCGAGGGCGGGCTCACCCTGCACTAAGTCAGTGGCGAGGGGCGCGCCTGAACCGTTCTTTAGCTTAATTGTTGCCATGTTTATAACCTATGCGGGTGAGAGAAATGAGGAAAGGGGACCCTAAGGCCCCCCCCTGTTAGTCTGCTACTTAAATAGCGCAGTGAAGTGCCACACCGGCCTCTGGACGGTAGGTCTTAACACCGTAAAGAGTGTCAGCAGTCATCAAGTCTGCAAGGTACTCTTGCTTGTACTGAGTCTGTACGCGGACACCTACTTGCTCAGCAAAGACCATAGCATCTTTGTGCATGAGAAGAGCGGCTTTCTCGTCAGTGTTCTCAGTAGGCAGGTTAGTAGAAACAAAAATATCTACTCCGTACAAAGAACCGATCTTGCCATTCTCAACAGGCTTGCCAGTGACAAAATCAGTTGAGATGTAGTTACTGATTCCCAGCATTGCATTCTTAACCGCTGGCGGAATAACGAATACACGTTGAGACATAGGGACGTCGTTATCATCCAAAGTCTGAACAGCGTCACGGAAAGAAGCGTCGTTAAACGCAACAGCAGTACCAGCAGAAGCCGCAGTGCCAGAAGCGCCGCACTGGAGTTGTGCAGTAAAGTTAGCCGCTTCAGCAATCAGAGCATCGTCTACTTTCTTAGCAAGCGCATAGCCAGCGTCTTCAGTATAGAAAGAACGAAGGCTGTTAAGAGCCTGCACGTCAGTGATGTCTTCGATCAGACGGCTGTACTCAAAGTGCTGGTCGATAGTTACAACTAGCTCTGTAGTAGTGCCAGTAATCAAAGTAACTTCAGTTTCAGCGCTTTTTGCAGAAGCAGAGCCACGATCTGGCTTAGGAATGTGAACGGTGTCGCCTTTTTTGCCTGTCATAGACATCGCACGGACAAGGGGTTTAACGACAAGAGCGTTCTCGTATGCCGCGATAATTTCATCCGACCAAATTTCAGGGATGAAAGTCGCCGCAGTAGTGTTAGTTACATGGTTAGTACCAAGTGCCATTTTACTGTTTCCTTAAAGGTTAATAGCCCTTACGGGCCAATAGAGTTTACTTAACGCGTCCTTCAGCGTAAGCCTGCATAATCTCGTTCTGCATGGCTTGGTAACGCTTTGGATCGCGGTTCATTAGGTCGATAATGTCACGACGACGATAGACCTTCTTTACAGCTTTCCCCTCTGGGTTTGCTCTAGCTGATCCTGTTGAGGCCTTCTTGAGCTGTCGCTTTTGCTCTAGCTTTTCGACTGCCTTAGTCTGCTTGACGACCTGCGCTCGCTCCTTCCAGAGAGAGAATAGCTCGTTAGCTTGCTCAAAATCATACTGCTGATCCGCCTTGGCGAACATTTCTGAGCGGATCTTACTGGCTCCTACCCACTGCTTGAATTGTTCGTCCCCTAGGATCTTATCCATGTCGGGATGGGCATTCTTCAGTGTGGAAAGTGCTTGCTGTTTAGACATCTCAGCGGCTACTTGCTGTGCGCTTTGTAGCGTTGGGTTTTGGGCGATGAGACGCTCTACAGTACCCTTGGGGTCAGTAAAGAAGTCCGAGTCGTCTACGTCGGGTTCTGGTGCGGATGTTGCGGTCGCTGACTGAGCCTGCATGGACTGCTGAACTAAAGAGTCTACGGCCTTGCGTAGTTCACCCACTTCGGATGACTGCTTACCCATTAACTGCTCTAGGTTCTGATGCATGCGCGCTAATTCAGCGGCACTCTTCCCTCTGTACTTCTCAGGAAGCTCCTCTTCGTTAGACTCTTCTCCTGCTGGAGATTCAGCTACTTCTTCCTCAGGAGCTACCTCAGGAGCGGCCTGTGAGGCCTCTGTAGTTTCTTCTTCAGCGAGCGAAGCAAACTCGGCGGAGTTATCTTCTTGTTCGGTTACGTCGGTGTCTATTATCTTAGCCATTAAGTATCTCCGGTCCTGTAAGGGTTCTCGGTGTTAGTGTTTACGAGGCAGTTGGCTTAACCGTTATCCCCGTTCCTAGCCGCACGTTCATGTCGCTTTGCCCACTTGTCGGAGGCCGAGGGAAAATCCCCTGACACACCTTCGAGCTTACAACGAACGGGACTAATGATGCGCTTGGCTTCACCTCCACACGTTCCGCACCGGAAAATGTCGTTGGAGTAGCCAAACGCCTCAGTTACGTCTGAACAGTCGGAACAGCGTACGTCATATAGCCGACGCATCGTCATCTTCTTCTTCCTGCTCTTCTGCCGCCTTCATCATGTTTTCGTAGCCTGAGATCGAGTGGAGGACGTTAAGTTGCCCTTTGGCAATCCAAAAGCCTTTCTCGTCGTCGATGCTTTCTACGCGGATGCTGGCGATGTTGTTTTGAATGTCTGATACAAAGTTTTGCCATCCCTCTGTGTTAAATAGTTCTCGGGCGGCGTCAAAAATTTTCTCTTGCTCGTTCATATCAAGATTCCTTTTTAGCTGGTGATTTACGAGCTACTGTGGGGTTGGCCTTTGTGGCTTCCTCTAGCGCCTCTATTCGGGCGTTCAGACTAGCAAGAATCTTATTGAGCTGAGTGAGCGTTTCATCAAGCTCTTTTACAGTTACATTACGCATGCGTTCTCCCTTTAGGGCGCTGTGGGTGGGAAGGAGGCCATATAGACCTCAATACCTATTATATCAAAAACTTCAGTGTACGGTCAAACTATTTTGAACTCTTAGAGCCTTTGCACTTCCAGCGCTTGCGTGAAAGGCGTAAGGGGCTGTTAGGGTCTTTAGCGGCCTTGGGATGTTTTTTCATCTGACCAGCAGAGCGGGCGCAGTAGCTGTCGCCTTTTTTAGTGTTAGGCTTCACCTTAGCACCTTTCTGTCCGTAGCTTACTTTCTTACCTGAAGCTGTAACCTTAACTTTTGCCTTGCCCTTTGCGGGGCCTGCTTTGCGTGGCATTACTTCTTCATCTTCTTAGCGGTCTTAGCCGCGTTTTTAAAGTCTTGCTCTGTGGGGGCACCTTTAGCCCCTTTTGTTCTCATTGTCTTGCCTGCTTTGCGCTTGGCATTTATGTTGGCGTATAGGCCTCGCTTCGCTGGCATTATTTGTAACCTCCAGATCCGCAGTTACACTTCTTACCTTTACATCCGCATGACTTGTACATAATTTACTCCTTAGTCGGGCTCGTTGATTTTTAATTTAAGAACCTTGCATGTTGTTTGAAGGACCTCTTTCTTGCATCATTTGCCGTAACTGAGCTTCTGGGTTTGTCGAGGATCTTTCCTTTACAGCGATGTCGCGCTCCTTCAGCAATAGCTCCGCAGTTTTAACACGCTTTTCGAAGTCAGAGTCTAGCTTTCCGTCGTTGTTTTGATCGCTGTACTTTAAAGTTAACTCAGTAGGAGCAAGCTGTGCTTCCGTATCGTATTTCTGAGCGCGTGATTGAGACTCTGCGGCTTGAGCGCCCAGTAACTGAACTTGTCCTTGTGCGATGGACTGCTCAATTTGCATCTTCATCTGTTGCATCTGTTGCTCTTGCGGATTGGGTTGATTACCGGCTTCGATAGCCGCTACGATCTGCTCTCTATTGCCGACGTTGAGATGGTCAATAATAGAGGTGACGACAGCGCCATGCGCAGGGGAGTCCGCAGGGATAACCTGTAGGATCTGAGAGAGTTGTGCCACTTCGTACTCACGAGCCATAGCGCCAAGTGAGCTAAAGGGCTGGAACGTGTAGTCTTTAACTGGATAGTTGTCAGGGTCAAACTGCATGTAGCGAAATGCCGACTTACGTACCAGCGGTATAAGGAAGTTTTCTTGGAAGTTGAGAAGGGTACGCTTTTGTCGCTTAACGATAGCGCCTTGGCTCATAGACATGCCAGCGGCTGTTACGTCGTTCTGTACCATTCCTTGCGTAGCCTCACCAGCACCTGTAGCTTGAGACACCATGTTCTGGAGCTGTTGACCTTGGGCGAAGCTGACCTGATTGAGCTGTCCAAAATTAAACGGCATAATGCTTTCTTGAGGAGCGCCGTTAGTCAAGAGGACTCGACCGGGCCTTATCTCCATTTTGTGTCCACGAGGGATTCGTGTAGCGTCCATAGCGATCATAGGATGCGTAGTGAGGGCCAGTGCGTCAATACGCGCACGTAGCTCTGTGTCCAAAGCCTTCTGGCTCATGTAGCCTTTTTCGCACACACCACGGCCCCAGAAGGTCGAGGGGACTAGATCCCAAGAGAATGCGATGATAGGACGGTCTTGACACATATAAGGGTTAACAGTTGCCTTTAGCAAAGTCCCTTCGTTAGCAATAACGACTACAGCTTCTACGTACTCGCTGTCGCCATTCATATCTTCTTCGTCTACACCCTCGGCTAGTAAGTAATCGCGTGGTACAAGTCCATAATACTTGAGGAGACGAATACGGTCAGTAGGACGACTGGCTAGCATAGGATCGTTTTCTATCTCTACATCAGAAGCCGCATCGCTTACGTATACATCGTCCTTGTACACACCCTGCTCTTGTAGCATCTCTACAGTGTGGCGAGAGACAAACTCGTCAATGGCTACACCAAGAGCCTCGTCAACGCTAGACGCATTAGGGTCGATAAGGAAGTTACGGGGCTGGATGGGGTTTATTTTAATGAGGGGACGGTATGTCTCTTCTACACCTACTTGTGCCATAGAGCCGTCCATCATAGGACGTGTTGCTGGAGTATATACCTTTTTTTCTTCGATGACGATTTCGCCAATTCCCGTACCGTACACAGCGGCGTTAATTAGGCACTCGGCTACAGAAGAGCGGACCTTAGCCATCTCAAAATCATCGTGGAGCTTGTTGCGGAGGTACTCGATGTCTGAGGGGTCTTCGTCACCGTAGTTGTCGCGAATGTCAAATATTTTTCCACGACCAAAAGTAGCCTCTTCAATCTCAGCTACGTTAGACTCTACAGCCTGCGCTAAAGCAGGAGCAATGAGTTTAGAGCGTTCTGAGTCGCGCACTTTGTCCTCAGCGGCCCACTTGTTGCGGTAGAGACGCATATACTCATCATGCCGCTCTGCATAGTTTGCCTCGTAGTAATCTCTCCATCCTTGTGTTTTGTTCACAACCCACGAGGCTAGTTCGCCTTCATAGGAGGTGCCATCAAACTCTCCGTTGAAAATGTCTTCGCTCATTAATAACCTGCCTCTGCGTCTAAGGGGTCCCAATCGTCTTGCATCTCATCGCCAGACAAATATGGGATAATAGCCATCTGGTCTACGTACGAGACTGCATCTAATAAATCGTCATGTACTAGCTGTGACGGAAATGCTGAGGCTTCGTCGATAAATGCCGGATTCCAATCAGCTCGTCTAATACGTATTTTACCATGTTCAAACCTTCCCTGTAAAGCCCAGAGGATACGATCAGCCTTTTTCTGGTTGCCATGGCTTAGAAGCTCCACACGGAATGTACGATGAGTACGGCGCATAATGTCCGATAGGGGGCCCATAACGGCCTGCTGTGCAATTCCTTTTTCAATGCCCACACTGACCGGCCTATACTCCGCAACAGCGTTAAAGATAGTCTCTGCTGTCTCATCTAGCGTCCACCTCCCGTATTTTATATCGTGGACGTACCAATCACCCGAATCTGTAACGTAGACTACAGCAACCGCTGAGTTATCTCTTCTCTTTGTCTTAGACCCCCTGTCATTTTCGAAACCGGCGAGGTCACAAGCAATATAAAAATCACCAGCACTGTTAGGCTTTTTTTCATAGTATTGAAACTCGTTAGGGTCAAAATATTCGCTACCTTGCGCGTCAAAGGATGCCATGTATTCTTGCACAAACGCCCAGCGAGGTAGCGTAGCCTCGGCATGGTCAATCTCAGCAGGATCTATGTAAGGGTTGTCGCGTGAGCAGAATGTCCATGCATCCCAATCAGGCCATACGCCGCTTGAGGCACCACAATAAAGGTCATAGAAGTGATTCCTTCCCTCTGGCGTGCCAATGAATAACGCGCTCCCCTTCTTATCTGATAAGGCCGGTCTTAGGATGCTTTCCCAGACGTCCGGCTTCATAAAGGCCGCTTCATCTAGCACTAAATATTTCAGCGAAACCCCACGAAGCGTATCTGGGCGGTCTGCGCCCTTTAGATAAATCGTATTGTTACCCGCTAAGGTTATAGTTAAGTTGTTGACGTTGCTGGCCTCAATAATATCTCCAGCCAAGTCAAAAAGCAGATCCCAAAGAATGTCTCTAGCCATCCCCTGCGTAGGCGCAACGTAGAACACTTTACCGTCTTTGCCGTTAAGTGCGTTAACGATAAGAGATACGGCAGAAAGGTACGATTTGCCCGTACGGCGACCAGCGGCTACTACCTTAAAGCGGCAAGGATCTTTAAATACGGTCTCTTGCCAAGCCGTCAGGGTTAAGTTAAGAGCCGCCATTAATGATAGAGCCAAAGAACAGGCGTAGTTTCGCGTGTGTCTACGTGTATAAACCCACGCGCTACTCCTACGCCATTAAAGCCTAGCCGGAGCGCTTGAGCGACTAAAATACGGCGCTGTGAGGCGTCTGCTACGGCGATGTCAGCGGCTATTCCTTGTGAGTGTGTGCCGCTTTTCTTCTTTTTTGCTTCCACTGGATGGGAAGGATCCCTGTAGCCTGAAGTGATGCGGAAGGGAAAGCCGCATGCGTCCCTCAGAGCGTCTAACCGTGTTAGGAACACAGGGTCCATTTGGTTGTTGCCGGTGTGTTGGCAATCAAACTCGTCTAAGGTGAAGTAGCGGTAATCACTCATCGTCAATCTCCCCGCTTTCACCGTTAATAATAATACCAGCGTCGGGCTGACCGAGGCCGGAGATGTTAATTTGGACAGCACTCTGAGACTTACCGTCAGCAGTAAAGCCTGCGACAGGCAAGAGGCGGTCAGACAATATTTTCATAGCCACGCTTTGGTTCTTGTGGTCGTCGTCTAACGCCGTCTCGAAGAGTTTCTCAATCAGCTTAGGTGAAGACGGGTTTAGAAGTAGACGGGCCCTAAAGTCTTTAAGCGCCTGCGCCTGCTCTCTCTTTGTCATGTCTTTGGTAGACGCTAACTCTGCCTTCCTTGGACGTCCTACTTTGTTAGGCATCTCAAACTCCTTACTCTATAGTCCCCTGCGGGATTTAACTTGGATGGTGTTGTCTTCTCAGAGGGAGTCGATAGATGATGTCCGTAGATGAGATCGCTTGAGTCACTCTGAAAAGGTGTGGAGGAAGAGGTCGCTTAAGCCTAATCCGTCTTGTCCTATATAGTGCCTATAATACGGTTTTATTGTAGCATTTTTAGAGGGGTTTGTCAATTAAGTACCCATATAGCCAACTAGACGGCAGGTAAGCTCACACAAAGGTCACGTTCTAGTCCATATATGCCTGTTCGTGAAGTTCCCATATAGTCACACAGTGGTCTGGTTGGGTCTCTATTTATGCTCTGTGGGCCTATATGGCTAAGTCTATGAATGTATTGCCCTTTCTGGCTACTCACAGGGTGCTTAAAATGTGCTAATAAGTGCCCAAAAGGGACCCAAAAGTTACTCTTTGCAAACGGAAGAGCCTACCACACTATACTCACCAGCCCAACAGGCCCCCGTGGGGGTGCTTTTCGGGCGCCAAACCGCATAGGTACGCGGGGTGTGGCCTTTTGGGGCCGATTGGCATGCTTTGTGCTTGTCCGTGGAGGTGCACCGTGGTGGTGCGCCCGTGGGGGAGCTAGAAAGGTGACAGGGGAGGGGCGGTGTGGGAGCCGCTGGGGCTTTTATAGGGGGCCCTATCTAGACCATGAGGCTAGACCATGAGGCTAGACCATGAGGCTAGACCATGAGGCTAGACCATGAGGCTAGACCATGAGGCTAGACCATGAGGCTAGACCATGGGGCCACACCATAGGGCTAGGCCATGCGGGACACGCTGGGATAAGCGAGCGGCGAGCCGTGCGGTCAGCTACAACGCCATGCACACGCCGTGCCAATCAATACAACCTTGTGAACTATTACCAGTAAGGGGGCAGATTAGGGCCTAGCACGAACCGTGCCAACCCTAACACGCTCGAGAAGGCCTCTAAAACGCCCTGTAAGCGACGTTAGCCTCACCCTATGCCGTAACACTCGGACAACTTTATTCGCGTTTTGTGTAATATTACCTTTACGGGGCTATTGATTCATGTTAGATACGCGCGCGCCCGTCTCCTTATAGGGCCGCGTGAGTTCAGCCCATAATGTAAATAATGCACAAAGTGAAAATAAATTGAAATTAGGGGTTGCGTGGGCTCCTCAGTTTGCTAATATTCATTTCAACGGCGACGGGGAGCCACAATCCCGCAGAGTCACCCCCACATTGGGCGGCTCGGTAAAGAAAGCGACGGGTTAGCGTCGGAGTCCACGAAGAGGGCCTTCATTGAATATCTAACCAAACCCCTAGTTAACCACCCACTAGCGAGGCGCGGCGATCCCCTACCGGATCACATGCTCAGCCTCAAGCCTAGCGGACCGGAGCGCGACGGGTCATCTAGCAACACCTCAGCGGAAAGCGCGGCCTAGCCCATCGGGTAGGCGATGAAGCGAAGCCACGCGGAACACTGAGAGCAACACCAAGCACTGAGAGTATAGGCTGAGATCACACACGAGGGCAGACAATCCTCTGTGAGCGAAGCTACTCACCGGCAAGGGCAGACAATCCGAGCCGCAGAGATCAGCTCTCAGGGCTTACTATAGGGCCTTCTGAGAGGGCCTTACAGTAAGCAACCAAACCCAAAGGGGAAACATCATGACAGAGCAAACAATCGGTAAGCGAATAAGCAAGTTAATGACCTTCTACGCAATGTACAGCGAGATGGTAGATAAGATTCCTGAAGCATCTGCGAAGGAAGTCGATGAAATGCGAGAGCGTCGCAACACCTACAATCGATGGATCAAAGAAGACCTTGAGGCGCTAGACGCGCTGGGAATTGAGGTAGAGGGCTTCAAACACTTAAGAGTATAGGAGATCAGTCGTAGCGTCTCACGGGGCGCTACAGCGGATAGCCTAACAACCCAAACAGGAGGCGCAGACAATGCCTACACAAAATTACGAACACGTTCGAATGATTATGCGATCACAGAGCGGCTACAACGAAACAAACTTTTGCACTGTCGTGAGCATCGCTTGCGCTTTCAACTGGAGCGCAGGCAAGGCGCACCGCCTACTAGCTAAGCACGGCAGGCCACACCGTCGCGGTCCCAAGTGGACGGACTACACGCTGGCTTTGCAAGAGGCCGCAGAAAAGGCCGGTCGCTCGGTAAGCTTCTTTAATAACTTTAACGGCATGACGATTAACCGCTTTGCTAAGGAGCACCCAATAGGCACGTTCATAATCGCGGTGAAAGGTCACGTCATTTGCCTCAAAGATGGCGTACTTCAAGACTGGACGGCAGACACCGCCGGACGTCGCAAGATTGGTTACCGCTCAGGTATGGGCGTTAGATTAGAGGCGGGTGTGGCCCGCATAGGAGATTGAGATGAGACACATAACATTGACAGGATACTACGCAGGCGAGACCGTCTGCGGGGCACCTAAAAACATCGAGGGCCATTCATACGCGCACGTAGGGGATTGGATAGACAACCCAAAATGCCGCGCTGAGCTATGC
>Ga0208644_1003195_pt1 | contig 12828 bp, 9 predicted proteins | sample VirMetDEL_Nov_18_FD_184517 | JGI IMG/M metagenome (GOLD analysis project Ga0208644, IMG submission 184517) | Aqueous microbial communities from the Delaware River and Bay under freshwater to marine salinity gradient to study organic matter... | ecosystem: Environmental > Aquatic > Marine >... | reverse complement strand
TTCGTTGAAAAGTATAATCAGGACCTAATTGTATAAATGGAAAAAAGTTTAAGTATTTCTAAAATCTTAAAAAAAAAGATTAATAAAAAATCAATTTATGAAAGACTACTTACTGAAGAAGGTGCTTATGCTTCCTTAAGTGTTGGTGACTTATTATATGATTATTTAAGAGTTGATCCTGAGGTTGTTAAAACATTAGATATTATTCATCCTAATGATGATTTGAGTAATCCAATTTTAGCAGGTTGGTATAAAAAAACTAAGATGGATTTTTTTTCTGACACTTCATCTAATCCAGAAAAAGCTTTTGAGGGTCACGAAAATAGAGATTATGGATACTCAGCAGAAAGATACTTTGGTCAACAATTTCAAAATCAAGGTGCTGAAGTAAGTTACCCAGAAACATTAAATAATCCAGGTTTTGATTTATATGTTAATGGTACAGAAGTTCAGTCAAAAGTTGGTTCCAGCAACTTAATTGATAAACATTTTGAAAAATATCCAGCTGAAGATTATCCAAATAGATTGCTGGTTACAAATACTGAAGCTGCAGAAGAATATATAAAAAGACATCCAGAAAATGCAGACAAAATTATCGATGGTGGGCCTATAAAAGATATTAAAGAGCAATACTTTAACTCTTCAAATTCAGCCAAAGAAATATTTGATGATGAGGAGTTCTTTTCATTACCAATTGCAGAATCTATTTCTATTGGCTTAATTATTTCAGCAACAAAAAATACTTATAAATTTATACAAGATAAGAAAACTTTTTCAGAGGCATTAGTTGATACTGGTATTGATGCAGCAAGTAGAGCAGGGACAATAGGAATTTCAGCTGCAACTGGAGGCATTGTAATTGGTGCATTATCAGGTGGCCCATATGGAATTATTGCTGGAAAAATTGTTGGTGGTGTACTTGGTTTATATCCTGGTAGAAAAGTTTCCACATTAATAAAGCACAGTATTAGATGCAAAGATGAACAAACAAAACTTGAAAATGCTATAAAAAATTATTTGAGAAAATTAAATACAATAGCTTTAGAAAATATGAAAATTTTTGAAAACAAAGAAGAAGTATTATCTAAATACTTAAAGGATAAAAATAAAATTACTTCAGAGTTTTGGGAATATTTAGATTTAAAGTTACAAGATGAAAAAAAATACAAGAATTCAATTATAGGAAAAATAAGTCAATCAACAAAAGATGTCTGGAGTATCAATGAAAAAGCTGAGTATCTCAGTTCTATTGCAGATGAAGTAATTTTCTTAGGTGGAAAAATTGGTATTGGCCCAATGTTTTTGAAGAATGAATACGAGACACTTATAAATACCTCAAAAGAATATAATAAGTGTATTGATAAGATAATTTAGATCTTTAAATCTCCAAATCACTGACCTTTAGCTAGTATATAGGGACTCCTAAATAAGTTTAACAAGTCACGTAAAAAACAAATCCTGAATTTTGGAATTGCATTGGTACCTCTTTAAAATGTAATATAGATAAATGTTAATAAAAACTATCTCAACAAACGAGGAATTTTCTAATCAAGAGTGCCCAATTTGTAATTCTAAAGTTCTTTCATTTGTTTCAAATGATCTAAGAGATAATGAACCAGTAATAGATGATTGTGGCCACTTAATTTTCATAGGATTTTCCAATGCTGATATTACTTATTTTGACAAAGAAGAAATTGAAAGCAAAATAAACCACACTGATATTGATGAATTAAAAAAGAATTTTAATAGTGATGAATACACTTGCATAATTTCATCTTTTAAAAATGATGAAGAAGCTTACGATACTCATTATATTTTTAAGAAGTAATCACTGAAAATCTTGCTCCAATAGCGCTCCAATGACATTGGTTCTTGACTAAGATTCTTTAATTTGATTCAATAACATTAGAAAGGAAAGAGAGCATTTACAGGAGTAATTGTTCTAGTTGAGTAGAGAAGGGTTCATGGCGATAGACTCATAAGCCCGAGGTCAGTGGTTCGATCCCACTTCCCGCTACCATTCTAGACGATCGTAAGCGTTTTGCTCCAATAGTGCTCCAATGAGAATTGCTCATGGCGTCATTTAGGAAGAGAAATAACAAGTGGGAAGCACGAGTTAGAAGACAAGGAAACAAAGCAATCTGTAAAACCTTTACAAATATTGAAGATGCAAAAAGGTGGGCAAGAGAACAAGAGAGCAAGTTAGATAAAGGAATATTTGAAGATTTAACTGCTGCTAATAATATTCTGCTTAAGGATTTAATTAATCGTTATATCAAAGAGGTAGTAGTTAATAAAAAGAGCTATCAATCTGAACGATATAAAGCTCGAAAACTCTGCAATCATAAAATAGCATTATTAAAACTTATTCAAGTTACACCATTAGTTTTAAGAGATTATCAGCAAGAATTATTAAAGGAACTAAACCCAAGTACAGTTAATAAATATTTAACGTTAGTTTCTGTCTCGATTAAATATGCAAGACAAATACTTGGAATATATCTTCCAACAAATCCTTGTGAGTTTATTAAACGATTAAGAGAACCAGAGTTCAAAGGAGAAGTCATTGAACCTGATGAAGAGAAAGTTCTTTTGGAACAAGCAGAACATTCAAAAGCTAAATGGTTAAAGTTAGTAATTATACTAGGTCTTGATTGTGGAATTAGACGGGGAGAAATACTTAAGATTAGAAGAGAGGATATAGACTTAAATAAGCATACAGTGATTTTAAGAGAAACTAAAAATGGTTTATCTAGAAGGGTAGGTTTATCTAAGAGAGCTGTGGATGAAATCAATAAACTTCCAATCAATATCAACGGGAAATTAATTAATTGTGAAAGAGGGGATACAGTTGATTTTTATTGGCAACAATTAAAGAAATGGACAAGAATTAATAAAAGATTTCATTCAACACGACATACTTTTGCAACAAGAGCATCCATGAATGGTTGGAATATCACAGAAATCTCAGCTCAAGGTGGATGGAAAGACCTTAAAGTATTGAAAAGATATACACATATTTCAGCTGAGCATTTAGCTAGAAAATTAAGCAATTAGACACTACTATTAAAGTTTGAAATTTCTATTTAAATGGCTTTAAAAAAAACAGATCTATATGCTTCCATATGGGCTTCTTGTGATGAGTTACGGGGAGGTATGGATGCTAGTCAATATAAAGACTATGTCCTATTTATGCTGTTCATTAAATACATTAGCGATAAGTACGGTGATGCTCAAACATTTGCACCACCCGTTATAATTCCTAAAGGTGCTAGTTTTAAAGACATGGTTGCTCTTAAGGGAAATTCTAATATTGGTGAAAAAATTAATACACAAATAATTCAACCTTTAATAAATCAAAATACAAAACTAAGTAGTGGTGATTTTCCAAATTTTAATGACTCAGCTAAGTTAGGTGAAGGAAATGATAAAGTAGAACGTCTTAGTAACCTTATAGCTATATTTGAAAATCCTGATCTTAATTTTTCAAAAAACAATGCAGAGAACGATGACATATTAGGTGATGCATACGAGTATTTAATGAAACACTTTGCAACTGAGAGCGGGAAAAGCAAAGGACAATTTTATACGCCTTCAGAAGTTAGTTATGTCATGGCTAAAGTAATTGGAATTTCACCAGAGAATTCTAAAGCAAGCACTACAGTTTATGATCCAACATGTGGATCTGGTTCATTATTATTGAAAGTAGCTGCTGAGGCCGGAAAACAAATAACATTGGAAGGTCAAGAAATGGATGTAACAACTGGAGGTCTTGCTCGTATGAATATGATATTACATGATTTTCCGACAGCAAATATTTTAAGTGGTGGCAGCACAATATCATCACCTAAGTTTCTTGATGGAAATAATCTACGAACTTATGATTATGTGGTAGCAAATCCGCCTTTCTCATCTAAAACTTGGAGTACTGGCATAAATCCAAACAATGATCCTTTTCAGCGTTTTACATGGGGCACACCTCCGCCAAAACAAGGTGACTATGCTTTTCTCTTACATATTATTCGTTCAATGAAATCTAATGGTAAGGCTGCATGTATTCTTCCACATGGTGTTTTATTTCGTGTCAATGCTGAAGCTGTTATTAGGCAAGAGCTTGTTAAATCAGGTTTTCTTAAAGCCATAATTGGTCTACCAGCAAATTTATTTTTTGGAACAAGTATTCCTGCATGTATTTTGGTACTTGATAAAGAAAATGCTTCTGCCCGTAAAGGTATTTTTATCATTGATGCTAGAAATAATTTTAGAAAAGAAGGTCCAAAAAGCCGTCTGCGTGATCAAGATATACATAAGATTGTTGATACTTATAACAATTCAAAAAATATAAATGGTTTCTCACGTATGGTGCCATTTGAAGAAATTTCAGATCTAAAAAATAATTTTAACCTAAACTTACCACGCTATATAGATAGCTCTAAACCTGAAGATATTCAAAGTATTGAAGGTCATTTAAATGGAGGTATACCGGAATTTGATATCGATGCATTAAATCTATATTGGAAAGAATTTCCTAACTTAAAAAAATTATTATTTGAGTCTGCTGGACGTCCAGGTTTTTTAAAATTAAAATTACCAATTGAAGAGATAAAAACTAAAATATTAAATCATACCGAGTTTAAATCTTTTCAAGACTCAACAAATAATATTTTCAAAGATTGGAAAAAATTTTGTTCATCACTTTTGATAAATTTTAAAAAAGGAAGTTCTGTAAAACAATTAATATCATTATTATCAAATGATATGCTTAATAGATTTGATGAAATAAATTTAGTGGAAGCATATGATCTATATCAACATCTTATGGATTATTGGGCAGAAACTATGCAAGATGATTGTTATTTAATATCAAGTAATGACTGGGAGAAAAGTGTTATACCTCGTGAAGTATTCAAAGTTAAAAATGCAAATGGAAAATTGGTTTGGCCAAAAGAAGACTTTGATTATTTAAAAGGTAAACGCCGTTTTAAATCTGATTTGTTATCAAAATCAATTTTGATTGATCATTATTTTTCTTTAGACCAAAAAAATATTGAGTCTTTACAAGGAGAGTTATCTAAAATTGAGATAGATATACAGGAAATTATTGATGAGAATAGTGGTGAAGAAGGATTATTAGAAGATATTATCGAGGGAGAGGCTGATAAACAAAAAATAAATTTGAAATCACTTAAGACACATTTAAAAGAAATTAATAACGATCCAAACTTTAAAGAAGAAACATGGTTGCTCAACAAATGCTTGGAACTTTTAGAAAAACAAACTAATATCAAAAACAAAATTAAAATATCATCTAACAATCTAAATACTAAGATTGAAAAAAAATACCCCAAATTAAAGGAAAATGAAATTAAAGCACTTGTTATTGAAAATAAATGGTTCAATAGTTTATCAATCACAGTTCTGAATGAATTGAATTATATTTCTCAGAAATTAACTTCACGAGTAAAAGAATTAGCAGAAAGATATGCTATTCCACTTCCAAAACTTAATAATGATTTAGAAAAAATTTCAGCAAAAGTTAATGAACATTTAAAAGAAATAAATAATAACCAGGAATGATTAGCTCTTTTGATACAAAAATACCTGTTTTGCCCCAGGGATGGGAATTTAAATCATTAAGTGATTTATTTGATTTTAGTGGTGGCTATTCTGCAACCCGATCACAACTATCAAATAAAGGTTATTGTTATTTACATTATGGAGATATACATACTACAGACAAATCATTTATAAATGTCAGCGAAGACTTCGAAGACATCCCAAAACTTAATATTGATTTAGAAAATATCAATCCAAATTATCTTCTTAAAGATGGAGATGTTGTTTTTGTTGATGCTTCGGAGGATTATGAAGGTGTAACTAAACATCTTGTTATATCAAATAAAAATAACATCCCGTTTATATCTGGATTACATACAATTGTAGCAAAAAAGAAAACTAATCAGTTACAAAAGGATTATTTAAGATATTGTTTTCAAACAGAATTTGTACGTAAACAATTTTTATTTTACGCAGCCGGGGCAAAAGTATCTGGTATTAGTAAATCTAATATTCGAAAAATAGTATTGCTTTTTCCAAATTGTGTTTCCGAACAAGAGAGGATCGCATCAGTTTTAATTGATATAGATAACTTGCTTAACAATTTTAATAAACTAATTTTAAAAAAAAAAAAAATAAAGCAAGGCATTACATATCAACTTTTAACATCACAAATTAGGTTAAAGAAATATACTGATGATTGGGTAATAAAAAAGGTCGAAGAAATAGGTCAAGTAGGAAGAGGAAGAGTTATTAGCAATATTGAAATTTCAAAATCTTTAAATCCTAAATATCCAGTTTTTTCCTCTCAAACATCAAATAAAGGAATTATGGGTTATATTGATAGCTATGATTTTGATGGTGATTATGTAACTTGGACTACAGACGGTGCTAATGCAGGAACAACTTTTGCAAGAACTGGTCGTTTCAATTGTACAAATGTTTGTGGAACCATAAAATTATATGATAGTAATCATGTTTTTATTGCAGAATTGCTTAATATAATTAATCCTCAACATGTTTCAATTCATCTAGGTAACCCTAAATTAATGAATGATATAATGAAGAAAATTGAAATAAAAATTCCAAGTTTACGCAATGAACAAAATGATATTGCTAATATTATTTTAGATCTAGATAAAGAGTTAGATATTTTAGAAACTAAGAGAAAAAAAATCCTCAACTTAAAAAAAAGTGTCATGCAAGAAATACTTACAGGCAAAACAAGATTGATTAAAACAGAAATAAATAATGCAAGAAAAATTAAGACCTGAACGTAAGACTCAAAATCGAGTAATCAGTCTCTTTACTGATAAAAATAATCCTAACAATCTAGGTTATGAGTATTTAGGGGATTGGAGTAAAAATGAAAATAATCAGTGTATTGAAACTAAGTTATTAAAAACGAATTTAAAAAAACGTGGGTATTCTGAACAATTAATATCAGCTGCCATTTATGAGCTTCAAGTAGCAAATGATGTTACAGGTAGATCATTATATCAAGCAAATTTACGTACTTATCAGCTTTTACGTTACGGTGTTTCAGTTCAAATTTCTGTTGATAAACCTCATGAACAAGTACATTTAATTGATTGGGAAAATCCAGACAATAACGATTTTGCTTTAGCTGAGGAAGTTACGTTACGAGGAGGATATGAGCGTCGTCCTGATATTGTCCTCTATGTAAATGGTATTGCTGTCACTGTAATTGAGCTTAAACGTAGCTCGGTGGATGTTGCTCATGGTATTCGTCAACTTAGAACTAACCAAGAAAAAATATTTAATGAAAATTTTTTTCCAACTGTTCAATTATTATTTGCTGGTAACGACTCTCAAGGCCTACATTATGGGACAGTAACTACTCCTGAAAAATTTTTTGTAAATTGGAAATCTTCAAATAATGATTTTTCTATCCCTGGCTCATTACTCGACTATCCTTTAATCGAGATGTGTGAAAAATCTCGGTTGCTTGATTTAATAAGAAACTTCATCATTTTTGATGCAGGTATTAAAAAAGTTCCACGACAACATCAATTTGATGGAATTAAAGCAACGCAAGAGCGTATTAAAAAGCAAGAAGGTGGCGTGATCTGGCATACACAGGGTAGTGGAAAAAGTATTTTAATGGTTCTTTTAGCTAAATGGTTATTGGAATATGACCCAAATGCTAGAGTTCTTATAGTTACAGACCGTGATGAACTTGATAAGCAAATAAGTGATGTCATGCAAGATACGGGTGTAGTCAGTTCTAGCGCACCATCTCCTCGTATTACTTCAAGAGATAAAATGGTTGAAAAACTTAAAGCGACATCACCAAGGTTGTTGTGTGCATTGATACATAAATTTGACCCAGCAGATCTTAATGAACCACCACCAGAAATTTTTGGAAAGTTTTATGTTTTAGTTGATGAATGTCATCGAACACAAGGTGGAGACATGAACAAACAAATGAAGCGTTGGCTTCAACATGGAATATTTGTAGGATTTACAGGAACTCCTTTATTGCAAAAAGATAGAAAAACTACACGAGAAATATTTGGTACATATATTCATACGTACAAGTTTCATGAAGGTGTTGAAGATGGGGTAGTTCTCGATCTCAAATATGAGGCGCGTGATGTTCCACAAAAGCTTACTAAACCAAAAGCCATTGAAGATTATTTTGAGAGCAAAACCAAAATGTTAAATAAAGTTCAAAAAGCAATTATTAGGCATCGATGGGTTACGATGGAGAACTTAATGAGCGCTGCCGAAAGAAAAGAGAGAATAGCTGCAAGTATAATAATAGATTTTGATACCAAACCACGTTTGAACAATAATCGTGGTACAGCAATTTTAGTAGCTTCTAGTATTTATGATGCTTGCCATTATTTTCGTATTTTTAAAACAAAAGATTTTGGAAAGTATTGTGGTATTATTACATCATATCAGCCAAATGCTGGAATGATTTCTAGTGAACCAGACAATAGTGATGAAAGGTATAAATTTGATACTTATAAAAACTTTGTTTTAAAAGAAAATCAAACTACTGAGAAATACGAAGAAGCAATTAAGGATCTTTTCATTGATGAACCAGCTAATATGAAACTTCTTATTGTTGTGGATAAACTATTAACTGGTTTTGATGCACCAAGTTGTACATACATTTATCTTGATAGCAAACTTCACGATCATACATTGTTTCAAGCTATATGCCGTACTAATCGTTTAGATGGTGAAGATAAGACTTATGGGCATATCGTAGATTTTAAAAAACTTTTTGAAAAAGTAAAAGAAGCTATTGCAATCTATAACTCTGATGAATTAGATGTAGATTCTGGAAATGGTGGCTCTAATAACATTGAAATAAAAGAATGGGCTACAGAAAGTAAAAAACGACTGGATGAAGCACGTGAAAAATTAAAATATTTATGTGAACCTGTACCTAAATCTTCAACTGGCGTTCGTGAGATAGAACATTATTTGCATTATTTTTGTGGTAAAGCTGATGATCCTAGTGCATTGGATGATACTGAAGATCTACGTGTTTCTTTCTACAAAACAGTATCTACCTTTATAAGATCTTACAGTGATATAGCTCAAGATCTTAACGATGTAGGATATGACGATAAAGAAGTGGATGAAATACAAAAAGAGGTAAATTTTTATACTGATATTCGTTCAGCAATTAAAAATTATTCCAATGAAGAATTAGATGTAAAACCATATGAAGCAGATATGCGTCATTTACTTAACACATACATACAAGCTGATGCTGTAGATGAAATTGGTGATTTGCAATCATTATCCCTAGGTGAATTAATTATTAAGACCGGCATACATGATGCGATTGCACGTAAAATAAATCAAAAAGGTATACTTTCAAATAATAATGTTGCGGAAACTATTATTAATAATATTCGATCAACAATTGTACGTAATAAACTAACTGATCCAAAATTCTATGGTGAAATTTCTAATCTCTTAGATGATTTAATTAAGCAAAATCGTGAAGACATAAAACAATATGAATTGTTTTTGAAAGATGCTGAAGAACTTTTTAAAAAAATGATGAAAAAAGAATATATGGATAACATTCCATTGGATCTTCAAGGAAAGACTGAAGCTATAGTTATATATAATAATTTATTTTCACTCCCAAAAATTAATTTTCAATTACCTAAATCTGATACTGATAGAGCTGAATTAGCACTGAAGATAGATAAAGCTATAAAGGATAACGCACCTGCAGGATGGAGAGGGGATCAAGTACGAGAAAGTCAAGTTCTTAATTTACTTTTTCCTATGTTAGAAAAGGATCGTGAGGCAACAATGGCATTATTTGAAATTATAAAAAATCAAGATGCGTACTAATGGAAAAAAATATTCAACTAAATGAAATATCAATAAAAATTGTACGTAAAGATATAAAGAATACTCATCTTTCAGTATACCCACCAAATGGTCGTGTAATATTGGTAACACCAAAAAAAACCCATTTCGATGTGGCTCGTGCTTATGCAATATCAAAAATTAAATGGATCCGTACTCAGAAAGCCAAGTTTAAGAAGCAAGTACGTGAATTTCCAAGAAAGTTTATTGATCGTGAGAGTCATCAGGTATGGGGTGATTATTATTTGATGAAGGTTAATTATGAAAAAAAAAAACCAAATGTAATATTAAGTAACAAGGAAATTATTTTAACAGTTCGCCCAAGATCCAATCAGAAAAAAAAATCACAGATAATTGAAAGTTGGCAAAAATCATTATTATATGAGTATGTTGATAGTTTAATTAAAAAATGGGAAAAAAAATTAGAGGTTAAAGTTAAACGTCATTTTATACGAAAGATGAAAACAAGATGGGGGAGTTGTAATAAGTCTTTTGGATATATTCGTCTGAATACCGAATTAGTTAAAAAACCAAAAGAATTAGTTGAATATGTAGTTGTGCATGAAATGGCTCATTTAATAGAGACTAGGCATAATGATCGTTTTGTAAAAATTCTTGATAAACATTGTCCATTTTGGCGTGATCATCGCTCTGAATTAAACAAATTGCCTTTAGCAGCAGAAAAATTTAAAATAAATTGATTAAACTACTTATCAAAAAGAATATTAACGAAATATTACTTATTAATTTTTTATTATGAGTCAAAACGACTCTGTTTACTAGCTTTTGTGACACTTGAATTATTCATTAAAAATGTTAAATAGTATTCAGACTTAGAAAGAGTTTTATAGGGTGTCGTAGAAAGAAGTTTACATCCTTACGTAAAAAGAGTCGTGATCTAGTCAGTCAATCTCTCCAACAAAACAATATGAGAAGTTGTTTTAAAGGTAGAAAATTAGTTATGACTGATACTAGATTTATGAAAGATAAGTCCGATTTTATCATCGCAGATTTTATATTGTACTCACTAGCTAGTGTGTATTTCATTTACAAAGTTCAAAGTTTCATCATATCTACCTATCTTTGATGGATTTCTCATAGTTGTGGAGGGCACTAAGCCTTCCGCAACAATTTTCTTTTGAAAGGAGAAAATTTTATGAGCAATGAGAAAACAAAAATAGGTACCAACTCTAATAGCGAATATAGAGAAGGTGGCGCAATGCTTGATACAATAGGATTTTTGCATGATGCACTAGATCAGGCAATAACCTTATTAATATCAATTACAAAAGGTAACATAAAAGCAGAGAAACATCTAAAATCTGCAATATTTGCAAAAAACAATTTACAAAGAGGATTGCACTTAAGCAAAGCTATTGATGTAGTTTGTAAGAACAAAAATGAGGTAGAAAACTTTGATAAGGTTATCACCATCATCCACAATAGAGAAGATATCCATTCTGGCTTAGGCAAATCTCATAAGTTGAATTTGTGTGCACAAACAGGAAACTTTGGAGATTACATTGTAAATGCTGTTGGTGGTAAAGCGATAGAAAACGTTGTCGATAGTGCTTTAATTAAAGCTGATAGAGAGGAGGTTTAGTAAATGCTCTCTAAAAATAATATTGAAACTAGTAAAAACAAACTAGCAAAAGATAAATTAATTAAACTAGCCTCCGAAACAGAAATTGAAGAGAAAGAAATGCAGTTACTTCAGGATATGAAATATGAAGAGGGATTGAAGCAATACTTAAAGATGAATCCAAATAAGAATGAAGAGGATTATCAAATTGAAGTTATCGGAATAGATCTTGTTGGATTATCCCGTGAAAATCTAATTGGAATGTTAAAAAATGAGTATCCAGAAATTTTTAATTTACTTGGAGATGATCTTGGGATGATGCCAACGATTAAAATTAAAGAAATGTTGGATAATCTAGACAAAGATAAAGTTCCATTTGCAAATGGTGGGAGGGTTAAATGAGTAATTTAGAACCTATTTCTGCTCTTTTAAAAGCAGATGCAATTTTATTCTGGAGCGATTATGGTCGAAAAGCAATTCAAGAAACTTGGACGGTAAGACTTAATAAACAGATCAAACAGTTGGATCAGGTTAAGGATTACACAAATATAAATATTGCAACAGGACGAGATAGTTTAATTGTTGATGTTGATCTAGATTGCCCTGAAGCAAATCTACTGTGTGATTACCTCTTGCCAAAAACTGAGCTAGAGTTTGGGCGTGCAAGCACTCCAAGAGCTCATAGGTTATTCAAGGTTATTGATCTTAATAAAAATCATACACGAAAATACTTTAGTTTTGCAGATCCTTCAAAAAGTATGTTGGTCGAGATCAGAGCTAATAAGCATTACACAATGTGTTATGGTCAATATGATAACGATGAAAAAGTTGTCTGGTCAAATACTGGTGAAGCATCAGAGATAAGTTGGGAAACATTAAATAAAGCGTGTGCCTTGCTTGGAGTTGCTTGTGTAGTTTATCGTAAATATCCGAACAAAGGATTACGTAATGAATACATAAGAAAAATGGTTGCTACTCTATGGCATCATAAAGTTGAAAAAGCAGACTGTGAAAAAATTATTTCAGCAGTTGCAACAACAGTAGATGATGATGTTAATGAAAGATTAGCTCGTGTTGAGGATGTTTATAAAAGAGATAGGTCCAACCAATTACAAGGATTACCAAAGTTAGCCGAGGAGTTTAATTGGTCAGATGATGAAGTTAAAGACTTTAAGAAACTTTTATTTAAAATAACTGGTCGAGATAGCTTACCAGAATACACAAATACATTCGTTGAAAGAATTGCTTATATGATGAAGCAAAAAAAATTCTACGATCTTGAAGATAAAGAAATGTATGATGCAGAGGCAATTGATGTC
>Ga0208644_1003194_pt1 | contig 12831 bp, 15 predicted proteins | sample VirMetDEL_Nov_18_FD_184517 | JGI IMG/M metagenome (GOLD analysis project Ga0208644, IMG submission 184517) | Aqueous microbial communities from the Delaware River and Bay under freshwater to marine salinity gradient to study organic matter... | ecosystem: Environmental > Aquatic > Marine >... | reverse complement strand
CCAATGCCTAGTGGATGCTTGGGCTACAGCTGTAAAGGCAGATATTAGATGACGTCCTTTACAAGCTGCGCATAGTGTCCCTTGTATAAAATTGTTACATTGGGAGAAACAACCAGAGTAACGGAGACGTAATGCGAAGTTTTTCTCAATGTTTCCTGCTTTTATATGTAGTCCTCTTAACTAGCTGTGCGTCAACTGGTGGAGGGGACAGCAGAGGTGCCATAAGTCTTTCGCAAGATATTCAAAGTGGGATGAGTTACGAAGCTGTTCTGGCTGTATTTAAAGGTTTAGAAACTAGACGAACCTTCCGCGGTGATGCAATGGCACTACAAGTGTGTTCAGGTGGGTTTCCAAAAATGAGGGATGAGTATGTAACTGTTTGGTTTTTGGGGAGCAGAGTCTCTGGTCTAACTTCACGATCTAGGCCAGCAGACTGGAGTTGTGTAGGAGGGATGCGCGAAGTTGATTGGGGACAGGCTCCGGCCGACATTAAAATCAAGATTGATTGATACGCGCCTACTGCAACCTCCATCGATGCTGACTAGGTACCTCATGCTGGCTATCTGCCATAAAAAAGTGGTGTAGGAATACATAAGGTGGTTGGTCGTCTAGCCCCTACTGCTACCCAGAAGCTGCAGTCGGTTAACACGAGTTAAACGGGCAACCAATGGAGTAGGAGGTGTAATGGATCCACGAGAACCAGATACTAATCAGCTTGACCGTTTAGAGCAGAAACTGGACGAGCTAATAGACAATCAAGAATACATGATGAAGGGACACGGGCGATTCCATGGGGCTGTTTATGGCGTCCTTATTGGCTGCGGCATAGCCTTGCTGGCTAACTATTTAGGCTGGTTTTAAGTCGATTATGAAAGCGTTAGTTTTTGCGGCATTGATGGTTTTGAGTGTTGAACCAGCTTATTCGGACTGGATGGATGGAAATGATCTGTTCAAGAGTTGCGAGCTATATCAAGCAATAGATAAGAGGCTGCTAAGCCCGTTGGAGCAAACAATAGCAGGAGAATGTCTGACTTATCCCAAGGGCTGGCTGGATGGACACCAGGCAAACGCCCACCCGCTTATCTGCGTTCCTGCTGAGGTTAGATTAGGCTCAATCGTAGACATGGTTATCAAATACTTAGATGATAACCCGGGCAAAAGGCATCACCGCGGCAGTGAAATCATGTTCAATGCGCTTATAGAGTTTGAGTGTCCAGATCTAGTCTCTGGGTGAACGACCTACAGATAAATCGGTCGATGGGTTGCGGCAGACCCTGCTGGCATAAGGGTTACGGAGGTGCTGCAAGCGTAGAAACTCAGTTAATTACCTCGAGTTATATAAAATAAGTCTACTATCACCAACAGTTATATATCTCAGTAGCACCTAATGTAGTCCTCACGCTTGCCGCTTTAGAAGTTGTCCTTCGTGTCTTCTTGCGTATCTACGAGTCCCCAGTTTCTCCGGTATCCAGAGTCGTCCTCCAGAGGCATCGATCTACCATCACTGCTCTTAAGAGCAGCTTCTTGCCCCTGCTTGCGGTGAAGTGTCCAACCGGGTCTGGTCCATATCTCTAAGGTGCGATAGACGTACTTATCGGTTATGTACATTTTGTAGCGCTTACTTTTGTTCTGTCCAAAACCTGCCTCAGACAGTTTGTGCTTCACTTGGCTTGGCTTAATGCCGTTACTGATCCAGATGTCATCAAAGTCAGCAGGTATAAAACAAATGGCTGGGTTAGCTTCAATCTCAGCTGCTACAGCATCCACAACTGTATCTCTGACTAACGTAGAGATTGCTTCCTTCTCTTCAGTCATCATTGCTTCCTCAGCCAAGCTGAGGTGGCTAACGTCTCTGTGCTTTAGTAGGTAAGCAATTGCTGGATAAGCGTCCTCGCTGTCTAGCCACTGATGGTAGCTATCGAAGTAATGCTTCTTATCCTCAGCATCCTTGAAGTCTGTCTCCCATTTGCTAATGAAGAATCTACGGTCATTGCTTTCAATGAACGTCGGCGCTGAGTTGCTAAACATGATTAATTGGGCTGGAAGCTCATGCTTGCTGACGTGCTCGTTCTTGCGTGCAGCATCGGTCACTGTTGCCCCCACAAACGTCTTGATCTTGTTGTAGTCAGTGGAGCCTTGCTTCACGTCCACCTCCTCAACAAACAGCCATGTGCGTTTCCAAAAGTCGACTCCACTCTTGTCCTGCATCTCCTTCTGGTCGGGTGCAATCTTTAATGCTGACTCACCGAAGACTTGAGCTATGACTTTGCTAAACGTTCCTTTGCCCATACCGGGCTTGCCATAAAAGAAAAACGCAATGTGTGGCTTCGGATGCTTAAGATGGTCCGGGTGCTGATAACGGTAGGCTAAATGATCCAGTAGGTAATCTACTTTCTTCTGGCTCCCCAACATCATCTTGAGATGCTCTAAAAACGGCGTGACCCAAAGCTCCTCATTTGGAACTTTGACCTCTGGTGGTCGCCACGAGTTGGGATGCCAGTTTCCGGCAACGTTAACCACCTGCGGCTGCTCAGGTCGGTATTTCGGGTTAAGCACGATAGGCGTAAAGAATGTAGCTTTTAGTTGGTCCATAAACGGCCGCCAGTTCGCGGCTAATTCATTGGCAGTAAGTCCTTCGGCATCCTCTGTAGCTTCCTCCAACCATCTATAGCAGTGGGTGAAGAGGTGCATTGTTTGCAGTTTCTCACCAGTCTCACTATCCCAGTAGTAACGCTGCTGTCCCTGCTCATTGAGGTAGTAAAAGCGTTGCTTAAGCCTGTCTATAAGCTCTTTGCGGTCCATCAGTAACTTCTCCAGCTGGCGTAGCAGCTTGTTGTGTTTTTGTGTTCAGTCCGAAGGTAAGCATTGCCTTAACGGCTTGGGTCACATTGAGCGGCACACCTTGCTTCGCAAGTGTCTGCTGGCACTCCAATGCCAGTTCTTTAGGAAGCGTTACTCGCAGCGTTGTTCTATCGACTCGCATGTGTGTCTTCCCGCTGTTCGCTGTTGAGGTGTCTAACCACCTGCCAATGATGGTCAATGTTTTCTCTGGCCGATGTGAACTCAAGGTTGGCTATCTTGTTGTCTGACTTGACGCCATTTATGTGGTTGACCTGACTTCGGCTTGCACCTTCTGGATCGTCTGCAGGACTTTCTAGGTAAGCCTGTGCCACAAGCCTGTGCACGGTGTATTCCTTCGTGCGACCGTCTTTCGTGAGTCTCACGTTCATGTAGCCACGTCCGTTGTTTCTATCGGCCAGCACATGTGGGTCTTTGTTGCAGGTGCTGATAACGTGACCTGATGTGGTGACCCAATACTGTGGAAAGTCCTCTAGTTGAACCGCGTGATACGTGGTCTGGTTTACCTCAAACGCTTGCAGGTCGATGTCCTGTCGTAGTTGCTGTCTCATGTTTTCTCACCCTTGTTGCTGTGTTTAGGCAACCAGCTTCTCTAGCTGCCTCAGTTGTTCCTCATGCTCGTTCCACGAGTACCGCCCATTGTTTTCAGACCAGTAGCTCTGGAAGGTGCTGTGCAGATTGCCTTTGGTCCAAGGCTTACCGTGGAAAGTGGTCAGGCCAACGGCATTAAGTGCATTGGCTCTGGCTTCCCACGTGTCTAGCTCCTGCACGACCAGAAGCAGAGTAGGGAAGAGGGTGTGTCGGTATGTTTGGCGCTGAAGTGTCTTCTTTAGATCTGACTGCAAGTCTGTCTCCTTTAGGTTGGGTAGGAGCCTTGGCTTGCTGATAAAACTTCAGGCGTTTAGGCGTGTATATCTACTTATTATTATACCACAAATTAGCCCAAATGTCAACAAAAAACAGACAATAGTGCAGCTAAAACGACAGATATTGCATTAATATTGCAGATATAGCCTAACAAATACGTTGATAATGCGAATAATGCAAATATTGCAGTAGTGTCTAAAAATTCTGGGGTGAATACAGGCTGTTTAAGCCGCTGATACCACTGGTTGTGTTGCTGGGGCTTGAATCAGGGGCTGTGGTTAACGCTTTATGCTAACGACATTAGGCACTGCTGACAGATCAACAATAAATCTGCTGAAGATTTCCTTTTGATCGTCATACAGTTGCTGTAGCAACTCTGGATCGTCAGTGTAGCCCTGAGAGTCATACACACGTTCCATAACGGTGTTGTTGCGGTCGCCATGCTCCCAGCCAGCTATGGCGTGTTTATTGTCCTCGCTGATTCTGGCGCGTCTGCTGAGGCGTAACCACGTGTGTCTAAACATATGCGTTTTGATGTCTGGCTCGTTTCCTAGCAGCGACCTGAGACGCTTGTTGAGCGTGGCATTGGGTGACTTATGGTTGATGCTGTTCATCCACTTGATGGTCTTCGGTAGCCACTCTTTGATCACCTCTAGCCCAATGACTATAGGCACGACACGTGGCCTAGCTTCTGTTTTAGCTCTGCGATCATCGCCACCACGAAAGATAATGTGCGGATACTTCGCATCCAAATACAAGTCTCTGTCTGCTCTAAGTCGGCTTATCTCAACACCACTGATGCCAGCATGGGCAGCCACTAGCAGAGCAGTCCACTTAGCGTCGGCCTTTGTGATGCAAGTGCGAAAGAACAGTCTCAACTGATCGTCGCTCAAGTTTTGACCTTGGACTGGCTTGGTTTCTTTAGGTATCTGAAACTGGTTACTTCGACTCTCTAAGCTCAGCCGGTTGCCCCAGTCGATACGTGGGACATAACGTATGGCGGCAATAAACTCACTTAACTCACGCTTGATTGACTGGCTTTTGATCTGTGGGTTATCTAGTTGCTTACCAGCGATGAAGCTCTGGATGCGCATCTGCACGTCGTCTTTCGTTTCTTCACTAATGGTGAAGTCGCCAGTGTGTTTAATGACCCTATTGAAACGCTGCTGCTTGTCTTTACCAGTACCTTGAGTAGTGTCGATGTTATTGTCTTTGACGTATCGGTCCCATGCCTCACGCATGGTCTGCCTGCTGGTTACTTTTGGTAGTTCCTGAACAGCGGCCCATGCAGCGCCAAGCGCCTGTTCACGGAAGGTCAACTTGCGTCTCTTGGAGTCGTCAATGATGTCGTCAATCTCAGGGATAGCGTCTTCGGCTAAGTCAGACCTGTCTAAGACAGTCTCGCCACGCTCTAAGGCGTCATAGAATTGCTCAGCTGTGTCGTATTGCCGCTTAGGCACATGTGCGAACTGACCAGCCTTTAGCTTCCGCTGCCTCAGTATCTCCTCAACAGCCAGTCGCATCTCAGACTCCGTAAACGCTTCAGGGTCGCTGTTGCTGGCAGTTTTAACTCTCAGGTCATACGCACGTGTAGCCTCAGCCATAGCCTTATGAAGCTCTGGGTCGCTGCACTGGTTGTTTAACCCAAGCTCACGACTAAACTGCTTTGGGTGGTTAGGGAAGGTCCTGAGTAGTTTCGTGGGGAAGTCCCGAACGTACCTATAGTCACCGTTGGCTCGTTCACTGAGATACCTCATTTTACGCTTCATATCACCAGTTCCTGACAACATTCCTGACAACTTCAGGCTATATTATTCAAAAACTTCAACTATTGCTAGACTTACGTCAATAGTATGGTTCCGGCCCTGGGCACCAACTCCAGATTTTACTAGCGTTTTAAGCCTGTATATACAGCATTTCAGCTGCCGTTTAACCCAATTCCTGACAAGATTCCTGACAAACTTTATAGCCCGGGTCAAAACTTAGACCGGGGGGGCGAAAGCTCATGCTATCTATGAGTAGTACCCGTGTTTGCACACGAGAAGCCAATTTCTAAAAAAAGTGGTGCTTTAGAAACACAAAGGCAGCCACTTGGGCTGCCCATAGCTCTTTAGTGTGTCTGAATAAAACTTAGCGTCCTTCTTATTCGTCGTTGCTTCCATCGCTAAGAGAAACCATTGCTTTCCTCATCTCTATCACTTTGGTCACATTCTCAAGGGCGATGATCTTGCCTCCTGTCCCTGTAATAAAGATTGTCCCGAAGCCAAAGATACGTCCCAAGATGCTTTGCTTGATGTCTATGCTTTCAATTCGGTCTACCCTGACCTCATCAGTGTCACGACTGATTATCCCTGTTTTGATAATCACACGTTTGTTTGTGTAGGCCATTTCGGTAGTCCTACGCACTATGAAGACCCAAAGGACTAATGGGATACCTATGAGTATGAAGCACAACACGACAGGCATCAGATACTGCAGCTTTGTGATTGTCAGTTGTCCTAGTATTTCTTCTTCATTGGCTAAAGTATTCTCTATGTAACTTAACCCCACGCTGAGCCTCCTTTTATTTTTTATTACGGTACTTCCGTTTTCTGGAAATGGCCAGTTTGTTAATAGAATAAAAATTTAGTAGAAAGTCTACAGGATAGACGAAAGGATGCTTGAATGTACCTGCGAACATTGCTGATAGCACTTCTCACCGTCGTCTCTGCATGCGCGACCGTTAGTCCAGAACAGGAAGCTGCAAGGCGGATAGATGCAATCAAATGCGAGCATGAGGGCGGAAAGGTCTATACGGGCAAGTATGAATCTGACCGTTGGTACTACTATGAGTGTGTCCCAAGAAGGGAGCAGGAAAGGCTAGAGCGTTTGGAGTTAGCTTGTGTTTCCGCTGGTGGCTCTGTGTTGTATGACTCCGGAAATCGCAAGTATTTGAATTGCGAGAAAGAGGGCACGAACGTCAAAGTTAATGTGAATAATACTGGTGGATTCAAACCCTATTGTCCGCCAGGTTCTCAAGGAAAGGTCTACGGTTGTTGACCAACGTCGTTATGGCCCATCCACTTTCTCCCTAGCTCCAGCACGTGTCCTACTCACTCGTGCTCACCACACGCTCCTGAGTTTCATAAGAAAGCAAAGGCGGGGGTCGGGTAAATATCTGTCCAATTACGGGTGTTCCGGTGTGGATACTTAAAACGTGATTTTGAAAAAAGCAAAGCTTTGAAAGTGAGTGGTTGCTTCGTATCCTTTTGGTTTTCCTACTTTGGGGCGAGCAGCAAGCTCTATGAAACTTTTAACCCACGGACTGGCAGAACTCCTCATGCTGCCCATTTATCTGTTCCTTGCCGCTTGGTTTTTTTTTGGGGTCCTTGGCTTTAGAGAAACTCTTGACTGCGATGCGGACTTGGATAGGTTGACCGACCCCAATACAGACAGTTTTACAACGGTTTTCGCGATTAATGACCGCGGCGAGAAGAAGATGAGACCTTTGAGGGGTTATTTCGCGCAAGGTAATACAAACCGCTTTGTTGAGGGCTACTTTGTCTATTCAGTTGTGCTTGAAAGTGTTGATCTATCTAAACCATCTATTACTGCCGTTTGTTCCAACCCCTTACGAGGCGAGGATAGAGTAAGAGGGAGTTTTGATTTTTATGAAGGTAGTCTGCTTGGCCGTACATCACAACAGGGGACTTCAAATTGGAATCCATCAGTTGCTGTAAAAGTTCTTTGGAGCCTTGTGTTTTGAGCAGAAAAAGTCTTTGAATCAGCTTGTTTGTTAACAAAATGAAAATTTAGCACAACGTGCGCCCATGCACCTGCCATCACCGTTTAGGTCGGGTAGGTTAGAGGTGCTTTTTGGAAATAGACCTTTGCAGAGAAGAGAATAATCTCAAAACTCTGTATTTATTACTTTCCTACTGGATCTGGCCACCCGCGCACTTTTAGGCCCTTTTTCTCTGGCTTCCACAACCCCCTATTGTGAAAATTTTGCGTCTCGCCGCCCGGTAGACGTTCACGAGTACGTTTGTGTGTTTGTGGCGCTGCTGTCGAAGTTAAGACCACACCTGCCTTTCTGCTGTCCGTTACTTCAAACGTAGTTAGTCTGCTGTGCTGCTTATCTCTTGTAGCATCTGTCCAAGCCAGCGCGTGCTTCTGCACGGCTTCTTCCCTCCCTAATCGTTTTGGCGAAGAAAACTGTCCGGGACCTCGGCCATCAGGGTCTGAGCGAACATAAATGCGCTCCCCCTTCTCTAAAGTTCTGGTGCTGAACGTATCTGGAACCCCTGTTGTAAGCTGTTTATTTACCCTCATAAACGGATTATTTTTAATCTTCCGAGGTGCATTACCCTGATACTGGATGCGGCCCTTCCCCGTGTCAAGAGCTTCGATGACGGCGCGCTGATCAGCTGCCGTATGTTTAAGCATATCTGGTGTATTGGCTCCCACCTGATCTATACGATAACCCGTTGCTTTAAGTGTAATGGGCTTTTGAGATGGCAGACTTTTTTGGATGTTGTTCCAGGCGGCCTTCGCGCGCTTCACCTGATGGGGTTGGGCTGGCTCCGTAAACTTATGCTGGGCAGTGTCTTTTCGAGTTTCGCTAGGGTTACCAGTAGGTACTATCGGCCTTACCATTGTTTTGCTTGCAATCCGTCTTTTCCTAATAGTGGCAGCATCATTTAACACAGTCAATTATGTTCGTGATGCGTTTCTTCATAGGACTCCCTACAGCTAACCACACGCTCCCAAGCCTCCAGCATGACATCCACTGCCCACTTGTCGTGTTTCAGCAGGTGTAGATCTAGGTTGTTTCCGTTAATGAGGAAACCCGTACCAAACACCAGTATGGACAAAATCTTGACTTTTGGGCAAAATTTGGCTAATCTCAGTAGATCCTTAGGATTCTTCCTAGGATTGATTCTGAGCTGACTTTTCACCTAGGCTGTACCTCTCCATTCCAAAGCCCTAAAAACGTCTCAGAAGGCTTCTACGGGCGTCTGATGGCGTATTTAGATCCTACTCCAGCCCTACATCTGTCTCAGAGGTAAAAAACAGTGCTTTTGGGACACGAATGGTCATCCAAACCACAGCCATAAACTTAAGTTGGACTTAGGTGTCCTTCGTTGCATCTAAAGACAACTACAGTAGCTCAACTCTAGTAAAACTACTTCTGTCTGCTTCTTTGGTTATTAAACCTTAGTACAACTACTACTGTTCACTTCTTTGGAGTACTACCTAAGAAGTAGACAGTAGTAGTAAGCCAAAGAAGTAAACAACAGTTGTAAAACTAAGCTTCTTCTCAAGTTGTCTTATGTACTACTTAAGTAGAATAAAGAAGGAAGAAGCAGCTTGTTGTAGGGCAAGTGGCTGCTTCAGTATTGAAAACTCTTATAAACAGTAGCTTTCAGACGTGTCACGTGTATAGACCGCCGGTGCTGCCCTCTGCATAACTATAGGCTTACTAGAGCAGCTACATAAGTCCCCACACTGGTCACCACAGCAGCACTGCTACGGCTTACTGCTACAGATCTACTACAAGTGAGCAGATGTAGTTGATGCTAGTTAGAAATAGTAATAAAAATAACAGTTAAATCATTGATGGTAATGAGTATTTAAGTGTCAGTGGATGAAGAAATATAACTAATTAAGCTCAGTGGATTCATTCTTGATCGCTCTGTGACCCCAAATAGCAGCGATTAGGTGTTCTCCAGCTGGACTGCATTATTAGCAGCTGACAGATCAACAATAAACCGGCTAAAGATTTCCTTTTGGTCGTCATATAGCTGATGCAGTAACTCTGGATCGTCAGTGTAGCCCTGAGAGTCATACACACGCTCCATCACGGTGTTGTTCCTGTCTCCATGCTCCCAACCGGCGATAGCGTGTTTGTTATCTTCAGAGATTCTGGCGCGTCGACTGAGGCGAAGCCACGTGTGTCTAAACATGTGCGTCTTAACATCTGGTTCATCCCCAAGTAGCGACCTGAGGCGCTTATTTAGCGTCGCATTGGGCGACTTATGACTAATGCTGTTCATCCATTTGATTGTTCTGGGCAACCACTCCTTGACTACTTCTAAACCAATGACGATGGGCACAACACGAGGTCTGGCTTCAGTCTTAGCAATGCCCACGTCTCCGCCTCTGAAGATGATGTGTGGATATTTGGCCTCTAGGTAAAGATCCTTGTCAGGCCTAAGTCGGCTTATCTCTACACCGCTTATCCCAGCATGAGCTGCAACCAACAAAGCAGTCCACTTTGCATCGGCTTTAGTGAGGCATGTGCGGAAGAACAGTCGCAACTCGTCATCACTTAAGTTCTTACCTCTGACTGGCTTGGTCTCTTTAGGTATCTGAAAGTTGTTACTTCTGCCTTCAAGGCTGAGACGATTACCCCAGTCAATGCGGGGGACATAGCGTATTGCTGCAATAAATTCGCCTAGCTCACGCTTGATTGACTGAGCTTTGATACTGGGATTGTCATGTCTTTTACCTGCGATGAAGCTCTGGATACGCATCTGAACATCGTCTTTCGTGTCATCACTGATGATGAAGTCACCAGTGTGCTTGATGACCCTGTTAAACCGCTGCTGCTTGTCTTTGCCAGTGCCTTGAGATGTATCAATGTTGTTGTCTCTGACGTAACGATCCCATGCTTCACGCATTGTCTGCCTACTGGTCACTTGTGGTAGCTGCTGCACAGCGGCCCACGCAGCGCCTAGTGCTTCCTCCCTGAAGGTCAGCTTGCGTCTCTTTGAGTCGTCAATGATGTCGTCAATCTCAGGTATCGCGTCTTCTCCTAACTCTGCTCTGCTTAACTCCACGTCGCCACGCTCAAGGGCATCGTAGAACTGTTCACGTGTATCGTATTGCTGCTCAGGAACATGTGCGAACTCACCAGCTTTCAGCTTCCTCTGTCTCAGTATCTCCTCTACCGCAAGCCTCAGTTCAGACTCAGTAAACGCTTCAGGGTCGCTGTTGCTGGCAGTTTTAACTCTCAGGTCATACGCACGTGTAGCCTCAGCCATAGCCTTGTGAAGCTCTGGGTCGCCACACTGGTTGTTTAGGCCAAGCTCACGACTGAACTGTTTGGGGTGCTTTGGAAACGTCCTGAGAAGCTTGGTGGGATAATCTCTGACATATCGGTAGTCGCCGTTGGGACGTTCGCTGAGATAACGCATTTTACGCTTCAATTCTGGGCTTCCTGACAGGATTCCTGACGAATCTTATCTTAATTAGATAAAATATCTATTAAAATCAATGATAATCACAAATAATTAGGTTCTGGCCCTGGGCACCAACTCCTAATTTTACTAGCGTTTTAGCCCTGTATATGCAGTGTTTCCATCGGCGTTAGAGCTTATTCCTGACAAGATTCCTGACAAACTTTTTAACCCGGGCCAGAACTTACCCCGGGGGGCGTGTAACGTGTGTCTGACTTTGAGTTGTACCTGAGCAGATACTTAAGAAGCCAATTTTAAAAGAAGTAGCATTACGCAGCTTGGAAGATAGTTTGCTGCGAGATTGCCTCCTGCTCGCCTACTTGGGTAGTCTTTGTCCAAGCGATTGGAGCAAAGTATGGCTTGGCTGAAGAAGTTTTACTTAGTGGCGGCAGTGATTGGCTCTGCAGTGGCGTACACATTTCCTAACATGGCAACTGAGCTTTTAGCGATAGCCGTTTTTCTTTCAATTTTTAGCGTAGCTGGTGGCTTGGATTTATCAGAGCGTATTGAAAAACTTGAAAGCGAACTGAAGCGATTAAAGAGTGTGATACAGGAGTCGTCTAGTGATTGAAGTCAGCTATGCGAAATCGGCGGTTGTTGCGTTCTTGATCGTCTTTGCCGCTCCAGCAAGCGCGAAGACTCATGAGATCTTAAATGCAACATGTAATTTTTCTAGTGCTTGGACCTATCAATTTGATGATGACACCGCAGACAGATACAGCGTTATAAACCAATCAATGTCAATAAAGGATGGCGCAACCACACAGGATACTCTTGCCGCAGATGGGCTTGTCAGGGCAACCAATAGCAAGACCTGGAGTTACATGAGAGGGACGCAATGGGTTGGCGACGATGGCGACCTCTTGACTATTGACGGTTTTGGTAAAGGTTACGGCACACATCGCGCAGTGCTTCAAGAAGCTTTAGCAGGGTTTTGGGCTTCTACCTGGTTTGGGACTTGTACTGGCAATTTTGATGAAACAGTCTTTTGAGATCGTCTTCTGAAAGAAGTTGCTAACGAATGTCATTGGCAATGGACAACATAGCCTATAGCGCCTTCACTTGATCTTGATCCAAGCTGTTGAACAATTTTTCGCTAGATCAGATGCTGGATCTAAGCTCTCCTGAAAACATAGAACAAACAGATCGTAGAACTCCTCGTCATTGCTAGGCTCAGACTCAAGAGGCTCTGGCAGCCATTGGGACAGATACATAGGCAGTGCTAGTCGTTTTGCTGACCAACAGTCTGCCTCAGACTCAAATGAACGATTAAGTCTAGGGACAATATTGCGTTCGAACTCACGCTCTTTCTCCCTGTGTTCTCCAAGATAAAACTGGCCCGTTAACTTTAGGTGTGCGGTTTCAGCATGCCCAAAACCTACAACAAAACCAAATATTCCTGAGACAAAAAACAAAAAGACTGCAATTACAATTAGCGGCGAAAGCGCCATGAAAATCAGAGTTTGAGCCGCACCAGACAACTCATCCCACCTATGTCTGAACCTCCAAGATATTCGATCTAAGCCTTGTCCCGTGTAACCCCACTGAGTAACAGCGGCCCATGCAAAACCATAACCAGCAAAGTTAGTGACTACGGCTAGAGCTATGCTTTCGTAGATTTCCATAGTTTGAGATTAGCCAGATCTTGAATCAGTTCGTTTGTTAGCAAAATGAAAATTTAGTACAAAGCCTACTTGGATAAAAGGATGCTTGTATGTACCTGCGAACATTGCTGATAGCACTTCTCACCATCATCTCTGCATGCGCGACTGTTAGTCCAGAACAAGAAGCTGCAAGGCGGATAGATGCAATCAAATGCGAGCATGAGGGCGGAAAGGTCTATACGGGCAAGTATGAATCTGACCGTTGGTACTACTATGAGTGT
>Ga0208644_1003192_pt1 | contig 12831 bp, 17 predicted proteins | sample VirMetDEL_Nov_18_FD_184517 | JGI IMG/M metagenome (GOLD analysis project Ga0208644, IMG submission 184517) | Aqueous microbial communities from the Delaware River and Bay under freshwater to marine salinity gradient to study organic matter... | ecosystem: Environmental > Aquatic > Marine >... | reverse complement strand
GTACCCCCAAAGAAAAGAAGACATAAATGAAGAAGACTCTTTAATGTGCGAGGATTTGTGCTGTAATATCAGTATCCTAGAGGAGTTTTAGACAGGGTAAACGATAACTCTATAGAATAGTCATAGGTACGAAGTAGGTACGGTAATTAATTTAATAGATATAACAGACAGTAAGAATGTTATATTAGTAATACTTACAGAGCATCCACTAAATAGTAAAGCAAAACCTTGCCAAGGTTGAGGTCGCCGGATCGTACCCGGTTTCCCGCTCCAGTTAAAACAAGGTCTAAGCCCTATATTAATAGGGCTAAAGACTGTTAATTGAAATATCCTCTAGCTCCCATTCTCACGTTATAGTATTTTATTTGTAGGTACGCTGAAGGTACGGTAAACTAGTTCTATGCCTAGAAAGTCTGAGCAGTTCACTGAAAGCCTTATAAAGTCACTACTTCCAGAGGATAAAGAATACGTTAAAGCAGATAATGGATTGCGTATAAGAGTCTATCCTAATGGTACTAAGACATGGAGTTTCTTTAAAACAGCTCCTAACGGTGTAAGAAAGACCGTACCTATTGGAGACTATCCATCTATAAGCCTTAAACAAGCTAGAGAAGTAGCTAATCGAATCTTAGGAGACATGCTTAAAGAAGGACACGACATAGCAACCACTAAGACTGGTGTTACCTTTGGAGAGTACATGCTCTCTGAGAATTACACTAGATGGTCTAGAACTACTAGAGATGCTCATAAGGAGATAATGGATAACTTAACCAATGTAATTCCAACTTGGATGCACAGGAAACAGTTAAGGCTATTTGAGAACACAGACTTTGAAAAGTTTGTAGAGGATAGACTATTAGGCAAAGGTTATAAAAAGCCTGTTAAGTCCTCAACAATTAATCGTAACCTCAATAATATTCGTTCAGTCTTTAGACACGCTTTCGATAACAAAGAGATAAAAGAAAACCCTATGGATAGGTTCTCTAATCTTAAAGAGACTGACGCAGTAGAGAAGCTAAGTCTTACAGATGACGAAAGAAAAAGACTTGTAGCAGTATCTAGAGATAGAACATTACCTCAAGCTAATACAAGACGACATATGGAAGTCTTTGTAGAGCTTGGACTGCATACAGGTATGCGAAGTGCTGAACTTCATAGTCTTAAATGGAAACATATAAAGAACGACAGGATACATACCATAGACTTTCCAAAGGAAGCTTTTGGAGATAAAACCAAGAGACTCTTTCAAACAGTTAAGAAAGATATAACCAGTATGAAGATTGACTCTTCAAGTGGTATTGAGCTTACAGAGGACTTAGCTCAATTAATGAGAGACAACCCTAATGAAGCATCAAAGCTTCCAGTAGATATTGATTATAAAGATAGAGGTAAGCTACAAGGTTGGTACATAGAGATAGATGGTAAACATACAAAGTCTAAGAAGAACAGAAATGTAGGGATACCAGAACATCTTGTAAAAAGGATTAGAGAATATCTATGGGAAAGAGAATATAAGAATACTTATGAGAAGTATAAAGATGCAGTTTGTCCAGATGAGAACTTGAATGTGGTTAGAAGTAAACACACTACTGCAATGGGTGTATTTGATGAGGTGGAGATAATACCTTTTAAAAGTGTTAAGACTTCCTTTCAAACTCTATGCGATATAGCAGGGCTTAAACATGTATCCATTCATACACTTAGACACGACTTCTGTACTCAGAATATTAAAAGAGGAACAGACATATACACAGTTAAAAAGTTTGCAGGACACGCTGATATAAGAACAACAATGAGATATGTACATGCTCTAGACAAGAAAGACTTTGATGCCCTAGAAGCTCTTCACGATGAACATTCGATTTAACTATCCAACAAACAGTCAGCAGATTGGAGAAGATTTGAAAGATTAATCTAAGTTAAAGACTACCCAGCCAATTAAAAAGAAAAGAACCAGCCATGCAGAGTAGTAAATTAAAGGAGGATAGGCTTTCTTAATAGATGCCATAATCTCTTCCAGACCTTTTTCTATGAACCCTACAAACCTTGCAATGGCAAAGAAGAAGACCAAAATGAAAGCTCCTGCAATAGTTGCAACAGCTATTGAGATGGCATAGTCAAAGAGTAATTCAAAGTCCATTAATTTTTGAGTAGCACATAATCGCTTTCACAATACTCAGCTCTGCTCATATTTAAATCATATTCATTATCACTAGCCAAACATTCTTCTAAGCTCTCAAACTGATTGTTTGGGTCGGCTCTACTCTCAGCCTTTTCTTCCTCTATTCTTTCTTTTACTCTGTCAAGAAAATTGTTTGCACCTTTGACGCCTTTACAAGCTAAGTCACTTAAATTATTACCAGAACAAGATAATTCATCTGTGTTGCTTTTATCAGGACGATATACAAAGATTTTATAAATACCAGTATCCTCCCAATCGTTCACTATTGGGTCTACTACAAACATATAGACTAGAGCCACTGCAAAAGTAAGCTTCAAAGTGTTCCTCAGACCTGTCTTAAATAAATCCATATATAAATAATAACTTAACAGGTTAATGACTTAATACCTTTTTTATATTTAATTAATAGTGAATTTAATGTAACAAATGTCTTATATTCCTTATTAAATCAATACTTTACAGAGCTTTACAGGGTATTAAAAAGAATACTTAACAGGATATAAATAAATAGATAAAAGAGGATATAAATTAAGGTATTTATAAGATACTTCGTAAGACTTTGAAAGCTGTCTTATAGGCAGTAGATAGTTTATAGTCCTAATCAATGCCAACAATAGACTACTTTCTAGCTACTGATATTGTTATAACCAAAGAAGATATTAGTACTGGTCTTCCTCGAGAACTTACTCCTAACCTAGACTTAGGTAAAGACAACAGAACATGGAACAAAGACCAGTTAAAAGCTCTTACTCTTATACTTTGTAATCTTGTATCTAAGTATAATGAAGATGACGGTATATGGATTTACTCCAGAGATAAGAAACAGACACCTAAACAGTTCAATCCTAATGAGATTAAGTACAGCTCATTGTTTGCTGTAATAGATAAACTACAAGATGCAAAGATACTAGGTGGTATAAAAGCTCCACCAAGAAGACTAGGTGTTCGTAACTTGTATCTAACCTCAGACTTTATAGTTACTCAACAAGCTTTAGACTTTGCTTATGCTCTAGGTATTAACATTAAGACTGTAAAGGTCTTAGAGAACTTCCATGTAAGACTTCGTAATTCCAAGAAACAGCTCCTAGAGTACAAACAGAACTCTTACACTAGGCACATAGAGATGATGATGTCTCAGTACAACCATTACCTTAACCAACAGAACATCTTACTTAAGACTGAAGATGAAACAGGAGAAGGCATTGAAGAGTTTGGTAAGCGTGGCAGGAAGATACACCTCTACCGCAACTATAAGAACTGGTCAGAGATAGATGATGTTAAGAAAGACTTTGAAAGCTTGTTACCTTTTACCAATCTTCCTAATAAAGACTTTCACTATGGTGGTCGTAGTGGTGGTTATTGGATGCATAAATGGAAGTACGATAGACCAACAATCCTAATCAATGGTAAGCAAACAGGAACAGCAGACTTTCCTTGTTCTCATATTAATCTTTGTTACAAGCACGAGACTAATAACTGGTATCAAACAGAAACTAATAGCGAGTTAATTGAACAGGGAAGAGATGATGAAGATGCTTACTTGGTACATCCTAAACTTCACAGAGATATACCTAAGATGATGGTACAGATGATGTTGAACATTAAAGGTAGGAACGCTGTAAGTAGAGAATTTAATAACTGGATATTGAGAAGGAACACTAAGAAAGTTCCAATCAAACCTACACCTAAGTCCTTGTTAGCTAAACATCACAACATAGTTCTAGATGAAGACGAGATAGCTTCAAAGGAACTATCAGCTCTTTATATTAAGACAGGGTTAAAGGCTATGGATGTAATGACTGCTATTGAAGAGAAACATCAACCAATCAAAGACTACTTCTATAAAGGTAAGTTAGCAGGGCAGATAATCCAATGGACTGAAGCTAACCTAATTTTTAATCTAGCTTGGGAGTTCTGTTCAGCACACGATATACCTTGTATAACAGTTCACGATGAGCTGATAGCAGAGAAGAAACATATACCTATGATAAAGGAATTTATGTACTCTTCAGGCTACTCTGAAGTCTGTAATAAACATTCACTTATGGATGTAATCAAAGGCATAAACAACAGCTAAATAAAGGTATCTAGGGCTTCATATAAGGCTCGTGGTGAAGACCTTATAACAGGGTTAGAGTACTTCGTTATAGGCAGTAAATAGTTACTTAGAACTCATCTCTCAAAGGAGTCTTGTAGTACCCTAATAGTTCCTTAATGATGCATGGCATAAGCCTTTCCATCTTAGGATTATTTAACATTAACTCTGCTATGTATCTACAATCAGATGCATCAATTGCTTTGTTAGTTTCTTGGTTAGCTACCAGTATCCTAAACCATTCTTCTGCTATCTCATCTATGTCTTCTATATCAAAACTGAACTTCATAATGTTTCTCCATTTTTGCGCCTACTCAGTTAATTCCGAGTAAGTGTTTTTGGTTGGTTCACCTCCAGCTGACCAACCACAAAACATGCAACGAGGATAACTTTAAAAGTTTTCAAAGTTTATAAAGTATGTGTATATTTAATGTATGAACATAGTCACTGAAAAGATTAAAGAGATTCAAGAGAAAGATAGACCCCATCAGAATGTAAGAGTCACTGAGATTAAGTTATCGCTTGATAATATCGTTGTGCTAGTTTTTAAATTTATGATTGCTAGTCTTATTGTTGGGGTGTTTATTGGAGCAATTGTTTTCTTAATCACTGGTTTTGCTGTATTTAGTTTTTAAAATGAAGAACCTACTCCTAATACTTCCTCTGCTTATTGTTGGTTGTGCTACAACTCCACCAGACCCGTCTAAGGATTTTAAAGCAACTGCGTCAGCTCCAGATTTAGACCAGTACATTGATGAGGGTAATTGTTGGGCTGGATGTAAATTTAATAAAGTTTTTTCTTGTGATTCTATGGAAACGCTTAAAGAAGCAAAATCATGCGCAGTAAATAAATGTGAAATGCACTATCAATATTTAACAGATTCACCATTTTGGAAAGGAAAAAAAAATAATAAAGCAATTTGCATAGCAGAGGATACTTCTAGCTACTCTGTTATTGAAGAAAGAGAATTATCCTATGAACCAGATACTAAATATCGATATAGATTCACTTTATGTGATGGTTCTAATAAATGTGTAAAAATGATTGAGAACTTTTATAACGCATATAGAAGTGCGTCTAACACAAACAGAACTCTTTACACTGGTCCAAAAAGACAAGCTCAGTTGGATGTTTTAGAAGCCAATAGAAAGGCATATCAAGAAGCTAGGAAAAGGGAATTGATAGCAAAAAAAGCAAGTCAAAAGAGACTTGAGGAAGCTAAAAAACGAAAAGCTGAAGCAGACAGAAAGAAACTCCAAGAACAGAAAGAAGAGTTTATGGCTTACATTGAAACGCTAAAGAACAATTGTAAGACCTATGGCTTTACTGCAGACAATGCTATTGCTACTTGCGTTCAAAGAGAGATTAATCTTGAAAGAGATAGACTTCAAGCACAACAAATAGCTAAACAAAATCAACCAATTATCCAACAAGTCCAACCAAGCTATAGAAACTCTGGACCAAACTACGATGCATTAAGCAGCATGGGGAGCTGTCTCCAAACTGAAGGAAGCTTTGCAGCTTGTTCAAATGCTTGGCAAGGCTATACACCTCCCAGAAAGACTGTGACTAAGTGCAGATATGATAGTTTTGGCAATGTGATTACTGGAACTTGTACAACGCAATGAAACACACCCTTGCTTTAGTTTTGATGGTCATTGGATTTACTGGTTGCTCTGAAGTCACTAGCACTAAAGATGCAGTAATCAATTTGAGCTGCAGTTTTTCTGAAACAACTTACCTTGATAAAGAGACCCTTCAACATTTTAAAACAGAAAGAAATTCTCAAAAATCTTTTCGTTTTGCTATGGAGATAAATAAAACAAAAAGAACGATTAAAACTTCATTCATGGGAGATTTTCAGAGATTGAATGAGACTGAGCTTGAATATTCTGCTCACACTTATAAATTCTTGAACTCAGACGAAGCAACGCACAGGCTCACTATTGATAGAATGAGCTTGAAGTGGATGTTCCATACATTTGACAGTAATATTTTGAACTTAGCTCCTGCTAATGGAGAGCCTGAGAAACAAGCATCTTTTATGAATGGACAATGTTATAGAGCAAATAAAATCTAAAACATGAAACCAAATCTCAAACTTGCTCCAACTCCGAAAAACTTTCAAAGAGATTCAGACACTGCATTGTTATCCACTCAAGCTGAATTGATAAAGCTAATGTCAAAGCTATTAAAATTTGAAAAGCAGAAAGCAGATAACAAGCTAAACAGTGTTCAAGATATGAAAATCTTCAAAGGTATATACAGGTATCACAAACTAATGGGTTTGAAGTATTGGGAGTTAACTGAAGATTTAGAGGTTTATAAATATCACTTTGGTGAAACCAGCACCTACCTAAAGATAAGTAGTGAGCTTGAAATCTTTTTAGAAGAACACCAAGTTCATATGTTAGATTTCTTTGCATGGTTTGAAAGCGGTGGTGATAAGTGACTATTCAAAAAGTAACTGAAGGTAATGAGATTCTCTGGAACGAAGATGATAGAGGTTACCTATCAAGCGATGAATCTAAAACCATTCTCAATGGTCACTTTGAATTTTATTACGATGAAGATTCAAGCAAGAACATCGGTGAGTTTGAACTGCTTAAAAGCAGAGGTAGTTTTATCAATGGAAGAGCAGAAGGTTTCTGGCAACACTATCATTTGAATCAGACTATTAGCTTAAGAAGATTCTTTCTTGATGGTGAGCCACTGGAAAACTATGGAGTCTTATATAAACCCGATGGCACTTTAGATACTTACGATAACCAATGAAAAAATTACTCATTACCTTTGGTGCATTAATAATTCTTACTAGCTGTGGATACTCTTCAGAAGAGGAGTGTCGTTTAAAGGAGATGCAAAAATGTAACGATGCTGCAACATGTGAAAGTCAGGTATGGAGTTATTGTGACGCTGAATTTCCAGCAGAAAAAACATGGGATATATATAAAAAGGCACCTAAGTGGTGGGTTGAGATTGAGGTAGATTCTTATGAACTCAAAATTAAGCCAAATGGGCAACGCCGTGAAACTGTAAAAGTATGTCTGAAAAAGAATTGGAGTTTGGGCAATGGAAGATGTGGTTCTCTTTATATAGGACCATATGCAGCATATCCAAATGGAAGAAATTGGGTCAGTCAAAAAGATGGTAGAGATTGGTTTCATGAATACATTAATGCCGATGGCGATGGTCTAAAAGAAAATACCAAAGTTGTTGTTACAAAAAAAGTAGAAGTTGGCTTTTTCAGGTATTACGTTGTTGGCACATTATTTTTAATACTTAAAATACTTGCTGTAGGTTTTGTTATCGGCATCTTAGCAATGTTTTTTAGCGGTGAGATAAAGACTGAAGATGAGGTTGGAGACGAGGAGATTGAGGAAGAAGATGATTTAGATGAATTGGCTGGTTTACTAATATCAGGAGGAGATGAGCAAAAAGCACAGTTAGAATCAATGACAAAAAATGAGATTAAAGAGTGGGCAGATGCCTATGGATTTAATGTGTCATCATCATTAAGTAAAGCAGAGATGATTGAAAAATTTATTAAAGAAGCAGAGGAGATGGAATGAAGAACACCCTTGCTTTAGTTTTGATGGTCTTTGGAATTGTTGGTTGTGGCTACAAAGATAAGAACGAGTGCCTGTTAAAAGAACAGCAAAAGTGTGATGGTGGTTGTAGAGCTGAAGCATACACATATTGCGAAGCAAAGTTTCCTCCTAGTAAGGAAGCACAAGAAAATGCTGTGAAGATGAGTCAAGCACTTTCAAATTGGAAGCCTAAAAAAGCATATGAAAGCTTAAGTAAATGTACAGGTGATATAGAAGTTAAAAAGTTAGTTGGCAATGAATATGAGAAAAGAAGTCAGTATTGTAAAAGTGATGCTGTTGTAATTGATTATCTAAAAGCGATAGAGCAACAAAGCTATAATAATCTCTCAGACTTAGAATAGTCTTGCAGGTTTACACCTGATTTTAGCTAAAAATGTTTGACCACTAGAATATATAGGTGGGGTGGTATGGCAGTCTTCAGCCTACCCCCAAGCAACAAAGGTTCAGATAGAACAAAAGGCTTTACCTCGTGGCGATTTTTAGTATCATAAGCAGTCTTTCTAAGGACAATTACTGTACCTAGATGAAAGGTTTAAGTTACGGAGAAGTTACGGTGGCATGTAACTAGAACTAACTCCTAGCTTAGAATGTTGCAACCATGCACAATGCGGGAATAGCTCAGTTTGGTAGAGCGCAACCTTGCCAAAGCAACACTTTATCCCTTCTACCCTTACTACTACAACAAAGAACCCTTTAGGTACAACATCTGTAGATACCATTGCTTCGTTTACCTAGTTTAATTGAAGTTACGGTGAAGTTACGGTAACATAGAGTTATGCCTAAAATGACCACAGACTTTACTGAAAGCTATGTTAGAGGTTTACCTATTCCTGAAGGGAAAGATGATGATAGCTATAGTCATAGAGGACTTAGACTAAGGGTATATCCAAGTGGAGCTAAGAAGTGGTCTTACTTTAAACATGCTCCTAACAGCGTAAGAAAGACTATTCCTATAGGCGAGTATCCATCTGTAAGCGTTAAACAAGCTAGAGAAATAGCTGATAAGCGTTTAGGCGATATGATTAGAGAAGGACACGAGATAGAGTCTAATAAAGCAGGTGTTACCTTTGGAAACTATATGCTTTCTGATGAGTATAAGAATTGGTCTATCTCAACAAGACGGTCTCACAAAACAATAATGGCTAATCTTCAAGCAGTAGTTCCTCTTTGGTTCACTAGAAAGCCTTTGAAGTTATTTGCTAATAACGACTTTACAAAGTTCTGTAACGATAGAAAGACTGGTAAAGATGGTTTAACTGATAAAGGAGTAGAAGAGTCAACCATTAACCGTAGCCTTAATAATATTCGTTCAGTCTTTAAACATGCATACAACAACAGAGTAATCAAAGAGAACCCAATGGATAGGTTTAGTAACTTACAAGAGCCTGAGAAGCCTGAGATATTTAACTTTACTGATGATGAGAGAAGAAGATTAATAGCTGTAGCTTGTGATAGAACATTACCTCAAGCAGATAAACGAAGACACATGGAAGCTTATGTATTGCTTGGTTTAGAAACAGGACTTCGTAACGGTGAGTTAATGAGCCTGAAATGGAAGCACTTCAAGAACAAGGACATGGAAGTAAGAGAAATGACTATGGGTAAGTTTAAGTACTTATCCCAGTATGAAGCTAAAAAGTTGTATAGCACTAAGGAGTCTAGAAAAGCGATAGAAGAGTTTGTAACTATGGCAGAGCAGGGTAAGTATGAAGGTATGTCTGTTGAAGAGATACAAGATATGGCTCTAAGAACCTTTGAAGATATAAAGGGTTTTAAATGGCATATAGAAGTAGATGGAACACATACAAAGTCAGGTAAGAAAAGAGTAGTTCCTGTATCTTCAGGAGTAGTAAGAGTAGTTAGAGATTATATTAAGTGGAAATACTTAGGAGATATTTTAGCTGAGTATCCTGATATGAAAGCTCTAGACGATAACCTTAATGTAATTTTTATTGATAAACCAACAGCACTTAATGCACTTGATGAAGCTCCAATAATACCAGTAGGTAAGGTAGATAAAGCATTTAGTACCATACACAAGCATGCAGGGTTACCTAAAGGAACTTTCATACACACTATGCGACACGATTTCTGTACAGAGATGATAAAGAAGGGTGTAAACATAGCTACCGTTCAAGCATTAGCAGGACATGCTGATATAAGAACAACCACTAGATACTTACATGCTCTTAGAGGAACAGACTTCTCTGAGCTTGATGAGTTAAATCTTTCAGAACGAATTACTAACCAACAATCCTAAAGGAGGACTATGAAAAGAAAAGCACTAACCCTAGCCGTAATACTATTTACTACCTATAACCAAGCCAATATAGATATAACAACACTATCTGATTGGGATATTAATGACTTTGATGAAGAGACTTTGCTAGTTGCAAAGAGTTCAGATACTTCATCAGCTTGGAAGTCTATTCTAGCTTTCAGCGTATCAAGACCTAACTGTGTAAGTACCCAACCAATAATAATGGTTAGGAGTAAAAGCTCTACCAATTACTCTAATGGAGACATAGTTCTAGCAGAGATGAAGGTTGATAAAAACAAACCAGCACTTTTAAAGTTGGAACAAGAGTTTGGCTTTGAAGATGATGGAGAATATGTCCATTGGTTTAAGTTGTTAAAGTTTCCAAGCTTTGAAAGTTCTAACAGAGTAGAGATAAAGTTTAAGTCTCAAACACCTCTTAAGTCCTTTGCTGTTAATACAACAGGGATTAGAAAGGCTAGTTATGTAGCTGAACAGGTATGTAACAGTCCAGTAACCATTCAACAAACAGTAAGCAGATTAGAGAAGATTTAGGATTTTGTTCGTGGCTCTTTGCTATTCGCAGTTAAAGTGAATTTCAACAGATGCTGGAAACCCTATAGTGTTATCTTCAATCACCACTAGGTCTTTATTCATTGCTCCACAAAACTTTTCACCTTCTGCATAAATCTTATTTTTTAATTGAGGAATACCATCTCCAAACCCACCTTGATTAGATAACTTGTAGCTTCCATCAGACAAAGAGATTACATCTCCAGTCATTGTGCAAGATGAGATGAATATAAAAACTAAAGAGCAGTTAAATAATTTTTTCATAATTTAATAATACTAGAAAACAAAGTAATAGATAACACCTGTATACATAACCGTGAAGAACCATGCCATGATTGGTTCTTTTTCTGCCATTTCAAAAATAGTTACTTGCAAACATCCAAGAACTAACATCACACCTAAGAATACAAGCCCAAACTTTCCAACCTCAATAAGAATATCCATTACTCTAAGTTAAAGACCACCCAGCCAATTAAAAAGAAAAGAACCAGCCATGCAGAGTAGTAAATTAAAGGAGGATAGGCTTTCTTAATAGATGCCATAATCTCTTCAAGAACTTTTTCTATGAACCCTACAAACCTTGCAACGCCAAAAAAGAAGACCAAAATAAAAAACCCAGCAATAGTTGCAACAGCTATTGAGATGGCATAGTCAAAGAGTAATTCAAAGTCCATTAATTTTTGAGTAGCACATAATCGCTTTCACAATACTCAGCTCTGCTCATATTTAAATCATATTCCTTATCACTAGCTAAACATTCTTCTAAGCTCTCAAACTGATTGTTTGGGTCAGCTCTTCTCTCAGCTTTTGATTCCTCTATCTTTTCTTTAACCCGATTCAGAAACTTATTAATTCCACCTACTGGTTTTGTTGTTGCATCACTTTTAACAGGTTTGTAAAAAAAGGTTTTATAAATAACTGTATCCTCCCAATCATTTACTATTGGGTCTACAACAAACCAATAGACTAGAATCATTGCAATAGTAAGCTTAAAGGTGTTCTTCAGACCTGTCTTAAATAAATCCATATATAAATAATAACTTAACAGGTTAATGACTTAATACCTTTTTTATATTTAATTAATGGTGAATTTAATGAACAAATGTCCTCATATTCCTTATTAAATCAATACTTTACAGAGCTTTACAGGGTATTAAAAAGAATACTTAACAGGATATAAATAAATAGATAAATATGGATATAAATAAAGGTATATATAAGATACTTCGTAAGACTTTGAAAGCTGTCTTATAGGCAGTAGATAGTTTATAGTCCTAATCAATGCCAACAATAGACTACTTTCTAGCTACTGATATTGTTCTAACAAAAGAAGATATTAGTAATGGTCTTCCTAGAGAACTTACTCCTAACCTAGACTTAGGTAAAGACAACAGAACATGGAACAAAGACCAGTTAAAAGCTCTTACTCTTATACTTTGTAATCTTGTATCTAAGCATAATGAAGATGATGGTATATGGATTTACTCCAGAGATAAGAAACAGATACCTAAACAGTTCAATCCTAATGAGATTAAATACAGCTCATTGTTTGCTGTAATAGATAAACTTCAAGATGCAAAGATACTAGGTGGTATAAAAGCTCCACCAAGAAGACTAGGTGTTCGTAACCTGTATCTAACATCAGACTTTATAGTTACTCAACAAGCTCTAGACTTTGCTTATGCTCTAGGTATTAACATTAAGACTGTAAAGGTTTTAGAGAACTTCCATGTAAGACTTCGTAATACCAAGAAACAGCTCCTAGAGTACAAACAGAACTCCTACACTAAGCATATAGAGATGATGATGTCTCAGTACAACCATTATCTTAACCAACAGAACATCTTACTTAAGACTGAAGATGCAGATAATGAAGGTATAGAAGAGTTTGGTAAGCTTGGCAGGAAGATACATCTCTACCGTAACTATAAGAACTGGTCAGAGATAGATGATGTTAAGAAAGACTTTGAAAGCTTGTTACCTTATACCAATCTTCCTAATAAAGACTTTCACTATGGTGGTCGTAGTGGTGGTTATTGGATGCATAAATGGAAGTACGATAGACCAACAATCCTAATCAATGGTAAGCAAACAGGAACAGCAGACTTTCCT
>Ga0208644_1003190_pt1 | contig 12835 bp, 7 predicted proteins | sample VirMetDEL_Nov_18_FD_184517 | JGI IMG/M metagenome (GOLD analysis project Ga0208644, IMG submission 184517) | Aqueous microbial communities from the Delaware River and Bay under freshwater to marine salinity gradient to study organic matter... | ecosystem: Environmental > Aquatic > Marine >... | reverse complement strand
AGAATTTCCAATTTGCTGGTCTGTTTGAAGCCACTCGATACACTTCTTTTCCCATAAGGGATGAAGATACGAGAACGTCTCCTGCACAATTTAAAGCGATAGCAGATAAAAATTGCACACTTCAGACCGATGACTTCTTTGTAAAAGTAACGCGCAATGGCTAAGTCAAGATTTCTACAGAATAACTTTGTCAGTGGAGAGTTGTCTCCATTATTGCGTGGTCGTACTGACATTAATCAGTATTACCAAGGCTTGCAGACTGCCAAGAATGTAGTTCTAGTACCACAAGGCGGGGTCAAGAGAAGACCTGGCACTCGGCATATTGGCATAGCGCCAGAAAAGATTGTAAGTACTGGTCTAGGTACCATGACCATGCCTAACGGCGGCACTCCTGCTACGCTGCGAGACGATGACGATACCACTACTACGTCTACTACTGTAGGTATTTCTACTACCAATCCTTATGTAGTTGCTCAACAAGACTTTGTTACAGCACAAACTATTGTCTTTATCGATCTCAGGCGTATTAGTTTATCTGCTGGCACTTCTAGTGAGTTTAAAATACAGAAATCGCAAGATGGTATCGCATGGACTGATGCGGCTGACGTTCCATTAATAGGCACTAACCCACAGGACTTTAGGTTTTATCTTCCACAATTAGGATTGTCTACAAGGTATTGGAGATTGGCCCGTATTGGGACTACTGATTTAACCACTACCACAGTCACAATGGCTGGTTTTGGATTTATGATGCGAGCTGGCGGTATTGTTGATCCGTCAGAAGCCAAGCTAATAGACTTTAGTGTCGAGACTGACAGAAATTATTTGTTAGTTTTAACCGATCAAAACATAAATATATATAAAAATCCTGGCACCTATGTAGCGTCCGTCAAGATGCCATTTACGTCAGACCAAGTAGGTACTGTTCGTGATACTCAAACCGAAAGCGTCATGTTGTTGTTTCATGAGGATGTGCCTACACAAAGACTAATTAATCTAGGAACGGATACCGACTGGTTCTTGGATGTAGCGCCGTATACCAATGTGCCAACCTATGACTTTGATGATGATCTAAGCCCTACGCCTGTTAATGAAGTACAAAACATGGTTATTAGTGGCGGGTCGTTACAGCTTGGAGATACATTTCAAGTAGACGTTGAAGGCATATTGTCAAAAAATATCACCTTTGCTGGTGATGCTACGGCAGATCAACGTGATTCTACGGTCTTTAACATTCAGAAGAACCTTCAAGAAATGCCTAGTTTTGGAGAGACTGGTGTTGCAGTTGCCAGAACAGGCGCATTAACCTATCAGATAACAATTAGCGGCGAATCGACTAAAGACTTTGAATTGTTTTCTGGGTTTTTTACCAAAGGCAATGCCACAAACCTATTAACATTCACCAAGGTCGCTACTGGATCTCCTAGAAAGGAACCTGTCTGGTCTGCTACGCGCGGATATCCTAAGACTGCATGTTTTTTTGAAGGTCGATTAGTTTTAGGTGGTACGAAATCTAAAACTGCATCTATCTTTTTCTCTAAATCAGGATCCTTCTTTGACTTCGATATTGACGATGGGGATGACGATGAGGGCATATTTGCCACCATATCCTCACGCAAGCTGAATGAGATTATCGACGTTTATCCAGGTCGAAACTTACAGATATTTACGTCTGGGGCAGAGTTTTCTGTTACCAGCAAGCCTGTTACGCCTACGTCTGTGGGTATTACACCACAAACTAATCACGGGTCATCGTATATTGAGGTAGTAGATGTAGATGGATCTACTATATTCGTAGATAGGAACGGCAAGACTATTTATGATTTTGTCTATTCGTTCAATGAAGATGCCTATGTTACGCATGACAGATCGGTACTTTCATCACATCTAATCAAACAGCCTACTGACATGGCTATGTTGTCTGGTACAACTAGCGAGGATGCCAACTGGCTATTTATAACCAATACCGATGGTACGGTTACGATACTAAATACCCTAAGAGACCAAGATATCAATGGGTTTACGCAATGGATTGCTGCATCTACAACATTTCCAACTGCCACACCTGAAGATAGCATAGTAACTAATGCCTCAGTAGTGGATGACGAGCTGTACATGATCGTCAAGCGCAAAGTAGACGCTCACAATACTACCGAATATCACATTGAAAAGTGGTCGTTCGATCATTTGATGGACGATTCTATTATATTCAATCCTGGCCCAACGGATACCACCATAGCTGGGCTGTTCCATCTGAATGGATTAACGGTGCAAATAGTTGCCGACGGTATTGTGTTGCCAGAACGGACTGTAAACGCTGGCGAAATCACATTAACTTCTGAAGAAGTAGGCTATACCAACGTAGAAATCGGCCTAAACTTCCCTGTAGAAGTCACTGGTATGCCTCTAAATACGAATATAGGCAGTGGCGAAAACCAGATGCGTATCAAGCGTATCGTCCGTATGAATATTCGGGTCTACCAGTCTTATGGTTACTATGTAGATGGTCAACCAGTGCCTATTAGGGAGTTTGGCTACTCGTCAGTATCACCATTAAATACATCTCCTAATGCAAAAACTGGCATAATAGAAGATGTATTAAACACAATAGGTTGGACTAGGGATGCAATGCCATCGATAACGGCACCAGATCCTACTCCAGTACATATACAGATGATTGAATACGAGGTTGAAAGCAGCTAATGGATCCTTTTACTATATTCGCAATACTTGCTGCTGCTAGTGGAGCAACAACTGCTAGAGCGCAATATGTCGCTGGAAAAACCCAAGAGATCGAGCTGAAACGTCAGGCTGAAGAAGAACGAATTTCTGCTCAAAGCCGTGAATTGCAACGTCGAGAAGAATTAAATCGAGCATTAGCCGCTAATGTAGTAGGCCAAGCTATGTCTGGTATTGCTGGAGAAGGTACACCAGCTAGTATTGCACTGGCTAGTGCTGAAAGGGCTAGTCTTAGCGAGGCTACTATTGGGCTATCTGAAAAACTAAAACAAGCTCAATTACGCAGACAGGCTACATCTGCACGTCAAGTCGGGAAAATGCAAGCCGCATCTACTTTATTACAGACTGGAACGCAAATTGCGGGAATGAAGGTATAACATGGCTCAGAAGCCTATTGGATATTATGGAGAGTTTAGACCCACGGGAGTAGATCAGTCTGCTGCTCGTAGGTTTGAGGCGCTTGCTGGTCTAGCAGGAACTATAGGTGATGTTGCTACTGCGTTTGGCAAAAAGAAAGTTGCTGAACAAAGATTTTTAGAGGAACAAACTCAAATAGAAGAAGCACAAGCTGCCGCAAGATTGGCAGGAAATGCTGCCGCAATTGGCAATGAGCCTTTAGAATTAAAACAGTACGAAAGTTATAGAGATTTTAAAGCCGACCAAGCATACAACGAAACAGCACGAGCGGCTTATACTGCTGGCATTCAAAATGAAATTACCGGAATAGTTAATAAAGCTGCTGCCAAGCATCCGCAAGACATTCAAGCCTATAATAAAATAGTAACGGCTGGATTAAATGGATTGCTTAGTGCTACTGATGAGGACTTAAAACCAGCGTTTAAAATTTATTTTGACCAAATAAATAGGCGAGCTGCATCTAGTATTATTGATGCACAGACAACACGACAGAATGAAATTAATTTAGCAGAAATTCAAACTGCTTTAGAAGATCAAGAAGTTAATTTTATTAATCTTGCTAGACAAGGCGATGAAGTAGGCCTCTTAAATGCTGGGTTAATCTATGCAGAAACAGGAAAGCAAGCCATTGCACTAGGTTTAGACGATGGGACATTTGCTACACAATCTATACAGTTAAAAGATCGAATAGCAAAACAAACAGCATTAGGAACATTTAATAGGCAAGTATTACAAAATACCGAGCAAACAGTAGAGCAAAGAATTCAAATTGGCCAATCAATTATTGACCAAATTAATAAAGCTCCGTCTTATCAAGTTAAAGATCCAATAGATCCTGAAAAAACTATTACGTTAGATGCTGATGAAAAAGACGATTTAGTTAGCAAATTAGAAGGAGAGTTAAAGGATTTTGAGGCAGAAGAAATTAAAAAAGCTGAAGCTGAAATAGAATCCAGTAGATTTAAACAAATTTCTAACTATTCTGCTGCACAAGAAACAGTGCAAGATCCAACACTGTCCGACAAAGAAAAGAAAGCCGCTATTGCTGAGGCTGAAATGAAAGGTCAAATTGGAAGCCCAGAAGCTGAAAAATTGCGTCGATATGTAAATTCAGCAGAAGCATTAAATGCGGTTACAAACTCTGAAGTTATGGGCGATATTATTGCTAGAGCTTATGATTTAAATGCTGATTTTGACATGGATGCTAATTCCAATAATTACTTGCAAGGTGTCAATAATCTTAGAGAAGATATTATTATTTCTAGAACAAATGGTGAATTAACCGCAGATGATGAAGTTAAATTAAATAACCAATTAAAAACATTGACTGCTGCTAAAATTGCTGGTGCTACGTCAGAAATTTCTATGTCTTACAATAGTGCAGATCAAAAAATTAAAGGATCATTGCAACCAGATTTATGGGGTGTAGCAAGAAGGCAGCTACTTGAAGCAGTAAGATTAGAAAAAGAACAAATAGAATCAGAGCGTGGTAGCCCTTTAACAAGACGAGAGGATATAAAATTGTGGTCTGATTTGGCTCCACAAGTTATTACAGAAATTCAAAACAGACGCAGAGAAAAATCTATAGAGCGTGTTAATACAGTTTTAAGTGGTCAACAAGCCCAAAACGAACAAGTATCAGAAACCAAGCAAATTGGTAGGTTTACGGTAAAGGTAGTTAAATAATGCCAGATTATGACGTTACTGATTCTGTTACCGGAGTAACGCTAAGGCTAACCGGAGACACGCCACCAACTAATGAAGAATTAGCAAAAGTTTTTAATGCTTATCGTAGCGATCAAGTTGAATCTATCGCGGTTAATATTCCTGAAGCCAATTCTTTAGCTTTAAATAATACAATTAAACCTGACACTAAAGATCCAGAAGCCCGTCAATTACTAGACGAATCTGAAGCTGAAAGACAACAGATGATTGACCTAGCTAAGACTAGGTTCCCGCCTGAAATTGTAGATAGTTGGCAAGATAACCCTATTGAGTTTTCTGAAACAGGAGAATTTTTAAATTGGTCGCAAGTCTTGCCTGGCGGCGGTTTGGTGCAAGGCGCAGAATCATTAAACCTAGCAGCTATTTCACGCAAAGTAGAAAACGGCGAAACATTAACGAATTCAGAACAATCTACGCTTGATGAATTTGTTAATAAACAACTAGAAATGTCTATTAGAGGCATGACTTATGGCGGTCAGTTTCGGTATTACGGGTCACAAATGCCAGCGTTTATGTTGGAGTTTGCATTAACTGGTGGGCCAGGAAAGGCTGCACAAGCTGCTACAGTGCAAGCTATTACCAAAGGGGTAGCTAAGACTGCATTGCAACAAACTGCTGCCCGACAAGCTGGCCGAGTAGCTAGAGTAGCTACGCAATCTGGCTTAATGGTTCCTATGGGGGCAGCAAACTATGGAGAACAAAGACTTGGCCCGTGGATGGTTACCGATAAAGGTCAAATCATATTTCAAGAATCAAAAGATACTCCTGCTGTAAGCGCATTAAAAGCTTATGCCTATGTAAGCGCAGAAGTTGCTAGTGAATTATCTGGTGCAACTATTGCTAAATATGCAATTAATCCTGTCACTAAGCGATTAAAAACACCTTTAATTAACGGCATTAATGCTTTGCCAGAAAGTTTAAAACTAGGATTGTTTGAGGCATATAAAAAGATCAAGCCTAATGCAACTATATCTAAAGCATTTACTGCTGGCGGTTGGAACGGCATGCTTGCAGAACTAGGTGAAGAACGTGTTGCTGATGTGCTGCGAGAAACCGTTAATCTTACACTAGAAGAAGGTTATACATTTGACCAAGTATTAGACGGAATTACCCCAACTAAAGATCAATTATTGCTAGAGGCAGGGCTTATTTCTGCTATGGGAGGCGTTAAAAGTGTTTCCAACATTGCAGCAAATTTATTAATTGACAAAGGTTTTACCAGAAAAGAAGCAGAAGAAACTGTTAGTAATATGGCGCTAACTGAGCAGGAAGCATTTGTTGAAGCGCAATTACAATTAGAGTCTGCTGTAGTAGAAACTGAATTAGAAGCCGCTACAGGGAAAATTCCTACGAGCGTTCAAGCTAAAGTTTTAGAAGCCTATGATCAGCTTAAAGAAGGCGTAATAGATACGGCATACAAGGCTAAAGAAAAAAGTCTTGAGGCATTAAGAAAAGCAAGAACAAAAGCGTCTAGAGCTAATACGCCTCTTGCAAAACTTATAGCATTTGCAAACCAAACAACTATTCAAACTCCCGCTGGAGAGGTTAAAGATAACACTAAATCAGGCATTAATATTGATTCATACGTCATGGAAACTGGCGCTGAAAAGTCTGAGTTACGAGCTATTAATAAAAAGCTAGGTTACACAGTGTTTCGTGCTGAAGGCGGGATGATGATTGACCAAATCATTGAATCATTGCCAGAAGCAGAGTATTGGGGGCCAGAATCTACATTGGCTGACGTTATGGAGGTTATTGGCCAAATAGTACAAAACCCTAAATTGCCTGCATACCAAGACAAACAAGCTGACTTGGATATTATTGAAAAAGAAATAGAGGTTCTTGAGCAAGTTAAAAACGAAGAACTAGAAAGTTATTATGCAAACATGCAGCAGCGGCAAGAAGTCGAAACTGCGGAACTAGAAAGGATTAGCATAGATGAGCTTGAAGCAAGTTTAGAGCAGGAATACCCAACTATTAGCCTGGAAGAATTTGATGCTTCCATGAAAGCAATGGAAGAATATATTGCTAGTCAAGAAAAATTAAGTTTAGACAATCCTGTTTTAGAGGCGCAAACAGACGCGGCATTAGAAGCAGAAGGATTAAACATAGATCCTAATCAAAGCATATTTAATAATTTTTATTACACATGGTTTGACAGATTTGGGGCTTTAGTTGATCTGTCAAGAGAAGCAGTAAAACGTGGCGCTACATTAGCAGAAGGCCAAACTACGGATTATTTAATTCGACAATATTATTCGGTTGCTGGTTTAGCAAAGCAGATATTAACCGTCAATACAAACACTATTAATGAAGATGGGCAGATAGAAATTACAGGCAGAGGCTTGCGTTCTATCTTGGATGATTTTGACAATCTTATTATTCGGCTAGAGCCTAATAAAAACCGTCGAAGTCAAGATTTAAAAGATTACTTAGAAGCTAGAAGATATTGGAACGATCTGCAACAACAAGAAGACGTTGAGGTTACTGAGCAGCAAAAATTAGATTCTGCCAAGACGCTAGATTCTTTGGCTATGAAATATGGTGATAGCCTGAAATGGTTTGACGAGACTGCTAAAGAAATTTATGAGTTTCAGAAGCGCGTCCTTCGTATAGCGGTTGACGCTGGCAATATGAAGGAAGAAACCTATAAAAATATTACTGATAAGCATCAAAATTACATTCCATTTCAGCGTGTATTAGATGAAGAATTTGGAGCATACAATGCTGCTGGTCAAGGCAAAGTATTTACTAATGCAACAATTAATAGAGTAATTAAGAAGATTGTAGGATCTGAACGAGAAATTAAAGATCCTATCGAATCTATTATTAGAAACACATTTATAATTGTAGATCTTGCAGCGCAAAACAAGGTGGCTAGATCTATATCTTCGTTAGCAGACATTATGCCTGAGTACATTCAGCCTATTGGCCCATTAATGGAGACAATAGAAGTAGACGGCAAGAAGGTAAAACGCCCAAGCAAGGAAGCACCTAAAGGCACTATTACTGTATTTGAAGATGGGAAAAGAAAGTATTACAGGGTAGCACCACCAATATTAAAAGCTGTTGAGCAGATGAGGCCAGAACAATTTAATTTTGTTCAGAAATTCTTTCAAGCTCCAGCGTCAATATTGCGAGCAGGGGCAACATTGATTCCTGAGTTTTGGGTTCGTAACGTATTGCGAGATATGCAAAGTGCTTTTATTCAATCTGAAGCCAGACCTATCCCTATCATTGATCCTATTCGCGGATTAGTAGCATTAATTGGAAAAACAGACTTGCACAACCAATGGATGCAAGCTGGTGGTTCATTTAATAATTACATGGAATTGTCCGACAATGGCATGGCCAAAGCTCAAAAAGAACTTCTTAGTAATGACGGAAAAATAGCTAGGTACTTAAAGAATCCGCTACTAATACCTGAAGATATTAGCTTGACGGTTGAGCAAGCAGTTAGGATAGGCACATTTGCTGCCGCCAAGCGAAAAGGCATGTCAGATACTAAAGCTGCATTTGAATCTAGGGATGCTACTTTAGATTTTGCAAGAGGTGGTACTGCATCCAAAGCTATTAATAGATATGTGCCATTTTTTAATGCTAGGATGCAGGGTGCCGATAAACTGTATCGATCTATGCGTGACAATCCAAAAGCTACTATTATGTGGGCAGTGGGCACAATTACCATGCCTAGTCTGATATTGGCAGGGTATTATTTGTACGCTGCTCCAGATGATGAGCGAGAAGAATATTCTGAAATCCCACAATGGCAAAAGGATATGTTTTGGATATTTAAGATGAATGGTCAATGGGTGCGCTACCCTAAACCATTTTCATTGGGGTATCTTTTCGGATCTGTTCCAGAAAGGTTTTTAGCCTGGGGACAATCTAAAGGCATTAAAGATGTTCAAGATTTTTGGTTGCAACTAGTTGGCGGCGTTGTTGGCTCTCTTAGCCCAATATATGACCCTAGCGCAATATTTCCCCCATTAGTTAGAGTTACTGCTGAAAATGTTAGTAATTATAATTATTTTCAAGGGCGTAATATCTACCCGCCGTGGATGGACGATCTTCCTCCAGAAGAAAGAAAGACCAGATATGGCAGCAGATCTGCTGAAGAAATTGGAAAAATATTAGGTGTTTCACCAGCTAAAGTAGATAATGCCTTGCGAGGGACTTTGGCTGGTAGCGCCCAGTATATTACGGATGCTGGCGATTACATCCTTAATCAAGTGGATGAATGGAATGGGGAAGAAATACCAGCCAAACCAACTAGCCCATTAGACACCCCGTTAATTAGAGCGTTTACAATGAGGCCGCCAACGGGCTCGGCAGCAGAAAGCACAACCTTATTTTATGACTCTGCAAAATTAATTAGGCAAGCAACCAACAAGCTAGATGATCTTCGAGGTGAAGAACGGGCAGAATACAGAGAAGAAAATATAGCATTAGTTAGATCCGAAAAGGCATTTAACTCGGCTACCAAAAATATCAGACGATTAAATAAACGTAGAAATTTTATTGATAAAAATTTAGTCATGACTGGAAAAGAAAAAGAGCTAGAGCTAAGAAGGCTTGATGATTTAATCTTAGAGCAGGCTAAAAGAGCTAACGCAGTGCTAGATCAGAACATTAAAAATTTAGAAGATGAACAATAGTGTATCGTTATTAACCGTTAGATTTGATAAAATCAAACGAATTACAGGTGACTTATGACAGTATTAGACAACGCTCCAAGAGACCAATATACCGCTACTAGCGGCCAAACCGTATTTCCCTATACGTTTGAGATTGCTGCTGCTGGGGATATCAAGGTACTACAGAATGGTACTTTATTAAACCAAGGTGCTGGTGCTGGCGAGTACGCAGTTAGTGGCGTAGGCGTAGATACTGGTGGCAACATTACACTAGTCACTGGTGCAACGTCTGGCGATATCATAACCATCTACCGTGATATGGCCTATGAGCGTCTTACTGCCTACACCAATGCTGGTGACTTCCTAGCGGCAGATGTAAACAACGACTTTGATCGACTATGGTTAGCACTCCAGCAGAATGGTGGTGATCTGGATGGACGTGTACTGATAGCGCCTAACAGTGATCCTACTAGCATTGACATGACGATACCAGCCAAGGCTGATCGCATTGGTAAGTTTTTAAGATTTAACGATGATGGTGACCCCGTTGCAGATGGCGGCACTGCTCCAGCAAATGCAGCGTCAATTACTTATACGCCAGCTGGCGCTGGCGCAGTAGATGCCACAGTACAAGCCAAGCTACGCGAGTCAGTATCGGTCAAAGACTTTGGTGCTGTCGGTGATGGCGTGACAGATGACACTGCGGCTTTTCAGGCTGCTGTTAATTACGCTGCACCTATCAATTTAACGGTACTTGTACCTAGCGGTGTTTATATTATTACCACTACCATAGATTGTCCGCAGGGAACGGCATTATACGGCGCGTCGATTGAGCGTAATGCGTTATCGTATTTGAAATTTAATCCCGCAGTTGATTCCAACATGTTTTACATACACGATACAAATTTCTCTTTGTCTAATTTGTATATTGTAGATTTAACATCTGGGGTTAGGATCAATACTCTTTTTTATGCTGAAAACGACAGTAATTATGAAGATATAGATATGAAGTTAGCAGCTTCATTCTTTATTGGATTTCATTACGGAGTTTGGATAAGGGGTAGAGGATTAAATGTGCAAGATTGCGTGTTTTCCGCAATGAGAACTTGCGTAAGGATTCAAAGGTTAGCAAGTCCAACATACGGCCCTAATCCTGATCAGGGACTAGAGGGTGGAATGAGGGTCTATAGAGTAGAAAATTGTAGATTCCATGGCCTTGGTCTTTCTCCGATTATAGTAAATAACGATACAAGTAAAGAATTTGTTAATGGCATACACTTTGTTGGTAATTACATTGACACTCCCGCAATGATACTGCAAGGGTCTGCCAGAAACAGCTTGATAGCATCAAATACGCATTTGTATGGCGGGACTGCAATATTAGATATACAGGGCAATTTTAGCGACAGTGTGGTCTCCAATAATTTATTTGTAGGTCGTCCTGGGGGGTCTAATTTATCAGCGTTGGATTTTTATACCAATATTATTACGGTAGCGGGAACTATCGCTAATGTTGTAATCAACGGCAACATGATCTCTAAAGTAACCAAAGACATTTTTAGTTTTGATTCGTCCGCTACAAACGTCAGCATAACAAATAACGTGTTATCGGAGGTTCTTGAGAATAATAGGTCGGGTTCAACAGGGCCGCATTATTTAGTTGATTTTAATACAGCAGATAGCGATTGTAGTGTGTTGAATAATTCTGTGGCAATGACTAGCGCATGGGCTTTAAATGACACGCTAGTATCCCCATCAGCTTCTAGTTCGAGGTTGACAATATTAGGTAACACTGCAAACCAGTCAAACTTACTCTTAAACGCTCAAGATTCTCTATATACCCCTGTGTTTGGTAATTTTGTTGCGACATATACTACCCAATCAGGAAGGTATCAAGTTTTGGGTAACTTGGTTAGTTGCGAAATTTACATAGAAACAAGCGCAGTTACGCTTCCAGATGGGTCTGGGTTTAGAATTAATCTGCCATTCCCTGCCGCAGATCAAGCTGTCAATGCTACGTTATTTTTTAGGAGTGGCGAAACTCCAATGGTAAATAGCGCGGTTCAGATCGTTGGCTTTGGTATAGAAGGTAACGGTTTAGCTATTAGCGGCCCATCAGGAGACTATACTTTTACGGAGATACTTTCTGGGGCAGGATCGTTTAGGGTAGCGTTTTCTTACTTTAAATCGTAACAACATTATTAAGGTAATTTTAAATGAGCATTAAACAACTTGGCGGTGTATTTGGGCGAAACCCAACATTTAACGATGTGACTATTGAAGGCACTTTAACCTTTGATGGTGACATTGATATTAATTCTGATCTTAAAATTGATGGTAATCTTGAGGTTACAGGCACTTCTACACTAACAGGCGGTGCGTACTTAGGGGGTACAGGTGCATCTCATTTACTGAATGATTATGAAACTGGAACTTTTACTACTACAGTTACGCCTCAAACATCAGGGACAATTACCCTTTTTTCATCAGTAAACCTGCTATCGTATACAAAAATAGGTGATGTTGTGACGATGTTTGGTAGTGTTGCTGTACAGTCAGTATCCAGCCCTGTTGGGACATTTGTAGTTGTAGCACTTCCTTTTACTGCAATTAATTTAGCGGAAAGTGCAGGGCAAGCAACTGCGGCAATCACTTTGTATGATCATTCAGCAGGGACTTATACGCCCTATGGCTCTTATGTAAATGAAGGAACTAATGATTTGACGATATATATAGATGCCTCTACGCTCGCCGCTAATGACCGTATACATATATCATTATCATATAAAGTTTAACAACCATACGCCTATCGGATGGTAGGCGCAGACAGGAGCAACACAATGCTAGAGAAGAAAATTAGTCAAGACAAGATAGAGATCGTAGGCGAGTTTAAAGCGGTTCAAATCAGAACTTGTACGCAGATACTAGAAGATGGTGTAGAGCTAAGTTCAAGTTACCACAGAAACGTTGTAGCCGCAGGACAGGACTACTCTAACGAATCAGAAGAAGTACAGGCTATCTGCAAAATAGTGCATACCCCTGAAGTTATTGCTGCTTATGCTGCTGCTCAGGAGGCTAAATAATGACTACGCTAATTGAAAAGAACATCACTGCGGCTAACACCTTCAGCGATTCATTCCGCTTTGAAGGAGACTTCAACTTCTCTATCCGAGGCACTCTGAGCGCGGGCACTATCGTTACCGTACAACGTAGCACTGATGATTCTACTTGGTTAGATGTGGATACCTTCACGTCTATCGGTGAAAATGTAGGCTTTGAACCTGAACCATTGTTCTATCGTGCTGGGTGTAAGACCG
>Ga0208644_1003185_pt1 | contig 12843 bp, 29 predicted proteins | sample VirMetDEL_Nov_18_FD_184517 | JGI IMG/M metagenome (GOLD analysis project Ga0208644, IMG submission 184517) | Aqueous microbial communities from the Delaware River and Bay under freshwater to marine salinity gradient to study organic matter... | ecosystem: Environmental > Aquatic > Marine >... | reverse complement strand
TCATTTACGGTGTAAATGTACGTACCCCCCCTCGGGTATCCAAATTTTTTCCCGCATTTCTTTGTGAGAAATTTATGAACATTTTGTTCACAAGTATATATTTTTTTTAGTACGTAAGGGTTGGAGGGGCGGGGAAAAGGGGTTAATGTGCGTTTAATTTTTGTATACATTCCCAACCCCTCATTGTTCACCTACTACCGCACTTCATTCATTGCATTACATATAAACGTTAGGGTTGTTTACACTTGGGTACCTTATTGGGTTACTTCATTCACGTACTTATCCGTCACACGAACGTCCCATTTATTCTCAGTGATGTATACCTTATAATCCGCTTGGAATGGAAACGCCACCACGTACACATTTAATTTGTCACTGGAATAATCATATTCCCCCCTTGGCATAATCATATTCCCCCCATCGCCCCAATACCACCAGCCTTTGTTTTGTTTGGCTTCGTGTTTGTAAGGTGTGTGGTAAACCACTAGGTCACTACTCCATTTATAATCAGTAAGATACACCTTAATGTCGGCTTGCCATTCATGCTCAACCCACTTAATGACTTGGGCTTTAGATACATTTACTACAAATAGTAAACAAACAACACTAACCAGTTTATTAAATCCAGTCATCGTAGCCCTTTTGTTTGCGTTTTCTATCTCGCCATTCCTCCCACAGAACAACCAACCAACAGAAACTAACCATCCCAACGATGCCTACTAGGGCAATTTGAAAATCTTGTCCGCTCATTTTTTATTATTATCTTCGTTTGCTAACTTATAAAATTCTTCATCCGTCAACTTCAACCCCATCATATGGGTAAATGTCTTCAAATCAATGTCTATCAATGACATTTCTTTACTGCGCTCAAGCCATTTGGCTTTAATTTTAGTAAAACGTTCTTGTGTTGAATTACTCATTAGAAAAATATTTTAATTATAATCTCAGTTAAAATACCTACAGTAGCTATAAGTTTTAACCAAAACCATTTATTTGAATTATTTTCACTTTCCATTACATGAAAAATTTAGCTATTAGACCTAAAAGTATACAACCAATTAGTCCTACTAACCCAACAGCCATAATAAATTCACTGTCCTGGGTTTGCCTATCCGTTTTACCTTGATTATTCTTCTCCATCACCAAAAGCATTAGCCCACATTTCAGGAGTAAATCCACTAATCATTAACTCACGTTCCTCCATACTCAAGTAAGGAAAACAATTTTGAATAAAACCACCATTTTGGTAGTCGTAAAAGTCATTTGCTTTTACTTCCAATTCATGAAGGCCTCCTTGGAGGTCTTTAACCAACAATGCTACACGGTTGTCTTCCAACGAGCGAACATCTTGAATATGTGGACTTCTATATTCCATTATTTCATAATTGTAAGTTGATCAAGCGCTTCCATAGTTCCTTCAAACCCAGGAATGTCTTGAATTTCTTCTTTTACTACTTCAATTTCATCAATAGCCATCTTATAATCAGTTCGTTGGGCCATCATGTTGTAGTCATACAAAGTAATATATTGTTTGGTAATCTTTCTAACATTCATAGAACTAAAAATGTTATTTGAAACCGAAAGCGATTTACCAAACCTTTCACTTGTATCAAAGCAAGTAAGGGTATATTCTTTTCCTTTGTAGGTGAACTTGAACTTCTCGTCCTGTTCCATCCCATCAACCATGTCAATAAAAACTTTGTAATCCATAACTCTTATTTTTTCATCATTTACAGGGTAAATATACGAACCTATTCTTGGTCTCCCAAATTTTTCTTATGTTTTTCTTTGCGATTAAATTTTTTCTTATCACCGTGATCTTTCTGGATCATACGACGTCGAGCCAACTGGGCTAATTCCCCCGTGCTGTATTTCTCTGGTCCTATTTTCTTCTCCTTGCTCATTCCACTCTTCATTATAGAAAACAAACTCCATTAGTACCCCTCTTCATTAAGGTTCTTACTAGTAACGGAGATGTTATCAAGTTTTCGAGACACAAAACTAGCAAATGGCTGCTCAACAACATTGTCAACTGAGGCATTAGTGCTAGGGTACTCTTTATTAATTTTATCTGCCAACTTATGGACTTCATAACGAGCCATGTAATCATTGTCTGCATAGACATACATGCTCATTTCAACTACATAACGCTTTTTACTTTTCATGATCTAAATCTATCAATAATTTCTTTAATCAAACCAACTACAAATACCAACACCCAAATAGGCCAAAAAATAATACCTTGAAAACGTTCTTTATTATTAAATTGGTCTGAATCTGGGGTTGCACGGAGAAGTGTGTCCATGAGAAACATGAACACAGTTCCGGCTAACAAATATTTAACAATCAAATCCATCATTATGCAACACCATTAATTGGCTCATCATACAACCAATTGACCTTATTTTTGGTTTCCAAGCTGAAGAACAACTTATTACCATTACCACCTCGACGGTTCTTACTGAAATGGAAGAAACGACGACCATCACCATCAAATTTCAAGTGACCCATTGCTGTGGTCATGTGCTTGATCTTATTACTTCCAACAAACGTACCACCCTTGGTAACTTGCTGAATGATCAAAAACGTGGTATTGATTTTGGCATCATTACCAGCCAAATTGTGCTCATCAAGCAACTGCAAAATTCGATTGGTGTTGCTCTTACCAGTTCCACCAAAGTAATCAACATAATTGTCACTGATCTCAGCCAAGCTATCAATCAAAACACAATCATAACCCTCTTTAAGGGCCGTACGCAACACAACATCGGGATTAACCTCAGCATAATCACCCATGAACAAAATATCAACAGCTCCAAATTTTGGAAAGCGCTTAACATAACCAACCATGTCAATGGCATTCATCTCACCACTCACAAACAAACACTTCTTACCTTTCATTTGCAAATCAGCAAGAATGTCAAGCAACACTGTTGTTTTACCAACACCAGGATCACCTGTAACCACAACATTGGTACCAGGCATAACACCACCTTCCATACTGAAGAATTGGTCAACCTTAGTTCCGGTTTTCATTGGCTCAAACAATTTCTTGTTGAACTCCATATCATCCATTTTGATGGTTTTAACTTGAACCTTCATGGTTGGATTTTCAACCATCGTCTTGCGGGGGCGACCGCGCTTAACTTCTTTTTGCATAACCTTCATTTTGTTTTGATTAATCATCATTTCTCAATCTTACCCCATGAATATACGACCGGGATCTTGCTTTTCCAAATATTTACGCGGAAGCCTTTCCTTTTTCGACGGATTCCTTCATCATATTAGCAATCGTTTCAACCAGCTCCATAGGATCACGTTGTTCTTCTAGAATCTCCTGCAATTCAACAAGCATATCAACTCGGTGTTCATTAACAGCAGCACGGAGCAACATATTTTGGGCTTCGGGAGCCATAGAAAGGATGTGTTTTTTAATATCCATTTTGTTATTATTGGTTTCTCTCATCATTTACCCTGTAAATATACGACCGAAGAGATGAAAAGCCACATATCCCCGCAAAGAAAGAGTCCCTTTCGGGACTCTCAGCGCTCAATATGACGTTTTCATCTATTGATATGACTAGTATATGACTTTAATATGTATAATCGCCAAATTACTATATTAAACTATATAAATTATATTATACTATGAAAAAACTTGCCATACTTTTTGCTGCTTTATTTTTAGTTGGATGCGCTTCATCTACTTCAATCGCTGACAATACAGTGGCTCATTCCACTTGCAACCAAGTAGAAGGATGTAATATAACTTCTATCCACCACCATATTATTTTTGATTAAGCTAACGGAGTGCCCAACAGGATTTTCTCGTGTTCAGTACCTGCTATTTTTCTAACATAAGCACCACCACCATTAGGGACGAAGGTAATTTCTTTACCATCTAAAGCCTTTCTAATAGTTTCCTCATCAGTTACTACAGGCACCCCAGCATTTAATAGAATGTCTTTAATTTTACCAGACACTTCTACATAAAAACCAGGCTTCTTAAGGCTTTCAATTTTATGTTTAATAACTTCTCGCTTTGCTTCTCTAGAACCATCGTGACCTGTAGCAACAAACTTAGTCCCTGCAGGTTTATCTTTTGAAACATTTACTGCTTCTGGAGCTGGGTCATCGTCTAAGTTGATTACTTCATAATCACTACTAGCTTCAGCTCCTGTTATATCGTCAGCAGATTTATAATTCGAGTGACCACCTATGTATGAATAGGCCGTTTGAATTAAACCGAATATATCGTCTTTATACGCCTCTAAATCACTAGGGCTTAACGAAACCCACTTATCTTTTGGCAATTCTTTTGCCTCTTGTAAGTATTGTTTTTTGAAAAATTTTGCTAAGTCAAAGTGCATATCAATCAGGATTTATCCAACCTTTATAAAAGTCTGCTTGGGCCTTTGCTTCATCTTTTAATGCTTTATTCAATTGCTTACCCAAACGTTTAATTTGGTCAGGGGTAGCTTTAATCCCATCTCCCTCAGGAAAAAGATTACTAAAACCTGCCAAACTACTGCCGCCAGGCTTTAAACCTAGTTGTTGAGCTATAGGTTCAATACCTCTCCTATACCCAAAAAAACTTTGAATATAAAAATCACCATCAATTATTTTTATCCCAATTCTTTGAGATGATCTATCATCATAGAATTTATCTCTACTAGGTTCACTGTCAGGGTATACTACAAGTTTATCACCTTTAGGATTATAACTGGGAGCAGCTACTTTATACCCAACAGCATCTTGCAACTGATCAAGATACAAATCTGATAATGATTCGTTTTCGTTAAGTGCTGATTGGTAAGGAATAGTTCCACCATCCTTTAACTTGAGGTAGATACCGTCAATCTTTTCAATTTCCCCTTCCTTTTCTTTACCGTCAGCTTTATATTTTACGGTTTGTCCAACCTTAAATTTATCCATTTTACCTTCGGATAAAAATTCTCTAAATGTGTTTAATTCTTTCATTTTTTATTAAATAAGAGGAGTATAATCACCATCTTTCAATCCAGGACCTTTTTTAGACTTAGTAGCTACATATTTACCACCTCTCCATCTTCTATTTACCCCAAGCATTTCTCTAGTGACATTTTTCTTAATCCAGTTACCAACAACCATTCTTTCACCAGTAGTTAATTTTTCATCTGCTATCTTACGTAGACCAGATGCTGATGGCTTCATAGCAATTGCCATTACTTCTTCATCTTCACTCAAACGCTTAAGTGCAGAGTTAATACTAGGAACTACAATAAGTTTTTCTACTGCTCTAATTATTCCTGCTCCTGCAAATCCTAAAAGAGTAACCACACCACTCAAAGCAGCACTAGCTCCTGCAACAATAAGAACACCAATAGCTACTACAGCACCAATTAATACACTTAATACTGAGGAAACTCCTTTACCAATTCCCTGGAAAGCGGCTCCAATTTGATCACCTAAACCTTCATCAAGGCCTTCAAAAGTAAATTTAGCTTGATTAAGAATATTTTTTACTGTTGTTTCTAATTGCTCAAGTCCTTCATCAGTTAGTCTCCCATCACTAATACCATCTATAGTTAGTTGATATAAATCATCAAGATCCTGTAATTTTTTCTGGATTAGTGCAGGGGCAAATACATCAGTCATTTGGGAAAGAGTTGCTTTAGCAGCCTTAATTACCTCACCAGCTACTTCATAATTGATCTCTTCTCTTTCCTTCCAATAATCGTCCTTAGGTTGTTCTTTCTCTTTAAACTTATCAAAAAAACCTTCCTCTAGGTCTTCGTTTAAAAATTGTCTAAATCTAATTAACTCTTTCATGAAATTATAATTTTTATTTGATGTGCTTATTATACATATCTACAAACACTTGAAGATCAACCCTATGCCCCATTGTTTTAACGCGCTCAATTTTTGGGCTCACGACATGCTGTCCGAGGTGATCTTTCAAATAATCTAACGTTTTATTAGGCGGAATAACGGTGTCTTCATCACCCAAAACCACAACAAAATCATCAGGAATATGCTTTTTTGCAAACGAAGGAACATTGGGCTCAAATATTCTTGAATGCAAAGCAGGATTATAAAGCACTGCTTTTTTCTTAAACAAACCTGCTAACATATAACCAAAATAACCACCCATACTAGAACCGACAATCACATCAGGATCGAATTCTTCTACTTTTTGAACTATTTCAGTAAATAAACCTTTACGGGTGTAATCCATGGTTGGGGCAAACACATAATTTTCTTTTGATAGGAAGTCAACTTTTGGACCACCCTGCCCACTTTCTAAACCATGCAAATATAATATCTTTTTCATATCTCTCAATTGCGGGGTAAATATACGAACCCCTCCTTGAAAAGCCAAATTTTTTAATAAATAAATGTCGTATTAACTCTAAATTGGTCATGCAGCCACAAAATATCAGCCCAATCTGAATTAATGTAACTATTATATATAACAAAATTACTCATCCACATATTCCATCGAGATGAGTTAGTATAACGAGTTCCAATTCTTAAATTAGCCCCTATTGTAGCATTATTTGTTCCCGAATTACCAACTGCTGCAGCTCCTAATGAACCATTATAGTAAATAGCACTTGTTGATTGTGTAGCGGTTGCAATTCCATGGTGTTGGGCTTGATACCCATTATTATTATTAAACCGAGACGTTCTATTACCCCAATTAAAATCATACCCAGAGTATTCAGTTAAAAACCAATTCCCACCACCATTTCTAGCATCAAATACATACTGAGCATTAGTACTACTTCTTTGCCCCGTCCAAACATAAGTTACACCTGTAACGGTGTTTGTAGTAATAGTATTAGCAACATTAATCCAAGCACTCCCATCAAACCTCATTGCTGTTACTCTTGCATTTGTACCTGTACCTCTTTGCCCTCTACCAATATTGCTTGTTATAGTTCCATTATTCCCATTCCCACTTAAATCATAAACAGTACTTGATGACCCATCATAACACTCATTGTTTTGAAAATCATACGCTAGATAGGGACTAACCCCAGGAATAGGAGCAACTCCTCCCTGCATCCAAACAAAAAACCCTGCTTCATAAACATACCTCCATGCCGCTAAAGTACTTGAAGCCGCACTATCTCCATTCCCAGCATCCATTATAGCCGGAATTCTACTAATAGTACTTCTTACTGCAGCTTCATCATCTACATCTGGAATTTGGTAGAAAATAGGGACCGGATTAGTAATAGAAGAATACCCATGTAATTTAGTATTCCCTACAATCCAAGCTTCCCTACCTCTAGGGCTAGCAGTTCCTGCGTATATTTTTAAAGCTGTTTGGTTAGTTGACTCACTCGTTGACTGGTAAGTATTGTAGTTAGTTGCCTGCCCATTTTGGGAGTTTAACTTATTCCACCCTCCATAGTTGTCTCCATTTGAAGTAGTAGACTGCCTAACACCAAATAATTTCCTTCCTGCCATCTTTTTGTTATAAATATAGCGAAAAGGAGCCCACAGCTAGCTTTTATTGCCAGTCCTGGTCTTTGACTTTGTGGGTGGTTTTACCTTTAGGTTTCCTGGAAGGTTGTGGGGCTTCTAGAAGTTCACCACATTCTAAGCAAACGGGCATTCCGTCTTCATAGGTCCATTCGGTGCTTCCACAATGGAGACAGGGGTGAAAAGGATCTTCTTCAAGATAATCCTCGTAGTTGATTTTACTCATTACTCTACAATTTGTGCTTCTTGCACGGTTTCAACAAAAATAAAATGGGTTTGGTCTCTCAAAACATGGTCACACCCAATGTGCTTCATGTACATTTCGACCGCTTTAAGTTCTAATTTGTCTTTGAAAGTGAAGTTATGTTCGGCAACACGTCTTTTGACTTGATAAAGTTTGCCGTTGTGACTCATAATCTCATTCATCGTATATACGTATTAAATGTGGAGTATATGTAGAAAGAAGCTTTAATATTCTTCATCTCCATACTCACTAGTATTATCTTTTATTTTTCTTTTTTTTAATTCTTGTGAATCATCAATGTAATCAATAAAATCTTCATCTCCACACTTTTTCCAATCTTCTTCTTTTTTTTCTACTAACCACCAATGAGCGTCTAAAGTATGCTTATTCTTCATTTTTATGGAAATTTATATGACCAAAGTTATTTAAAACTTGTTCCTTAGTATAACTTAAGTCTTGAGTTAATTTTTGTTTTTCATCAAAAACTTTAATATTGAATTTTTCTCCTTCATTTCCTAATCTCCACCAATGAATATTAACACCTTTTTCTTGGAAAGTAAAATCTTTAATTAACTCTCCATCTCTATAAAGTTGAATTTGGTGGCTTAATCCCCTACTACTTATTACATCAATAATTAAATAGAAGGTATCAGTTAAATGTTCTTTAGTTATAGAAGGACAAATAAAAGAAGTTTCAAATAATGGGAAAAATACTTTTCCTTGTCCCTGCTTTCCTTGCCATTTATTTCTAAAATAATACCTTAAAGGATGGGCATAAATTTTATGTTTAGGAAGAAAACCATTAGTAATTAAATCATGAATAAAACATTCTAAAGTAGGTTGATATTTGTAACCATGTTGCCCAAAATTTACATCAAAATTGCTATTTTTATCTATAAAATCTAAATATTTTTCAGGAGTACTAATTTCATTCATAATATTTAACCATGTTGAAATTTTTCCCCCAAAAAAGCTAGACACTATAAAATTATCATTTTCTTTGTACCCAAATATATCTAAATCATAAAAATTAGATTCTTCCATATGACTAAGTAATAATTTTCCATCTTCAGTATCAAAAAGTGAATCATTATCAGCTAGTAAAAAATGAGTATACCCTTTATCTTTTAGGATATTCATAGCATCCCAAAGATTAAGTAAAATTGCAAATGAATAAGTCCCTCCACTATCTCCAGTATAATACGTAAACCCCGGGTATTGGTGATATTTGTAAAAAGTTACTGGTCTTCTCCATTTCATTAGGGGATTTTCATCGGTATAGATAGAATAGTTACAAGCTTTTTGTAATTCTGAAGGAATGGGGGTGTGTGATGTTAAACACACATCAAATCCTAATGTTTTGTACCCTTCTATAGTCAATGATGTGAGGGCTATTTCTTTATAAGTAGGGAGATAACTACTAATTATAACACAAGTTTTTTCCTTATTCATTATTTCCAAAATACTTGAATTAATACAATAGATGTGGCTAATATTAGGGTTACACCTGTTTTTAGGTCTATGGTTTCATTGAGATGAACATAAGTTAAAATTGCAAATGAAAACATCCCCATAGCAAACCCGATAAGTCTTTGGGGCCAAAGACTACCATCAAAAGCAGCAACCGTATAATATGTAGCCCAAATATAACAGTAACTAATAGGGATGCCTAACAATGACATAGCCCAAGGATGTTCTTTAACCCAATTGTTGAGAAATTGACCATTAATTTGGTACCAAACTACAGTTTGACCTACTAGAAATAAAAATGCCCCTAAAAATAAATCTTTGTAATTCATTTAAATTTTATTTATGTGAGAACGACGATCCCAATAATTTTCATTTCCATAAAAACTACATAGTTCTTCACCTTTAAAAATATCTCTTTTAGCTACAAATTGAAAAGCTTTATATCTAGGATGTTGTCTCCAAAATATATTAGGATCATCTGAATGGTTATAGATACACCCATACCCAAATAGGATTACTTGATGAGTGGCATCTCCTCCTGCAGGATAATCAAATCTATAGTCTAGAAATAGATTATTATTATGATCTATAGACTCAGGCGGAATATCTAAAACATGGCATTCTTCAATTATCTCCCCTTCATAGATGTCTTCTACAGCAAAACACCCCAGTCCTTTTCCTGGGGAAGTTTTAATTTCTATTTTGGTAGGTACTTTTAAATACATTTTTAAAAAGGTAATTCATCATCATCACCCCAATCAAAATCATAATTTCGTTCATAATCCTCAGGGGTTGGGTAGAATTTAATACGAGTTTTCTCATCAACCAAGTCTGAAAGACATCCTTCTAGAATATTTTCAATAGTTTCTTGATTTTCTACAACATTAATAATACCGTGTGTGGTTTGAATTGAAGTATAATCTGTTAAAAAGATAAAACTAACAATTTGGTTTTCAGCAACAAGGAGTTTTGGGGATGATTCTTCTGCTCCCCATTTAGTAAGGCGTAAATATTTCATCGTGAAGCGGTTTCTTTAGAGTCTTGCATATGAAGATTAGTAATAAACATCAACAATTTATCTTTCATTTTGATGTTTTTAATTGATTCATTAAACTTATAAGCTTTAATTTTATCAGTTCGTAGCTCTACTACAAACTCATAAGCCATTCGTTTCATTTCATCCAAACTGCCTCGGCCATATGCCTCAACAATTGAGTCATAGATTGGTTGTAGATTTCGTCGATTTCCTTTTTGTGTCAGATTCATAGACGATCGTATTGAATTTTATTAATTAGTCCTTCTACCTGGAGCATAGCTCCCCTAATATCTCGATCCTCCAACTGTTGTTGAATATTTCTTAGTTGGAGGTACAAATATTCTTTAAGTTTAGGCTCCATAAGCTTCGTGTTCGTGGTCTTCAATATTATACTCAAACTCGTCATCTTCCTGATTCCAAGTGTCTTCAATTTCATCTTCTAGTTCATCCTTCCAAGCAATATTAGGAAGCAAACCAGCATTTTCTACTAGAGACCAAATTCGTTCTTTCCACAAATTAAGGTGTACACCCTCTACTGTAGCATCGAATCCCATTTCATGAGTAATATCACCAATTATGTCAATAAATTCAAGACATAATTGATCTAACTCACCTTTAATTTCAAAATTAGTACCATACTCACTAGAACCATTAGTTCCAGCTTCATACATTGCTTTAATTTTAAGCCATTTAGGCGTAACAAATGATTTTTCTACTTTCATAACTTATTTATAATATTCATTTAACGTGTTTCCTTGGAAAATTGGTTCTTTAAAATCATTTTCCTTACCCCATACTTCAGCCATACCTGTATGACCACATTTTGGGGTAACAGTAAATACTACATCACCAGTCTCAACTTCACAGATTCGAAAATCATCATAAAGTGGACCCATCATAGGACAATTATTTTTGAAAAATACATAATGCTTATGCATGTCAATATTTTTCTTCATAGCAAATCTACGTGCTGATCGGAACAATTTATCTGATTTATTCTTCAATGAAGAGTCCTTACAGAACCAATCATAAAAATTAAAACACCAACTTTCTTGACCATCTGAGTCAATGTAACGACCTTGGTCAAAGGCCTCAAATTGTTTTGCTAGAGTACTCATAACTTTTATTTTCTAATTCCCATAAGACATCCCAACATCATGAAAGTTGCCAAAACAAAGAACCCTATTTCATTTGCGATTCCCGCAAACTTGATGTAATTAAGGATTGCACCTGTGGCTGTCATATAAGCAATACCACCACACACTACGGCTCCTGCGAGCGCTTTAAAATTGATTTTGTTAATCATGTTCATAACCATCATTTCTCATTTACAGGGTAAATATACGAAGCCCCTTTCGGGGCTCCAAATTTTTTATATGACGTTTTTTCCATTTTTAGTAACAATAAAATTAATACTTTCAGACCAAGTACGATCATCATCATACTCAAATTCACTAAAGCTCACTGCTTTAAATTTGTATCCATCAATATTGATTGGGAAGCTATTTATAAGAGCATCAGCACTAATACCAAAATAATTGCGGCGAGCTCGGAAATAAAATCCTTTACCCTCGGGGCCCATATAGCCACGAATTGTAGGAACGTTAGAGTACTTAATTTCTTTGTGTTTACACCAGTGATCGAAATCACTTTCCATTTCAATGTCAGCACCTTTAGTATTCAAAATACTAGCAAGGGCAATAAATAAATCTTGATTTTCTTTTTCGAATCTGTTCATAACCTTTATTTCTATGCTATAAATATACGAACAAAGAGTGGGGGAACCAAATCCCCCACGCATTTTCTTTATTCTTCTTTGCAGCAATCACATTGATTATTTGCGACACAAGTCGCTCTACATTCACCCCTAGTTTCACAAGCACAATCGGGACAAGTGCATAATTCGTAGTCACTTAGCATTATACGTCAGTTTTATCTTGAATATAGTTTTCAAAATCCTCAATAAAATCAGCTTCACTAAAATCAGCATACTGATCTACACCATTTAATCTAATGTCATTCACTAATGACTTAACATATACCGACCATTGATCATCAATAGCTTTACTTTCAGAAATAAATGTTTGCCATTTTTTATCATATCCTTCTGTATACTGATCAGGGGCAGCTGGGAGGTCATTCATGTCAGGGATAAAATCACCTTTTAGGGCATTTAATCCCATTGCCAATTGTTCAGATGCCTTTCTAGTTCCACCACTTAATGAAGCATTAACCCATTCCATGTTTTCAGGGTTATAAACATAAACATAATCAGCACCCATTGCATCAGCTGCTTCAGCAATTTCTAACATCGAGTCCTCAAAATCACCTTTTAAAATAATCTCATCTGCTGGTTCATCGTATTTTGAATCAATATTACCTGTTTCAGGATCTACATACGAAATGTATCCAGTTGAAGCAATTTTCATAGCTTCATTAGGTTCTTCATAATGATTATCTAACGCCTTACCTAAATTATCAGGATAACCGTCATAATGATTATAGGTGGTAGTTAACATTCTACCATCTAAAAAACTTATCATTGCTCTTGTTGCCATTGTACTTGTTTTATTGTTTGTGGTAATAAATATTACCAAGTTCCCCATTATTGCTAGAATTA
>Ga0208644_1003182_pt1 | contig 12848 bp, 12 predicted proteins | sample VirMetDEL_Nov_18_FD_184517 | JGI IMG/M metagenome (GOLD analysis project Ga0208644, IMG submission 184517) | Aqueous microbial communities from the Delaware River and Bay under freshwater to marine salinity gradient to study organic matter... | ecosystem: Environmental > Aquatic > Marine >... | reverse complement strand
GCTGATGCACAGATAGAGATTCATCAGCTGTGTCAGTTGATGATGCCTCATTTCGCAGAGTGGATCCCACCAGTGCACGACTGGTACACAAAAAATCGCTGGGGTAAGGCCCGTCTAGCACCATGAAAAAAGAATCACGCCGCACTCCGTTTAAGTTTGCCGTTGGTGATCGAGTTGCTGAAAAGCCTCGCATCCATCTAGGGCTTGCTGTTAAGCAGGAGAATCAACACAGATACTTGTCCCGCATCGGAACTGTTGTCGAACTCAAGCACAAAGTCAGAAAAGACGGGCATCAGCGCAAGTACCTTTCTGTTCTATGGGATGGGTTCACTACCCCATCCGAGCATGAACAAATGAGATTATGCGTGGCCACGAAGCTGCAGCTTTTGGAGGAAGACCTGATTTTGAATCACGACTGAATTAAGAGGGGATGCCACCGGCTCTCGCGCCTGCGTGGCTTAGTTCATGCGTTCCCCCATCGCATCAGGACAAGACTCCTCCTGTTGATTGGGTTGAAAGCAAAACTTAGCACAATCTATGAAAACGTCTGACAAAGATAGAGCATGAAGCTGCGTCTTCTAGCAGTAAATAAACCCTACCGGTGCCTCATAAAAGGCCGAGGCACCATTGAGTTCTTCACCACCGAGGACGGCAACACTTACTACCTAAGCTGCGCTGTCGGTATGTGCCGCTATTCCACCAACCTGCATCAAGCAGAGATCTACCTGGATCAGATGCTGCCCACTTCATAATAAGCCGTACTCTTACCTGTTAGTCTGAACCTGTCTGAACACAATAGGAGCTTCGTGGTAGACCGTGTCTATGGCCCCGACGGTCTGAATGAACGGCAACGCATCGCCGCCAACTACCTTGCTCGGGGCACCACCATCCGCGAGACAGCTCGCAAGATCGGTGTCAGCGAGAAGTCGATCTACACCTGGCGTCAGCGCGCCCCAGTGCAGCAGGCCATCTCGCGCATTCAGCAAGACATGCTTTCTGAGACCGGCGGCATGAACATCAGCACGATTCCTGATGCCATCAACGTGCTGGACGCCATCATTAACGACGAAAACGCCCGGGCAGCCGATCGCATTGCAGCGGCCCGGACCCTGATGAGTGGAGCACAGGCTTATCAGGAACGTCGAATCCTCGAGCGTCAGATCCAGGATCTGGAGCGCCAGCTGCTTCGCCTCACGGCGTACAACGACCCCGACGAGATCGAGCCTGCTCCCGAGACCGACGACGTCATTGACATCTGATGGCTTCCGTTTCTGCCCTCCGCAAGCGCGTCGAACGGTTGCAGACAGAATTGGAGCGGCGCAAAGCGCGAGCTGCCAATTACGAGTCCGGTATAGCCTCCACGTTGCCCACAGTCGAACACTGGACTGACTTCGCACGTCGCACCTGGATCCGCACAAGTGGGACGGTGGCACCTTTTGACCCGTACCCGTACCAGGAAGAGCTGGTCCGGTCGATCAACGCCAACCCCAACACGCTGGTCAACAAATCACGCCAGACCGGTGTTTCCGAGACCGTCTGCAATTACCTGCTTGACCGCGCGTTGACAGAACGAGGCTTCGCTGCGGTCATCTTTAGCAAGACGCAGCAGGACGCCTCCGAGCTCGGCCGGCGTGTGCGTGCGATGGCGAACAGCCTGCGGGGCGAGACCATTCGCTACCTCACTGATAGCACTACGCAGCTGGCGTTTGAAGGCCGGGGTACGCTGTACTTCCTGCCGGCCTCACCCCGAGCTGCCCGGGGCATCCCGAGCTGCTCCGTTCTGTTCATGGACGAGGCTGCCTATCTTGAGGGCGCTGCAGAGATCTACCGCGGCGCCATGCCCACACTCTCCATGGTGGGTGACGCCGCCAAGGTGATCGTGGTCTCCACGCCCGACACCGAACAAGACTGGTTTGGCCAGCTCTGGCACACCGACGAAGGCAACTGGAACAAAGTCGCCATCCACTACTCGCAGCACCCGATCTACGGTGCCGACCCCGACTGGGCGCGTAAGACTCGTGAGTCTCGCCGCATGACCATGGCGGCATGGAACTCCGAGTACGAGCTTCAGTTTGGGGCCACTGATACCCAGATCTACCCCAATGAGCTGATCAATAAAGCCGCGAGGGGTCACTGGCGTGAGTGTGGATCGATTAACCGTAGTTATGTCATAGGAATTGATCCCAATGCCGGCGGGAACGACTATTTCGTAGCAATGGTGATGGACATAACTTCCACGCCCTACGAGATCGTTGGTATGTATCGAGAGAACGGCAAGAGTACTGATTACAGCTTGAAGCATGTAAGTGAGCTAATAAAGGACTACATGCCTCAGCGTGTAGTTGTTGAAAAACAAGCGATGGGTGCTGTTATAGCTGAGGCATTGCAGAACATATTACCTAATTACGCCATTGAGACTTTCAACACGAGCAGGTCGTCCAAAACCGTAGCCACAGATCGAATCCTTTATATTCTCGAGCGGGATGAGTTGATCTTTCCCTCGGGCATTATCGCAGACGAGCTACGAGCATTTCAACAGCAGGAGAACGGTGCCCGGCAAGCTGCTAACGGAGCGCACGACGACACTGTGATGGCGCTGGCGTTTGCTTGCTCTTTAATTCCAGACACTCCAGTTACAGCAAGTTTCTTCGACAACATTTAGAATGTTGCGGGGGATCCGTCTTTAAGTCCCATGGTCGCGTATATTCGTATAACCGAGAGCGTCGGCAGCGGTACGTATCGGTGGAGGCTCAGACCGTAGCCCAGTCTTGAGTCTCTGTATTTAACCAAACCTGAATTGCGTGTTCTCTATAAGGGGACCACCATTTCTGTTGCCTGAACCAATGGCGCCAGTCGTTTTCGCTCCCTTTTGCTTGGTTGCAGCAGGCGCAACAGCACACAAGGTTGCATCTGTCAGTAGACCCACCTCGACTCCGAGGGCGCACATGATCTAGCGTGTCTCCTGGGCGGCCGCAATAAGCACAAAGGGATCCCCAGCTACTGAGGATCCCTTCGCGAAATTGCTGTTTGGCTTGCCGCTTGGTTAGGAGACTCGACCCATCGATTTGATGGTCAACCATTCCTTTCTGGGTGGCTTACTCAGTTTAACTGTCTGAACCGTAGTACAAACCCAGCAGGCAGTTACCAGATACCAATCTACATTACCAGATACAGCTGCGTGTTACCAGATAATCGAGTCAGTTACCAGAGCAATCTGTATCTGGTAACAGTAGCGCTAGGATTAGCACAGCTCCCTTGAGCCCTTCATTCCATGGCCACGCAAACATCAGAAGACTACCGGAATGATGGTGCGTTAATTAACACACTTACAGGCTTAGGCGTAGCTAAGAAAGACAAAACAGTTGCTACAAAAGTACGTTTTAACGCGCTTCTTACTGAAGCTGAACTCGAATCTTTATACACCAGTGGCATCCCACGTCGCTACGTCGATGCCATCGGCGATGAGATCCTGCGGCATGTACCCACAATTGCTTTAGGTGGAGACGCAGCGAGCGACAGTGCTGACATGCTCACCTCGTTTAATCAATATCTCCAGACAACACAGTTTCACTTTGCGCTTTCTGAGGTCATTAAGCTGCAGCGCCTTTATGGAGGCGCCGGCCTGGTTCTGCTCATTGATGACGGAGGGCAGCCTGAAGACCCGGTCGAGGTCAAGCGCATCCGCGGAGTGCGCGGGTACATCCCCCTTTCGCGACACGAACTGATCCCCGAGGACTTCTCCATTACGGACTACTCCCGTCCTTCGCACTACCGGATCACCACCAGCCAGCGCATCACGCCAGAGCAGACCAGCGGCTACGTCAATCTTCGCGTGCACAGTTCTCGCATAGCCCGCTTCGACGGGCTGTTCCTGCCATGGAACCTGCGCTCCCGTAACACAGGATGGGGCCAGTCTGTGCTGCAGCTGATCTGGGAGTCATTCAAACGCTATGAGACCGCGATGTCGGGCCTCGAGGCCATGACGTCGGATGCCGATCTGTTCGTGCACAAGATCCCCGGGCTTTTCAACCGTATAGCCTCCGGCAACGAGAGCGATCTGCGTAAGCGTCTGGAGGCCAACAGCCTCAGCCGTAGCGTCTATGGCGGCATGGTGGTGGACACCGAAGAGGAGTTGAACTTCCTCAACCGAGCACTGAGCAATATCGCTACGGCTACGGACCCCTTCGTGAAGGATCTGCAAGCTTCTACGGGTTGGCCGGCCTCCATCCTGATGGGCGACAGCCCTGGCGGTCTGGGTAAGGAAGGCCGCTTTGAGGAGCGCATGTGGGCTTCACTGGTGGAGCAGTGGCAAGAGGTTTACTGCCGCACGCCTATCACAGAGGTCTTCAATTACATCCTGGCTTCGCGCGAAGGACCAACCCGAGGCCGTGTCCCCGAGTCCTGGTCGGTCCAGTTTCCCTCGGTCTTTACGCAGACCGATAAGGAGAAGGTCGAGCTGAAACAGCTCACGGCAGCTTCCGACATTCAGTACCTGCAATACGGCGTGCTCAACGCTCTGGAGGTCCGCGAGTCCCGCTTCGGCGGCACGGAGTTCAGCATCGATACAAAACTCAATGAAGTGATCACCGAGCAGCTCGCCGTGTCTGCGGACGCTCAATTCCAATCGCAGATGGCCGGCTATCAAGCCCAGCAGCAAGCAGCCCAGCCACCTGAAGCTACAGCTGAACAGCCGACAGCCCCCGAGGCCGGGGAGCAAGGCATCTTGCCGCCCAACCGCGGGGACGCGCACTTCGATTCTGCTGAAGGACTCCGCATCCGTATCACCCATCGTGTTGATGACGTCGTCGCGGGCCCTATGGTCGGCCCTGATGGGCAACGCATCGATAGCAGCTCCGCAGCTCCCATTCTGATTATTGGACCTCACCGCACCCGAGCGCGGAAGCTCTACCGAGCGCGCTTCAGCCTTGATAGTGCTATTACGGATGGCCCTTACACCACAGGATTCAACGCACTCCGCGCTGCAAGGGCTGCGGTGCAGAAACTGTTTCCCGGGCAGAATGTAGTAGGGCTTTCACAGGTGCCCGATACCGAGGCTGACGCTTTCCGGGCTTACAACGAGGGGTACTGATCAATGACACAACTCAACATCACACCCCAGGGCTTTCGCACCGCGACGTACCTGGAAAGCAAGTCCCGGATGGACGCTGCTCGGAGCCGCACGGGGAAGACTAGACGCCGGGTGACGTGCACCCCACCTAATGTGAAGTGCGGTGGCCGGTGCATTCCTCCTAATTGGGATTGCCGACTGCAGGGTAAAGGCCCGGATTCACATCTGAGGGCAGTTCGTACAGATCCTGTTAGTGGCTTGGCCAACATTGAGCGTGGTGTTAAGCGTATCTTTAAAGGTGTGCGTAAAGGGAGCTTTTCTGAGATCGAAGGTGGTAAGCGTGCCATCGTTCGCGGGGTTGTGAAGGCCACTCCTGGTGACATCCAGCGCAAGAAGAAACTGCAGGCGAATCTTGAACGCCGCGCTGGGGGCATCACAGTTGGCCTCGCAGTTGTTGGCTTTGGTTTATTCAGCCACAACCAGCTGAAGAGGGCACCCTTTTATCGAGATGGAGTGGGCCGCCAGATTGATGACGCGGTAGCGGCTGGGATTAACCGTGTGCTTGATACCACTCCTGGGATCGAAGGTCGGCGGGCTGAGAGGCGTGCTGCTGGCCGAGCTGCTGCTGGTGAGGCAGTGGCTAGAGCAACAGGAGAAGCAGCTGGAGGCCCTGAGGCTATGCGAGGTGCCGTACTTCGTACGCCTACTCAACTAGAACGTCGTGCTACAGAGTACGGAAACGCAAAAGTACTAGAGAATAAGATTAAAGCCTTAGATATTGAAGCTAAAGCGTTAGATATGAATGCCTCTACATGGAGGCAGAAAAACCTAGAAACTTTTTGGGGAGCTACTCGTACTAATGCGGGGGGTGCAGGTGACAGGAGTACCTTTTCCGGGCCCGCTACAAATGAGTATTTATCTCGCCAGTTTGGCTTTAAACTTAAAAAAGGTGATGATGCTACAATTGTACGACGTTCTGTCGCTACTGCGCTAAACCGTGAAGCGCGCAACTTACAAGCGTTAGCACGACAAGAAGGTGTAAATCTTAAAGATGCGAATTCTCGCAATGCTTTTTTAAACAGGGTTGTAGGGCCTAGCACAGCTAACTTCCCTGATGACGTACGAGAACGTGCAGTCAGTAACCTCGACCAAATTATCGGAGATGCTCCCCGAGGAGGCTCGACTGCAGTCAGCCGTAAGCAGCTCGCAGACACGATTTACAGAGATACTCGCGCTGGTTTCGATCAGTATTTTTGGCGAATCGCTGATGAAGTTCGTCAACCTGTAGGTGCTGCTCTTTCAGCTGAGGCACGCAAAGCTGGCTACAGCGATTTGTTGAATAGTGCACGTATTGGACAGTCGCGCTATTTAGCCAAGAGCTTGAACAAGCCTGAAGCAGTTGGAAACAAGATGGGTCAAGGCCTTAGTGATCTAGTGGCTAAGGAGTACTACTCCAGCAAGGTCATTGGTAGCCCTACGTTTATAGCCACAGATCGAGAGATCCGGCTCGCAGCATCCGAGCTCTCAGGGCGCAGCTTCAGCACTACAACTCCTGCGGCTGACTATTTGCGGAGCAATGGCTTTGAACGTTTGACCACCCTGCGAGGCTCTCAAATCCGAGTTCGGTCAAGCACACCTTCACCCGAGCGCCCCACCCGCGCTGCGCGCCGACGCTCTACTGCTCAGCGCATTGCTGACTTGATGAGGCAAAAGAACAAGGATGGGACACCTAGGTATGCCACGCGTGAGGCTGCCGAGGCCGCGCTGGAGCGCATGCGGAAGGATGAGCTTCAACAAGCAAGGATTGATGCGTACTTAGCTGTAAGGGAGGACTTGCGGGGAAAGTCCTGTGGGGCCTCACATATTCCGAAGGCGCATGAGTGTAGAAAAGGAACTGCAGGCTCTGTAGATGAGAAAACTGGCGAACGCACTACAACGTACAAAGCGCGACAGCTGACAAGCATTGCTTTAAGGATTGGGGCTACCGGTGCTATGGGAGCCACTGCAGTTAGTATTTTACGTTCAGGTGGTGATTCTAAAGCTGCCGGTTTTTTGTTATTTGGCGCTGCTTTAGGCACAGCTAGCTTAATGCGTGAGGCTAAAGTTACGAGATCACCTAAAGAATTAAAGGCCGAATACGAAGCTTTAAAGAAAGCTGATGGTGTAGAGCCTGAAACTATAAATAAAATACAAAAGTTTATAGAAGAGACGGGTACAGACGTACAACGCGTAGACGCGCTTAAATCGCTAGTGCTAGGCGGGTATTTTACTACAGACAAACCTAACCGTGTGCATGTGATAGGAGGCCAACCTACAGTATCTAATCCTTCTAAAGGGAGTTCAGTTGAGAGTTATAGTAAGGGCGTGGCTTCTTATATGGATGCCCGTAATAAATATACTAAATTAAACACAGACGGACCAATTACACCAACACAACTTAAGCGCATGACGCCTGATCAACGTAAGCGTTATTTTATGGCAGCTACGTCTATAGGCAACCCTAAAGGTCAGCGATTATATCTTATGTCTCACGAATTAGGACATGCTATTCATTATCGTTCCAACTTTGCGACACCTCGCAGTGTCACAGTTAATGGTAAGAAGTACGAAGGCAAAGACTTAGAAGCTGAATTGCGACGGTCTACTTCTATTTACGGCATGTCTGATATACGACAGAGCGACAAAGTTTCAACTACTAATTACTACAGCCAAGGTAACAGGCTTGAAACCTTTGCCGAGAACTTCGCCTTATACGTTGGCAACGGTAAAAAGATGAAAGAAACCTATCCTGTATCTTACGAGTGGACAAAACGCACATTTGATAACGCTATGCGTCAGCCCAGTCGCAAAGCTCCTGTCAAAATGAAAACGACAATCGAAGAACTAGCGAAGGGGACAGAAAGATTTGATGCTGAGGCATCTTTCGAGCTCTTGCTGGATCGCATAATGCGCGCCGCGACCTCCGGGAACATCCGCGGAACACTTGGAGTCTTGAAAGACGCCCAAGGACTACCGAAGGACGAGCTCGCCATGCTGACACCGTTCCTCGAGACCGCACAAATGTACGCGGGTCTGCGTCAGGGCGCTCGTTCAGATGCTGCCGGTAAACCTTGTGGGGCCTCACATATTCCGAAGGCCCACACATGCACAAAAGGTCAAGGTCGGACTGTCGCGCAACAGCAGAAGCGCGAAGCCGTACCCCAGGACAAAGAGCTTAAGCAGCTGAGTGCGATTGAGAAAGAGATGGATCGCGAACGTGATGGTAAAAAATCACTTAAAGGTAAGCAAATTGCTACTGCGCTCGTTATTGGAACTGTCGGAGCTGTAGCTGTTGCAGCAGCAAACGACGCTTATCAGCTAAGTAGTGGTATGGGCATGGGAACTACTCCTAGTCTAAGAACCGCTGTTAAACCTTTTAAGTCTGACACCTTCTCAAAAACTGACCCAAAAGGTGTACAAGCAGCTTTAGGTAATTACTATGATAGTAAAGTTAAAGCTGAGGGGTGGAAAACAGGCGATCTTGTGTTTAACCGCACTAAAAATGAACCTACAGCCCACTTTGCTATCTATATGGGTAAGAAAAATGGTGTTCATTCTTTCGCTCAGATGGCAGCCGATGGATTAGTCGCTAAATCAGGGGGTATAGACATAACCGAAGCAGGTCAAGGTGCTAAAAGACAATTCGCCAGCGGTGTTGTTTTTGAGCGTGCGCCTTCTGGCAAACAACCCAAAGTTAAGTATAGTCCTACACAAATCGCAGCCCGTGTCGAAGCTCTGAAAGGTAAGACACTAGACTACGACGTGTTTAATGCTAATTGCGAAAGCTGGGCTCGCATGATAGTTAGCGGTAATTCACGTTCTACTCAATCTGCACGGTTGTCTCAAGTCGGCAAACTAGCTATTCGAGGCGTTTACAAAAGCTTAGGCGAAGTTGTTAAATGGGCTCCCGATTACGTCCCAGAGACAGTACAAGGCGACAGAATCTATAAAGTTTCTAAGTGGCTAGACCGTAATAACACTAGGGGTAATGACTCTGGCTACTCAGCGATGGTACTTCGCAACAAAAACCTCAGGAAAGACTCCCCCGAGAGCGACGCAGTGGGTTTGATAGATCCCGGCAACGTAATTAAGCCTGAAATGTCTGATATTGAAGCCATTTCAGCAGCTAAACGCTGGCTTATGGTTCTCTCTGGTGTAATTGCTAACGACCCCAAAAGCTAGTAGTACCGATGCAACTCTTTGAGCGCTACAACAACGCCCTACGCCGCTCCGAGGACGTCACAGTCACCCAGCTCAACCGCATCCTTGACCGCAGCTTCAACCGCCTGGTCCGCCGCACTCGCATCCAGATCCGCAGTGGCAAGCCCGCCGCAGATCGCAATGTGGCTCTGCTACAGGAGTTCCGGCAGCTTGTTCCAGCGTTCAACCCGCAGCGCACGGACGCCTACGACCGAGTTCTACGCGGCCTGCTCCGCAGCTCCTACCAGAAAGGCATCGGCGTGGCGGGCGACTCCATGCGAGAGCTCACACCCTCTCGCCAGCGCATCGACGTCTCGATCCCTATCGAAGCGACCGTCGCCGCCGCAGCCCAGTCAAAGGGTTACCTCCGGCGCCACGGCCAGACCTTTGCAGAGACTGCCACCGAGCTCGTTGCACAAGGTGTAGCCGAAGGTCGCCCCACGGACGTCATTACAAAGGATCTGCGTCTTCGGCTTGATGTAGTCAAATCTCGCGCTGATGTTATTGCCCGCACAGAATCACTGCGTGCTTACAACAACGCCAGCAGTCAGTATTACGCAGTGAATGGGATTGACTTAGTGATGTGGTACGCCACCAGTGATGACCGTACGTGTCCTATCTGTAATGCCCGCGCTGGGCGTATCTACAAGCGTGTCAATGCACAAGCTCCTTGCCATCCGAGGTGTCGATGTTATCTGGCTCCCTGGGATCCCGAGATCGCAGCAATTGATGACACCTACGCCGCATTACCTCGGCGCCACCGTGAAGAAGTGTCGAAAGTGGCAACTGTAGGCCCCGCTGATCTCAACAGAGCAGCAGTATTTGAACAGTTAGCCCCGCAACCCTTTGATACGCAGTAGCACGAATTAGCTATTCTGGGAGAAGCACACATAAGGGCCGTTCCCATGCCTGTCACCGCCCGCCGCCCCAAGGCAGAAGCCTACGAGAAGGGCATCCGCGAGGGCACGGCGATGGCCAAGCGCTCCCGCGGTAGTAAACCTGCTGAGGAAGAGGAGATGGACATGGGCATGATGCCTGGCCACTCCCGTAAACGACGCAAGCCGGCGGCCGACGGTTACGGCATGAAGAAGCCCATGGATGGCGGCATGTACGGCAAGAAGCCCATGGATGCCGAGTGCGGCTGCGGTAAGAAGAAAGGCCGCAAGTGCGATGGCAGCTGCGGATCTATGCGTAAGCGCAGCGATTCGCTCACTCCGCAGGAGTACCTGACCGCTTGTGAGCTGGGTATCCAAGACCGCAGCGCGACCTACATCCGAGCTCGGTTGGACGCTGCTGAAGCCCGCAACGACTTGAAGTGCGGCAACGGTGCCATCTCCGAGGGCGAAAAGTGTACTAAAGGGCCCGCTACCAAAGTAAAGCCGAAGAAGCCTACAAACAAAGAAATCCGTCAGATGGAGAGTAATTTAATTGCTAAAGCTGAAAGAACAGGCCAACCGCTTAAAACTTCTAAAAAGCAAACAGCTTTGCTGCTGCAAACACGTGGCACACAGACGAGAAGAACCACAAAACAAATTTTAACAAGAGTAAAAAGCAGCGCTCTAAAAACTGCTATTAAAGGAAATAAAAACAGTAAAGACCCACAAAACCAAGCTTTAAGTTCATTAGCTCGCCGCGAACTGTTTAACCGCCGAGTGCAAACAGGAGCTCGTGTTCTTGGTGGTGCTTTAGCTGCTGGAGCAGTTGTAGCAAGCTCGCTAGAAACCCGTAAGCGTGACTCCATGTACGCCGCCGGTTTTGCCCCCGAACCCGACGCTCTCGCCATCTGACCATGACTTTGACTCCTGCTTCTTTGCGTCAAGACGCGCCGGGTAAGACTGGCTTCGTCAACAAAGAACTGCACGCAGAAGTCAAAGCCGCCGCCAAGCGCAAATTCAAGATTTACCCGAGTGCGTACGCCAACGCCTGGATGGTGCGCGAGTACAAAAAGCGCGGTGGCAAGTTCCGCAATGACGGCTTGGACAAGTGGTTCAAAGAGAAATGGGTCCGCATGAGCAGCAGCGGCCGGATCCTGGGCCCTTGCGGTGACCGCTCCAAGGGTGAAGGTAAGCCTAAATGCCTACCGGCCGCCAAGGCCATGTCGCTTTCCCCCGCCGAACGCCGCCGCCTGGTGTCCCGCAAGCGGCGCGAAGACCCCCGCAAGGAGCGCAGCGGCGCCCCGGTGATGGTGAGCTCCAAGGCCGACACCTGGGCAGTGGGCTTTCACCAGTAGCACTTTCACCATGACTATCACTCCAGCCTTACTCCGCGCTGATAGCAAGGGCCGCCCCTGCGGGCAGAGCCACATCGCCCCTGCCAAGACATGCCGCAAAACAGGAGCGGGCTCGGGAGGCAAAGCTGCTGCAGTTGGGCTGACTGCCGGCGTTGTGGGCACGGCCCTTCTATACAAAGGCAGTCGCAACGCGATTCTCACCAGTCCCAAAACGGTGCAACGGGTAGCGCAGCGCGGCGTAACAGAGGTCGTGCACCGGGCTACAGCTCGGAAACCCTCGATGCGGATTACCCGGGGTGCTTTTGAGCAGATCAGACCTCTTTCCAAGACCGAGAGCCTTGGCCGGGCCGCGCGCTCCGCCAATGTGAAAGCTGAGAAGGCCATGCGTAAAGCGGCTCAAGCCGAGATTGAACGCGGCATGGCTGTTGGTCAGGCCATGTACGCCGCGGGCAAAGCTGGCCGCGCCTCCCTTCGCAGTGGCATGCGTTCCCACCGACTCACCGTGGAAAAACTCCGTCGTCGCTATGAACCTGGCTATCGCAAGCCACGCCGTGACAGCCTCATCCAGTATTACGCGCCGGTCCAGCTGCAACCCCCGATGCGCCGTGACACCGAGGACGGCAAGAAATACAGCAAAAAGGTCCGCAACCCCAAGACAGGCCGCACTCGCATTGTCCGCTATGGCGCCAAGGGGTACAAGATCGCCCCAGGCACTGACAAAGGCGACCGCTACTGCGCTCGCAGCTTCGGCGATATGAAATCCCACAACAAAAACTGTGCTGGCAAGGACCGCAACACCCCGCTCTGCCTTTCGAGAGCGAAATGGCGCTGTAGCGGCAAAGTCTCCCGCCGCGACGGCCTCACGCCGGGAAAGTTCTCGGCCTTTCGGCACACCGCTCTGATTTGGGTAGTCTGAGGAAAACAACCCCTCGTACCCATGGGCCAGCGTGTTGTAGACGGTGACCGCTACGAGGTCATTTACCCAGCTTCCCTGGCCGGTCTCGATATCCCGGCGCACGACTATATCGATATGAGCTACACCGGCAGCAACCTCACCGGTGTGGTGTACAAGTCCGGTGGCAGCGGCGGCACCACCGTCGCAACACTGACCCTCGGCTACGACGGCGGTAACAACCTGACTTCCGTCACCAAGAGCTGAGTCATGGCCTTCAAGTTCAACCCGTTTACAGGCAATCTCGACGATGTAGGGGCTGGCGCCGCTGCTTTTGAAGTCCTGGGGACTGTGGCGACTGTCGGCGACTTGCCTGGCGGTGCTACTCAGGGTGATGTTTATCTAGTCGAGGCTGACGA
>Ga0208644_1003181_pt1 | contig 12850 bp, 9 predicted proteins | sample VirMetDEL_Nov_18_FD_184517 | JGI IMG/M metagenome (GOLD analysis project Ga0208644, IMG submission 184517) | Aqueous microbial communities from the Delaware River and Bay under freshwater to marine salinity gradient to study organic matter... | ecosystem: Environmental > Aquatic > Marine >... | reverse complement strand
GGGTGCGTATATGTCCGCACGGCCGGAACCGTACTCATCGAGACTACTGGCGGTCTGGCCGCTGGAAACGATTATCAGGATAGCTCGGTATCTGACAACTCCACCTCGGCTTCACTTCAGACGGTCAACATGATCGTCCAGACAACGGGCACCCCAGCCGACATTGATTTCCGTATCATGTGCGGTGCGAACAGCACGGACTTTGACGTTGTAGAGGCTTGGTGTTATGAGCTGAACGACTCGAGGCCCGCAGACACACCGACCGGGCTGATGCAGACGGCAACGCATAATACTGCTGAGACGCTTCCTTCCACGTTTACGGGTAGCCAATGGAACTGGGAAGTCGTCGGTGAGCTCGACATCGCTCAGTACGTTCCGGGTCCGGGGTATCGGCTGATTTACGAAGCACAGGTGTCTTGGACAAACGCTCTCGTCGGAAACAGCACCGAAATCGAACACGCGATTCGACTACAGCTGGACACTGGTGGCGGCGACGGTGTTGTTGATGGACCTTACGTCTGTCTCAGTGGCGGGACCGGTGCTGTTCAGCTTAGCTGGGGGTCCGTTGTCACCCTTCGGTACTACCTTGACAGCCCTACGCCCGGCCTGACGTACGACTTTTCGGTGGAGGTCGGGGCCTACAATGACGGCACCGACGACTCCCAGATCATCGTCAGCCCGCTTGTGAACGGGGTTCAGTCCGTATCGAAGGCGTGGCTTAGGCTAGAGAGGATTTAACATGGCGAGTACGACTGGCGCACTCATTGGCGCGGGCGGACAGATTGCGGGCGGGATTCTCGCGGCTCAGGGTGGCCTGAACGCTGGCGACTTCATCAACGTCAATTATGACCCCACGCTAAATCCCGGCCTCCAGGGCTCCCTGACCGACGCTCTCCAGCTCATTGGGCGGGGGGACATCTACTCCGAACCCGACCCGTTCCAGCAGCTTGTCGGCCGGATTCAGGGCCTCGCGATTGACGAGAAGTCCAAGCGGCGAGCCCTCCACGAACTCCAGCAGTATCAGGCCGGGGAGCCCATGTCTTGGAACGGCACGTTCCTCGACGCCGGGTTCTCGCGTCTTGGTGTGACCCGGGCGGAGATTGATCAGGCGCTCGAGCGGGCCGCGGAGTTCAAGCAGAAGCAGGCTCGATTGGCTGAGAGCGGGTTTTCCGGTCTGGAGGAGCGGGTTCTTCTGGACCGGATGGCTGCGGCTAAGGCGGCGTCGGGTGCCCTTCGCGGAGCCGCCGGGTTTGCTACGGGCGGCGAGGTTGGCGAGCTCGGTAATCAGCTTCGCGAGAGGGACAACCGAAACCTCGCGGACCTCAAGGACAAGCTCGGCGTCATGGCGAACTTCGGGAACATCAACCCGGGCACCGCGTTCGAGCAGATCATTGACAGACAGCTTGACCAGAACCTCCGTCTCCTACAGGAGAGCATCGGCGTCAGTCAGGCGCTCACGGGGGGCGTTGGTGCAGGCACGGGTGTCGCTGCCGGAGCAGCGACCGGGCAGAGTAACGCGATCCAGAACGCGGCGTCCATGGCGGCTCAGCAGGCTGCCGCGACCAATCAGATCCGCAACCAGACCAGCCTGGACAATGCCCTGTCTCTCGCGAACGGCGTTTCCGGCGCGGCCAACACGCTCAACAACGCTGCGGATACGCAGACCCAGCTCGCACTCTCGATGTTCGGTGGTGGTGGTAAGGGCGGTGGTGGCGCGGCTGCGGGCGGTGGTGGCGCGGCTGCGGGCGGATCAAATTACGCGGGCGGGCAGAGGATTGGTGCGAGCCTGACAAACAACGGTTCGTATCTTTACTAGTTAGCCGGGGTAGGGGCATCTAATGCCGTTTCAGGGAAATAAAAGTACGCCGTCCGACCCGAGTGCGCTCATCGGACTGTTGCTGAACCATCAGCGAAATCTGATGCAGCAGAAGCAGGCAGCCCAGGAGTCCGCGGCTCGGCAAGCGATTGCCCAGGAAAAGGCAAACCGCGAGCGTGAGACGCATAAGATGGACATGCTCGCGAAGGCGTTGTCCATGCGCGGTGATCTTGCTTCTCAGACTGAAGCTGCATCCAGTACCGCCGCTGAGAACACCCCCCGTGAAGCATCCAAGATTGTGTCTATGGAGAAGGGGAGCTCGGTAGACGCACAGCTCAGCGCGGCATTGGAGGCAACTGATTCCAATAGTGCTTTCGGTAAGATCGTTCAGAGCATCGACCCCAAATTCGCGCAGCCCGGAGCCCAGGACGCTGCCGCCGCTGATATCGCGAACCTCGCGTATTCCCGATCCGCGGAATCTGCGTTTGCTCCAGTTAGAGATACGGTCGGTCGCATTTCCGACGCCACGGGGGTTCCGCAGGAGGTCATCGCCGGTCAAGCTGGGTTGGAGCTGAAGTCCCAGGAAATCGAGCGGGAGCGGGAGCTGGCTAAGAAGCTCGAACAGGAGCGTAGGGATCTCGTTAAACAAAAAGCCCAGGAGATGCGGGACGAGGCCAAGTCAACCCGTCTTGCAGATAGGGCAGCCGAGCGAGCGGCCGACGCACCCGGAAACGTCACGGCGTCTCTCAACCGTCAGATTGAAGACCACCTTTCGATGGCCGCGAACGCCAAAACCGACAGGGAAAAGCGCATCCACGAGCGCACAGTCGAGTCTCTCATCTCGCAGCGCGAGGCCATCGGGCTCGAGAGTCTATCTGACATGGGCGTGGCTGAGCGTGGGAGGATACCTCGCCTGAAGAACGAGTACCGCGAGCTGCACTCAATGGTTAGGGTGCTAGAGAGCGCGAAGGACCAGCCGGAAATTCTTGGAACGAACGCCTCACTCTACAAGATTTACGAACACGTAACCGGTCTTGTTGGCGACCTCGGCCGGTTCGTTTCTTCCGACTTGGCGAAGAACGCTGACTTGTACACGCAAAGAGAGTTGGAACAGCTAGAGACGTTGTTTGCTGGGGTTGACCCAAATGGCAACCTCGGCGAACGCATTAGCGAACGTCGTTTGGAAGAAATCCGGGCGGCGTGGTTCATCCTTCGCGGCGCGAACGAGTCCGGCCGCATCGCTAAGGCGCAGATCGAGACGCTCATTGATCTGTCCAGCGCGGACGGAATTCTTACCCCGTCCAACGTTGGTATATCGAACCTGGGCGCGACCTTGAACATCCTGAAGCGTCAGGAACGGGCTAAGCGCGCGCAGCTTAAAAACGATTACGGCGTGGGTTTCGACGAAGACGGGTACTTCCTGGGCGAAGATCGCCCCGAGCCGATCGGCTTGGAGAACTCCGACACCCCGCCACCACCGGGCGGTGAGGGAGCGACCGGTGGTGGCGATGAAGACCCGACATCCTCGACGCTGCGGCCGCTCCCACTGGATACAGACAGCGGATCTAGCACGGGTCTAACTCCCGAGGCTCGAGCCCGGATCGCCAGCGAGGTGTTCAACTAATGGAAGAATACCCCGAAGATCAGATCGCGTATGATCGAGAGTGGACATCCAAGCTCGAGACGCGGGTAATCGATGACTTCAAGGTCATTAACGGGAGGGCTCCGTCTCAGTCTGAGATAGCCAACGAAGCGCAGATTATCGCGTCCCAGGCCGGGCGAGACTACGTTAAGACCCAAGCGAGGCTGAATAGGCTGCCGGGTCCGATCCGCAAAGCGGTCGGTGGTGTGATCGACAAGGGCAAAGAGCTGCTGGGTGACGCAGGTGCGGCGGTCGTAAGTACCGTTGCGGATAGAACCCCGTCCCTCCGAGCCCAGGACTCTTCGCTTCCCACAATCGGGGTTCCGAGTACGTTTCGGGGGTCTGTAACCGTTGCTCAGGACGCCCTGGGTTTGACCCCAGGAGAGCCGATCCCCCTGCTTGGGTACAACGGGGAAGTCACCTACGCCTACACCCCGAGCGATTACGGGGAGATGACGTTCGGTGCCGAGGATTTGGCGGACGTAATCGAAATCGGTGGCCCCCTTGCGGGGGAGGCTTATGCGCTCGCTGGGAAGTCTCCCACCGGGTTCGCCTTCAAAACCGTCGTGGCGAACGTCGGGTCCGAGGTTCTAGCCGAGCTTCTTCGGGCGTATGACCGTAAGGCTGCCCAACTCCCGAACAGCGCGTTCAACATCTCGGACCCCGAAGACGCGGCGATGCACTTCGCAAAGGTGGCTGCGGGTGGTGTCGTTCTCGGGAGTGCTGATCTGCTCGTGAACTCCGCTGAACTCCGCGCTCAACGTAGGCTCTACAAGACTGCGTTCGGGCTCGATACTGCCACTTCCAAGGAGCAGCAAGAACGGATGCTCCGTTTGGGCGTCAACCCGAACTTGGCGCAGGCATCTACCGGGTTCGTTACGGCGATCGCTGCGTCGTTGAACATCTACCCGCTAACGGCCCGCAGAAGTGTTCGTCAAGACCGTAAGGTTCTCAGGGGCCTTCAAGAAGCCGGGGGTGCGGCCTTTCCCAGCGTGGCGGACCATTTGCTTTCGGGGGTTCACCTATCTGAAAAGAGTCGGCGCTGGTTTGCCGTAAACGACGAATACCTCCGCGGGGTTCGCCAGCGTGGTGGTAACATCTACAAAGCGGCCGAAGAAGTTGCTTACCAAGTCGAACGGAAACTCGGGCTGGATAACGTACACGTCCCCCACGCCGCCGCGCGCGAAAAGGTCGAAGACCTTGTGTTGAGGCGGGTGGCGCAGCTCCCTCCGGCAACAGTGAAGCACAACAAGTTCGGCCACCGGGAGCCTATCAAGGCGCGGTTGGAAAAAGACGCGGGCTACGAGGTGCTTGAACGGGTTATGCGTCAGGACGATAAAGTCTCGATCGTAGATTACCGCGCGCTCAAGGCAGAAGTCGAAGCCCAGGTAGCCCGGTTTGAGCCGGGCGACCCACTCGGATCAGTATACACGGCCGTGGCGTCGTTTATGCGTGAAGCTGAGCGTGGGATGGTGGCCCCTCAGTACCTCAAAGACATTTGGGTTAAGGCCGATGCTATTTGGGGTGGTATGCACGCTCTTTCTAACGAATCAACGTGGCGCAATTTCAAAAAGGCAAACTCCAAGTTCGGCCACTCAAACAAGCAGGGGGCAAAGCAGACGATATCCACCGAACTCGTACTCGAGACGGTGCTATCGGACAAGAAGCTGACTGCCGGGGAAGTCATTACTCTGGCGACGACGGCTAAGCGAGCCGGGGCGAGCGAGGTGTTCACCGATGCTGTGGGCGCTCATTACGCCGGGGTGTGGCAGCGATCTCTGAAGACGCTCGAGAAAGGTTCTTTGGCAGGCGAAGAAGTCCTCGACTTCAAAGCGGTTCAGCGACAACTCGGTTTGATCGGTGACGCAGACGAAGCGACTTCGACCCTTTGGGAAGCGAACGCGGAACTTATTCGGCAGGCTGGTGGTGACCCTGCACTCGTCCGCCAGTTCCTTGACGATGCCACGCAGGCGTTTCCAATGGGCATGGCAAACCCGGCTAAAGCGGCACAGCGCCGGACAGCACTTGCGGGTGCTGGGTCTGCGGTGCGGCTCGCTACGGGGATCGGGGCGCTAGCTGCGACTCAGGCAGACCGGGGCGAGAACGCCGTTATCGGGGGTGTACTTGGGGCGGTGTCGAGCATTATGTTCCTGGCGACTACGGGCGAGATTTTGTTCAACCCCGCAGTCCTCAAGCGCATGAACAAGGTGATGCGCGGAGGAATTTCTGAGCAGGGGAAGTGGCGAACGATTTGGGGGATCACTACCTCGCTTGGGATCACTCGCAGCGTTCAAAACATGCTCCAAGAACAGGGGATCGACCCGCTCGTAACGCCCACTAAGGCTCAGCAAGAGGCTCGAGGAAAGGCGCTCCGCGAGGCGACCGAAGACCGCATTCGGCAGCAGCTGGCCCCGTTCCGACCCGACCCCATGACCGCTCCTCCCCCCGGCACTTCCAGAATTCCTGGCCCCCCTGAAATGAGGGCTTCCAGATGAAAGGTAAAACGATGACTAGACTACTGGCTTGCTTGAGCCTCGTGGTTTTCGCGCTGCCGGGTGTGTCTAGCGCCTGGGTGGCCGAGACGATCGGGATTCACGGATCGGGTTCGACACAGGGCCGAACCTATTATCTCGCGAACGCCTACACGGGCACGGCGATTCCCGAGTCGGGTGGCGTCGATATCGCGGGCTCGGCTGCGGGACTCTCGACCCTCGCTTTCTTCCCGTCTGGTACGGGGGCCTACTCTTGCACGATCTACGGAGACAGTCGAGCCGTATCGAACACGGACGCCGACCTATCTGATAACGGGTATGTGCTTGGCTCTGTCACTTCGACGAGCGGGCCGCTGATCTACGCGAACGCGGAGTTCTGGGTGGTGTGGGTGTCATGCCCGACGAACCCGACGAACGTCACGATCATCATGCAGGGGACTCAGTAATGCGAGGTCGAATCCTTTTCGCTGTCTTTCTGATGGTGCTGCTCGCGGGGGTGGCTGTCAGTCAGTCATTCTACGCGAGCAAGAGCTCGGTTTACGCGCTGGCGACTATCCCGATCGACGTGATGGCTACCGGCGCAACGTATGACAACTGCATCCAATGGCATCACGGAGGCAACTACGAGGCGTCCGCCGAGGCCACATGCGGAACAGGCGTCACCGTGATCCCGTTCGCGAACGATGTCTACATCAGCGAAATGTGTTGGATCACTCAGTCAACATTCACCACTACGAACGACGGATGCGACTTCCGACTCACGACGGACGGTGGAAGCTCCCAGCTAGGGACTGAGGAGATGTCGGTGCCGCCTACGCAATCGCAGGCAGAGGCTCGTGGGGACATATACTGCGTGTCGATCGGATCTCTTGTAGAAGCGGGGACCATCCTCGAGCTACAGGGAAAGGACGGGACCAACTGCGAGGCCGGATCGTCTTGCGCGTGTGGGACTGGACTTCTTGACCAGGCCATCGTACTCAAGGGGCATGACCTCCTATGAGGTGGGTGCTTGTCGTCATGCTTGTCATCTTGCCGTCGATCGTATCGGCGCAGGGTTTCCGCGCGAAAGACTCCAGGCCACCCAGGCCCACACCCACGTTTACTCTCTGCGTCTACGGGGATTCGATCGTGGACGACGACTCGCCGACCGGGAACCAAACTGCCGGGTCCGAGGGAAAGGGAGTCTGCGACTGGTGTGATCCGTTGGTGGAAGCTGGAATCACGATCATCGCGATGGGCTGGAATGGTGCTGAGACGGAGGACGACACGAGCCCCGCGACCGTCGATGCCTGCTCCCCAAATTACGACTCATGCGCGAACTCGGGCGAACAGATCGCGCTGCTCGAGGACACGAACTGTCCGAGTGGCGGACTGACGACGAGTTGCCGAGACGTGCGAGGCGACACGACGCTCGACTCGACCTACATGGACGACATGGCCCCGTACTGCGACGTGTTCGCGTTCTTCTACGGAACGAACGATACGAGCGAGTCGCTCGCGGGGAACGAGTTCGATCTTGTTCACAAAGCCGTGATCGAGAAGGCGGCGTCTCTCGAGAAGCCCGTCGTATTCTGGGAGGCGCCTCCGACCTACATCAACGAGACTAGATACAACAGACTCGAGGAATACCGAGGCGAGATCGCCAACGCAGTCGCGGCTGTGACTGCGGACGAGCGGAAATACGTGTCGGTCTACTCCGCGTGGGACTTGTGGTCCGAGTTCCGCCGCGTCCACGGGTGGGAGGCTCAGCGCAGCCTGTTCGATGAGACGTGTAACGACGGGTGGGACGATGCGGACTGGGAGGCGGGGACGAACCAATTCGACTGCACCCACCCTGATCGCGACACGGTTGATGAGAACCTGGGGCAGATCCCGGCCGACTGGATGGGTGGCGCGATCATGCGACACCTACTCGGCGTGATCGAGTCTTTCAGTCTGGGAGTCAACGCGGCACCCCCGTCGCTGCCCCCGGATTCACCGTCGAATCTGTGGGACGAGGGCGTTTGGGACACATCGGAATGGGGTGCCTAGTGAAGCCTTTCGCGATCGCAATTCTCGTCGTGTTCGTGATGCTCCCGCTCTCCGCGCTGGCTCAGGCGTTCTATGCCGCTCGGTTCCTGAACGATGTGTCACCTGATGCGACCATCCTGATCTATGCGTCGCAGTACGATGTCAACTCGGACGGCACCCTCGCGACGGGCGAGATGGATAGCTGGATCGGTGCGGCCACCACGCAATCGACGACCCGCGGCGGCACGATGCTGCTCGACATTCCCCCCGCTGAACGGACGACGGGTATCACAATCCCGCACGGCTGGATTCTCGACTGCGCCGACTCGCGTGCCAGGACGACCGCAAACGGCGGCGATCTTGAGTTCGACTTGACCACGGCAGGGGCTCAGGTGGCTGTGACGATGGACGACCACTCCGGCCTCACGAATTGCACGATCAACGTGAGCGATACTGATGACGCGGGCGACACGGGGCTTTCGATGTCCGGCGCATCGAACGCGATGGTGTCGAACGTCCACGTCCGCAACCAAGCCGGGGCGTTAGCCTGCGCCGCGGGGAGTGCTGGTGCGACCGCGTGCGTAACGACGTTCGGCCGTGGGCTCGAATGGGAGGGCACGCAGAAGTCGGTGGTTCTCGACATGATCCTCGAGGGGTTCTACGAACTGATGGTCGTCGAGCGAGTCGATCTCGATCAGGGGAGTAACCATTCCCAGTTGATTCAGGTGCATTTCCAGAACGGGCGGTACGGGATTCATCTCGGCGGGAACTCGTACACCTCGAATCTTGGTGACTTCTCGTTCCTGGGGCTCACGTTCGAGAACTCTGTTCATCGGTGCTTGTGGGCTGACACGGACGAGGAGGGCGCGACGGTCGCGATATACGGCGCCCACTTCGAGTGCGGCACAGGCGCTTCCAACGCGGGCCGGTCGATCTACTCAGTCGATCCCGACCTCAACCTGTCATGCAGTCGTTGCACGATGACCGGACAGACCACGCAGGATGTAGAGATCGACGACGCGAACAGGATCACGTTCTATAGCCCGTGGTTCCAAGACGACGCCCAGAACGAGTTCGACATCGCTGCCGCGTGTCAGGGCTACTCAACGGACGGGTGCAAGGTTGATGTGTTCGCCCCTAATTTGACGCCGGATGTTACCGGAAACACGGCTGGGAACTACGAGGTTCACTGATATGCGACGAATCTGGCCCCTATTCCTGCTGGTCGTTGTACCTGCTGCGGTGATCGCGGAAGAGATTCCCAGCACGCTGAGCAACTTCACGACCGGGACGACGATTTCGTCCACAACGATGAACGCCCATTTCGACGCGGTCGAGACTGCGGTGGACGACAACGCAGCTGACATCGACGCACTTCAAGCGATAACTCCCGGAGACGAGGTGACGATCGACGGGGCCGCGACGACCGACCCGGATCTGCTGGACTCCACTGACATCGAGTTCATCCTATGCACGGGCTCCGGCGCACCCGATACCGAGTGTACGGCCCAGTACGACGTTCTGGCTCGTCCGGTAGACGGCGTGGCACTGAGTAACCCGGTCATCTCTGGCGTCATCGACGGCGACGGCGGCAGCGTGGACGATGACAGCTGCGTGGGCGATCAAGGCAAGATGTGGTTCGACGACACCGATCTACGGTGGGAGTTCTGCAACCTAGATAGCAGCACGCCGGAGGTGCTTGGAACCAGCACGGGCGACGACGTGCAGGTGAACGCGCTCACGTTCGGTGATGGTACAGGCACATCGGTTGCTCACACCTACGACACCGACACGACTGACGGAACCCTGACGTTCGACAACTCCGGGGACGCGACGTTCTCAGGTAGCGTCTCGTGCGGGACTGCGGGCTGTACGTTCGACACGGCCCGAGGGACGAGCGGCGACCGGACGCTTCTCTACGCGGCTTCTGCTGACGCGAGCGGTGGCGTCTACCTCGGGATCGGTGCGCCGGATACGGTGACGGCAACCGATAACGTGGTGTTCACGCTTCCCGACGACGCGGGCTGCACGGCAGATCAGGTGCTTGAGGTTGCGAGCGTCAGTGGGACGAATCCCGTCGTGGTGGTGCTTGAGTGCGACACCGACAATACGAGTTCGACGAGCGTCACCGTTGACCTGGGAGACGACGACTCGAACGACACGACGAGCATGGACGAGATCGCGCCGACCGGGGACACAAACTCGATCTTCGGCGTCTCGACCAACAAGCTCACGATCGACGTTTCGGCTAACTGGCCGACCTCGGACAAGTCGGTCGGTGTCGCTAGCACCGGAAATGTCGTGATCGAACTCGACACGGACTTCAATACGTCCAACAAGCTCTCGATCACGAACGGCGCGGACACCGAGGTTGCTTCCGTGAACGAGGATGGCGACCTGACCGCGGCCGGGGATCTGTTCACAGGTGGGCTCAGCGGGACGACGTGTATGCTGTTCGTGGACATTGCGGGCGATGGCGGCGTGACCGCGTGCTGGACCGCGGATGGGGAGATGTTGTGCGAGATTGACACAAACGGGGTGTGCAACGATGCGACGTAGCCTTCTCCTCGTGGCGTGCTTGGTGCTGTGCGGGTTCACCGTCTCCGGTCCGTTTCGCGTGACGGGTCCGTTCAAACTCCTGGCCGGGCCTCCCGGCGGCTTCCCCGGCATCAACGAGGACTGGGAGGTGGACGCTACCGGGTGGACTTCGTGGAACGGGGCGGCCTGCTCGTGGCAGTCGGGCGTCGGGGACTACCGCATCGACGGCTCTGGGATCTGCGCCTACTCGGGCTCCGACGCGGGTAGCCAGCCCACGACCGGGACTCACTGGGTGGCCGCTGAGTTCGCGACCGGGAATAACCAGTATCGCGGCGTCTCGGTGCGGCTGGCATCGAGTGAGCCGGACGCGGCCACGTTCAACTACGTGGCCCGTGGAGACAACTCCGGCAAGCTCGAGATCCGATCGTGCCAGGAGGGCGACGTGTGTGGGACGCTCGGGACGCCCACCCAGATCACCGAGCTCGCGACTGCACCGCCCGCTGATGGCGACGTGATCGCGCTCGTCGTGACGGGTGAGGCCAACGCGGGAGCGGGCGACCTCGAGCTGTGCGCGTGGATCTGGGACGCGGGCAACATCACGACCGAGGACTGGGAAGATCCGACGACCTGGGGCGCGGCTGACGTGTGCAAATACGAGGGCGCGGGCATCTCGGTACTTGCCTCGTATTCGGACTGCGCCGGGACGACGAACTGCGAGGACGTGGGCGCGGACGGCGACCTCGACGATGCGCCTGCGACGCAGACGGACGTTGGCCTCTACTCGGGCATTTCCACGGACGGATCACGCGATTTCGAGTGGCTGACGGGGGGTGATCTGTGAACCGACGTGGATTCATTCAGGCGGCTGTGGCGTTGCTGGGCTCTCTGGTGTGGCCCCGATACGGGGCTCCTCTGACCCTCAACTCTGGGCACATCACGGGCTCGAGCGGCTCACCGAACCTTCCGCCCTCCTCGCTCGGCAGCGGTCCGATCTCAATGGACATCGTGCCGAACATCCGCCAGACGATCTGGAATCCGGGGATCTACGGCGGCATCCCGCCGGACAGCGCGAACGCCTCGACGTTTCCGAACGGGGTGGGGCCGTGTACCAAGTACGGTGCCACGCTCACCCCTTCCGGCGGCGACGACACGTCGGCGATCAACACGGCCCTGAGCAACGCGGCCAACGCGGGCTTGGGGAACGCATCGAAGTCCGCACGGCGATACGTGCAGCTTGGCTCGGGTACGTTCCTCGTCAGTAGCAACATCGTAATTCCGTCGTATGTCATTCTGCGCGGGACGATGGTAGGGAACACCCGCTCGACGATCATCAAGCAGACGACCATCGCACAGGGCACCGTCACGATCACCGGCTCGTTCACCGAATGGGGGACGATGCACGAGGTGCAAGGGACTCTCAAGAAAGGGGACTCGACCATCACGCTCGATACCGTGGTCGGCCTGAGCGTTGGCGATCTGATCGCCCTGGATCAGTACGCAGACGGCGACCGATCCGGGAAGAACGGCGTCCTCGACTGGAGCGGTGGGGTTGCAGTCGTCACCACGGGGATCAATCGAAACTGGACGGACACCCCGAGTGCGACCGATGCGTGCGTGTTCTCGAACTCGTCGCTCTACGAGATCCGATACGACCAGAACACGACCGTTGATAACGGAGCCCAGGACTTCCCGCAGTCCGCCGGGCAGAACGGCGACACGGACCGCGGCTGGCGTCCGATCATGGAGTTGATGCGGATTCTGGCGATCGACGGGAACACGATCACCGTCTATCAGGAGCCGACGACGCTCGCGCAGGACGGGCTTTCGGCCGACCTCTGCGGGAACCCGGTTCGGATGTGGTACTACCCGAGCGCGCTCGATAGCAGCCCGCCCGAGGTCTACCGCGTCTGTGGGACCGCCGCTGGCGGCGATCAGATCGAGTACGCTGGGATCGAGGATCTCACGATCTACCCGTGGGACTCGTTCTCCGTGCTGGTCAACCGCGCCCAGTTCTGCTGGATCAAGAACGTGGAGTCTAGCGGGCTGACCAGCGTGACCGGCAACACGACGACGCACCGTCACTTCAAGGTGGAGAACTTCACGTATCGGTGCGAAGTCACGGAGTGCTACACACACGACCAGTCGTCCTACTTCCCCGGCGGATCTTACGGGATCAACATTCAGGGGGGCGAACATTACGTCCACAACAACGTGTGCCACTCCCACAACAAGCCGATCAACCTCGAGGTCGCGAGCGGCTGCGTTCTCGCGTACAACTACACCGACGACGCCATCATCGACAACGACTCGCATAACGTCTACGGGTGGCAGGAGAGCGGGATCGGCACGCAC
>Ga0208644_1003177_pt1 | contig 12856 bp, 26 predicted proteins | sample VirMetDEL_Nov_18_FD_184517 | JGI IMG/M metagenome (GOLD analysis project Ga0208644, IMG submission 184517) | Aqueous microbial communities from the Delaware River and Bay under freshwater to marine salinity gradient to study organic matter... | ecosystem: Environmental > Aquatic > Marine >... | reverse complement strand
CCCCCCTTCCATTCCGGGGTGGGGTGGTTTTGAAAGTAAACATGCCATGGCATATGTTCAGTGTGGCAAGAGATTCACACTGTTTTTTTGTTCAGTGTTGCAAAAAAGATACACCTGAGCATCTGGCCAGTGTTGCAAAAAAGATACAGGTAAAAAATGACTGTATACTTTTTGCCACGTCAGATAGGCGAGCTGGTTTTGTTCAGTGTCGCAAAATTGATACACCTAAACAAAACTTGTGCAGAAATGATATTCCGCTCCAAAATAAAGAGTAGGGTTGTGTTTTCACTCAGGAAGGAAGGTTTCAAGCCATTGTAAAATCTATTAAGTCTATCACAAAGACATAATCATATTCTTGGCTGTGCTTGTATGCTTGGTTTAACCAGCTCTTTGCATAATCCCAATAAAAATGAGCTGGGCCAATACAACCGGTGGAACGTCCCATAGCGTGTATTTTGAACCAATCACCTGGTCTTTGCCAGGTTCTTTTTGGAAAAAGCTCTTGTGTTTCTTTCAAGTCAATTGGAAGAATCTGACAAAAATCCATTTGTTCCCTGCTTGGCTCAATATGTGGATATATCTCTGTTACCATATAGAGCTTTACAGCAGGACAGATACCACCATATTCAGTAGGGTCAAGAATATCACCCCCTGTAATACATGGAAAACATGCTATAGGTGTGTCATCTCTGTAAATAGTCCATTGGCCTGGGCCATCTTCTAATAATGGGTTCCTGATAATCTCTGAATTGTATCTATAATCTTTCATCAGCTTATCCCACAAAAAGAGCCAATACAAATAACTCCAACACTATCTACTTTTTCTTTTTCTGGCCTTGCGCCTTTCCTTTTGAACTTTCTTTTTACGCTCGGATGCCTTTTCTCTGCCTTCGGGGGCACAATACCTTCCGTATTCATCACGATACATTACAACAGAAGTAGTTTTTCCACTTTTGATAGTTTGTGTTGTCTGGCGTCCTATCTTTTTGAGCTTATTTCTTTTTTTGCTACATTTACCTTTTTTTGGATTTGCCATCTTTTTTTAGCTCTTGTTTGTGGATTTCTTTTGCTTTAGTAAAATTATCTAAAGGTTCTCTACTAAAGTATGCTTTTGCTGTTGATTCTTTTTTGCATCGTTTGACGCAAGCTGGAATCTGGTTGAGAATACAACCGCTATAACAAAGAGCTGATTGTTTTTGTGTTGTAGTGCAACTACAAATTGACATGACAAAAACAAACATCCACAACAGTGCAAAGAAAATTCTCTTTTTCATGAATCACTCGCCTCTTGTAACGTGGTTTTGTATTCTTTTTCATCAGACCTGGCAGCATAAAAAATTCTTCTTTGTGTTCTAGCTTTTTCGTCTTGTTGTACGTGTATAGGTTGACCTTTCTTGAAAGGATAGAAAATAACCCGCAACCCTTGATTGTTCAAACTTTGACCTATGCTTTCCAACTCAGAAGGTGACATTCTCAAACCTTCCAAAAGTTGAAAATCAATCGCTTTCCCTTGCATATGCAAAGAGCCACTGTCGCCACCTACCTGCAAATTTCTGATAGGGTCTCTATAGGCATTCTCTATCTTTGAAACCAAACGACCGTTAAGGCCGCGTTCTAATTTCCAGACCGTTGCAACCACGTTTTTATATATTGAAGGTGTAGGTTGGCTTGAAAAAAAACTATCATAATTGTTTTTGTATTGTTCTGGTGATTCCACCTGCCACCTTGTTTTGTAATCGGTAGAAATCCACCAAATCAAACCAAAAAATATGATAAATGCTGCAATCAACAATACAATTATCATTGTTTAGTATCCGTTGATACAGGCTCAGAAATCGATTGAACAGGACGTGCTTTTGTAAATCCGTTAGGTTGTGTTAGCAGCTTGATAATCAGCTCTTGATTACGCTGAATATCGGTCACTTTTGAGCGTATCTCTTGCATAGAGCTTGTATTTCTAACCAGGTTGTCAACCCATGCCGTTAATCCGCCTTCTTTCCTTACTTTCGCAGCGCTTGCGCCGCCTAATAAAGTAAGAACAAGAGTTACAATCAGATTGATGATTGTTGGGTCACTCATCCAGCTCATAGTATATCCTTTTTATTGCCAGACCGGGCCGCCGTCTTTTGTGAAAAAACGACCCACAGAATTGACAACACTTTTCAAATCTTTCCAATTTTGCTTACGTTCTTTTTCGCTGATTTTTTTGTCACCATTTTGCGAAGTATCAACCTGAGGGGCTGGCAACGGTTGTTTATCCGTTCCAAGCTTATCTAGCCCCTTAACAGGCCCGGTATTGTTTGGTTTTGGGATAACTTCATTTCCAGATTTGGCGGTTTGTCGTACATCCCAATAAACGCGAAAGGCCACAAACAAAACAACTGCAATCAACGCAAAAATCAAAAGAATGGACATTGTTTTTCCTTATAAATTTAGAACGGTATCAGGCTAATCACCAAAAAAATTCCCCACAGCGTTGTTTGCTTCTTTCCAAATCATATCTTCTTTGGCTCTTTGTTTGGCAACCATAGCCGCTAATTCTTTTTGAGTAGGTGGCTTGATGACAATGAGCTTTTCTTGTTTTCCACTGTTGCCCGTAGAAGCCGCTTTTGGTGGCGTTACCACAGTGGCTCTTTTTGGTTTCAGGAAATAATAAGCCAGGTACAAAGCCAAAGCGACACTAACACCAATCACAATATACAAAGTCATTATTTTGCCCCTTGTAGAAATTTCTTTAATCGGTCTATCTCAGCTTGTGTTTGACCTTCTTTGTTGGCTGGCTTGAAATAATAGGATAAAAAGTTTTCTGTATCAGAAAAAAAATTTCCTACTTTGCCAACGTCTGAAAAATCCGAAGGTGGCAAATTTTGATATGTCAATGCGTCTTTCTCTTGTTTGGTCTTAGGATTCACAGGTCCAGGTTTATCTTTTCCTTTTGGAAAACTATTGAATGCTTTTTTTAGAAAGTTCAAAGGATTCAAATCAGACAAACTAGGTACTTTAGACCATGCCCAATATGCCGCAAAAAACATAAGAGCCACAATAAACACCAAAACAACAAGAAAAACAAAATTCACTAACGCTTGCATGATTACATACCTTGACTTTTGGCGTTCCGCCTAAGCTCAGACCATACAAGAAAAGCAACAGCTAGGATGATAATTGACAACATAACAGTAATCATGGCTTAACCCGGATTGATGGCACTACCAATGCCTTTCCACTGCTTATAAATCCAATACGCACCATAAGCAGCCGCAATCAAAAGAACAATCATAATAATCCATTTTGTCATTACAGAACCCCTTTCTATTTAATGAAATGCTTATAAATCCAATAAACACCATACGCAGCCGCAATCAAAAGAACAATCATAATAATCCAGTTCATCATCATTAGAACCTTTCTATGAAATCAGCCGGAAACCTAGCCAAATAAACAAAATCGATGTTACAACGCCAAAAACATTGACAATTGACCACAACGAACGAAGATATTTTGAATCAGGATACTTTTCTTTCAGCTCTAATGGTATGCCTTCTTTCCCTTGCAACAATGCATATCCATTCTGGACAAACCAATAAGCATTCAAGGCTATCAATACAAACCCAAGAATCATCCAGAGCATACAGGACACTCCGATTTTTTTGGTGCATATATGCAAACTGTACCTGCCACTGTCCATTCCACATTAAGAACATTCGCTGATAATTTGTGGGGTGTTGGGCATTGTGTTGACACTGGCAAGCCATTGATCAAAACATCACCAACGTTCCCACCAATTTGAATCGCTAATACTGATTCCAACAATCGAAAGTCAGTAAATGAGTCAGCGCTGACTTGCTTTGTGGTTGGAACACTTTCTTCTTGCAACAAAAAAATTCTATAATCAGACAACACAGGATTTTCAATGCTAGTATACAAAACACCATCCTCCATTCGTATCAATGTCAAATCGGCTTTTCCAAGTGTTTTCATTCCAATTTGGTTGTGTTTCATTAGCTAATGGAATACCGGAAAAGCCGGTGTCAAGACCACGATAACCACCCAAACCAGGGTTATGGCCTAGTGAAAAATTCACAATAGGTGGTTGAATGTATCCTTTGAAAGTACCTGTATAGATGCCGCCTCGATTTAGCCAATCTGACATTGCTTCTTTATCAAACTGACATGGATTTCCCGTTCTCTTAAACACAAGAGCGAGCGCTTTCTTGTATTCCTTTTCAGAGAAACCTTTCTTCCATTTTGGAGTTTCTACTGTTGCAAAGAGTTTATCAACGCTATATACGTAACGTGCCCAAAAGAAGCCACGGCCGCCTTTTTCTCCAACCTTGACGCTTTTACCTTGCTTGTTTGTAACATAGCCAGAAAAACCGCTTCCTGTGGGTTGCAATCGTGTTTTATTGTTGTTCAATGGAATGCTTATTTCACGTTTTGCAATCATTTGGTTGTAAAGTGGAAGGTTTGTCAGTGTAGGGACTCCAGCCATCCAACCACGATTAGCAACCTCCTCATATAGAAGAATCATATCTCTGACAATCCCTACACCTGGCTCTTTTGTTCTATCCATAGCAGACCCAAAACCGCGGATAGCGCTATAGTTTCCACTGTCAGAAACCATGTTAGCAAGAGCATTCAAAAGCCCCATAGGTGGCAAAGATACCTCTTTTACAAAAGCATTTACAAAGGTCAAACATATCTCAGCTTCTACAATTCGCCTTTTTATTTCTTTGTCAAGTGCATCCAATGTTGAAAACAAAGCAATAACCGAAGAAGCCGGAGCCGCAATTAAAGTACCTGTAGCAAGAGCACCACTTGTGATAGTTGGAACAATTACAGAGCTGGCAGGGGCTGCAATATTCAACGATGCTTCTGCAAATTGCCAAGGTGAAGTATCAGGTCGCCCCAAGGCCTGTTGCACACTCTTTAAGTTGTAAATTCCGGCTTCTTGAGCACTTGCCAGAAAAGCATTTAGCCATGCAAAAGATGTAGCAGATTGAACTGTATGAATAAACTTAGGTCTTGATTGAACAATAGCAGAAACGCCGCCTCTTGTTACAACCTGTAAACCTTGTTCTTCCAAGTCCGTTTGTGCAGCGATTGTTAACCCTGGCTCAAATTCAAAACCAATAGAATCATCATAATAGCCAGAATCAACATTCATTTCTTGTGGTTTCAAAAGAAACCAAAGAATAAGACCCACAAGAGCCGCTGTTATAATTGCAACAATGGCAATCATCATACACCTTTTAAGGCAATCGGTTTAAAAATAGACTGAGCCGTAGCGCCTTCTAACACAAGATCACCATGCCTACGGCTAAAAGGGATTGCTGTATTCTTTTTCAAGCGGCGTCTTTTTCGTTCTTCTTTTCTACGGCGTTCATCATTATTGAACCAATCTGGTAAATAATCCACATCGGATAAACCGCGATTACGACCAAATAGAAAAAACAACACAAGAACACCTAATGCCAGCATAATTAGAAACATCGTCATACTCACAACTCAGCCCCTATTATTCGTAATCGTAATCATAATCAGAATTGTAATTGTCATTGTTACGACCGCCAAAAATGCCAGCTTTAGCAAAGTTTCCAAAAAGGTTTCCAAGAGTATTGAATGCCGACGCACCAAATTGCAAGCGTGCTCTTTCGTTAGGGTCACCACCTGGTAAGGCTGGGTAAGGATTTTTCATACCTACACCCCCATAACCTAGGCCATATGGACCCATAGGTGGAGCTGGCAACGGTTGACGACCTGTATTACTTCCTGTGTTTGTGTTGGCTTTTTTCTTTGGTTTCATCAATAAATAGGCCACAATGCCAGCCAACGCAACCAACAAAATTACAATAAAAATATTCATATGTGGAACCCTTTCTTTAGATTCCAAAGCCTTTTACAGCGTATCCAAACGGAGCGGGAATTGTATTGTATGCAGCGACAATGGGGAGAGCTGCGTCAGGGTCGTTCCTAGCGTCAAACAGTTTATGATAATTTTGAGCCGCTCCATTTGCTTGTGGAACGTTACGCAAATATTGATTTCCGCCTTCGATGATTTCAGGACCATCGACAGGTTGGACGTTTTGATAATAATAATCCCTTGCGTCAAGGTCTGTCATGTCAGCGCCTCTAGCAATCCTGACGCCTGAGCTTTCCACAGTAACCAAGTCAAAATTGGTTGGACTTTCACCAAGACCAATCAAAAGAGCCGGGGCCATGTCATTGATTGTGATGTTGTTCCCTTGGAAGGTATCTTGTTGACGGAAGATAGAAACCCAAGGTTTTTGATCCGGGTCAACCGGGCGATAACTAGCCCACAGTTCGACAGTGGTAGAAAGGTCTGTAACGTCATTGACCAGGTCAAAAGGACAAGTCAAGGTCATGTCAAATACGCAATTTTGCAATTCTTCGGTTCTAAAGGTATTTGCTTTGCGGAACGGAGGACCAACAGGGGAAGGATCAACAGGAACATAAAAAACATATTCGGTCGCTGCCGATCCAAGAACAGGGTTCATCGTGTTGAACGTCAAGCGCTGAATCTGGTCAAAAAGGTAAATCATGTTGCCGCGTACATTCCAATTTACACGACCATGCGAAATAACCAAACGGTTTAGAATTTCAGAAACAGCCTGACCTAAGTGTTCACTCGCTGCAAGTCCGCGAGTAAGAGTCAATGCAAATTTCAGATAAAATTTGTCTACGCTTCTACCTGCTGGCATACCCTTTGCGGTTAAAGATTGTTGCGTTGTTTGTGCAACGCCACCGCTAGCCAATGTAACAGAACCGCTTAAAGAATCTAGTCTTTCCATGTTTCATTTTCCTTCTTTACGCCAAAAGATAACCAATAAGGAAGAATCCCAAGATACCAATAACACCAATAACATACTCAACAGCTTTTGGACTCAAAAGCGATTTTTTTCCAAGCACTGTTCCGCTTGCGTCCGCTGCTGAAGTAATGCCAGCAGTCGACAGAGCGACTGTAGTATTTTCTCTTAAAATGGTTTCAAGCTCATATTTGATCAACCAGAACCAAATAGAATACAAGGCAATCCATAATAGAATAATCATGAACTAACGTTCTCCTTTTGTGTTTTGCGAATTGCGCTCCTTGTCGCCATTCCTGCTACAAAATAGGCCACAACAGCCGCTATCAAAACGATAATACCGATACTGATTACATAAGAAATCACAGAGTCAATTCCTTTCCAAAATCATAGCCTAAAAACTCGCCTATTTCGAGAGTTGGCAAATCTTTTGCGAAGTCAGGACCTGCTACAGACTCAATTGCCTTCAAATCATCTGTATCTGTAATTTTTCCAACGACCCACAAATCGGCAGTGGAACGCAACGCAACGGGCATAATTTTAGGTCGTTGTGTTGTGGCATAAACCGCTAAACCTTCGCCACTTGTAGACCGTCTACGAATGGCGCATACCGTCGTTATATCTTGATACTCGCTTGGACTCACAGTCATCATTTCTTCCAACACCAATATTCCAAGTTCACCTTGTTTTTGCATAGCTTTCAAAGCGGCATAAGCAGCATCAGAAGCGCTTGAATGCTCAAAAACTCTTGCTTCTGTATCATCAATCAGAAAAGGGCTGATTTCGCCTTTTGGGTCAAAAACATCCACTCTACACGATTGTTTGGTTGGCAGCTTCATTAGTGGAAGACCTTTTTTTACGATTTGTCTTCTTTGTTGTATTTCTTTTTTTAGAATTTCCTTCAGAATCGTCGTTTTCCCGTGACCTGGCCTCGCCATCATTAGAATCACTCTTGCTTGAAACGGGTCGGTTTGATTTGGATTCATCCGTTTCACCTTCTGTTTCTTCCATTGGTTCCACTGGCTCAAAACTGTAACGATTTGTCACGTTCGCTACATACGCAACGGAATAACCAATAGCTGGGCCTAATGATGTACCAAAATAATGATTTAGACAGATAGCTAATGCCTCATCCAGCTCTTTTCTTTGTTTCGAATCTTCTTGAATCGATGAAACTTCTTGACCAAATTGAGCTTGTGCAACTTTATCAACCACAAAATCAGTGCCATATAACAGCGCTGTATTTAGCGTTCCTGAGATCATGCGAATTGATTTACGCACATCAGCGGGTTGAGATGATAATGGTGGACTGTTGCTTTCCATTATTCTTGACCTTTCAGCTCTTTGGCAACCGCTTTAGCAAGTGCTTTGATGTTCAAACCACTTTCTTCGATTTCTTGTTCTTCTTTCAGAATATTTTTCAATTCCATAGCGATTTCACGAGCTGACGCAGGCTTGTTTTCTTCGATTACTTCGGACAAATCTTTTCCACCAAACATGGAAGCCAGAAAATTTTTAGCACCTGCCTGAGCTTGTTGATTTCTTGCGCCTTTTTTCATGTTCTGAACCTTTCTTTGCACTTGCATCAAAAATAGATAGAATGATAAGGTGGTTCACTAGAAGGCAAGTGTTATGGACATTCATACATTAACCAGACAAAGCAGACGTCACCATAAAACTAATAGTGAACCACCTTAACCGTGTACTTTACTATACACATGTGTACTATGGCTTTTTTTTTATGTGAAGTCAAGTATACAATTCGGAGGAAAAATATGAAACGAGAAGTTGAAGAAGGAAAACTTTTAGAAAACAGTACCCAAATTACTTATGAAATGGAAGAAGGCGACACCTATGAGGAAGCGATACAAGCCGCCTTCAATGATTTGAAATCAAAGCCTAGTGAAAAGTTTTTTATCAACGTTGCTGTTGAAATGTCTGACGGTCAATTCCATTGGTATCGTGGCAACCTTTTCGATACCATTTATTATAAAAATAAAGAATTTTATAACATGGCAACAGAGACCATCGAGCAAGGTGAAGGATACAACAAACCGTGGGCCGTTCCCTTTGCGATTGGCCCAGCCGTTCAAATCGTATTGGTGAAATAATGCAATTTCATCAATCGCTTTCTTGTCCTGAATCATCCGGGTTGATTATTGTTCCATATATACACACTTCATGGATTCCTATGCTTTCCCCTAGTAGAATAAGCTTTAAAGATTCTTATATTACAAGTTTGTCAGGTAAAGGATGGCACGTTGCATCATTTGACCAATATTCGTTGGATGTTGATTTGTCAGACAGTCCAAAAAGAATACTGAATCATATCAAAGACTTTCAACATATTATGGGATGCCTTTTTCCTTGGCTCAAACCTGGCAAAATAGGCTCTTATGCTTCTGGCCTGGCTGGAAGCGCTGCAAAGCGCACAAGGCCACAATTCCAGAGAAGGCCAGAAATCGAAGCGCATAAGGCTTTTTTTGGTGGTAGGTCAGAAATATTTGAACCTGATGGTCAAGGTCATCTTGTTGAATATGATTTGCCGCGTAGCTACCCAATGGAAGCATTGAAACCGCTTCCTGTTGACGCACCTTTTTTTGTACCTGCTAATAGTAATCCATCCGATGGATTTACAGATATTTGCAAAATAAGGTTAGTGTTTCATAATGATGTTGGACCTTTGCCAATCAGAACAGAGAAAGAGCTGACCTTTCCAAAAGAAGGAAAAATACAAGCATGGTATTGGTTGGAAGAAATCAATCAAATTTTAGAATATTGTGAAACAATAAGGGATTTTCAAATATTGGAAAGAATTCGTGTTCGGACTGACAACATTTTAGAAGAAACAATGCAAACGTTGATTGTTTCCAGGAAGCGATATCCACAACATGAAAAGAGCTTCAAACATATTGCAAATAGCATCATAGGCTTTTTTGCCTACAAAGGAAGAACCAAAAAAGTTTTTTATGATCACGTTGGAAATAAGCTGAAAGCAGGTGATTGCTTGCTTTGTCCTGAGTTGAGATTATGGGGAAGGGCTATCCCAAACAAAAAAGCACCACATACATACAGACCGATGATTTCAAGCTTGATATGGGCACGAGCCAGGGCCAAACTATTTAAGGCTCTATGTACCACTGAAAACCCTGTATCTTGCCATATTGACGGTGTAACAGCTCACAAACAAACTGTTTTGCCACTTGGCACAATACAAAAAAAAGATTATGGTATGGTTAATTTCAAATGCCCTTGGCGTGGTGCATTATTAGTCGACAATAAAAGAATAAGATTACCAGGAAAAAGGAAAGGTTGAACTATGACAACAAAGAAAAAGACGACAAAGAAAAAGACAACAAAAAAAGCTCAGTCGGCTCAGGAAGTAAAAAAAGTTTGTAAGTGTTCCAAGTGGCCTTGGAACAAACATCATATCCATGTTGTTTTGCATGATTACCAAGTAAGGGATCAATTTTATCCAGAAGTGGAACAACCTGACGGTTCAAAAAAACGAGAATTACAAATTTCAGAGTTTCACAAATGGCGCAAAGAACATGATATCCATCATCCCAAATGTGGAAAATACACAGTATGATTCTTGCCAACCTTCAACCTTCTACTCTCAAATATATTAATGTTCCACTGGCTCAAATTTTTGAAGCCCTTTTTAACATCACGGGCCAGTGGAACAGCGAATATCCCCTTGTTATCGATTCCCCTTTAAGCGCAAGATGCAAGCTCTTTGTGGCTCTTGTTGAGTCTAAAAACAATCCAGCCAGTATCGGAATAGAGCAAGATAGCTCAGTAGCTTTTGGACTGTATCAATTTGGTTATCGTCCCATTTCTTTTCCTGTTGGAACCATAAATCCTGCTTTCCAAGTCATATTGGAATATCAAAGAAGAACCAACACAAATATCAAGATAGAGGGCAATCCTGAATCATGGTTTCAGTCTGAAATCCAACCGATAGCAGGAACAAGCGCTATGGTTGCAGCGCAACAGGCTGTTGCAGATTCTTTGTATTTTTTGCCAGCTCGTGATGCTCTATCAAAAACAGGAAAAGCTAAAGCGATTGATATGCTCTTTGCATATAACCTCTTTATCAATTATGGCGTTGTGTGGGGATACGACAGATTGAAAGAAGGGACCATTCCAGCTCTTGAACGATTGATCAAAACCAACCCCTATCAAGGTGTTCAAGCTGAGTTTTTCCAATGGCGATACAGCAAAATTTTAGACCTGGCAAAGAATGACCCAAATTTAAGTGAGGTTATCTCTTTGGATTGGAAAGGCTGGAATCAGGTGTTGACAGTCTAATAGAAATCTTTTGGAAGGTGTATCAAGGCGAGTTGTTGCCATATTTCAGGCTCTTGTGGGATTCCTAGAAAGGGATATCAGAATCATCTTGATCATTGTAAGATGAATTGTTTTGTCGTTGCTTATACGCTTCCTCTTGTTGTCTGGCTTGCTCTTGTCGCTGTTGTCGCTGAGCTGAGGCCGCGGTTCCAGACCATCCACCGCTTTGACGGTTCACTTGCTCTGGATAATGAGAAACAGGAATTTTGACACAGAGATTATAGTCGGGTTGGTTGCTTCCTGGCTCTTTGCGATTATTGTCAAAAACTGTAATATAGATTTTTTTCTTTTTGTATCCACTCTCATTCAAAGCGTAAAAAGCCTGTCTAAACTTTTCACGATCTAAGCTTAAAGATGGATTTTTACCATCTTGATTCCAACCGGCTCCAATCGTAAAAAATTTGGTTTCTGGCTTGCTTTGGTTGTTTTGGTTCCAGCTCATTCTAAAACTCCTCTGTAAAATAAGTAGCACTTGGAACAATGTAGAAATCTGATTCACCTGTGGATACGGCACAATCCACAATTCCTTCCATTCCCCATGCTTCGGTTATAAAACGACCACGATAACGGTCAGTGTTTGGCACATGTAGCAGAGTACCAGGGCCACACATCCACGATTTGATAAATTCCATCACGTCAGACTTTTTTACACCAATATACATTGGTGGGGATTGTGTTTGGTAAATGTACCAGAAACCACGCTTTCCAAGGTTGTTAGAAGTATCTAGTTTATCGTTGGCATCCCAAAAGATAAGCATAGAACCATAGATACCTGGTACTTTGATTTGAGAAACAACAGTATTACTTTTTGGTTTGAATTGCAGCATTTTTCTAAGCATAGTCAATTCCGCAAATATCTTCTATCCATCCATGAGCTGAATCAATGTTGGCAAGGGATTTTGTTAAAGAATGAATTTCATTTTCAATACGCTTCTCTTCTTCCTTCAGAAAGGTCAAGATAACCTGAGCCATATCACTTTTCGCTTTTAACGTATGCAAAGAGCCACTGTGAATTTCAGCGAGTTGTTTCCAATGGGAAATATCTTGAAAATTTGTTGCTTCTTTATAGAACCAATCCAAAAATTCAAAAAAAGCATTCTGATTCTCAGTTTTGATTTGATAGGGTGGCTCTTTCGAATACCATGTTCCACCTTTTTTCACATGATCAAGTAAAAGCTGAAAAGGTGTTTCTTGTCTGGCAGCTCTGCAACGGAAGTCAACAGATACCACCAAAGAAGCGACAACCTTTTGCCATTCCGTTGATAACTCTTTGGCGTAGTCTCTTAACTCATCCAGAGTTTTGGTTTCAATGTCTTTCATTGTTTGGTTACTCCTATATGTTAAAGTGTGATCACAATGATCAAGAGTAGAATACACGTTCTAACCCTGAGTGTCAAAGTTTTTCCGCTCTTTATTTTGGAGCGGAATATCATTTCTGCACAAGTTTTGTTTAGGTGTATCAATTTTGCGACACTGAACAAAACCAGCTCGCCTATCTGACGTGGCAAAAAGTATACAGTCATTTTTTACCTGTATCTTTTTTGCAACACTGGCCAGATGCTCAGGTGTATCTTTTTTGCAACACTGAACAAAAAAACAGTGTGAATCTCTTGCCACACTGAACATATGCCATGGCATGTTTACTTTCAAAACCACCCCACCCCGGAATGGAAGGGGGG
>Ga0208644_1003176_pt1 | contig 12857 bp, 23 predicted proteins | sample VirMetDEL_Nov_18_FD_184517 | JGI IMG/M metagenome (GOLD analysis project Ga0208644, IMG submission 184517) | Aqueous microbial communities from the Delaware River and Bay under freshwater to marine salinity gradient to study organic matter... | ecosystem: Environmental > Aquatic > Marine >... | reverse complement strand
ACACATAGGGGTAGCGGGGGGGTATGCCTCGCTTCGCTCACCAACCCCCACCGACTACCGCCCAAAGGATGCGAACATTCCAAAAGGATACTATACCTTGCTTTCGCTCAAGGGGTGTAATGGCCTCCCGACTCGGAGTTGAACCGAGATTTACCGCTTAGGAGGCGGTGGTGATATCCATTACACTATCGGGAGTATTTGGATCGCTTTGAGCGATTCTATAAAAAGGGCAACCTTTGCCCGACTTGCTTACTCTTGCGGCGGTATCGTATTTCTTTTCAAGAATACCGATTCTATGAAGGTAGCCTAACCTAACGGAGTATTGCATAGCGGAGTAATGGTCGGCATTCCTCCAATACTTCCTAAACTCTTCCATGAGGTTATACGAAGACCACCAAACGGTAGGGTCTTCCGAGAGTTTGGCTAAGATATGGTCTTGGAGGTTCTTCTTGCTCAATTGACCGTTGCCTCCGAGAGTTGGAGGGTTGGGCTTGCACCATTCGGGTAGGTTCTTGTATGGGTCTTCGTCGCTCATGATTCGCACCTATAATAATGTATTGATGGCTTCTTATTTAATACTTTGCACAATGGGTTGGAAATAATACACCCAAAGAGCCTTGATAGCCACCGCACCCAAGAAGAAATCAAAGAGTTTCTCCAAAAACTCGGCGTTAGCCATAGCCTTCCAATTTGGAATTAGATCATCAAGGAATTGGGTGGTATCAAAGTCAATGTCTTGAACGATTGATACGCCACCGATTTTGATATACATAAACTCTTCAAGCGGTAGCAAAGCGTATAGCATCAATGACCTAATATCCTCAAAGTAGGGGATTTCGTCAAAGTATTCGTTGAGGGCTTCCTTCAAAGCCATACCCAACGCAATATCAAGGAATCCAAGCGGGAAGGAGAGGTCATAGTAGCCCGCAAAGTCGCCTTTAGGCCATGAGATACCCAAGTCCCCGTTAAACGGCTCTAACGCCTTTCCTACGGTGTTATTGATGAAGTCTTGCTCTTGTTCCTTTGTGGTGAAAGGAGCAACAACAAGAGTCCCGAAGAAAGCGATAGTATCAACAATGAAGGCTTTACCCAAGAAGGATAGCACCCTCTTACTCCACTTACCCCATTTGGAGAACCAACCACCTAATTCGGGTGTGGATTTGAGGTCGTCAAGAATGGCTATGTAATCATCGGTAGCCGATTGTAGCCCGTTGATGTTATCAATGATTTCAACTCTAATCCTTTCGGCTTCGGAATCACCGATAGCCGTTCCAAGTGCCTTCATTCTATCGTATTCGGCATCCAAGTCTTCAATATCCATGACTCCCTCATACATGGAGAGCGAAACATTTTGATATTCGTCAATCAATTCCTCGTATTGCGGTGGCAACGCCCTAACCAAAGTTTCAAAATCCGATCTTTTGCTTTGAATCAAGTCATTGACTTCGCCCGCTTGATTGATGAGAGCGTTAAGAGGCGACATACCTTCACCTACATTTTTAATTTGATTGGCTAATTTCTCCATCGCTTGAATGTCGTTGATTTGCTCGGCAAACTTCGTCCACCCCATGTATTTTTGAATGAGATAAACATAGGCAAGCACCGAAGCCGATGAAAAAATGTTCAAAGCCCACCTTACTTGAGTAGCCGATGGATCTTCCTTCCACTTCAATTCAACCTTGACGGTTTCGCCCGAAAGCGATTCTTGAAACTCGCCTTCCCAAAAGGAATCCTTACCTTGAATGAAGTTTTCCAATTCCTTTTCAACGGGTGAAACACCGATGAACCTTGATAGCGATAGCGAAAGGAATTGCGTAAGCGTTAGGAGAGCCATTACATCACCGCCGACAAGTCTATTCCGAAACTTGCGGCGATAAAGACAATCAATACCTTGAGGTATTTCGTCGTCGTAGCGATTTCAACCACCGCTTGCTCAACCGTCCTAAGCCTCGCATCCAATTCATTCATCCTCTCTTCATTCTTCATCCGAATGCCCCCTTTCCATGATATGCGAATGTTGTTGGTGTTGCGTAGCCAAAGCCAATTCGGTTTCGGTTCTTTTCTCCCTTTCTTTGACCAATGAAGCGATAACCATGAGGCTTGGTGAACCGACTACGGCAAGTGTAGTCAATTGTTCATCCGAAACTTGCTCGCCATAGACAACGGAGTTGGTAATCATAATGGAAGCCATGAGCAACCAAACGAGGATAAGCGAATAGAAAATCCTCATGCTCCCCTTCTCCTTCTCCATCATTTTTTCTTCCTCCCTCTCTTCTCGCCCTTGACGGGTGGACACTTCCACCTATACCTTTGGGCGTTATTTTTGGAATCGGGATTGGACTTCCAATTACCCTTGATTTTGGCCGTTCTCGCACAAAACGATTTTTGCCTTTTTGAGCCGACTTTGCCGACCCTAACCTTTGAGGAAACGGTGATTTTCTTTCCCGTTGAGGTCTTGATTCTCTTTTTGCCCTTCTTCGCCATCTCACACCCTTCTCCAAATATACACGGCGGCAACCACAATCATTAGCCCGCCAATACCGATCGCAAGAGTTTCGTCCGTTCCCGACTTGATATCTTGAACCAAGTCGTCAAGCCATTTCCTTGCGGCATCAATGAATGTATAGTTGGTTTCGGGGAGGTTCAAAGCGACATTGACTTCGCCAACATCAATATCGCCCGTTTGCGTTTCAACCATGCTTATTGCCTCCTTAGCAACCTTGCGGGTGCGGAAACAATAGCGATAACCAAGAACGCAAGAATACCCATTTCAAGAATAGGAACGGCAAGCGTCATAGTCGCCCTAAACGAAGCCTTAGTGAAGTTTTTCGTTGCATACGCCGCATCATCGGCTACGCTTTGAAAAAACTCGTCGGCCATCGTTTCCACTTCCTTAATTCATGTATAGATAGAGAGCAAATGCAATTGCGATAAGCCAAAACTTGTCGTTGGAGTCCTTGACCCCATCCATGTTCGTATCAACGGGGCTATCGTTATCCTTAAGATACCAAATCAAAGCACCGCCCGCAATCAAAGCCATAGTTTCTTTTCTTGTAATCATTTTTAATCACCTTTCCTTGTTTTAATCGTTAGCACACCAACCGCAAGCAAAACGAAGAGTCCGATACCCACAATCCATAGGATGCTTGAGGGTTCTTCGGTGGTTTCTTCGCCGTCTTCGGGTGGAGTGTCGTCTTGGGGAGTCGTCGGCTCTTGTGGTGCTTCGGGGTTGGCTTCCCAACCTCCTTCACCATCGGGGTTAGCGGCGGGTTCGCCACTTGGAATGTCTTCGGGTTCAATGAAAGTGTCTTGTGGATTATCGGGGTCGTAATCGGGGTCATTCCATTGAATATCCTTAGCCTTGATATAGACATCCGCATCCACTTCCTTTGGAGTTGAAATGTTGTAGTATTTTCCACCGACATACACCTTGAGCGTTCCTACACCGTCAATATCACCGTCAATATCAATGGAGAAGTAATCGCCACCCGTCATTGGGATTTCAATTTGCGAATAGGTTTCAAGCAAAGTATCGGGTTCCGAGAGTTTGAATCCGCTTGGTAGTGAAGACTTCATGTTCTTTTGGAAGTATTTGTTTCTTGGAGTTTTAACCACAAGGGTAAGTTTCCAATCGGGAGCAACCCTCAAATAAGCGGCGTTCCCTTTCATCAAGGGTAGGTCGTTATCATCCAATTTAAGCCATTCATCGGTATTATCACCCGCTACGGGCCAAAAATTATCGTTGGTAAGCGTAAGTGCGGAGAAAGGGAATCCATCGTCCAAAGACGAGGTGATTACATCCCTCATGTCGTCAAAGGGAATCGTTCTAAAGGGCATAACTTCCACCTCCGCCTAATCCGTAATCGGGTCTTGTTGGTAGTGAAGGAAGCGTAGGCTTGGTAGGTTCTTCGGGTTCTTTTTGTGGATCGGTTGGAGAAGGCTCACCTTCTTCCTCATCTTCCACTTCAAGAATAGCACCTTCAAGCGTAGCAAACACAATTAGATTTTCGTAAATCACATTATCAATTTCAATGGTCATTGTTCCGCCAACACTTGCCGAAGCCCTAACGAAAGCCGTTCCTTCGCAATTACCGATAACATAGCCCGAATCCTCGTAATACCATTCACCCGTCCTTTCACCCGTCATTGGATCTTCATAGACCATACCCCTAAGCATTTGGATAATGAAAATACATACCGTTCCATCGTCGGATTCCCATACGGGTTCAAGGTTATAACTTGGAAGTGTAGGCATTACGGCAACGGGTGGTTGAAACGGTTGTTCCTCGTCCGTATCATCGTCGCTCCTTCCTCCCGTAGTCGGTTCTTCTTCCGTAGGTTGTGAAGCCTTAGCCTTATCAATAGCCCAAAGAAGGGCGGCAATTCCCAAAAATACATCCGTCATGCTAACCTCTCCACTAAAATGAATCCCGCTTCCGCACCAACATAATAATTGATAGTTGCGGGAGAAGCCGTTCCACCTACGACAAAGTGGATTTGGAACGATTGACCCGCCGTAGCCTCAACAATGGTTTGAAACTCCGCCGAGAATTGTCCCGTTCCATTTGATTCAAAATGATGATAGGTGATATTCTCGTAAAGAAGTGGGTTAGGTGGTGCATCCGTCAATCCCAAGTTGATTTGAACATCATGTTGGCTTGGGTCGGGGATTTTATCAAACGAAAGTTGAAGCGAAATCTTGTAGGTTCCCGCATTGACGCAAGTGATTTTTCCCGTTGCGAATGAAACATCGGCACTTGCGATAGCACTTGAATACCAAGCATTAGCATCGGGATAAACTTGTGCGGGTGAAGGTAGTGGAGGTAAAGCACCGTTGTTGAAAACTTGCTTGGCTACGGAATAAACCGAACCACCGCCACCTACGGCAACCAATGGATCGCCCGTTGTTCCATCACCCGTAATGGTGATTCCATCAACCGCTACGGTTTCAAGCCCTTTTGGTGTAGTGTAATACGACATTAGCAATCCAACCTCCACACGCTAAGTGTAGCGGTGGAAGAGTCGGCTCTAACATAGACCAATTCACCAATAAGATTTGGGGGGTCAAATACCAACACTTCGGAATCACCCAACAACCAAAAATTCCCGCCATCGGCGGTATCATAGTCGTTATAACCGATTCTCACCGCATCACCCGTAGCCTTGAGGACAAGCCTCTTAGCCGAAATGGTGATTTGCTTATTGGAAGTCGCAAGGGAATATCTCTCTATGGATTGGCTCACGGGTATCACCCCGCTTACTCAAGCCTTGAAAGAATCTTCTTGGTTGGGCTTTGCCTAACGGTTTCCGTTTGCCTTGCTTCCTTAATGACACCTTGAGAGGTGCTTACAAGCACGGGCGTATAGAACCTCGTAGTAGTAGCCGATGAATCAACAACAAGTTGGATATCCCCGCCTTGCAATCCGAGCGTTGGGACGAATAATGCCCCATCCACTCCGTAAGCGTATTCTTGGGAAGTGGTGTTGGCGGCGGCGTTGTATTGCACACCGTTAGCCAAATCACCGTTGATTTCTCTCCAATGGTCGGGTTCAAGTCCATATGAACCAAGTCCAATTACCCTTACGCCATTTTGACCGATTTCATCACTATTGCTATCATTATGAATCAAAACACCCGCAACGGTATATCCTTGAATATCGTAGCCCGCAACCTTGACGACCACTTGTTCAACGGCGTTAGCGGTGTGTTGGTAGGAAGTAGCGGGAGCAACAAGCACCTTTTGGCTCATAGCATCGTTGTAAATACCGAAGAAAGACACCTTTCCGCTTGAAGGGGTAGCACCCGCACCCGTTGCACCGTAGGTGATGGAAATTTCCACCCTATTTGCCCCGTCGGATAACATCCTCCCAATCGGGAGTTTGAGGTATGCTTCCCTCGTTTCACCGCCACTTGGATCTTCCCTTGCGACACCGCCAAGAGAATTAACGAAGTAGGAGAAAGCGGAAGCGGTGGTAAGAGCGTTGCCCATAGCACCACCCGCCGATGTAAAGGAGAAAACGACTTCGGAGTTGATAACAACCCTAAAAGCGTCAAAGATAGCGAAGTAGTCGCCACCCGTAGGAGTAGCACCGAAGGTAATATCCGACCTCATTTCAAGGGCTTCCAAAGCACCCGCATTGATGTTAAACCCGTAATTCACCGTATTAGCGGTGGTAGTAGGGAAGTTTGCGGTAAGGTTGTCTTGGTGGTATTGGTCAATTAGCCAAGCCATTTCAAGCCCTCCTTAGGTTGGTTTCAATGTCGTTCATTGGGGTGGTAAGGATGGCGGAAGCCAACACAATACCAAGAGCCAAGCCAAGATAACTTGCGATTCCCTTAACGGTTAGAGAAGGAAGTAGTTGCATCAAGCAACACCTCCCGCACTTAGACCCGTTTCACCAAGCACAAACTCGGAGAAAGTCCTCTTTTGTCCATCAACATACGACCAAAGGATGTTAGCGACGGTGCTTACGGTTTCAACCGTAAGAACGAGGCCAACACCATACATAGCATTTTTCACGAAACTCATTTTAATCATTCCTTTTTTGTTTTGGGTGGGCGAGGTGAGGTTTCCGTTTTGGGTGCGAAGCCATTGACGAAGGAGGTGAGCCGAGAGAGCCGCCCCACCGTCGCCGCAATTATCCTATTGTATGAAAGGGTATTTGAAGGGAACGAATCACAAGGTTTCAACCGATACGGCGGAATACTTGGTCAAACCATCGGTAAGTAGGTCAATATGCACCCACCTATAATCCGTAAGTGTGCCGATATCATCCATTTCAAAGCCGAGAATCCTTTTCATGTTATCCGCATCAATACCGCTTGACGACAACATGATAACTTGACCCAAATTACCCGACATAATTCTTGGAAGGGCATTGACCCTATGGACGATGAATGTTCCTTTGAGGTTTTTACTCCTTCCACCGATAACCAATTTCTTGACCGCACTTGATGGGTCTTTCCTATTAGAGAATCCATTGATGATTTGAGCATCGTCAAAGATGATATGGTATTGGGTTTCAATTTTGGTCTTGTTGCCGTCTTTGTCCTTGATTTCAATGTAAGGGTTCGCTTCCTTAAGTGCAAACACCATTTCTATGATATCATCAACATCGGCATCGTAAGTTTCGGGGTTCATTGGGTAATAGGTGATAACTTGGTTCTTTTGGAGAAGTTTCGGAATCTTTGCGATCTCTTTTGTTTGTGCCGTCTTGATTGACTTAACACCTAAAAATGGATCTTCAAGTTTCGGTGAAATGTAAATGATTCTTGTTCCAAGTGCCGATTTCCTCTTTAGAGTAGGAACGAGAGTTTGGGTCGCCCATACGGTCTTACCCGAACCCGTTCTTGCGATAACCGCATTTGATAGCGACCTTGAACCGCCATCGGCTAACCAAAAGTCGGAAGGATTGAAACTCATTCTTCCTTCACCTTCCTTGACCTTTTCTTGAAGACATAGACTCCACCCCTTGTTTCGCTAAACTTGATGAACGAATAGTGGGTCAAATCCACCATGTTCGCTTCTTCAACGGTTTTCACTTCAATGAAATTAAGCATCAATAATCCACCTCTTCTTCATCGGGAATCATCTTGGGCTTTTTCTTCCTACCCCAAAACTTGAGTTTTCCAAGCCAACCAAACTTCCTTGCGGTAGCGAGTTTCTTCAACAAACCTTGCTTCTTGGACTTCCTCATAATCCTCGTTGTCGGTAATCCGACATACATTCCGTTAGCGGCTAACGCCAACATAGCGGGAGTCATTTTGGTTGATAGGTCAATGCCCGCATCTTGCATCCAAAGGTAAGTGGCTTCCGAAGTCCATAACTTGTCCCTATGGCTATGCCTAATCTCGGTTTCTTCCTCCAATGCCCAAGTAGCCCACTTGGATAGGCCGATATCCACCAAACCGTATAACGGCATCAAAAGACCGATATTTACATCCTTCGCAATCTTGGCGTTCATCTTCCCGCCCGAAGCAAGGCTTGAAGCCATATTCTTGTAGGTATGAGGAATAGGATCGGTAATATCGTCTTCCTCGTCAAAGGAGAAATCCGACTTCATCCATTCGGGTTCGGAAACCTCTTCGGTTTCGGAGGTAGTTTCAATAATTGGCTCGTAGTCCTTCGGTTCTTCCGACATTGAAACATTTTCGGGTTGGATGGATTCAAATGCGGGAGGCGGATTTGCCGCCGATTCTTGTTCCTCAAGGTGATACTTCTTCAAGTGATAATTCAATCCCTTCTTGGTCGTATAGGTCTTATCACACCATTCGCAATCGTAGGTTTCTTTCTTCTTACTCATCCTTTACACCCGCCATTCCGTCAATCTTGGCTTTTGCCAAATTGGTTAGCATAGCACCAACCGCTTCATCTTGGAGCAATTGACTTAGGGCATATTGATGTGCAACATCCCCGTCTTGTCCTTCCATCCTCATTGTTCTCCAATGGGCAAAATACATTCCCGCCGTTCTTGCTAAAGGCCATGCTTGTGAACCGATCATGGTAGCATGAAGTTTGGGCATCAAGGTATCAATTCTTCCCGATATAAAATCGGCTATCTCTTCCAATTCTTTTTCCATTATACATCATCTCGTCGGGTCTTTTCCGCACCCTACTTTTCCTATTAGATGAAAGGGTATTTGAAGGGAACGAGTTTTACCATAGTTTCTTCCCTTTTCTTTCCCGCCACAAACGGATGTTCTCTTCGGAATAATGAGCGTCAAGAATCGCTACGGGAAAGGCGGAGTCCACCGTTTTACATCTTTCCTTCCATCCGAATGCTTCCGTTTTGATATCACCCTTTTCCACTTCATAGACGAGAACCTTCCCGATTTCGGGAAAAGCGTCAATATGGAAAAGTCGCTTATCATCGGGTGCTTTTTCCCACTTGAACGGCACTTCCATTTTCAACGAACCTATGCCCGAATCCGATACGGGATAGTCGCATTTGCTACGGTGCTTGACTTCCATGAAGTCTTCCTCTTCCACCGAGAAGTCGCCAAACCATTGTTCTCTTTGGGTTTCATGCTTGTGAATCCAACGGGTTTCCCCCGCCCAAGAAGCGTAAGCACCGATCGCTATCCATTCCATAGCGGCATCGTTAGCCAACAATTCTTCTCTTGTCGCCATCAAATCAAGCCTCCTTCAAGAAGGCTCAAGGCGTATTCGGTTTTGTATCTTTCCATCAAGATTTCTCTTTTGCCCGTATAAGCAACACAAGGGAAAGTTTCGGTAAGCAAATCTCCAAAAGTTTCGGGTGCATCGGGAAGTTTTCTTTTGAAAGAAGTCATAAATGGAGTCAAGGTGTAAGGCTCATCATTGAAAATGTTGGTCTTATCATATCTCGGCTTTTTAGCCGTAAAGTCCTCGTAATCAACATCAAGCATTACCCACCATTCATCTTCGCCATAATGGGATTGCTTGTTTCTCATACCCGCCATTTTGATTGAAGTAGGCTTAGGAACAACCATGTTCACTTCCGTTTTAGATCTCATTAACTCGGCATATTCAAACCAATTATTTGCCTCGCTATTTCTAAGGAACATAGCCGCCGAGCCTCTTACCGCCGTCTTGTAGTCGTATTTTTTGAATTGAAGGTCGGGATAATACACATTAGGGATATCTTCGGTGTAAATAGGGTCATTACTTCTTAGCGAATAGACACCACTACCGAGAATGATTGCATCATAGGTTGATTTATCCGATTTGGTATCTTCTTCCCATTGACCAAGAATACCGAAGTCATCGCCTTCGGGAGTAATGCTCCAATCCCATTCGGGAAGGGTTAGAGGCACATTTTTTGATGGAACGATAATTCCATCCGTAGCCATGAGGATTGCCTCATAGTCGCAAGCGGCGTTAAACTCAATGAGTCTTGCTCTTCCCATCCCCGTAATCATGGATGCGTAGCACTTGTTCCAAAGAGAACCCCATTCTTCAATTTCTTGGGAAGTCTTGCCAAATGCCGAATTAGCACTCACTTTACTCACATTGTATCTTGGCGTATTCTTCGGGGCGGATTCCTTGATATCGTAAAGAGTCTTGATTGCATCTCTATACGGATAAGTGTAGGTCTTCGGCTTGTGAAACCAACATTCATGGAATTGATAATCGGTATAGGGATACTTCATGGCTTCAATCCATTCGGGAACGGTAATCCAACCCTCAAATTGTTGTGGACTACTAAGCACACCCTTAACTCTCATTTGAAGTGGATACCACTTCATTCCTTCTTTGAAGGTGAAACTACACTTGACGAAACCGATATCCATGATTTTTCTTTTTGCTACCCATTCAAGCCATACGGCTTCTTTGTTGGAGTTATTGATAGAACCATTGATTCTTTCCTTCTTGACCATAACTTCCTTCATCTTACCCGTCTTCTTATCCTTGACCTCCACCTTATCAAAATAAACTTCGGTCATTGACGGGAGATAAATCATTGAAGAAGGATAACTTGATTTGATATCAAAGGCTCTTACATCACCGTGATATCCGATACTTGCGGTATCAAAAATACCTCCGAAGAAAGATTCGTAAGCCGCATCCATAATACCAACGAATCTTTTGTGATCGTTGTGTTTGTCGTCCATCAAAATGTTCGTAGTTTGGTCAAAGCCAAGACCGATGATGTATTTTTGCGTTAGATTAGCGGGAGAGAAGGGCTTGCTAAAAGGGATTCCCGTAGCGAAATACTCATCCCAAGTGTTCAAAGCGAGTCTTAGCGTCAAATTAGAGTCCAACATAGCGTATTCATTGATGATATCGGCGTAGTATTCACCATAGGTAGTCTTTGCGGGAGATTTTCCGTATGACCACAATTGAGGTTCATAATCGTCAATTCTCAAGGGATTGTCCTCACCAAGATGTGCGTTAGCAATAATCCAATGAGGGTCGTCCACTTCGGGATAAAACTCTTCATTCATTCTCCATATCTCCAAAGGCTCACCGTTGGGTAGTCTTTCAACCTTGTTCTCGTTAAGGTATTGCTTGGCCGCATTGTTGAGCGAAGTGCCGTAAAATTGCATGATATCAAACCATTGAAGCGGGGTTTTCACCTTCGCTTTCACCGTTTTCATCTTGGTTTCATGCTTTTGCTTACCCTTCTTCTTTCCTTTGGTGTGAAGAATGGGTTCACCGTTTTCATCCTCCATCGGGATATACTCTCTCACTTCAATTTCATGGGTGAAGTCGTCGCTAAACTCCAACATCAACCACTTCTTGTAAAGTGCCGTAATCTTGATGTGGTAATCCGCCGTTCCTTTGAGCGTCGTAGGTTGCTCGTTTTTGAAATACACCGTAGCCTCGCCTTCGGCCAAGATTTCATAGATTATATCGTTGGGTAGCAACTTCAAGAGCGAGGATTGGTCAAACTTGAGATTGAAAAACTCATAGATGGGCAAACTCCATCTATACTCCGTTCCCGTGTTATTACCGTCTTTGTCCTTGATGGCTTGGGTGCTATGTCTTCCCGATTTGAGAAAGAATCTCACAATCTCCATGAAGCCAAGCGTTTCCAAACCACCGTCCAAGATATCATCAACGATGAATAATTCACCCTTGTCCGATTTCTTTTGATAGGAAATCGTAGCCTTGACGGGATATCCGTCAATCGTTTCAAAATCACCCGCCGCAAGTGAATACTTCGGCATCATTTTCTTCTTGTGCTTTTCAAAAATGCCTTCAACCATTTCATCATGCTTTCCCGACATGATGTTAGCGAAAATGTGTGGCTCGTAATGATTCCACATTTTTATGATCTCATCTTGAGTCCAAAGGGATTTCTTCCCTCTCTTTTGCTTTTTGGCTTTCTTCATCCATTCCATCAAGGAGTCCCTCCGCCAATGCTCGCACCCACCTCAATAGAGGCAACTTGTTCTTGGTAGTTTTGATAACCCGCCTTGAATCTCTCCCAATCTTGCTCCGTCTTTGCTCTCGCAAGTCTTTGCTTCAATTTATCCGCATCCTCATTTTTGAGGTCGTTAAGAGCATCAATTTTATCTTGAATATCCGAAGCCAAAGCGGGTGAGCCATCATCAATGGCTTCTTGTTTTTCGGCTTCCAATTGAGCAATCTTGGCGTTGATTTTTCTTGTAAGACCATCAACTTGTCTTGTCTTACTTTGAATCTTCTTGGCGGTCTTGGTTTTACCCGTGAACAATCTATTGACCTTCGCTCTCGCTTTCGCATCAACCGTAATGTTCTTCGTTTCGCCTCTTCTAAATCTTCCAACCGAAGAACCCGACTTGCCGAGCAACTTACCAATCTTAGCGTCGGAATACCCCGCCTTCTTCAAGTCGTTGATTCTCGCTCTAAATTGTTCGCTCATACATCCCACCATCCTTGAGTTTCCATAATGATGAAGTCCCAATCTTCCTTCGTCAAGATAAGATGTTGTCTTAATTCGTTCAACATCAATTCTTGACTTGTGGAGATACCATCAATGTAAGCATCGTATTGGATCGGTAGTCCATCCAACACACCTCTTCCATCGGGAAAATAACTTCTCCCTCTAAATCCATAGTCGGAGAAGAATCTCCATTCAATCGTCGGCGTTTCTCTTAGGGGGCTAACCCCGTAGTTTTTCATCATTTCAATTTCTATCATGCTTTACACATCCTTCGGGTTATGCCCGTTATTACTACTATTATCGCTTCCGATATATAAAACTTTGCATTGGTTTGCTCCAAAACGGTTCGTTTTGATGTCTTCAAGACCCAATGACGCACCCCATACGGCTACTCGCCTTGTGTTCCAATTGTGTTCGTTGGCTTATGAATGTTCGCATCCTTTGGGCGGTAGTCGGTGGGGGTTGGTGAGCGAAGCGAGGCATACCCCCCCGCTACCCCTATGTGTA
>Ga0208644_1003174_pt1 | contig 12862 bp, 16 predicted proteins | sample VirMetDEL_Nov_18_FD_184517 | JGI IMG/M metagenome (GOLD analysis project Ga0208644, IMG submission 184517) | Aqueous microbial communities from the Delaware River and Bay under freshwater to marine salinity gradient to study organic matter... | ecosystem: Environmental > Aquatic > Marine >... | reverse complement strand
GGTCACTTGCACCTGCCTAGAAAAAACGCATTTCGTCTATTTTGACAAACCAACACAAAAACCCATGAAGAAACGCGCCGACGCCGACGGAATTTCCGTTTTTTGCGCTCACGATAAGCTGGTCGATCCGGCTGGGCTGGTGGCAAACCCACGCAACCCAAATCAGCATCCAGATTCGCAGGTCGAAATCCTCTCGCGCATAATCAAAACGCAGGGCTGGCGTTCGTCCATCGTCGTTTCCAAGCGATCCGGCTTCATCGTGAAGGGCCACGGCAGGTTGGCCGCTGCGATGCTGCTAGGCGCGAAGTTGGTTCCTGTAGAATTCCAAGAATACGAAACCGAAGCGTCTGAGTGGGCCGACCTGATCGCTGACAATCGGATCGCCGAACTTTCAGAAACCAATCACGACGAGTTGAAGAAGCTGATGCTTGAATTGCGCGACGGCAATTTCAACTTGGACCTGACCGGCTTTAGCGGTGATGATCTGGAAGCGTGGCTGAAAAACGAACTCGTAGTCGCCGGTCAGGATCAGGGTCCTACGCCGGAAGACAAACTCGAGGACTACGAGCAGAGCACGGTGCGCCAGATTGTGCTCATCATGGACTCCGCTGAGTTCGAAGAAATCATGGGCAAACTTGATACCATAAAAAAAGCCCGTGAACTAGACAGCAACACTATCGCCGCGATGACGGCTATCCGAGAATATGCAAACTCTTGTTCTGGAGAAAAAGAAACTGAATCTGCGTGAATTCGTTCAGCGCCGCGCCAACGAAAACGATTGCCCGACGCTGCTGAAGGACGAGTTCCGGCTGATCGACAAAGCCACCGGCAAAGTCGTTTGCCTCTACGTCAAGCCAGCGGAGGACGCCTCCGCGCTGGACGAGATGTTCGATTGCTGCACCAAAGTAAATTATCAGGAAAGCTATCGCACCAGCGGTCTTAAAACCACTAGTCGGATTTTCGGATACAATCCACGCAACGCTATTCGCAAAGACTTCTGCTCAATCACCAGCTTCGCCACAGAGCAACCGGCGCAGCACGCGAAGATCATGGCCGGTGGCGCAATCGCCGCGAAGCATTACGCGCTGCATAATCCAGAACTCTACGCCGATCATCTGAAAACCACTAAGGAGCGCGTGGTGGAGGACTACCGCCACGCCGATGTGCCGTTCACCTCTGGCATCATCAACGACAACAATCCGCTCTGCTACCATTTCGACTCCGGCAATTTCAAAGAGGTCTGGTCTGCGATGATCGTGCTCAAGCGCGACATCGGCGGCGGCTACCTTTCAATGCCGGAGTACGGCGTGATGTGCGAAGTCCGCGACAAAACCATTTTTTATTTCGACGGGCAGAACATTCTGCACGGCGTGACACCGATCACGAAATTGAAACCGGACGCTCGCCGTTTCTCAATCGTGTATTATTCGCTGCGCGCCATGTGGAACTGCGCGCCACTTCGCGAGGAGATTGCTCGCGCCAGAATGCGTCGCGAGCAGGTGGAGCAAAAAAGGAGACGCGTCGCGTGACTCATTACAAGATCATTATTCCTTCTTTTGCTAGGTCAGAAATAATCAAAACTCACACGCTGCGGTGTCTTTTGAATTCAGATGTAGTCGGCAAGTTTCACGTTTTTGTAGCCAATCAAAAAGAAAAAGAAGAATACGAAAAATCTTTGAAGTCCTACGATCGAGTTGAAATCATCGTCGGCGTAAGAGGTATTCCTAATCAAAGAAATTTCATTCAGCGTTACTATCCGGAAAAAGAGCGGCTAGTTTTCATAGACGACGACATCGAAAAAATCATCGGTCTAGATCGCAGCGGAAAAAGAGTTCAGGCCACCAAGCTGCATCACTTTATCGAGTCTGCTTTTCAAACCACCGATAGACTCGGGCTGAAGATGTTCGGAATCAATTCTACCGACAGCAATCTAGAAATGAAGCAGGCGGCTTCAGTTGGTCTGATTTACTTGGTCGGAAACTTCTACGGACTAATCAATCAGCACGCTCTTTTCGTGGACGAAGGGAAATGGATCAAGTCGAGAGCAGAATTCAAAGCCGGAAAAGAAAGTCACGAACGGGCTCTGCAAATGTACGAGCGCTACGGTGGAGTTATCAAGTATCGCAACTTCGGAGTTGTTTCCAAATACTGGAAAACGTCAGGCGGTCATCAAATTTCAAGAACTCTGGAGGGCGAAAAAGAGGCCTCAGAAAAATTGCACAAAGCCTATCCGCATCTAACGTCGCTGAGAAACTACAACGGTTATCCCGATCTGGTCATCAGGTCGAATACATCGCTACTGTCCTGCAAATTTTTTCAGTAAGCACCTGTCGTGGCCGAGGACGTTTCACAGGCGGCGGGTAAAATCGCTCGTCAGAATGTAGCCAATATCGTTGCGAAGCTGCGCGCCGGTAAAACGCTTTCCATCTCCGAGCAGAAGGCGATGGAGAAATGGGAATCGGAAGTCAGCGATGGTGAGTGGGTCAAGGATACGAGCGCGCTGGCAAAGGAACTCGGCCTCAACCGCAGGGCAATCTACGACGCCCGCGCCAAGTATCCCAACGAAGCTCCGAAAAAAGAGGCTGGAAGCCGCAGGGAAAACCTGCACGCGTGGCAGCGATTCTGCGCAGAAAAGCTAATCGGCAAAGACGTAGCCACGCAAACGCTAGCTGAACTCAAGGCGCAACTCATGCAGCGGGAAATCAAACTGCGCGACATGAAGATTGCCCGCGAGTCCGGCGAGATGATCGACCGGCAGGTGGTTCACGATATGCTTGGCATCCTTGCGCAGAAGTTCGATCTGCTGCTTAGGCTGAAGCTGGAGGTTGAGCTTGGTCCGCGTATCATTGGCAAGAACGCGGCCGAGGCGAACCTAGAGGGTCAGATGATCCTCGACGAAATCCGCGAGGTGGTGAATGCCAATCTCGCTACTTTCGAAACGGAAGCGATCGCGCAAACGCGGAGGCAAGACGGTGACGAGACAGGAACAGACCGGCAGGCGGAATCTTGATTTCAGCGGCTGGGTCCGCAGGACGCTTACCGGCGCAAAAGGCTTTACGGTCTTCGACCTCGATTTTATTTTTCGCGATTACGAGCGGAATCTGGTGCAGATCGTAGAGGTGAAAACGCACGGCGGAGAAATCTCCACGCTTCAGCGGATCGCGCTTGGTGAGTTGGCGCAGATAATGGAGGCGGGCATTGCAGCCGGTAAGCCAAACTCAGGCTGGCGCTGGTGCGGGATGCACGTACTGCGGCTGGAGGGCACGGCGCCGGACTGCGGGCGTGCCCTATGGGACGGGCAGCTGGTTACTGAAAAACAGCTGATCGACCTTCTTGAAATGCGCAACTTTGATGTGAGCTAAGTCATTGTTAGTCAATCACTTAGGAAAGTAAGCGAAACAGGTCTTTACCTGCCCAACCGCTTGGGTTTTATTGGTGGTACAGTAAAACAAACCACCATGAATCGCCTCTACACCAGCAAGCCGCGCAGCCTGAAGTCCGCCAAAGAATTTGCCGCCATGCTCAACGCGGCGCTCACCAAGGGCGCAGCAATGCGCAAAGCCGGACCCGCCGCACTGCGCTTCATTGCCGTTGTGGTCGCTGCGCCTGCCAGCGGCTACCACGTTTGCACGCTGGGTTTCGCCGTTGCAAACGGGCTGGAAGTTATCCGCTGAAAAGTCTTGCCAAGGCCAACCGCTTCGCTTTTACTGTACCCAACATGAAAAACCTCCAAGCCAAAAAACACTTCGACCGCCAGCTAGTCAACCACGGTGCCATGAGCCTAGCCGCCTTCCGCGCCAAGTGGAAGCCAGCCAAGCGCAAGTATCTCGGCGGCCTCTATGCCAACCTGATCAAGTCGGTCTAATTTCCCTCAACCTAGAACCACAACGACAATGAACCTACTCGACCAACCTGACCGCGCTTCCTGCCTCAACCTCGATAGCGCCTACGTGAAAAGCTACGCCACCGAGGAGAACTTGGTGAAGGCGATGAATGAATGGAATATCCGAAAGAGCCGCTACCAGATCGTGCGGACGCCGAAGGGCCGCTGGACAGCGCTGATCATTGGATTCCAGCAAGAACTGCTCGGCTCCGGTTGGCCGATGATCGGTTGAGCGCTAAACTTTTTTCTTTACTTTTCCAACCGCTTAGGTTTTACTCTGCACCGTTAGCTCAACCACAACCAAAACAATCACGACAATGAAAATCACAATGGAAGCCTCCCAGAGCCGCATCGCCGCAGTCCTTCAGAAACTTACCGCAAAGGGTTACCACACTCTCGACAAAGCCGAGGCGGCGCTGCTTGCCGCGTGCGATGCTCAGACGCTGCGCGTGGTGCCCAATACCCATAAGGTCAACGGCTGCGCGGTGGGCCGGTTCTATCAGGTCGAAGTTTAATTTCCCGTTAGTCCAACCACAACCACAACGACAACGAAGATGATAACCACCAAAGAAACGCAACACTGGGCCACGCAGCAATTCGGCATCTCTGCCAACGAACTCATCTGGTACAACGGCGGCATCTGCTACAATCGCATCGCGGTTCGGACCAAGGCCGCTGCGAAAAAAGTGTCAGCGGCGGTCAAAGGCCGGACGGTCAACGGCGGATGGTTTCACGGAATGCCGCTCGGCGGGATCACCAAGACCGACGACGGATACGAGGTCTATTGCTAAAGGCCGAAACGCCTTCGGGCGTCCAGCCGTTGAGCGGCTGCTGACGAGGCCGTCAGAGTGAAACCAAAAACCAAAACCAAAACGACAATGACTACAACCAACCTGTTAGAAGCCAGCCGCCAGTGGGCCTCACGCCCTGCCGATCAACGTTATGAAACCCTCACGCAACTGCGCGACGCAGTTCACCGCCGCCGGATGGTCTCGCGCTCCGTCGATCTCGACGTGCGTGCGCTGAAAGCTGAAGAGCGCAACGGCACCATCGTTCTGAACTCTGCGATCTCGGCGTGCGAGCCAAGCCACTGGGCCTTCGGGCAGTTTGCCAGCATGATCGGCGCACCGGCCAACTACCTGCGTCGTCTGCCGACCGACCTTGCGGTGCAGTGCATCAACGACGGCATCGCGAAGAGCCCTCGCGAGGAAGCTAAGTTTATGACCGTCGTCGATCCGCAGGCGCAGAGTTTCAATACGCTGCAAGCTGTGACGAGCCCGACCTATGGACGCATCTGGGACGCCGATTGCGTGGACGCGGTGCAGCGCATCGTCGAGCGCACCGGAGGCCGGTTCTACAATCCGCTGGCTTACGACCGTGCGACCGGCACGCCCAAGCCATCCGGCCTTTACGCCAGCGATCGCGACGTGTTCATGTTCATGATCGACGGCGGTTCACGATTGGAAGCTGGTCCGCGTGCCAAGCTCAATCGAGGCTTCTTCGTCTGGAACAGCGAGACCGGCAGCAAGACCTTCGGCCTGATGACGTTCCTCTTCAACGAGGTTTGTGGCAATCACATCGTGTGGGGAGCGCAGCAGATCAACAAGCTCGTCATCCGTCATAGCAAGAATGGCCCGTACCGCTTCGACTCCGATGCGGCTCCTATGCTGGCGCAGTACGCCGAGGCTTCCATTCAGAACGATCAGAGCACGATCACTCGTGCTATGGAGCGCCGGTTGCCGAAGGGCGACGATCTCGACACGATGCTTGCGCCGTTTAAATTCACTCGCGCCGAGGTGAACAACGCAATCGAGGTAGCCGAGCGGGAAGAGGGTCAGTGCGAGACGTTGTGGGATTTGGTGCAAGGCTTTACCGCCTACGCTCGCGACTTCGACTACCTCGACGCTCGCATCGACTTGGAGAAGCGCGCTGGCAACCTGCTGAATCTGGTTGCGGCTTGAGGATTCAAACCGAGCCCTCTGCTTCAGAGGGCTTTCTTGAATCCTCAATCCAACATGAAACTGCCAACAATACACCTCAACGGAACCAGCGCGAAATCGCTCGCAGAAAGTTATCAGTTCGCCGCAACCGAACTTTCCTCTGCGCTTACTGCCTTGGAAAACGTCGAACTCAACGGGCGCGATTATTACCCGCAGGGTCAAGAAGCGTGGTCGCAAGCCAGAGAAGAATACATAGAAAGATGCCGTAAATTGAAAAACATCGTTGATGAAGTTCAGGCCATCGCCGATCATTGCTGGGAGGCGGTCAAATGAACAACGAACAACCAACCACCAACGAACAACCGATGAGCCTTTCGCAATACGCTGCGATGCTCGGCAGGAAAGGCGGCTCTGCAAAGTCAGAGCGCAAGACTCTAGCCAACCGCAAGAATGGTAAGCTAGGCGGCAGGCCGAAAAAGGAACAGACGCAAACGGTGGCAGCATGAGTCAGGTCGAGGAGGTTATCGACCGCTTTAGATTCTCACAGCCTGACCGCTCACCGATCTATGAGTGGGCGCGCAAGCACGTCGTCCTGCCAGAATCCTACGCGACCGGCGGGCCTTTCAACGTCCGCATCACGCCGTGGCTGATTCCGATCTTCGACGCGCTGCAAGACCCGATTGTGCGCCGCGTCCACTTCAGAAAGGCGGTGCAAATCGGAGGCACGCTTGTCGCTGACATCTGGGTGCCGTGGCTGATCTGCAACGACGCCGGACCGATCAGCTGGACGATGCAGACGGAGGACATGGTGGAACGGCACTGCAAGAGCCGACTCAATCCGCTGCTGGAGCGGTGCAAGCCGGTCGCGAGGATGTTGCCGAAGGTCGGCACAAACCGGACGACGACGGAGATTTATTTCGGAGGATTTTTCCTGACGCTGAATCCGGCCAACCTTTCGACCCAGCAGTCGCAGTCGATCCGTTACAAGGTGAATGACGAAATCTGGCTTCCGCGCTGGCAAGAGGTCTATGGTCACGCCATCGCCCGCGTGTCGAAGTTCGAGGAGGTCGGCAGGAGCAAAATCTACAACGTGTCGCAGGCGGCGGTTATGGACGCGGACACGGGCAACGTCGAGGACTTGTCCTACCGCTCCGGCAATCAACAGGAGTGGATGGCCGAGTGTCCAGCCTGCCACAAGTTGCACGAAGTTTCATTCATGCAGCGCGACGGCAAGGACGTGGTCGCGGGAGTCGTCTGGGATAAGACCGCGAAGCGCGATGACGACACAATCGACATCCAGCGTGCAACGGAAACGGTGCGCTTCCGCTGCATCAACTGCGGACACGAAGCACCGGACGACGAGACGACGCGGGCGCACTGGCGCAAAACCGGACGCTACATTGCCACGAACCCGAAAGCGCCCAAGGAGGTTGTCTCGTTTCGCATCGAAGCTCTCGTCAGCCGTCCAATGAAACTGCTCGTCGAGGAATTCTGCGAGGCGCACAACCACAACGTGCGGACCGGCGACGATACGCCGATGCAGGAATTCAGGACGAAGCGCGAAGCAAAGCCGTGGATCGTGGAGCGCAAGGTGCTGAACGTATTTGTGCCGCGCAGCGACTACACGATGGCGCAATACGAGCAGGGTCAGCCAATCGAAAACGAGGTCATTCGGCTGATGTCCATCGACCGCCAGCAAGATCATTGGTGGGCCGAGATCGGTGCGTTCTCGACAGCAACGGGTCCGCGCTATCGGCAGTTGTTTTTCGGGCGCATCGACTCACGCGCCTCGCTTCGGCTTCTCCAGAAGCGTTACAGAGTCGCGGATCAGTGCGTAGCGCAGGACCGAGGCTATCGACCCGCCGATGTTGACCACGACTGCGCGGAGTTTGGATGGCGATCCATGCGCGGATATGGACGCAAGACGTGGGCGCTACGCGACGAGGCGACCGGCCAGATCATCAACTACCCATTCAGTGATCCGCACGTTTCAGACTTCCGAGGCGGCGACGTTTACTTTTACAATTTCTCAGGCGACTACTTCAAGGACATCCTTCAGAGCGCGCTGGAAGGCAAAAGCGATCTCAAGTGGGAACTGCCAGCCGACGTGAATCCGCTTTACCTTGAGCACCTCAAGGGCGAATCAAAAACCGAGGTTCGGGCAGGAGTCTGGGAGTGGCGCGAGGTAAAGCACAACGCTCCCAATCACGGTTTGGACACTTCTGCGATGATGCTTTGCATGGCGACTATCGCCGGAATCATCCGCTACACGCCGCCCAAGGAGTAGGCAGTAAAAAGCCTTTTGACGTGAGCCGCCTTTTCAAATGGCCGCTCTGTCCAATCCGTTTTTCGGTATTGATGTTGGCACGCTCAATACGCTTAAGACCAAGACGCTAGACGCTATCCAAGCGGTTCTGCTCAATCAGTCTTACAGCTTGAACGGCAAATCGGTGAACCGCGCCGATTTGGACAAACTGAACATGATGCTCGGGCAGTTGCAGGCGGCAATCGACGACGCCAACGGTCAGAGCACGGTTCAGTCCTACGTTTCGTTTAACGGATTCTGAAAATGAGCAACGTCCCAGCCTTCGACCCGACTCCAATCCTTGCCAATCGGCCTTGGTACGAGCGGGCGCTTGAGGCGGTCGCGCCTTCTTATGCGCTGAAGCGCCTTGAGGCGCAGGTGCAGCGCGAGCTTTTCAGCTACAACGCAAGCGTCACCAATCGGATTTACGCGCCGCGAACCTACGGTCAGCCAAGCGAAAGTACGCAGACGACTCGCTCGCGCATCGTGATGATGTGGGAAGCGCGGGAACTGGTGGAAAACGTACCGCAGGCTCGTGCCGTCTCGCGCAAGTTCGGGCAGTTCCTCACGCCGACCGAGTACTCACCGGCAACCGGCGACAAGAGTTACAACGATATCGTCTCTGAATTCTTCCACGCTTGGTGCAAGAACTGCGACATCAGCGGCAGGCACTCATTTCGCAAGTTGATCCAACTGGCTTGCGAGGAGCGTCCGGTCGATGGCGATTGCGGTTTTGCCATTCGTCGCGTCGAGGACGCGCTGCGGATTCAGTTGGTTCCGGCCACGCGCATCGGCAACCCGAACATGGTCGGAGCCGAGAGCGACAACTATTTTCAGGGCGTGATCGTTGACGACTTCGGTCGTCCGGTAGCGTATCGCATTTATCGCGTGACTCGCGAAGGCGTTTATTTTGGCGCGGAGGACATTCCGGCGTCGAACTTCACGCATTACTTCGACCCGTTCCGCATCGACCAGATGCGCGGCGTCACGGACTTCCATTGCTCCGAGCGCACGATTCGGATGCTCAATGAAATCCTTGAGGCCGAAAAAGCGGGCGTGCGCTTCGCGTCGCAGCAGGCGGCGCTGGTATTTTCAGATCGTGGTAGCGCCAACCCGCGCAACTTGTTCACGGCTGGACCGCCGACCAACGTGCTGCCGAACGGTCAGGAGCAGCAGAACGAGTTCTCGCAGGTCGCTACGATCCGTTACTTCGGAACCGCCGACAAGGTCGAGGTGATGCCAGCGCGTCCATCGAATGCCTTTGCTGGATTCATCGCGCACCTGATGCACGAAATCGCTATCGGCACCGGCATTCCGCAGGGCGTTTTATTCGGCACCGAGGATTACAGCGGACCAAGCGTGCGCGCAGAGTTCGCGCAGGCCGACCGCATTTTTGGCCGGCATCAGGGCGTGTTGCAGGACAAGGTTCTCGACCCGATCAAGAACGCGGTGCTGCTTGACGCGATTGCGCGTCAGGAAATCCCGCCGCCTCCTCTGGCTGCTGGCGAGACGATGGTGCAGGCGCTACGTCGTGCGACCCGTGGCGAATGGCGCTTTCCGGCCAAGCTCACGATTGACGTGGGCCGCGAGTCTGCCGCGAACATGGCCGAGAACCGGCAGGGCGCGAAGTCGCTGCAAGAGATTGCCGCCTCTGAAGGGACCGATGCCTTCGCTCGCCTTGAGCAGATCGCCGCCGAGGCCGCTTACGTCAAGGAACTGTCCGAGAAATACGGCGTGCCGGAGACGGCGATTCGTCTTACGACGCCGAACTTGCCCGCGACTCCGGTGCAAGCCGCCGCCGCTGGCGCAACGATTCCGGTCGGTCCTGATGGTCAGCCGGTCAATCCAGAGGAGACGCCAATCGACCAAACGCCGACTGCGATTGTTGATCCGTCGTCGGAGGAACTCGCAACGACTGAAGGTGGTGCTCCTTCGCCTGACCGCGCCAAGCTCATTGAAGTCAACTTCGCGGACGGTTCCTACGTTCCGAACAACGCGATGGCCGCAAACGCAAAGCAGGCGCTTGAGGTTCGCGCCTCTAAGCCGCCGTCGCAGCGCGGAATGACCGCCGTTGGTCTCGCTCGCGCTCGCGACATTCAGAATAAGAAGCCTCTGTCCGAGGAGACCGTGCGCCGCATGAAGGCTTACTTCGATCGGCACGAGGTGGACAAGAAAGGCAGCACTTGGTCCGAGAAGGGCAAAGGCTGGCAGGCTTGGCAGGGCTGGGGAGGAGACGAAGGTCGCACGTGGGCGAACGCGATTGTTGAGCGACTGAACAAGCAGCAGACGCAGAACAGTGCGAATCAGCCGCAGCGCGTTGAGCTTGCTGCGCGGATCGAAGTCGAGAAGGCGCTCGTTCCAGAGATGAAGCCGAACGCCGCGCAATGGCTCGATGCGATCATCGACTATCGCAGGCGCTTTGAGAACAAAGCGACGGAAGCAGTAAAGCCGGTAACGGAAGGAAAAACGCTTATCGAATTATCGCAGAAGGCAAAGTTTGACCTACCGACTCCTAATATGGGCGAGACGCACGACGACTTCATGACGCGCTGCATGAGCGATGCGGTAGCGATCAAGGAATTCCCAGATGCCGCGCAGCGCAGCGCCGTTTGCATGAGGCAGCACGAAGGAAAACTTCAAAAAAACTCCTGAACAATGGATACCCAGACCCAGATCGAACGGCTGATCGAACTCGCTATTGTACAGCGCACCGAGCTGAAGGAGCTTGTCGCGCAACTGCCGCAACTGCGTGAGCACCTTTCGACCGAGATTGAGAAGGCGTTCGACGAGGCCGAGCCGCAGCTGCGTGCCGAGCTTGAGGAGTGGACGACGAAACAAGCTGCCGACAAAACAGCGGCGCTTGGCGTAACGCTTGAGGCGAAGATCGCGGAACTCGCCAAGAATCTTGAGATCAGCACGCAGGCGCGCTACAACGCGATCATCGCGGAGCGCGAAGAGAACGCACGCCTTGCCGCGCAAGCCGAGGCGAAAATTGCCGAGCACGCCGCCAGCCTGCCGAGCGCGGTCAAGGAGATCGTGAGCGCGGAACTCGCACGCTTCCCGCGTGCCGGTGAGATCGACCAGCTGCGGAAGGAGTTTGCGGAACCTCGCGGACTCAATCCTCGCGGCAAGTGGCAGGCGGGCGAAACCTACAACAAGCTCGATCTAGTCACGATCAATGGCGACTCGTACACCTCGAACACGGACGGCAATCGCACGCGCCCGTCGCGCTCCTCGTCAGACTGGACTCTGGTCGCTGCACGCGGAACCGGAGGCGGCGGCGGTCCGACCTCGCTCTCCGAACTGACGACCGTTCCGAGCGACGGCGACATTCTGATCGGCAGCGGCACCTCGTGGGTCACGAGCAATCTGACGGCGGGCGCTGGCATCTCGATCACGGTCGGTCCCGGTGCGATCACGATCTCCGCGACGGACGGCGACATCACGCTCGACGACGGCAGCGCGGCTTCGCCTTCGCTGCACTTTACGAATGATCTCGACACGGGCCTCTATCGTCCCGCAGCGAATACGCTCGGCATCTCGGTCAGCGGAACGCAGGTCGCGTATTTCGATGAAAATGGTCTGACGATTCCAAACGCGGGCGTCGTCGCCGGAGGTTCCTTTCACGGCGCAAACGGCAACGCCAACAATCCGTCGTTCTCATTCACGAGCGATCAGGACACCGGCTTCTATCGCCACGGCACGAACGAGCTAGGCATAAGCATCGGCGGAACGGAAAAAGCGGTGATGACGAGCACGACGTTCAGCATCACGCCTAATCTTTCGACGAGCGGCAATCTGACGGTGAGCGGTAAAATTGTTAGCAGTCAAGATGTTCAACTAGGAAACACATACACTCTTACGTGGGGTGGTGCGTACGGTGCTGGCATCCCCTCTATTGCTGGATCAACAGGAGCGGGAAACATTCAGATTTATCCGGCCGGCTCAACCTCTGGAGCGACTGCGTCATTCACGGCGTCAGCCACCACCCTAGCTGGCAACCTCACCGTCAGCGGGACGGGCAATAGCAGCGTGGCGGGATCGCTTGGCATCGGGACGACTTCGCCGCTTGCAAACCTTCATGTCGCAAATTCGACGAATGGCGCAGGCACTTTCAATCTCGGTGGCACCACCTCTTCGCTCGGTCTGCAGATGGAGTATTATCAAGGTGGATACACGACTTCGACGATCTACGCAAACACCACCTACCTCGACAATGCTGCGGCTTTGAAAATTGGTGTCGGCAAGACCAGCAATCCAAATCAGTTAGTGTTGTTGGGTAGCGGCAACGTCCTCATCGGCACGACCATCGACGGCGGGCAGAAGTTGCAGGTGAATGGAGTTCTTGCTGCTGGCACAACGGGTGGAGACCGCATAACGCTTTCGGCGGTCGCGGCAACGGATCAGTATTTCCTCGCCCAGAATTATTGGAACGACAATGGAACGGAGAATGTTTCCACGGCTGCTCGCGGTTCATGGCGAGCGGTGATGCGGAACGCGACTTCCAACACGTTCAACATTGATTGGCGTGCGGCGAGTGCGGCGGCTGGGACATTCACCAATCTGCTATCGCTCGACAGCAGCGGCAACGCGACGTTTGCGGGAAGCGTTAAAGCCGCTTCTGAAGTGTACGCCGAAAAGAGCGGTGCTGGTATCGCTGGTCAGTCCGTTGGTCTAATCACGCAATTCACTACGGTAAACAGCACGACATACAGCGTCACGACTGCTGCGGCA
>Ga0208644_1003173_pt1 | contig 12863 bp, 22 predicted proteins | sample VirMetDEL_Nov_18_FD_184517 | JGI IMG/M metagenome (GOLD analysis project Ga0208644, IMG submission 184517) | Aqueous microbial communities from the Delaware River and Bay under freshwater to marine salinity gradient to study organic matter... | ecosystem: Environmental > Aquatic > Marine >... | reverse complement strand
AAGTATGTATCTAAATTATCAAATTGTACTTCTTTACTATCTTTATAAGATATTTTTTGACTACCTATTCCGCTCATTTGTAATAGCATTATTTAATCCTTATTTCCTTAATTATTAATAATTTCAAATACTAAATTTTTTACAGTATGTCTTAGTCTGTGTCTCTCGTCATCTGTAAAACCATTGTCTAAAATTTTGTCATCGTCAAAATCTAGATAATATTTTCTCAAAATTGCATCTAATTTTTTATCATCAATAGATATGTCTTTGACATTAATTGAAAGATGGTCAATTATATATTTTAAATGTTCTAATATAGATTCGTTTTCTATATATTTATATCTTAATCTATTGTATAACCATCTTAAAAATGATGTGTCGTGTCCTGCTAACATCCTAAATCCAAGTAATTATTTAGTCAATTTTTTCCATTGTTTTGGGTCTGGACGATCTGGATCTCCAGGTTTTGCTGGTTTATATTTTTTGCCTTCTCGTTCTTTTTTCTTTCTAATATTTTCCCATAATCCTGGCCTATCAGCGGCCTCAGATTCGCTACCTTCTGTATCGGTTTCAGAGTTGCCGAACATTACAAAATTGTGAATCGTGATCATATAGTCTTCTGTTATGGCGATTTTACCCTGTAGCCAACTTTCTGTCAAGTTGTTTTTTACGTCTGGATCTTCTAAAGCTTTTATTATATTAGCCGCATGGATCATTATGGATTTGATTGATCCTAAGCTCATTTCATAAAAATCTTGTTTATATTCATTCATTTCCATTTCCGGGCTTTCTTCTTCATTTTCGGAAATTAAATTTAATCTATCTTCTTGATATTCATTCTCAGGAAAGATATTTGATTTATTTGATTGCACCGATTCTTTAATGCCATTTAATATGTCGTTATATCTAGTCATTGTAATATTTTCTGAGTTTGGGATTGAGTTTGCTGAAAATGAAATTGCTAAAAGTTAGAGAGGCCTTGTTATCTGTAGGATAATGTACACCTTGTAAAACTCTAGCTCTAGCTGTTTCTAAAACAATATTATCTAGTTCTTTTTTTAAAATATTTGGATATATATTATGTAAAATATTGGCTACTAACTTACTATACACCGTATGTCCAGAAGGATAGGCCGGTGTATGATGAGTATCTGTTAAAATTACATCTATCTCTATATTAAAATATTTGGCCAACTGTTTTGGTCTGGGCCTATTCCAATAGTTTTTGGTATTTATTAATACTGGATGTACTATATCATAAAATAGACTAATATAATTTTGTGGATAATCTAGTTTGTATTTTTTGAGCAGCAAAATGAACGGTCTGTCTAGGTCTTGGTCAATACTGTGGATTAGGGATATATCTTGCTTTGACCTATTTTTAGTTGATCTAGATATGAGCAAAAGCTCTTCTATAGTTTTTTCATTGGTATTTTTAGGCGGAGGTGAAAGAATGTTCTTCCAATCAAAATCTATTAAATTAGATATTGGTTTTTCTAAATAGACTGTATCATATCCAATAGAATCAATCTTATCTTTGGATAAAAAGTATAATAAGTTCATCACCAAGCCTTACATGACCAGTATCTAGCTTTCCATTTTGGTCCAGGATTATCGCAGTTATGTCTAGCTCTGAAACTTTTACGTCTCTCTGGAATGTTCTTTTTAATTTTCATATTAGGATCGCCAAAATTGACTTTAACAACATTGCCTTTGTCGTTTTTAACATAAACGCTAAATTTTTTAGGTCCGTCTGGAGTTCTAAAAGGTTTATTCAATTGAACCTTTTTCCCCTGGTATTCTGCAGCAATAATCTTATTACCATTTTCGTCATAAATTTCTGATGCTTCTATTTCCCAAACAAATTCATTCCATTCATCATCCCAAGAACAACTCTTAGTAAAAAGCTCATCATGAACTTCTTCTATAATATATGATTTATTTTTTCTAGTCTGCCCTAAACAAACAGCTACACGCTGCTTAGAATCTGGATACTCTTTTTTCATAGTATCATTACTCATGCATCTTTGTACAAAATTTTGTTTATCTTCGTTTGGTTTTTTTTCTGGAATTGGCATAGCTATTATTCCTAATTAGAGTTTTGTGAATAGTATTTGCTGTTTTGTCCCAACTGAATTTTTTTGCTGTTTCAAACCCATCAGTATTGGATTTTATATTATTATGATACACAAATCTCATAAACTCTATCGTTTGGTCCAATTCTTTTTGGCCTAATTTCGCCCAACTGCCTTCTCCGTGAAACCATTTGCCATCGTTAGCAATTTCTGTTTCTGTAATATCTACAAGATAACTGTTGTCTTTAGTACAGTATTCAGTATGCGCCGAATAATTAGTAGCTATTATTGGTTTATTCAACGCCATACTTTCTAAAATAGAGTTATTCCAACCTTCTGCTCTAGACAAATAGATTCCACAGTCCCCATGATAGATATATTCTGCTAAATGATATTGTGTGGGTAGTCTTCCAACAATATTAATTTTTTCGCCAAGTTTAGAATTTTTTGCCAATTCAATCCATGAGTTTTCTTCTTCTGGTTTTAAAAACATATTAAATGGCAATAACCATAATTCTACATTATCGTCTTTTTCAAACGCTTCATTAAATGCTTGTAAAAGAAAGTCATGTCCTTTTCTGTGTTCCCATTTCCCTATATGAAAAAATTTATAGTTTCCAGACATTTTTATTGATGCTGGTGGTTTAAAAATATCCATATCAACACCTAATGGCGCAACATATACTGGTTTTGTGATATCATTTTGCAGCAATATGTCTTTAGCCCAATTAGATGCTACAAAAATTCCATCAGCAGAGTTTAGGTGAACTTTTTCCTTGGGTTTTAACTTATCTACTTCAAAAAAAGGAAAAGCGTAATAATGACCAGAACCGATTCTTGAAGCTAAATCAAATTGATGCCATATTTTTAAACATGGTGATTGATGATCAAAACTATCCGCATTTGTGAATGTTTCGTAGAGTATGTCTTTTTCAGATTCTGAATTCAATTCAACATTAGTTCCCCCTATTGGAAATAAACTAACTTCTAAGTCTGATATATTATATAGATTTTTGAGTATATTTAGAGAAGTTATACCATATCCAGTTTTACCTATAGGACAATTTAGATTTATTTTTTGTTTTTTCATTTTTCATAAATTCTGTTGTGAGTATTATTAACCTGTATAAAAGTTGTTTTTTTACCAAAGTCTTTGATTTTTGTAGCACCAATATAGGTGCAAGAACTTCTTAGCCCACCATAAATATCAGCCAATACATCTGTTGCTGAACCTTTATAGGGAACAGTTACACACTTGCCTTCTGCTGTTCTATATTCTGCAATACCGTTATGGTGTTTGTTCATGGCGTTTTGACTACTCATGCCATAGTATTGTAAAGAAATTTTTCTTTTTGGAGTTTCATAACCAGGATTTATAGGTTGCCAAAATTTACTTTCCGGTAATCCTGCTTGATATTCGTATTTCCATTCGCCTTCGCATTCATCGCAACCAGCAAACATACTACCAAGCATAACAAAATCACTATTCCCGCCAAATGCTTTACAAATATCTCCGACTACTTTGCATCCTCCGTCAGAACAGATATGTCCACCAAGACCATGAGCAGCATCCGAACATTCCATCACAGCACTCAACTGAGGATATCCTACACCTGTTTTTAAACGAGTGGTACACACACTACCTGATCCTATACCAACTTTGACTATATCAACTTTTCCATGAATAATGAGTTCTTCTACCATTTCTTGAGTAACAACATTACCGGCCATCAAAATAATTTCTGGAAATAGTTTGCGAATATAGGCAGAACATTTGACAAACTGTTCTGTGTATCCATTGGCTACGTCTAAACAAACATTTGGATAGTCTCCCCCATTAGCCTTTATTGTTTTAAAAACTCTCTCTAATTTTTCTATATCTTTTTTTGATGTGCCAGTAGAGTACCACACTAAAACATTAGGTTCAGTAAAAAAGTTTACTAATACATCTTCATCATAATGTTTATGTAAGCAAGTAATAGACCCTAAATCTGACAAAACTTTTCCCATATCTATGGTGCCTACAGTATCCATATTAGCCACCATAATTGGCACACAGTTTAATTCGCGTGGACTATGAGCAAATTTAAAGGATCGAATTAGATTTACTTCAGACCTACTATTTAAAGTTGATCTTTTTGGTCTAATGAGAACATCATCAAAATCTAGTTTGATTTCATTAATTATTTTTTGCATTGAAAAAATACCATCTATTGTGGGTTTCTATTTCTGAATAATCGTTGATGTAATCTAGATAATCTCTTATTTCTAACCATGATGAGAAAATCATTTTGTGTGGTATCGTTCCAAATAACCAGTCTGGTGCTTGTTGTTTACCCTGTACCATATGTACTATTATAGGTTTCTTTTGGCGATTTGCCCAGAAAATTTCTTCATATGTTCCGCAAGGATGTATATCCAAATCTAGATTTACTATTAGAAAGTCGCTTATATCTACTAGTCTTAAATCTACAGACCGTATTACTTTCATAAGCTGAGAAAGTTCATCATAGTTTTTTTCTGCTTTGAGTTTTAGTTTATATTTATGTGTTCTGTCGTCTTCTTGTCCAATTATAGTTGGCTTTTTAATGGGATTGAATACTACTATATTTAGATCTTCAAGAAATGGAGTTATATTATCTCTCCATCCGTTGCCCCTATCGGCAACTCTATCCATAGCGCCAGCTAAATAGACTCTTTGATTATGTAAACGATTATTCATTTAGAAAAGTAAAACTGACTAGACTTTTTGATGGTTTTGTTGCCGGAATATGACCCGATCTTGTATCTGAAATCGTTTTCATGCAGCTTAAAATACCAATTATTATTGCCAAAGATAAAACTATTGTCATTTTTTGAATACCATTTGTTGAGAAGGGTTTAAAACAAGTCTAAAATCAATATTCGCATTTGAGTATAGATTATAATGAAAACAAACGTGTTCACAATCCATAAAATCATAATTTGCTTCAAAATATATATTACTACGATATATACAAGATCCTCCAAAAGCACTATTCACAGGTATAGGTGAAGATCCAGTCGGCATAATCCAGCAACCAAACCAAAACATTGGATCAATTGTATTTTTTGGTGCTGGAATATGATTTTGTAAATCTAACCACCAGTTATGTCTAAACGCCCAAGAGTCGTAGTTCCATAGATTATATCTGGTTGGATCGTCTTTGTAAAGTCCAGGTTTGTATTCGAAACTGTTACCAGCAACAGCACTAATGTATGGTTCTGTTGCTAGCCATCCAAAACTATTTACTAGTCCTGATAGGTTTATATCATCGAAATCCATATCTAGAACTAAAACAAAATCAGAATCTATATTTTTTGCATAATCTTTTGCGAGATTTCTATATTTAGATAAAGCTTGTAATCTTTCTTCGCTTTTTATAGAAGGAAATGCTTCTGTATTAAAATTTTGAGAAATTATGTGAAGATTTTTTGGGTGTATTTTTTTGTATTTATCTAAAATAGATTTAGTTTCATCTATTGAATCATTTTCAAATAAAATATAGTTGTAGTCTTTTGAATACTCTTGAAATAAACCAGTAATAATGTTTAAATTTTTATCTAGTTTATCAGCTATATTTCTCACCAAAGAAATTATTGTTATTCTATTATTTTTTAGAAAATCCTTACCTTGATTAATTTTTCCGTTGTATTGTTTTTCAAAACCCGGATGAACTGGTAGTAAAGAGCTTATCATAAATTTATTTCCTGTAATTTATTTTTCATAAAAAGATATCTATCTGGAAAACACGTTGTATGTAAAAATCTAGTATCGTTAGGAATTTTTCTATGATCATCGATATGAGGGTTCCATATGTAGTCCAATGCTTTCCATTTAATGGGATAGTCATTTGGCAAAACAATTTTTTGCTGGTCTGGGTCAATTCCTAGAAAAAACAACAACGCGGCTTGTTCCCACCAACATTCAGATCTGCGAAAATTAGTAAAAGTTTTAAGACTATCTATCCATTTCAAACATGATTTATTTAATAACCAAACTCCACAATTTGGTACTTGACCGTCTGGAGTTTCGTGGATAACAACCCCAAAATCATCATCATGATTAACGTCGTCAGAAATATCTTTATCAAAACGACAAATTATAACATCGGCATCTATCCATAGAACTTGATCGTATATGTTGAACAAATATTTTATTAGATCTATTTTCCACCACGAAGGAGCCATAGTAGTGTCATTAAAAAAATTTATATTAGGTAAAAACAGATCATATTTGTATAATTGTGAATACTTATATAATGTTGGAACGGATACTGATAAAAATTTTTGATGTTCACCAAAACCAAAAGATGCTATTACTTTTTTCATTTTTTATTTCAATGTATATATGAAAACGTTAGTGTCTGACCAAATATCTTCGATAAGATTTTCGATAAAATTCCAATTACCTCCAGCTAATCCACTACCAAATTTTGGCGCATGTATCTCCACATTGGAATCATTATCGGATTTGGATATGTCAATAAATCTTTTGATATCCAACATACATCTAACTAACGCTGCATAATTAAGCGGTCTATTGTTAGATTTGCTAATAGTACCATTTTGAGCGATCATATTAGCAAAAATAATTTTGCTATTGATTTTTTTGTTGTGTCTGACTTCTACAAATTGAGTATATCCTAAGGCAGACTTTTTACCTAAGAGATGAAAATTTTCTTTGACTATGGGATAATGTTTTTGTATATGATATGTGAAACCAGAACCAAACGTATTAATATTGTTACATACGTGTGGGACTACTATAGTGTACGAGCTATTATTGGATACTATATAATCTATGGCTTCAAATAGGTTGTTCTTAGTATACATGATTCTATTTTTTGTATTTCTATTAATTGTTTTCATAGCTTATTCCATTTACCTAAAGGACACTCCTGATCTGCCCAAGCTAATTTATTTAGAAAAATATTTTTATCTGATATATTGCATCCACATTCATTACAAATCTTATCTTCTGGATTGTATGATTCACAGCTAATACATACGTTGTATCTCAATAAGATATTTGTTTTTCCGCTTTTAGGCAGTCCTCTTGCTATATGCCAAAACAAAGACTTAACAAAAGTTTTAATTCTATATATTAGCATCAGCTTTTTGTGTTGGTTTAATTGGATAAATATTATTATTAGAGTCTAGTCCATATATAAAAAATGCTTCTACTATAGTTGTAGGATCAAACCATTGACCGCTACCGTCAGATAAACAATAGCACAATTTGCTACCATTTTTCTTAAAGTCATGAGTAACTAGATATTTTTTATCTTTGAACTCAAAACAATCTCCACAAGAAATTTCCTCAATATATTTCATTTTCCCAATCTTCCCACTTTTCTTCCTCTTCCATTTCCTGTTTCTTTTTCTTTATATTTTGTTTAGAAATCTTAGAAAATCTATAATCCTCATTACCTTGTGGCAAAAAATCTTTTCTGTTTTTCTTTTTAGACTCAAACTTAGCCTTACGAAAAGACTTACGATCAAAACTGTCCGAATTATTCATGATCTATTTGACTTTATTTTCCTCTATCCAAGGTATGAATTTTTGAACTCTTGTGTGACCAGACTCTTCATTATATTTGCTTGAAGGAATCCTGTCAATAGCCATGACACAAGAATTGATACCAGCTAATTTATTTCCTATAAACAAGCCTCCTCCGCTATCACCACTAGAAATCATAAATTCTAAACTTGTTCTTTGAGGATCTCTAAATGAAGACGGGCTGCATATCAACATATCTTGTTCTATACTATCTATTATGTTTGATCCAGCTCTTTTTTTATTGTCGCTTATAATAGCACCTGTTTTAAAATTACCAGTAATACCGAACCCAGATATAGAACATTTTTTACCAATTTCATCAGTATCACTATAAAGAGGAGGATAAAACTTTAAACAAAAAGGCTGCTTCGAGTAACCTATAGCGATATCTGCAACACCAAATTTAGATTCAAAATCTTTGTGAATAGTTACTTTTGTCAAACAGAATTCTTTATTGTTAAGGTATACTGAACAGGAATCACTATTTTGTACAACATGAGCGGCAGTTAAAATATGATGATCATCTATAGCCACAGCAGAAGCACAAAATTTTTCTCCGCTGTTATATACTCCACATATCTTGCCTACATATATAAAATCTTTGCCATAACTTACGTATTTGTCATCAGAAACATATGGGTCTATAGTACCAGAGATGCTTGGGGCTGTACTTAATCCTATTAATAATAAGAGCCAAAATTTTTTTATCATAAGGCACCCCTTATTTGTGAGGTTTATTTTTTACCTTATTTAAATACACCTCACAATCATTTACAACATCTTTATTCCAACTTTTATAATTCATCAAATGGCCAAATACAAAATGACATGGATTATCACATAAAGTAATAAGATTGGTAGGATCTAATTCTCTATCGGGGTTTAGATGAACTGGCTCTATATGATGTACCTCTAATTTTTTATCTCTACCACAAGCAGCACAAACATTGTTGTGTTTTAAATGTTCTTTGCGTACAGACGACCATTTTGGTGATCTATATGCGTATCTTAAATATTTTTTAAAACCAAACATTATAATACTTGCGATGCTATTAAGCAGCCTTTGGAGACTGCGTGTAAAGGATCGGAGGCATGAACAACATCTTTGACTGGTAATGGAAAATTATTTTCTTCAAGTTTTTGTTTAAAGTTTTCAACATAACCTTGTGCTTGTGATGTCCCACCAGCAACAACAATTTTTAAAGGATTTTTAAATTTTGGTAAAGACTTATGATTAGTTAAAGCAAATGCTAGCTGTTTTGTTGTATAGTCTATTAACCGTTCATAGTATGATGACACCGCTGAAAGTACAGGATTTTCGTTGGGTTCACCAATTTTAAAATCACCGCCCTCTTTCTCTGCTTGAACAACACTATCAGTCTCTCCTGTCGCTACAGCACTCATACGATCAATCCAATCGCCTGACTTTGTAGTGCTAAAGACTACTGTAGGTTCACCATTTAACATCACGCATACATTTGTCATACCAGCACCGCAACTAATAGCAACGCCGGTATAATCATCGTCTGCTAATTCTGAATAACATAAAGCTTCTGCCTCATTGATTGCACGAGCATCATAGCCACATTCTGCTAAGACTGTCTTTACAACATCTTCATGATAGCCAACATCAAAATCTTCATCTTCTTGGTCTACTGGTTGTGCTGGAACACAGAATACTAGTTTTTCTCCTGACTCTGAGGATGTTCCGACTACTTCTTTAAGAATAAAAGCCAGTACTCTTTTAGCGTCTTTTTCTTTTGCAGAGACTACGCCTCTATACATAGGTCTTTTTGCTACATCATTACGCTCCACAGCTTTTTCTATAGCATCTTTACCTAAGATAATGAATGATCCATCACTATCTTTAATAAAGGTTTTACCGGACAAACCTTTCTCAATCATTTTTGTTGCAACTGGAGTGGTTGGTTTTATTACATAGAAAGCATCTCTAAAATCTTTATATTCAATGTTTCCATCTTTTTCTGAAGATAATACAATAAAACTTGTACCTACGTCTAATCCGCGACTCATAATTTACCTCTTAAGATTTTTGAGTTTGTTTACTGAATTGGAGATATTCTCTTTGCTTTGTTTTACATCTCCTAATGAATCATATTTCTTTTCTAAGTCATCAGTTTTAATATCTACCACAACTTTTTTGTCATCAATAGATAAATGATTTGTTGCTGGTTTATCTTGTTGATTTTGTTTAAAGAAAGACTGTGGCTTATTATAAGATACACCATTTGATGATGAGTATCGGCCAAATAGATATCCTATAATTAGACTATTAATGTTGAATGCTATTAAAACTAATATAATTATTTCGCTATTTGACATTTTTTATCCATCTTACATAATTATTTGAAGAATAGCCCTTGATTTTGGCTATTTCTCTATTATTTTTAATAACTCTAGAGTCTGGTATTATAGTAACACTATAATCAGATTTTATATTTGGTTCTTTATCTACATCCACATAGCATATTATGTAATTATCTGTAAGTTCTTTGAGAGGACTCGCAAATAAATCAGACTTTAATTCGTTACAATACTTGCAGTAATCTGCACCAAATATTAATAGTATAGGTTTTTTTGTGGATTCTGACAACATTTTTGCGTCTTTAAGAGATGTTACTATAAAACTATCATTTGCCGATGCTGCTGTCATAATCAAGCCTATAGCGAAAAGTATGTATATTACTTTAATCATATATGACCTAATATTCTACCCTTTTGTGTACGTCGAACGAAACCTTTTCGTACTAGATATGGCTCAACGCTATTTTCAATTGTGTCAATAGCAATTCCCGTTAAAGACGAAATAGATTTTAAACCCAAAGGTGTGCCACGATTATCTCTCAAAATATCTAAATACATTCTATCATACACATCTAAACCATTTTCATCAATTCCTTGTAGATTAAAAATATCGTCAATTGAAGCGTTATCTTCACTACATGCCCTATAATTCATGTACCATTGAAGTCTAGCATTAAGAATACGCGGAGTTCCTTTGCTTCTTTTGGCGATTTCTAAAAGGTCTGATTCTGACATACTAAATCCTAACTTCTCAGAATTCAATCCTGCTAGTTTAGCTAGTTCATCATCAGTATAAAAAGATAGATGTTCTTTGATTTGAAAACGATCATAAAATGGCTGACTAAGACTACCGCCACTAGTTGTTGCACCAACAAGAGTAAATGCTGGTATCTCAATTTCTTCTGGTTCTTTCTCCAGAATAATATTGATTTTAAAGTCTTCCATAACTGGATATAAAAATTCTTCGACTAATTTTGGCAGCCTATGGATTTCGTCAATAAAGAACACGGAACGTTTTGTCATTCTCATTAGATAAGGGAGGACGTTCTTAACACTACGCAAATTAGCAGCATTGGCAGTGTAGAGATTTACGTCCATCTCAGTCGCTATAGCACCCGCTATGGTGGTCTTGCCAAGGCCAGGAGGCCCATCAATTAAAACATGGGGTAGAACGCTATCTGTTTTTTTACAGCCCATCGTGGAGATTTTTAACCTACTTACCACATCTGATTGGCCGATAATTTTATCAAAGGATGTTGGTCTTTTAATTGTTGACATTTAATTCCTCCAAATTTTGTAATATGTACTTAATCAATAATCCATAACTAGTTACTGGATTTTTCTCAAACGCTTTTTCGCACAAAGATACAGATTCATCTTTTGTAAAACCATAACTCACCAATAGTTTAACACAACTATTCTTGAAGTCAACTGGAATCTTAGGTTTTTCTATAACCTTTTCTGGTTCTGGCGACTTTTCTGGTTGTGGTACTGACTGAATATCTGCGTAGACTATTTTAATCTTTGATATTTTTTTGGGTTTAAAAACATAACCACAATCACAGACTACTTTGAAACCTTTTGTTTGAGATTCTTTTAAAGATAGCCAATGATCAAATCCACAATTTGATTGTGGGCATCTGTATTTAAAATGGGCATCTATTTCAATCGGTTTCTGGCTTTTCTGTTTCTTCTTTGTCATCTTTTATCCAAAATACAAAATCATTTTCTTCTTCATCAAATGCTGTTTCAACCAAACCCTTTTGCACCAAACTTGACATAATATTGCTGGTCAGGCGATCATTAAGTTTAGTTATTATTTCAACAAAAATTTCATCATTAAGAATGTATCTAACTTTTCTATTTTTTTTATTACGTTCTGTTTTTATGTTCTCTTTTACAATCACTAAACATTCTTGGTGAGATAACATCTTATCAAAATCTTCACGCTCGGTTTCTGCAACATCATCCATCAAATCTTCAACATCAGACTCGTTATCCCAAGAGCCATAGTTATTATAGACTATAGACCTAGCCTTGTCTGTAAAATCTGATAAATCTGATATAACATACCAATCTGGCTCTGACATAATTTTATTCCTTAGTTTAAGATGTCGAATAATCCTTCGTAATATTTTGGCTGGCTTATAAAATGTTTAGCATTAGATTGCAAATGTTTTTTGTATGCATCATTAGTTTTATTATTGATCCAGTATTTACTTTTCCATATTGGTTCACCAGCATAATTGGATCCCAAATACTGGAACTTATTGTTCACAGTATTGGGATTCCAACTATTCACAGGAAACTTTATCGTAGGCCAATCTGGAATTGACTGCATACTATACCAGTTGGTATCTTTTATAATATCATTGAGCCAGGATGAGATGGGACTACTAGGCCCAATATCAAATTTAAAAAACCATTTATAGTCTGGTTTATTTGATGGGTGGTCATAATCATAGTAATCATCATCATAACCGTCGTCATCATCATAAGGCTCGTTCATTTGTCACCCAACGCAAAATTGATCACTTAGTTGATTAGCCAAGTCTTTGGCAGCACTACTCAGAAAACGATTGTTGCTGAAATACAGTGCTGTGGACGCTTGGTTTAGGTACTCGACCACCGTTTTTAAAAGTTTGGTCTGCTGTCCGTCTAGGTTTAAACACGTTCCTGGCGAAACAGGATTGCTATCCCCATAGACTTTCTGCTCAGAAATATTATAGTTCTTCCAAACATTTGTATCAATAGAATCCATAGTATTTTTCTGACCACAATTTGGATTAAGTTGTTGCAAAATTTCTTTTGCTACATCTACAGATACAGGCAAACCATTTTCATCAGCCTTCTTGTACGCCTTGGCATATCCCTTATACCAT
>Ga0208644_1003172_pt1 | contig 12864 bp, 21 predicted proteins | sample VirMetDEL_Nov_18_FD_184517 | JGI IMG/M metagenome (GOLD analysis project Ga0208644, IMG submission 184517) | Aqueous microbial communities from the Delaware River and Bay under freshwater to marine salinity gradient to study organic matter... | ecosystem: Environmental > Aquatic > Marine >... | reverse complement strand
AGCTACGGGCGATGGGTATTCCGGTTTCGGAGTACACACCGTCCCGTGGTAATGACAAGATAGCAAGAGTGAACGCTGTTGCTGACTTGTTTGCTTCTGGCATTGTATGGGCGCCAGAGACACGATTTGCGGAAGAGGTTATTCAGGAGTTTGCGTCCTTCCCGGCTGGGGAGCACGATGACTTGGTTGACTCCTCTACGCAGGCGTTGTTGCGGTTCCGGCAGGGTGGGTTTATCCCACTGCACTCCGACGAGGACGAGCCGGAGCCGGACTACGGAAGACGCGCGGACTACTACTAAGGGGCGGCATGGCCTTTTTGCAAAGTAACATCCCGCACTTTAAGTGCTGGGTTCGGAAGGAATACACCCACAACCATCAGAAATATCACGGTGAGTTTCTGCATGCGATGGCGATAGCCGTCACCACAATGCCTTGTCGATCTCTGAGCTTTCAGATTATTTTTACTGGCGCAGAAACCTACGACACCGACGAGCCTAATGTGCATGGCGGCGCAATGTGGGCGCGGATGCCGATAACGGCGCTTGTAGGCGACACGCCTTTTGAAGAATGGCCTGAAGCAATGCCAACGTATGCGGCACAGCCTTGGGATTGCTCATCCAGCACTCATGCGGTGTATGTGCTAGAAAGGGCAACTCCATGCCCTTGGCTGGCAAAGATAGACGGTAAGTTCTTTCCGGCTAAATATATGTTTACCGTGGACTACACGGAGAGCGAGATTGCTGATGATCCCGCCCAGCACAAGCAGAGCCATGTGATGGAACTGCTGGATGCAGGCAAATGGACAGGCAACATTGTGGCGCTTCCAAACAATCGAGTCAGGGTGACGCACCCAGCTTGGTTTGAGACTGGAGAAGGCGCTCCGGATTTTAGACCGTCACAGCATATCCATTACTCTAAGTCAGATTTGGACTACACGCTGGACGTAAACCAAGTATTCAACAACCTATATGCAGGTGCCCAAAATGATGAAGAAGCAGTCTAAAATGTATGCCAGCGGTGGCAAGCTGAAGATGGTCAAAAACAAAGAAGGCGAAGAAGTGCCTTTTTTTGCGGCTGACGGCGAAGGAAAGATGATGGCTGGCGGTATGGTGCCCAAGACTAAAGGGTACTTCAAGGGCGGCAAGACCAAAGGCTACATGAAGGGCGGTAAGGTTAAATAATGGTCCGTCCTACGAAGAGGGACATCAGGGGCGCCGCATCTCGGGTCTTGAACACCTTTGGCCCAGTCAGGGCGGCGAAAATTGCGAACAGAGCGGGAAACATTATTCGCAACGATATCCGCAATTATAGCGATCTGCCTAAGTTTAAGACCGATGCAAATGTTGGTCGCGGTCGTCGTGGCTCGGTGCTGGCATCTGGCCCCATGCGCTACTCGGAGTCAACCAGAAGCGCGATTGAAATGCCCAAGCTGATGAAAGAGGGCGGCAAGACGAAGCAGGCGATGGCGCGAGGTTGCGGAGCGGCAACCAAAGGGCGCGGCTATTCCAAGAAAATGGGCTAAACATGGCTATTGATAAAGCGGCTTTACCAATGATGGGCGAGATGGAAGAGTCCGCTTTGGAAATTGTGATCGAAAATCCAGAATCTGTAGGAATTTTCGATGACGAAGGCGGAGTCATGTTGGACTTTGACCCGGACGCGGGGATGCTTGTCGGCGCATCTCACGACGCAAACTTGGTCGAGTACCTGCCCGAGTCACAGCTAGACTCTCTTGCGTCCGAGCTTGTGTCCGCTTTTGATTCTGACAGGGTTAGTCGCGCAGACTGGGAAGACTCCTACATACGCGGGCTGGACCTGCTCGGGTTGAAGTTTGAGGATAGATCAACGCCTTGGGAGGGCGCCTGCGGGGTGTTCCATCCCATGCTGTCTGAAGCTGTAATCCGCTTTCAGGCGCAAACGATTCAGGAGATATATCCCGCCAGCGGGCCGGTAAAGACCAGCATTGTCGGAAAGCTAACGCCCGACAAGGTGAGTCAGGCCCATCGCGTAGAGAATTACCTGAATTACCTGATTACACAGCGCATGACGGAGTACAGGACGGAGACGGAAAAGCTCCTGTTCTCCCTTCCGATTGCGGGATCTGCATTTAGAAAAGTCTACTACGATCCAAACATGGGGCGCCCCTGCGCGATGTTTGTTCCGGCAGAAGACTTTGTGGTGAGTTACGGGGCTTCAGACCTGTCCACTTGCGAGCGCGCAACCCATGTGATGAAGCGAAGCGCGAATGAAATCCGCAAGTTGCAGGTGGCAGGTTTTTATGCCGACATAGACCTGCCGCCCCCCTCACCCGACATCTCGGAAATCCAGCAGAAGTACAACAGGCTGACCGGAGACTCGGAAAATTACGAGTACGACAACCGGCATACCCTGCTTGAGATGCAGGTAAACCTAGATCTTGCCGGATTTGAAGACACAGACAGGGGCGTGCCGACGGGCATTGCATTGCCTTACGTCGTTACCATAGACAAGTCATCCAGAACGATTCTGTCTATCCGGCGCAACTGGTACGAGGACGACCAGAAGAAGTTGCCGCGACAGCACTACGTCCATTACCAGTACCTGCCGGGACTAGGCTTCTACGGGTTCGGCTTGGTTCACATGATTGGCGGCCTGTCGAAGTCTGCGACATCAATCCTGCGTCAGCTTGTGGACTCAGGGACGCTGTCAAATCTGCCCGGCGGCCTCAAGTCGCGCGGCCTGCGGATCAAGGGCGACGACACCCCAATTATGCCCGGCGAGTTCAGGGACGTGGACGTTCCCGGCGGGGCGATCAGGGACAATATCACCTTCCTGCCGTACAAAGAGCCGAGCGGCGTTCTGTACCAGTTGTTGGGCGACATCGTCAATGAAGGGCGAAGATTTGCGTCTGCGGCAGATGTAAAGGCGGCTGACATCAATGGTGAGGCGCCAGTAGGAACGACACTCGCAATTCTTGAGCGCGAGATGAAGGTGATGAGTGCAGTGCAGGCTCGCGTTCACGCCGCAGTATCCAAGGAACTGAAGATACTGGTAGAGCTAGTAAAGGACTACGGGCCTAGCTCATACCCCTACGAGCCTGACGACGGCCCCATAGTCAGGGAAGACTTTGACGACCGAGTGGATATTATTCCGGTCAGCGATCCCAACGCCGGCACAATGGCCCAGAGGATCATGCAGTATCAGGCGGCGCTACAGCTTTCCATGCAGGCGCCGCAAATGTACGACATCCCGCTCCTGCACCGCCAGATGCTGGAAGTTCTGGGCATTCAGGATGCGGACAAGATTGTTCCGACTGAAAATGACATCAAGCCTACCGATCCCGTCTCGGAGAACATGAACATTATCAATGGCGAGCCTGTGAAGGCGTTCATGTATCAAGACCATGAGGCGCACATTCAGGTTCATATGTCCATGATGCAGAACCCGGAGATTATGGCGATTGCCAGTCAGTCTCCAAACGCGCAGGCGGCACAGGCCGCTATGGCCGCGCACGTTTCTGAGCACGTTGCGTTTGAGTATCGGCGCAAGATAGAGCGCGAGCTAGGCGTAGAACTTCCGCCGCCAGACGAGCCGTTGCCTGAAGACATCGAATACCGCCTGTCCAAGTTGGTGGCGCCAGCCGCCGCACAGCTTACTGGCAAGGCGCAACAGCAGGCTCAAGCCGAGCAAAACGCGCAGATGCAGGAAGACCCTGTCATCCAGATGCAACAGCGCGAGCTTGCGATGAAAGAACAGCAAGCGATGGCGAAGGCCCAAGCGGAACAGCGATCTCTCGACATCAAGCAACAGCAAGCGATGGCTAAGGCCCAAGTTGACATCGTCAAGTCACAAGCCGAAATGGCTAAAATACAGTCTGACCTAGAAAAATTCCGAGCAAAAACCGAACTCGACTACGAAAAGATGGATCAGGAGGAGAGGATTGAGGCGGCGAAAATTGCGGCCAAGGTTGAGTCCCAGAGAGAAACAATGGGCGCGCAGGCGGAAATGGAAGGATTTAGGTCAGGATTTAATTTAGTAAGGGACTTGCTAGACGATGAATAAACGTGCTACAAATAACTTGTTAGGAGCACTGCAAGAGATGTTTCGTAATCATATGAACGAGATTACGGACCATATTGCAGGTGGCGCCTGCAAGGACATGAACGATTACTCTCGCTGTGTCGGCATTATTGAAGGCTTAGCCTACGCCGAGCGCGAGCTTCTCGACCTGAATGACAGGATGGATCGAGAATAGTTTCGTCACATGATGTGACGCTAGGCGACTCCGAACGCCAACTTTCGGTGCAGGGACGTACACCATGACGCAGGAGCAAAGGCAAGCAAGCCAGCTTCCAGAACCCAAAGGGTACAAACTACTTATCGCACTGCCGGAACCCGACGAAAAGACGGAAGGCGGCATCATCAAGGCCAGAGAAACATTGCACATAGAGGAAATTGGCTCTATCTGCGGGTTTGTCTTAAAAGCCGGACCAGACGCATACAACGACCCCAAGAGATTCCCCAACGGCCCTTACTGCAAAGAGGGCGACTGGGTGCTCATGCGTTCGTACAGCGGAACTCGGTTCAAGATACACGGTAAGGAGTTTAGGCTCATTAACGACGACAGCGTTGAGGCTGTTGTGGATGACCCAAGGGGGATTGAAAAGGTATGAGCGAAGATCAGGCAGTAGAAGAGCGAACATCTCAGGAGGAGCGATTCCTCGGGGTGCGAACAACTATTGGCAAAAAGCCGGGCGAGGAAGAAAGCAATCTCAATCTTGAAATTGTTGACGACCGAGAGCCGGAAGACCGCCGACCGCCATCAAAGACGGCAAAAGACGACGACGATGACGACGACGAGCTTGCTGGTTACAGCGAGAAAGTCAAGAAGCGCATCAACAAGTTGCGTTACCAACAGCATGAAGAGCGCCGTCTGCGCGAAGATGCTGAGCGTATGCGCGAGGAGGCCATCCGGGTCGCCCAGCAAATTACGCAGGAAAACCGCAACCTACAAAACATTCTCCACAAGGGCGAGGCGGTACTGCTAAGCCAGATGCAGGACCGGGCGAAATACGCCTTGGCTCACGCAGAATCTGCCTACAGAAAGGCCGTGGAGGAAGGCAACACAGATGAGCAGATAGCGGCCCAAAAGGCTCTAAATCGCGCTCAAATGGAGCATGACGCGGCGCTTCGCGGCAACTCGGACTACAGCAACCGCTCTCAGCAGTATGCTCAGCAACAAGAGCAGTGGCAGAAAGAGGAGCAGATGGCTCGGCATTTTGCCCGGCAACAAGCTCAGGTAAATGCAAATGTCCGCAAGCCGTCAGAAAAAGCCCTGTCTTGGGCCAAAGAGAATCAGGAGTGGTTCCAACAGCCGGGCCACTCAGAAATGACCGCTTTTGCGTATGGCGTACACAACCACCTTGTAGAGGACGAAGGAATCCAAGCCGATTCCGACGAATACTACGAGGCGCTAAATGCAAGAGTGCGGAACAAGTTTCCAGAATACTTCGGGGGAGAATACTCCGACTCGGACAATCGGTCCTCCTCGACCCCCCGTAGTCCATCCGTGGTGGTGGCGCCTTCCGCAAGGAATAACGGCGCTAAGCCACGCAAAGTGAGGCTGAGTCGAACTCAAGTCGCCCTCGCAAAGCGGCTTGGGCTTACTGTAGAACAGTATGCCAACCAGATACTCAAGGAGAATCAGTAATGGCAGAAGAGCGCACCACGCGGGCGGCTGAAGCCCGAGAAGTTGAACAACGTCCATCGGACTCTTGGAAGCCTGCTTCCGTACTACCAACGCCAGATCCGCAAGACGGCTGGGTATTTCGTTGGGTACGCACCAGCACATTGGGGCACGCTGACAACACCAATGTTTCTCAAAAGTTCAGAGAAGGCTGGACTCCCGTGAGAGCGGAAGACCACCCGGAACTGAGTGTCATGTCTGACATTGACTCGCGATTTGAGGGCAACATCGAAATCGGAGGCTTGCTGTTGTGCAAGGCGCCCGAGGAGAAGATGCGCGCCCGCGAAGAGCACTTCCAGAGAATGGCGGCAAGTCAAATGGAATCCGTGGACAACAACTTCCTCAAGCAAAACGACCCCCGAATGCCCGTTCTGAACCCAGAGCGGTCTACTCGGACAACCTTTGGTCGAAGCTGACTCCCGTAAAACGGAGCGGCTTCGTTAGCTACAATCCTTTAAGGAGAGATAAATGGCTACTACAGCTACTCCAATGGGTGCGGAACCTGTCGGCACGCTCAGTGCTTCTGGTTCTTTCACCGGGAAAGTGCGCCATATTAAGATCGCCTCTGGTTACAACACGGCTATCTTCTATGGTGACTTTGCAAAGCTGGTTTCGTCAGGAACAGTGGAAAAGTCGGACATCACGACTGCCGTTGTTGCGGGCACTGTTGGCATTTTTGTCGGCTGTGCTTACACCGACCCCAGCACCAACCAAAAGACCTTTAACCAGCAATGGCCTGCCGGTACGGTAGCGTCTGATGCGGTTGCTTACATCGTGGATGACCCCAAGCTGGTATTCCAGATGCAAGGCGACGGATCTATTGCTCAGACTGGTCTGGGTAATAATGTCCAAGCTATCAGCACTGCTGGATCAACCTCAATCGGTCGCAGTAAGAATGCGCTGGACGCATCCACTATTGGTACGAGCGACGCGCTCCCACTCCGCATCGTTGACTTTGTTGACGGGCCGAACAGCGCAGTAGGTGATTCGTTCACCGATTGCATTGTGACTTGGTTGCCCGGAAGCCATGCTTACGATACGGCCGCTGGCGTTTAAGGAGACTTAGGAAATGGCTATTTCACGCGCACAAATGCTGAAAGAACTGCTCCCCGGCCTGAACGCTTTGTTCGGTCTGGAGTATGAGCGGTACGATGACGAGCACACGATGATTTACGAAACTGAATCATCTGAGCGTTCGTTTGAAGAAGAAGTGAAGCTGTCTGGATTCGGTGCGGCACCGGTCAAAGCTGAAGGCGCGGCCATCAGCTACGACTCTGCACAGGAGTCTTTCACTGCTCGCTATAACCACGAAACCATCGCCCTTGGCTTCTCCATCACTGAAGAAGCTATGGAAGATAACCTGTATGACTCTTTGTCTGCTCGTTATACCAAGGCGCTGGCTCGGGCTATGGCTCACACCAAGCAGGTTAAAGCGGCCAACCCGCTTAACGACGGCTTTACGTCTTACAACTCTGGTGACGGCGTAACGCTGTTCAGCACGGCTCACCCGCTGGTAAACGGTGGCACTAACGCCAACCGTCCTACCGTTGCGGCTGATCTGAACGAGACCTCGCTGGAAGATGCTGTGATTAACATCGCCGCATTTACCGACGAGCGTGGTCTGCTGATCGCGGCACGTCCTCGTCGTCTGATCGTTCCACCCGCGCTTCAGTTTGTAGCAACTCGCTTGCTTGAGACTGAAGGTCGAGTTGGCACGGCTGACAACGACATCAACGCCCTTCGCAACAACGGTTCGATTCCGGAAGGCTACTCAGTCAATCACTTCCTGACTGATACCAACGCCTTCTTCATCATTACCGATGTACCGAACGGCATGAAGCACTTCTCGCGCACCGCGCTGGAAACTTCAATGGACGGCGACTTTGACACCGGCAACGTCCGGTACAAGGCTCGCGAGCGATACAGCTTCGGCGTATCCGATCCTCTGGGAATCTACGGATCTCCCGGCACGTCCTAATAACGCAGGGGGCTTCGGCCCCCTTTTCTTTTCCTGACTAATTGTTCCACATGGAACACTAGACTCACCCAGACAGGAGACTCTCATGGGTACTACTACTTTTTCTGGGCCTATTAAGGCCGGAACCATCAAAGATACTACTGGCTCAACTGTTGGTACTGATGTTGCCAATGTTGGTTACGTCCTCATGGCGCAGTCTGCCGTCATCGACATTGCTGGTGCAACCAGCGCAAATCAGGTTGTTGCCACTATCCCGGCAAACTCCCAGATTGTTGACGCAATCCTGAACGTGACCACCGCCAATAACGACGGCACCGCCTCTACTGTGGTTGTTGGTACTTCTGCCGACGCCGATGCGTTCATTCCGTCTACTAGCGTGCAGTCTGCTGGTACCACCCGTGGAACATTGGATACTGAAGCTACTGACGTTGGTACTACTGACCTTCAGGTTTTGGCTGATTTTACTGCCACTGCTGGCGACGGTACCGCTGGTGTTGCGACTGTAACTATTCTGTACATCCAGAATCGAAACCTAAGCTAATACAAGGGGCTTCGGCCCCTTTTCTTTAGGAGATCAAGATGGCTGATGCAGTTACAAGCCAAACTATTCAAGATGGCGCCCGCCATGCAATTCTCAAGTTTACCAACGTCAGCGACGGGACAGGAGAGTCGGCTGTTGTTAAGGTCGATGTCTCTGCGTTAAGCGCCGACCCGGTGAGCAAGGCCGCATGCACCAGCGTTAGTATTGAATCAATCCGGTATTCGACTATCGGCATGGGTATTAAAATTTTCTTTGACGCCACAGCAGATGTTTTGGCGTGGGAAATTCCTGCTGACTATTCAGATACAGTGGACTTTTCCGACTTCAACGGCATTCCGAATAACGCCGGAGCGGGCGTTACGGGTGACATCGCATTTACCACGGTGGGTGCCGGTGCTGGCGACGTTTACACCGTTGTGCTCAAAGTTGTTAAGCAGTACGGCTAATGCGCCTTTACTACAAGTCTGGCGGCAAGACCAAGTCTCGCGTGAACGAGGCCGGAAACTACACGAAGCCGTCGTTGCGTAAGCGCCTGTTTAACAAAATCAAGGCTGGCGGGAAGGGCGGCAAGCCCGGACAGTGGAGCGCAAGAAAAGCGCAGATGCTCGCCAAGCAGTACAAGTCGGCTGGCGGCGGGTATAAAGACTGATGGCGCTGAAAAAGTCGCAACAGTCCCTGAAGAAGTGGACGAAGCAGAAATGGCGCACTAAGTCAGGAAAGCCGAGCACTCAAGGGCCGAAAGCTACCGGTGAGAGATATTTGCCAGAGAAGGCGATCAAGGCTCTCTCCTCTAGCGAGTACGCCGCTACTTCACGCAAGAAAAGGTCGGACACCAAGAAGGGCAAGCAACATTCATCACAGCCAAAGAAGGTGGCGAAAAAAACCGCGAGGCATAGGAAGTAATGCGTCTTTACTACAAGAGCGGCGGTCGCGTAGACAAAAAGGCGATGGCCTGCAACAAGCCGAGAAGAACCCCCGGACACGGCAAGAAGTCTCACATTGTTAAGGCGTGCGAGGGCGGCAAGGAAAAGGTTATTCGGTTCGGCCAGCAAGGGGTCAAGACAAACCAGACCGTCGGCCAGCGAGAGGCTTTTAAGTCTAGGCATAGAAAGAATATCAAGAAGGGGAAGATGAGCGCGGCCTACTGGGCTGATCGCGTAAAATGGTCTCCGAGCAAGACCAAGTCTAAGTCGAAGAAGTGGAAGAAAGGTAGCTGATATGGCGATTAGTCGCGCTCAGGCGGGAAAACAGACAGCCAACGCACCTAGCTCTCGCAGGGCGAAAGATAAGATCAGCAAGGTTATGCGCGAGTTCAAGTCCGGCAAGTTGAAGTCCGGCGGCTCAGGCAAGAAGGTTGCGGACAAAAAGCAGGCTATCGCCATCGCCTTATCAGAGGCGGGGGTAAGCAAGAAGTCAACTGGCGGCGCACTGCCTAAAGCCAAGTGTATGAACGGCATCGCAATGCGCGGCAGAACAAAAGGGCGGGTTGTGTAAATGGCTACGAGCGGAACGACTAGCTTTACTCTTGACTTGTCAGACATTATGGAGGAGGCATACGAGCGTGCTGGGCTTGCGCTTAGAAGCGGGTACGACTACAAAACTGCTCGCCGCAGTCTTGATCTGCTCATGCTTGAGTGGCAAAACAGGGGTCTTAATCTCTGGACAGTACGGGACACCACGTTGGCTCTTGTTGCAGGAACGTCGTCATACGACCTTCCATCTAACCAGTTAGATATAGTCGAGGGGCTGTTACGCACGGACGCGGGCAACTCGTCGCTACAGACTGATCTGACCATGCAACGCATATCGGTCAGCCAGTATGCACATCAGACGAACAAGCTCACTCAAGGGCGCCCACTCCAGTATTATGTAGAAAGAAAGCCGACCGGGCTTACGGTTCACGTCTGGCCCGTTCCAGATGCAACTACCAGCTACACATTTGCGTACTACTACATGGAGCGCGTCGAGGACACTGGCAGTCCGGCCTCCAACAACATGGATGTTCCAGCAAGGTATCTCCCGTGCCTTGTTGCTGGCTTGGCGTATCAGGTCGCCAGCAAGCGGCCAGAATCCGCCCAGATGATCCCGTTGCTCAAGCAGGTCTACGAGGAGCAGTGGGAGTTGGCGGCGGATGCGTCTCGGGAGAAGGCGGCGCTGTATGTTGCTCCGGGCGGGTATAACGACCTATGAGTAGCTATGCAAAAGGCAAGCACGCTTTTGGGTACTGTGATCGCACTGGCTTTCGTTACCCGCTGAGAGACCTTGTGCGCCAGATAGAGGATGGCCGCTGGAACGGCCTCCTTGTTGGTAGGGACGTGGTTGACCAAGACCAGCCCCAGTTAAAGCTAGGAGATGTGAATGCAAGCGACCCGCAAGCTCTGCGCTTTCCCCGCCCTGATAATGGACTTGACGAAAGCAGGCGCCTATTTGCTTGGAACCCCGTTGGTGGTGGCGACACTGCTCTTGGCAGTCGCACTGTGGGGCTTGACATGGAAGGCGTGGTTGGGCGTGTAACGGTGGAGATTTCCTAATGGCATTCACATTTACCACGCTGAAGCAGGCTATACAGGACTACGTCGAGTCAAACGAGACCACGTTTGTCAACAATCTGTCGCTAATCATTCAGCAGGCAGAGGACAGAATACTCAAGCGGTGCCAGTTGCCGGACTTCCGAAAGAATGTGACGGGCACGCTCACGTCGGGTAACGAGTACCTGACAATGCCAAGCGATTTCCTGACGCCATACTCAATGGCGATAGACAACAACGGCTACGAGTACCTGATCTTTAAGGACGTAAACTTTATACGTCAGGCGTACCCAGACAGCACAAGCCAAGCCGTCCCGAAATACTACGGAATCTTTACCGACTCCTCATTTATTATAGGGCCGACGCCAGACGCCTCCTACGACGTGGAACTGCATTATTTCCACAAGCCGGAGTCGATTACCGTCTCCGCCTCTGGGACAAGCTGGCTTGGGACAAATGCCGAGAGCACCCTGCTTTACGGGTGCTTGGTTGAGGCATACACATTCCTGAAGGGCGACAATGACCTTATGCAGGTTTACGCAATGCGGTACGAAGACGCAATAGCCAGACTAGAAGAGCTTGGCGAGGGCTATAGCACCACGGACAGCTATCGCTCTGGAGAAGTCAGGAAGACAAGAACCTAATGCTTGACTTGTCAGTAGGAACTGTCGGAGTACACACAACATCAGGTCGAGGCTTCTCTCCAGAGGAAGTTGCGGAGCGATGTCTCGACAGGATAATAAACGTCTCTGAGGACGCAATGCCTGCCGTCAAGGATCAGGCAAAGGCATTCAGAAATCATATCCGTGCGGTTTTAGTCTTCTACATGAAGGAAGCGATACGCAGTGACCGCACCACTGTGTACAACGCCTTGTGTGACGCGGGGCAAAAAGATTTAGCTGAAATGATTAGGAGAATCTAAATGGCAATCACGCAGGCAATGTGTACGTCGTTCAAGCAGGAGTTGCTTCAGGCAAAGCACGACTTCACCAACGGCACGGGAAATACTTTCAAGTTGGCGCTTTATACCAGCGCGGCAACCCTTGATGCCACGACTACGGCCTACACCGTAACTAACGAGGCATCGGGCACTGGCTACTCTGCCGGCGGCGCGGCGCTCACCAATGTCACGCCGACCACTTCTGGAACAACAGCGTTTACGGACTTTGCCGACCTTACGTTCAGCACGGCAACAATCACCGCGCGCGGAGCCTTGATATACAACGACACGCAGGCAGGCGATCCGTCTGTGGTTGTTTTGGATTTTGGCTCTGACAAGTCATCCAGTGCTGGCGACTTCACCATCACATTCCCTACCGCTGACGCCAGCAACGCCATTATCAGGATCGCCTAATAATGGCACTGGTCGTTAAAGACCGCGTCAAGGAAACCACCACGACGACGGGGACGGGGGCGGTAACGCTCGCTGGAGCAGAAACAAATTATATTGCGTTTTCTGCGGCCCTGTCTGATGGAGACACCACCTACTACGCGATTGTTGACGATACGAACAGCGACTGGGAGGTTGGCCTCGGCACATACGCAAGCGCCGGCAACACGCTAACCAGAACGACCATTCTGGCAAGTAGTAATACCGGCTCTGCGGTAAACCTTGGCGCCGGCACAAAGTCTGTGTTTGTCACATACGCCGCAGACAAGTCCGTATACCTTGACGCATCTGGTAATGTAGCCTCAGTCACGATCACTTCTGCTGACATCAACGGCGGCACGATTGACGGTACGACCATTGGTGGCACTACAGCCGCCGCAGGAACATTCACCACATTTACTTCCACAGGCATCGACGACAACGCCACCAGCACGGCGATCACGATTGATAGCTCGCAGAATGTGGGGATTGGCGACGGCACTATATCCGCAACGCTTGATTTACACTCCACAACGGCTGGCCGAGTGCTTTCGGTAGAAGGCTCTGGCGGCAAATGGGTATCTCTTGTTAGCGGCACAGGCACTACCGGCCCTGTGTTGGCGTTTGATAACACTTCAACGCGCTTTCGCATTGCGTCAGGATCAGACAAGCTAGGCACGGGTTTAACAGAGATTTTCACCGTCAACACTGGCGGTGTTACGT
>Ga0208644_1003166_pt1 | contig 12883 bp, 17 predicted proteins | sample VirMetDEL_Nov_18_FD_184517 | JGI IMG/M metagenome (GOLD analysis project Ga0208644, IMG submission 184517) | Aqueous microbial communities from the Delaware River and Bay under freshwater to marine salinity gradient to study organic matter... | ecosystem: Environmental > Aquatic > Marine >... | reverse complement strand
GGACATCCGAGTTGGATGCGGGTCCAACGCCTTGGTCCCACACATCGTTGTCGGGGACATGGTAGAGCCGCCCCGTCGCCGCCTCGTAGATGGCCCAGTCGCCAGCGCCGGGCGAGGTGTTGGTGGTAGCGGTGATCGGGTAGGGAGTGCCCTGGATTGCGGCGGGCCAAGCTGCTGCTGCTATGCCGAAGTTGTTGGAGCCGGTAACCGTAGCTCCGACAGAGTTGCCGAATACACCACCAGTAGCACTAAGCGCGAGGTTGTTTACAAAATCAACAGAAGCGCCAGAGTAGCTGATTACAACCTGAGTCCCGAATAGCGATTGGTCGAATGTGCAGTTTGTTACTTGAGCTGAATACGGAGAGGAGCCTTGAAATGCGAGGCAACTGCCGCCATTTACACGCACGACGCAGTTGCGGATGTACGCTGCATTGAACACCACAAAATCCCCCGCGCCGTCGAGTATTAGGCCATCGAACACTCCGCCCAGCCCACTCGCTCTAAAGGGGGACTCCATTACGATACCGAGGAAATTGGTGTAGTCATCTAGGACCTCGACGGCGCTGGCATGGGAGAGGCGGACCCCGCTACTAGAGGACCCACCATGCTCGCTCCCAGCCGCAGGCTTGTAAGTCACGCTGCGAGTTGGGTCGGTCACAATTGCGCTGATGAAGCGAGCACCCATTACATAGCTCCCCGCATCCACCTCAAAGACGATGGCCTCGTTCTCAAAGGTCAGGTCCGCAGAGCCGCCGATGTTGGTCACATCAGCTTCGGCCAAGGTGAAGCTCGCATAGTCCTTCCCGCTACCAATCGTCCGGGTCAGCACGGTCGGCGCAACGAAGCCGTCAGCCTCGAAGGCCCCAGGGTTGCAGGTCGCGCCGCTGCGAGCCACGCCGTTGATGTCGGTGGTCGGGACATCGCTGTTTAACGAAGGGCCGACGCCCTGCTGCCAGACATCGTTGCCCGTCACATTGGCGAGGGCTCCGGTCGCGCCCATGTAGACCGCGTAGTCCCCGGAGCCGAGGGGCGTGGAGAAGCTGGTTGTTGCGGTGATGGGGTAGGGGCTGCCTTGGATCGCGACGGGCCAAGGTTGGGTCGAGCCTCCGAAGTTGTTGGAGCCGGTTATCGTATAACTGCCTCCAGTGACAAGTTCTCTATAACTTTTTCCGCATAGTGCTAGGCAGTTGACTACTTCAACTATTAGAGTGTACCCGGAGTTGGCTTGGAACCCAAACTCCGTGTTTACTGGAGCATTTCCAAGGGTCGTGCAGTTTATGAACTTAGCCCGAGTGGTATTTGGCCCGCTCTGGAAAGAAATGCCAACAAAGCCGTTTGTCGCACTAACGACTTTGGCTACGCAGTTCTCGTATATTGCGGCCTCTGAGTCCGATGTGGATGCGTTGTCCGCCCACGGGAAACCCCACGATAGAGAGACTTGCCCCAAAACCGATAGACAGTTTCTAAATACGATGCCCAGTCCACTACAAACATTATAGCTACTTCGGTTATCGTCTAGTTGCAGCCCATCTATTACCGTGTAGTCGTCTTTGAGTACCGCAACATTTCCCGCAGTAGTTCCAACGATAACGACTCCAGCCCCGAACACGCCCCCGTGCTCACTCCCAGCCGCAGGCTTGTAGGTGACATTCCGAGTCGCGTCCGTCGTGAGCGTGCTGTTGAAGATCACGCTCTCCGAGTAGGTAGCGGCATCCGCCTCGAAGACAATCGCCTCATCGTTCGCAACGAGGTCAGCCGAGGTCCCGATGTTCGTCACATCGGCCTCGGCCAGCGTGAACGAAGCGTAGTCACGCCCGCTCGGCCCGATTGTCCGCGTGATGACCGTGACCATCAGCCGCCAGCCTTGTCGCTACGCAGAGCGACGATCTCCGCCCAGGTCTTCGTGATCGCAGCAGCCGCCGGATCGTCGTGATCCACCCAGGTCAGGTGCGCTGCGTCGGCCAGCGTCACGCCGTATCGACGCTTGCCAAGCTGCTCGCGCCCGAGGTCCGGGTCGTTCGGGTCGATGAGGTCGCCCTCCCACGGGGCCATGAGCGCCAAGACATCCGGGTCGTCATGCTCCTTGTCGGAGACATAGACGAACGCGAAGCCGGAGCTAGTGCCGGTCACGCTGCCGCCGGGGTTCAGGTGCCCGTCGAGGACTTGGACGACATCGTTGTCGGAGTAAGTAAGGCCGCCGCTCGGAGCTGCGGTGATGATGAGTGCGTGTGCCATGTTCTAGTTAGTCCCTGCGGTCCAGCCGCTGTAGTCCGACCCATCGCCCAGCAAGTTCTGCGGCCCGGAGACGAAGTAGCCGCGAGCGTCGGCGGGGTTGCCGACTGTGAGGCGGGGGTTCCAGATGGTGATCTTCTGGCCCGTCGCACCGACACGCAAGGCGATACTCGTCTGGATCTGGAAGATCGTGGCCGCAGTATCGAACTGCTGCATTGAGAAGCGGTAGCGCCACCACCCATCCGTACCGATAGCCACGGCCTCAGCGTCATCTGCAATCGAGTAGCCAGGGCCAGAGGTCACATTTCGCGCTGTGCCGCCAGTAAACCCGCCATCCTGGGCGATGATCGGCCACCACTGCTCGTCGCCACCTGTGCTATCTACAGTGCTGTTGAAGTAGCAGGTCGGGCTGGATACAGGCAGCGGGTGCTTGATGTAGAACTCCCAGGTGTACCGCGCATCATCCGGCCAGCCATAGGTGCTAGTGAGTTGGTTCAAGCTCACGGTGCCGATGCTTCCGACTGTCGGATAGACATCGACGGCGCTCAGAGTTCCATCGGGAGCAGCTTCGCTTGATAGCTGGATGTCGTCAAGGTTGCCTTTGAGCCATGACCCGATGATGTCGGTAGTCGTCAACCAGTTCTTCCCCCGCGACACCCAGTCGCCGTAGCGAAGTTCGGGGGACCAGGCCGTGACGCTCGCGCCAGAGCTATACAAGGGCCAGAAGTATAGCTCTTGGGAGCTTGAGTCGAAGTCATGAAGAGAGACAGTGATCCGCGCCCATCCCGTTGACCCTATGTCCTCGATCCAAAGGTTCCGCTCTGCTGTGTACGGGTTGGCTCCAGTAGTAGTAGACAGGAAGAAGATGATCTGAAGCGACGAGTCAAACTTGATGTTGATCCGCTCTACAGGGGACGAGGGCGTCCCAGTAAAAACAATAAAGTTGAATGCCGCCGTGACTGACGGCTTGTAAATGTAGATCGACGCGGTGACGGTCGCCGCCTCTACATAGCTGGATCCCAGTTCCCAGGTTGATGCCGTAGACTCGGTAAGTTTCGCGGTCAGCGAGAAGCTCCCCGCAGTCGTGAGATCCGTCGCTGTTAGCGTACCATCGGGAGCCGCGATGGCACTCGTTGATGCCGTCCACCCGCTCCCCTGCCAGTTGCTGATATCGAGCAGCGACCCCGATACCGAGGTGTTGCTGACCGATCCGAGCAAGTTCTCAACGCCATCGTCAACCGTCAGGAGTTGCTGCCCGGTGCCTGCACGTGCAAGCACATTCGAGAACACCACAGTCGCCTGCTCGATGATCTGGTCCGAGTCATCCTTCAGCGCCATCAGCGTCTTGAAGCCGTCGCCGTTGGCAGCAGCCACAGTCACCTCATAAGGGACCGTGTCTCCGGCGTTGATGTCCACCTCCTTAGACCGGACCAGCGCACCGTCAGCAAACGCGGCGCTGTTGTTGTAGCTGATCCGGTCAGCGGTCCCCGTCTGCGGGAACGGCAGGGGCGTCTCCGCTAAGACCGTGGGGACTGGGCTGCTGTTGATCGTTGCCGGGGTCCACTGGCCGAAGCTGTTGTTGCGCGGCGGGAAGTCCAGCAGGTTCGTCGTGAATGGCCCGAACTGATCGAACGCATCGAGCGTGACCAGTGAATAGGCGGGGTCCAGCGTGAACGTGGCTTGCGTATCTAGCGCAGCACCACTCGCCCACAGGTTGTTGTACTTCTTGCCGGTGAAGGTGCGGATGTTGCCACCGGCCTCCTCGTTGGAGATCAGTGCGCCAGTGTCCATCCACATCTGGCCCTTCGTCCAAAGGGATGGCACATCCGTGGTATCGAACAGGGGCACCGCCGGGTTGTAGTTCCGCCCGTACATATTGGGCGAGAACATCTGGCCCTCAGGGCCGATGCCGAGGCCCGCGTCATCGAGCTTGACGCCGCCGTCAATCCAAGACGTGTAGAAGAAGAAGTGACTGATCGGCTCCGTGTCGGCCCCGACATACACGGCACCCTCCGGGTAGTAGCCCGCGATGGCACCGCCTGTCGTGTGGTAAGGACACTCAACGCTCATGCCACGCAGGGTCACATAGCGCGCGTCCACCGCGTAGACGCCGTAGCCCTGGGGTTGCACGCTCGATCCGCCGTCACCGACCTTACGGACCACGCTTCGGACGATCTGAACGGGCTCGTTGCCTGTACCGCTGCGCTTGGTCAGCTTGATCCCGTGCTTGCCGCATTCCTCGATCAAGCAGTCGATCATGTGGATGCGGTAGCCAGTCAGCCCGGCCTCAGCCCCGCCCGTAATCGTGCAGTCCTGTAGCAGGTAGTTCGTCGGCAGGCTGTCCGTCAGGGCCAGGCTGTCCAGATTGACCACCAGTGCGTAGTCATTCGAGCCGCCCTCGAACAGGCAGTTAGTGAACTGCACCTCGGTCGTGACTGTGACCGTGCAGTTCTGGAAGCGAGTATTCTGGATCGAGGTGCTGCCCCCGTTGTTGGCAACAAGCCATGCAGCGTCAATCGTCTGGTCGGTGTTGTACGTCGTGGTGTACCCACCTGACGCGCCGACATCAGCGGCCAGCGTCTTCTGGGTATAGACGCCGCCATCATCAACGTTGTTGCCGTTGAACACGGCTGCGCCAGAAGCGCCCCCAGTGCCACCTTGAGGAGCGCCGACAAACACATCGAAGGTCAGCGTGCCTTCATGGAACGATGTAAGCGTCACTGCGCCGACGCCGTTGGCATCAGTCTCAACCGGGTCAGGACCACGCAGACGGCCATCGCCGCCAGGGTCCTGCGGCATCTCACTGTCGCTCAGGAAGTGATTGCCGCTCGTCTCCTCAATGAAGACCTCCGCGTTGGGGATCGGATCTCCCGACGTGTCGATGGCTGTGACCGTGATCGTGACCACATCACGGCCATTCGCCAATGCGCCAGTATCGCCGGACACCACAACAGTGGAGGCCGACCTGTCGAGGATCTGGTTGAGGGCCATTAGCTCAGGTCAATGAGACCTTTGACGGGGCGCGGCTCCGTCTGCCAGATGCCTCGGACCCAAGTGTCCTGCCAGTCGGCAGTGGTGTCGGCAATCGCCAGACCCCATGCGCCGCTGCGATTGTCCAAAGCGGCAGTTGCCGTTGCGGGAGCCGTCAGGCGGATGCGCTCCGCATCTGACGAGGTAGGGTTCTTGGTGATGACGAGATCATCTCCAGCCTGGGCCGGGAAGTTCCCGACCATGAGCAGCGCACCCTGGTTGTTGGTGTCGCGGAACTCCACCCGCATCTCGTACTTAGCGGGCGTGATGTCCACGCCAGAGAACTTCAGATCGAAGACGATCTCGCTCCCCGGCTTGATCTTGTGGAGGTGAGCCACCCCCTCTGAATCCGTAACGGTCAGAAGAGTGTCGCTCAACCCCTCCCCGTCGAAGTCCACTTGCAGACTAGGGGCCAAACTCATAGCTCACCTCCTGTGCTTGGCCTCAGCGGCCCTTCTTCATGGCCTTCTTAGCGGCCTTCTTGACCGCTTTCTTCTTGGCCTTCTTCTTGGGAAACTTCTCGAAGCCGCCGCCGCCGTACTCTTTCGCCATCTTTCCGGGCATCTTTGTTCTCCTAGTTGGTAGCCGAGGGGGACAGTCGAATCGCTCCTAACGACCCCATGTCAGTAAGAGGGTTGCCCCCCCCGGCAAGATGATTATAGCGGAATCAGGAGACCTGAACCGTCACCTCTTCTCCCTTGGCTTCCGCCTCAGCCACTTGTTTCGTGGCAGGGCTGCTGTGAGCGGCCCCAGACGCCTTCAGGAGCGCCGCAGCCATCTCCGCGAGGTTCCCCTTGGCGAGCGCCGCAATCGCCTTACCGGCGTGCTTACGGGCCCTGGAGGACACGGCGAAGACCAGCAGGGTTGAGGCGAACGGGATCAGGGGCTGGATCGGGGCGGGGATGAAGGGGGCCGCCAGGGTCAGGACCCCGGAAACATGCTGCTTGAGGACACCATCCAGGAGCTTGCGCTCCTCGGACACCGCCTCGGTGTATTTGGCGACCAGGGCTTCGTGGTCCTCCTGAAGCCCCAGCAGGCTGCCGAGGCGCTGGGCCAGCAGGGAAGTCTCGCCCCGTCCGACCTCGGCCACGGCGGTGTCGAAGGTGGCTTGGGCCTCCTGCTCGATTTGGCGGATCTTCTGCTCCAGCACAGCGATCTGCTCTTGGTAATCGTCCAGTTCGGCCTGCTCCTCCACGGTCATGGCGGACTCAGAAAGGGACTCCAGCATCCCGCACCCAGCAAGGGGCAGGGCGATGGCAAAGGCGATGACGTAGCGTTTCATGGTTACTCCTTAGGGTTGAAGACGGCGCGGTAGCACTCTGCGTAAGCCACGCCCCAGAACGAAGAGTGCGACACACTCCGCTCATGCTCTATGTCCCACGACAGGGCGTGGGCGTACTCATGGGCCAGCACCTCTAGGGCGACCGGCTCGTTCAAATCCTTGTTGACCCTGACCATGAGCTTGTGCTTCCCGATCTGGCGGCAGTCGCCGTCATCATCTGCCGGGATCTTGCAGCGGCGTATTGTGACCTCGTAGCGGCGCACGGGGCAGAGGGTCCGAAGTGCCTCAACGGCTTCGCGCCACCGGACCAGACTGACCTTCGCGCTGCGCTTCATGGTCAGGTCGCAAACGCCTCCACAATCTGTCGGCCATCATCTGTCAGGTAAATGGTGCCCAAAGGGCCATCATCATCATTGGTTCGGACATCCATCACCCAGCCACGCTGGAGCCAAGCCCTCAGAGTCTGTCGGGCTAGGTCGCCATTCTTGGTCCAGTACAGGTGGGGCACGTACTTGGGGCCACGCCCGTAGTCAACGCCGTCCTCGACCTTGCCCTCGAAGAACTCCGAGAGCTTCGTCATCAAACTAGGTGTGTAGTCGATTCCCATTACAGCCAGATCACATGGTCGCTCTTGACGCCGTGGTTCTCATCCCAGAACTGGAGGCGCTGCGCTGGCCGGGTAGACATGGCAAGCTCCTCCAGTTCCCACTCACCGCCGCGCTTGGTCGTGCCGTTGATGTAGCAGGTTCTGCTTCCGACAGTCAGCGAGGTGGGGTTGTGGTAGTGGCCCATCATAAGCACGGCCCAGGGGTCTGGGATGCTGTCCACCCAGCGCGCCATCTTCTTCACGATGCTGTAGACCGGGATCCCCGCGAAGCCTCCGCTTCCCCGGAACACGTCGCCATGCGTCAGGAAGATGCTGTGCTTCCCCACGGGCACCATGCGGTAGAAGGTCTCCACCTCGTTGTGCCAAGTGATCCGGCCATCAAGCTGCTCTGGCTTCACCATGTGCTTGGCCGTCTCGTATGCGACGGAATCCCAGTTGACTGATGCCGGGTTCCAGTTGCCCTTCATCGCGCCGTTGCGCCCATGATTCCCGCGCACGCACTCAACGCGAACCTTGCGGAACATCCCGGTGATGCCAAGCACGAAGTCGGCCATGAGCCGTGGGCAGTCATGGACCGCTTGGGTGTACACCGTGGACTCAACCTCCCACGCCTGAGTCGGGCGCAGAGCGGAGCCGTCCACCATGTCGCCGCCCAGAAGGACCACGCACTCATTCACATCGCAGACCATCTGCCTCTCACGGATCAGCTTGGTCACGACATCCAGCAACTGGCCCAAGATCATCTCTCGGGCCACCGTCAGGTCGTAGGTGTCCGTGAGCGCACCGATCTGCCAGTCACTCAAGTGAATGACCGCGATCTCCTTGCGCTTCTTCTTGGACACTGGCGGCAGCTTGGGCACGACAGGAGGCTGCACGTCCCTGAGTGCCGACAGGATCACATCCCGCACCACGTCGTGCAGGCCAGCCATCTCATGGACGACCTTGTTGGCCCGGTCTAGTTCGCGTCGAAGACGCTCGACCTCGGCCATCTCTTGGAAGTCTTCCTTCTTCACCTGTCTGCCCTGCGATCAAGGCACAGGTCAACATGGCGAGCCCAAGTGCTGGCAGCGCCTTTCGACTTGAGCTTGTCACGCAGGAACAGGGTGACGAAAGTGTGCCAGCGAACGCCGTGGCGATCCTGGCGAGGCGTGTTCATGTAGTCCATCAACGCCTCGTATTGCGGCGTGCCCTCTCCGTACTCACGACAGATCAAGCAATCCTTATCGGCGCGAACATCACGCCAGTCCAACTTCTCTGATTGTGACATGGATCCCCTCCTCGGAATCAAGTGCCCATTCCTTCGTTACCGAAAGACCTACGAACTGTGAGTCATCCTTGAAGGCGATGCCCAGCAGCGAGTCCAAGACCGCCTTGAGGAAGTTGTCTCCGTCGCCGTCCCGTTGTGCGATTGGGTACGTGCGAGCAGACGACTTCAGCGTCCCGTCCTTGCGGAGAAGAGACCGGGGCGGAGTCATGCGGCACCGGATCTGTGCCTCCAGCGGCACTACCACTGCCTCTGCCCCGGCCTTGACTGCTGCTGCGACAATCTCCTTCTTGTAGAGATTGAAGCTCCTGCCCATCACGTTGTTAGGCGTGTACACCCTAGGGTGCCCTGCGATGGTGGCGAACCTCGGCCTCGGCTGAGGCAGGGGCTTCGTCTTGACCTCGAAGTTGAGCAGGTAGTTCTCCACGGCTTTCACCGGCTTCCAATTGAAGCAGATCCCGATGCTGCTGCTCCAGCTTTTCCAAGGCATTTGTCCCCAGATTTCGCCTGTGGGACATGAGCCTCGTCTGGATGTCCTTGGGCGTGGGGAACCAACTGCACTCCAAGAAGCACTGGCGCAGGGCCTCCTGCATCTCGAACGGGTAGAAGCTCCTGAACGCGAGGTAGTACGCCTCGATGGCTGGCTTGTTCAGGCGGTCGCCTCCCGGCAGGACGGTGAGCGGGGCCAGGAGTTGCGCCATCTCACGGCGGGTGATCCGCTCAGGAGGTTGCGTCATCGAAGAACTCCTTCAGCGCCTCTTGGCCCTTGGTCAGCCCGCTGCCGGGACGGCCACGGTCCTTACGTTCAGCATACAGTCCTTGGTAGCCCTGTTCGATGCTGTACCGAACAGAGTCTCTGAACGCCTGGGGGTCCTGCTCGGCCTTCGCCAGCTTCTGCCTCCACGTCGTCAGCGTCCACGGACGGAGCTTGGCTTCCCGGCGGTAGCGCATCCACTCGGAGGCTGCGGAGATCACCAGCGGGTCGCTCGTCAGATCCTCCACGCGGACCTCGCGCGCCCGCGCGCGCTTCTTAGGTTCTGGTGTATGGTTATGGGTATGGGTCTGGGTCTGGGTTGTTGCAGCACCCGACCCATCGGTCGTCTGAACGGCCGTTGGAACGACCGCTGCAACGGCCGTTCGAGCGGCCGCTGACTTGCGGCCAGCCTCCCGTCGCTGCCGGTTGTGCTTGACCGACCGTTCTCGCTCCTCAGCCATCCGGGGGTTGGCGTACCCGCCATCCACTGGCTCGAACTTGTCCCGCAGAACAGACTCCCAGGCCATCCCAAAAGCCTGTTCTGTGGGACAGCCCGCGATCCGGGCCAGCCGCCGCATGTCCGAGGGAATGACCCCGTGGACAAACTGGTGGACCAGCAGGCTGATGTAGCAGCCCTTCTCTTCGGCACTCCACCCGCTTGTCCCACCAAGCCAGCGGTCTGCCCAGAACGCGAAGTATGCCGGATTCTTGTTACTCATAGGTAGCTCTCCTCTGCAATCAGTCTTCCTTCCCCCAGCGGTGCAGGCTTCTCAGCATCCAAAACACCTCCTCCAAGTTGTCCACGTCCAAGCAGACCGCGATCCGCATGGCCCACGCCTCGACATCGTCACTCGGGTAGCTGTACTTCGCCTGCCCCTTGACGTAGATCACCACCTTCTTTCGGCTTCCCGACGGGGCTATTCGGACGACGACCTCCTCTTCGGGGCTTGTTCGCCGTCGTGGCATTGGATTTTTCCCAGGCAATGAGATCCTCCTCACGGATCCAAATGCGATTCCCCACAACGAATGAGGGAACCGGGTTCTTACGAGTCATCTTGTTCCAAGTAGGGCGCGTGATGCGATACCGCTCACACACCTCATCGAGAGTGTAGATGTTGTCCATGCGCGGCAAGGTAGGCATCGCCGGGGGGGGATTGCAAGGATTCGCCCTTGCGAGCGGCGTCGGGCCGTTTGTAGGTTCGCAGCCATGAGCCACCAAGAACCTGACGACGTGGAGTGCCCCGCAGTCAATCCGGCCTTCTACGGCTGCTGCGCCATCTCCCTTGCCTTCTACACCGGGATCATCTTCGGCGTGTGCTGGCTGATCTGGAGGGAGCGGTGAGCGAGCCCCGCCGCGTAGCGGGCATGCCGTCTCCCGACTACTTCGCAGCCCCCGGCATCTCCAGCACCGACCTCAAGCAGTGGGTGTCCATGACGCCCCGCGAGTGGCGGCACTGGAAGGACAACCGGGACTCTGCCCCCACCGAGGCCATGCAGCTTGGCAGTGCCATCCACTGCGCCGTGCTTGAGCCCGACGAGTACGCATCGCGCTTCTGCGCCTACGACGGGCGCAAGGCCGGTAAAGCCTACGAGGAATACAAAGCCCTCAACGGACACAAGACCATCCTGAGCAAGAAGTCCCAGGGCGTGGTCAACGACACGCTCGATTACCTGCGCGAGCATGACCGCCTCCACAGCGTCATCAAGCACGGGGAGTCCGAGGTGTCCTACTTCGCGCCTGACCCCGTGCATGAGCGCATGCGTAAAGCTCGCGCCGACTGGATCGGGGACCTCAACGGGCAGCGGTTACTCATCGACCTCAAGACCACTTGGAGTCTAGATGACCGCCACATCCAGAAGACCCTGCATGACATGAACTACCACATGCAGGCCGCGTACTACCTCGACACCGTAGGTCTGGTAGAGGGACAACCCCCCTCTGGGTTCGCTATCCTGTGGATCCGCACCACGCCTCCCGTTGACATGCGCGTGTCCATTGTGGGCAACGCCACGCTCGAAGTAGGCCGCGAGAAGTACCAGCACGCCTTTGGCGAGCTTCACCAAGCAATCGCGTCGGGCGAGTTTCCCGGCTACCCGGCTGAACCCAGCCTCCTTGAACTGCCCGCATGGGCCCTGAAAGCTACCACCGATGAGTGACAAGCAACTAGCTACCCAGCAACCCGCCAGCATCCTGGCGACTGTGGCGTCCAAGTACGGACTCGCCGCCAAGAACCTGTACGACACCCTGGCCGACACCATCTTCCCGTCGAAGAAGTCCGCCACACCGGAGCAGGTCCAGTCCCTGCTGATCGTTGCTAACCAGTACGACCTAAACCCCTTCACCAAGGAAATCTATGCGTTCCCCGGTAAGGGCGGCGGCATTGTCCCCGTGGTCGGAGTCGATGGATGGCTCAAGATGGCGAACAGTCACCCGATGTTCGATGGCATGGACATCGTGTTCAAGGACGACGAGAACGGCACCCCGGTCTCCTGTACCTGCACCATCTACCGCAAGGACCGCAACCACCCCATCGTCATCACCGAGTATTACGCGGAGAACCGACGCACCACGGACCCCTGGAAGACCAACCCCCACCGGATGCTCCGCCACCGGGCAGTGATCCAGGCTATCCGTACCGCCTTCTCGTTCGGCGGCATTTACGAGCCCGACGAGGCAGAGCGCGTGATCGAGGCCCAAGCCGTTGTCCGCAGCGCAGGGGTCGTAGACGCCGTGAGCGCCGCCCTCAGCGCCCCTGAGCCGGAACCGGCCTTCGAGATGCCCAAGGCAACGGAAGCCGCTGCGGAGCCCGTTGAGGCTCAATACGCCGAAGCTGCTACCGAGACCGACGCGACTGCCGACGAGTTCTTCAGCGACATCGAAGTGTGATGAAGCGAGGGCTGAACCGTAAGGCCATGAAGGCCAAGCTGGGGTCACTCCAGCAAGCCACACCCGGCATTGACTGGATCGCACGGCAGGAGCTTGGCGGCCCCGAAGGGTGGACCCTCATCGCCAAGGATCGCCAGACCGGCGAAGTCCGACACACCGCAGATGACTTGCGGCCGGTGTCCTTCGCTCGCTATATTGACGCCCTCTTGGCGGGCGTGAACCTCGCCAGAGAGAGTAGGTAGCTCTAGGGGAGCAGGGTCGTCCCCCCACGGCTCTGCTCCCCGCTCCTACTGCCTGCGTTCCAAGCGTCCTAGCCGCTCATCAAGCGACCGGACTTGGGACACAAGGTGTTCAAGCAACTCTTCAAGTCGCTTGTTCGTGTCCGCCTGTGAGCGGACGAACCCAACATGGGCGTCAATCAGTTGTGCAGCCATAGGCATGGCCCTCAAGGCCAGCCTGTAAATTACTACACACAGGCCAACAAGCAAGACCGTGGGAACCCCTACGTCCTTGATCGCATCCATGATTAGTTCGGTCACTTGGGTTCACCCTGCTTTTCGGACTTGGCCTTTGCCGCGTCCGCCTTACGCACAAAGTTGCCTGCGATTGTAGACATCTCTTTCTCGATCTCATCGCGCTCCACCATGTCCGTCCAAGACAGGGCGTCTCGCTTTTCGCGGAGTTCCTTCAGCTTCTTTTCGACCCGGTTCGACTCCTTGTAGGCGTCATCCCGAAGCTCGAACGAATACTTGTTTTTGAGTGTCTTGCCGCGCTTGTTCCAATACGACTGCATGTCGGTGTCGCCAGACTCGCGGGCCGCATTGTAA
>Ga0208644_1003159_pt1 | contig 12903 bp, 23 predicted proteins | sample VirMetDEL_Nov_18_FD_184517 | JGI IMG/M metagenome (GOLD analysis project Ga0208644, IMG submission 184517) | Aqueous microbial communities from the Delaware River and Bay under freshwater to marine salinity gradient to study organic matter... | ecosystem: Environmental > Aquatic > Marine >... | reverse complement strand
TTTTTAAACCAATCAATTTCTTGTTTGTCCATTGCATTTATATCTGAATAATAATCATTTGTTTCATCATAACAATAATCATCAAATACTACGCAATTACTTTTTATATTATGTTGTTGTCTTGTCATATTTTTACAGTATTTACTAAAATATAGTAATGCAATAGAAACATTGGTTTTATTAGTAAAACTGGTGAAATCTGTAAATTTACAATTTTTCACTAAGATAAGGTTGTAAATTCCTTTCATAAATGCTCCAGGATTAACGAAATCACCACTTGACAATACTTAGGTACCCCCCATATATTGCATATTGGTGCAACAATAGGGTTGGCCATATTAACTTGCTTAATTTAACAAAGGAGTAATATATGACAAGTTTAGAATTAATTAACAAATTCCAAAAAGATATTTGGAATCAATCAAACACTATATTCGGAGATACTTTTGATAGTATTTTTGATAGCTGGTCAAAAGCACAATCATTTCCATTTTACAATGTAGTAAAATATGGAAAAGGTGAGTATGCTATTGAATTAGGCCTAGCTGGGTTTAACAAAAAGAATGTTAAAGTTCAGTACAAAGACGGTGTATTAACTGTTTCTGGTCAAGTAGATGACAAAGAAAAAGAATACATTGAAAAAGGGCTTGCAGCTAGAAAATTCTTCAAACAGTTTCAATTACATAAAGATGTTATCGTAAATGATGCTGAAATGAAAGACGGAGTATTGTCTGTAAAATTTGGTGTTCAAGAACCAGAAGAAATTAAAATTAAAGATATTGAAGTAAAATAATGACCATACACATATTGGTCATATTATTTATATTCATAATGATCTTTGGAATTAGTAAGGAGATTAAATAATGTTTCCTTATACAGCGGAAGAGTGGGAATTTATTTCCCGCTCTTTCACCCCCTACAAATATATCCCATAACGGGACGATGATTTACTAAAATAACGTATTTATTTTCCATACGTTTAGGATTTTTTCTTGGTACTATAATAGTGTTTTCTTTCCACCAATCATCACAAGATTTATAAATTATTTTATTTTCTATATGAATATCTGTAGTAGATAAAATAAAAATAATACTAATTACTCTTAAATCCATTCCTTTAATTCTTCTCCTAAAATTTCAGATGCAATATTAATTTTTTTACGAAGAGCTTTTACTATTTTTTCATCTACAGTTCCCTCAGCTATTAAATCAATATAAGTAACTGATTTTTTTTGACCAATACGGTGTGCCCTATCTTCTGATTGTAATCTTTTTTCTAAATCATAACCATTAGAATAATAAATAACTGTATTGGCTGCAGTGAGTGTAATTCCGTATCCACCTGTTTGTGGATTACCTACAAAAAATCTAACAGGTGAATTAGGATCTTGAAACTGTACAATATTTTTTTGTCTTTTTTCAGAATCAATGGCACCGTAATATTGGACTACGGAATCTTCTCCATATTCTTTTTTTAAAATTTTAACAATATGTTCAATATCATAAATATAATTTGCCCAGATAATAACTTTACCTTCTACTTCTTCTAAAACATCCATTAATTCATTTAAACGATTGTTTTTTAATTCTACAATTTCACCACTGTCTAATTTTAAATGACCACAAGTGATTTGATGAAGTCTCATTAATTGAGTTAATACGTGTGGTGCAGTAGTAATTTGTCCTTTAAATTCAGCTAATGCAGCTGCTTTCATCATTTTATATTTCGCTAATTGTTCTTCTGTTAATTCTACTTCTCTTTTGATATAAATTTTATCAGGAAGATCTAAACAATCTTCTTTTAAAACACGATATGAAAACTTTTTCAGAGAATCTGATAACTCATCAAGTCGTCTATAACTTCCGACTATTTGGACTTGTCGACCGCCAAAGTTTCTTGTCACCATATGCGCGTACCTTGAACGAAAAGCATAGTAGCTTTGGAACCCCAGAAGATCATCATCCAAAAATTTACATTGACTATATAGATCAAGCGGCGATTTAGTTACAGGAGATCCGGTTAATATTCTTCTGTATTTAGCTAAAGGTGCTAATGCAATAATAGATTTAGTTCTTTTTGCAGTAGGTGTTTTAATAGTAGTAGATTCATCTATTGCCAATAATGTTTTATGACAATTTACAAACCTAGATGCAAAATCTAATCCTTTTTTAGTAGAAAAAGCCTCAACATTCATTACAAGGACGTGAAGGTCATAGTCTGATTCGAACAATTGTTGATACTCTTTGTCCTTTGCTTTTGATGTTGAAGCAGTCCATAATACAGTTTTATGTGCTATGTGACTAGCTAAATGTGTAGGAATTTCTTGAGAATACCAGTTTCTATAAACACCTTTTGGTGCTATAATTAATGCCGCATTTATTTTACCTTTATCATAAAGCATAGCAATATTATCAACTAATACTTTAGATTTACCTGTACCCATTTCCATAAAATAGGCATATTCTTCTTTATCCCACGATTTTTCCAATGCAGTTAATTGATGTGCATATGGTTTAGTTTTAAATTTATAATTCATAAAAATAATTTTTTCTTTCTATTGACATCCATATAATAATAGATATATAGCTGTCAAGAGAATAATAGAATAATAGAATGTATAAAAAAGAATTTACAATAGAAGTATCTTTAAGTAATAAAGAATATCAAATAGCTAAAGCTTTAGGTGTTCCTATTAAATATTATATAGGAGAATTATCGCCAATGGCTAAAATAAAAAGAAAGAAAAAAAATGAAGAATAAAATTTTTGAATTATACAAACCAAAGTCCCTGGCTGACTTCTTACAATTTTATAAGGAGAACCCAGAAGAAAATTTTGTATATGTATTACAACATCCACCTGCAAATATAAATATTTTAGGTGCTTCTGATTTTGGATACTTAGTTATTTGTTTACCCAATTATGGACCTGATTCTCAAATCATTTTTAGTTCATCTCCTTTTGTATTTAAGATGAAAAAAAATTTAAGAGATTTTAGAAAACAAGATTATATTTTGCTTACAGGAGATCCTGCTATTATAGGTATTTCTTGTGCAATTGTGAGCGACCAAACAAATGGTCAATTTAGACTCTTGAAATGGGATCGACGAGAGGCTAGATATTACCCAATAGATTTCGATCTCTATCAGAAAGGATAATATGAGTGAAGAACTAACAAACTTGATGGAACAGGATCAAGAACAATTAATAGAAAAAACAGATATAGAATCATTATCTATACATTGTGATTCTCTTTTGGATTTAGAAAAACAAATTGCAAATTCAGAGGAGCATACAAAAAATTTAAAGATAATGTATGATAAAATTAGTTCAGAGGTAATACCAAATATTCTTGCAGAACAAGGATTACAATCTCTGAAATTAGCTGATGGCTCTGTGATAGAAGTGAGTAAGAAGTACAGCTGTACTCTTCCTAAAGATCCAGAAAAAAAACTATCAGCTTATAAATGGCTTCGTGACAATGGGTTAGGTGATCTTATTAAAAATGAGGTTGCTGTAACTTTTGGTCGTGGAGAAGACAACAAGGCGCAGGAACTCCTGAACCTTGCAGCTAATCAAGGTTATGAACCTCAACAACGTGAGAAAGTTGAGCCAATGACTTTGAAAGCTCTATATCGGGAGCGTATCGAGGCCGGCCTCGATATGCCTTCCGACATTTTTCACTTATTCGTGAAAGATGAAACTAAACTTAGCCGGAAATAGGAGAAACGCGAATGGCGACACAAGAAACGGCAACCGTGAAAAAAGAAACGGGGAACGTAACAACAATAAAAGATAACTTGCCAAGTGCAAGTTTATTTGAAGCTGATGCTCAAGAAGGGTTTCAGAATATGGACCAGAACGATCTGGCATTACCATTTCTGAGAATCTTGGGACAGTTATCACCACAAGTAAATAAGAGGGATGCTAAATATGTAAATGGTGCTGAACCAGGTATGATTTACAATACAGTAACTTCTGAACTTTATGATGGTGAAAAAGGCATCAATGTAATTCCTTGTTATTACAAAAGGGAATATGTTGAATGGCAAGATAGGGGAGAAGGTGCTGGTGCCCCTGTAGCAGTACACGCTGCTACTAGTGCAATTGTTCAAGAAGCAACTAGAGATTCAATGGGTAAAGACCGATTGAAGAATGGTAACTATCTTGAGAATACAGCATCTTATTTTGTCATCATCAGTAAAGACAATGGTGCTGAGACTGCATTACTTACAATGAAGTCCACTCAATTGAAAGTCAGTAGAACCTGGAATTCAATGATGAATGGTTTAAAACTACAAGGTAAGAATGGATTGTTTACACCACCTATTTATAGTCACGTGTACAATTTAAAAACTGTACAACAATCAAATGACAAGGGAACTTGGTTTGGTTGGACTATATCTAAAGTTGGTCCAGTAAAGGATCGAGGTCTATACGAGCAAGCAAAAGGTTTTGCTACATCTGTTAAGTCAGGAGATGTTCAGGCAAAACACGTGAAGGATGAGAGAAACGAAGAGAACACACCGTTCTAATCGTAGGGAGGGGCGCAAGCCCCTCCAACAAAACAGTAAGGAGAATAAATGAAAGTAGATAAAAAAGCCATAAAATGGGCAAAGAGAAATAAATGGTTTGGTAAAAATAGAAAATTAACTTACACAGCTTGGAATTTTCACGATCTATTAGTTGATGATATAAAAATAGATCCAAATACAAAAAAATATTATCAGCTTATTGATTTGTTGATGAAACCTTTTTTATTAAAAAAAATAACTCAATTTAAAATTGTGAAAGGAAAAATAGTTCGTTATGAAAGAAAAATTTAAACAAATATTTGAAGGATTAAAAATAGCATACGGTCAATATCAGAAAGGAGATAGAGATGAAAATGGTAAACAGAAGGGGAAGGCATTTATTGTTAGAAAGGATGTTACAGACGAACTCTGGGAAAATCATCTTCGTGGTATCGGGAATGCTCTTGGTATTATACCAATTACTGAGTCTAATACCTGTAAGTGGGGTTGTATTGATATTGATGAATACAATTTTGACCATAAAGCGTTGGTTGATAATATTAGGAGTAATAATTTTCCGTTGGTAGTTTGCCGATCTAAATCAGGTGGAGCACACGTATTTTTATTTACCAAAGATTTTATACCTGCATCTACTATGCAGAACACACTTAAGAAAATGGCATCTACATTAGGATATGAAGGTGCTGAAATATTTCCTAAACAAACAGAAATACTCGTGGAACGTGGAGATACAGGTAATTTTTTAAATCTTCCATATCATAACGATATGAAAGGATTGCGTTATGCAATCAAAGACGATGGCGAAGCAGCTACCTTAGAAGAGTTTTTTGAACTCTATGACAAGTATGCTCAAACAGAGTTGAAAGAAATTAAGGTGGAGAAGAAAAAAATTGATGAAGCTTTCGTTGATGGTCCCCCTTGTTTAAATCGATTAGCCATAGATGGATTTGGTGAGGGGGCTAGAAATAATGCATTATTCAATATAGCTGTTTATTATAAACAATCTAATCCAGATACCTGGGAAGATTTAATTGTAAAAGCAAATTTAGAATATATGAAACCACCATTGAGTAATGGTGAAGTTCAACAATTAATTAAATCAGTTAATAGAAAAGGATACGATAAATATAGATGTAAAGATGCACCTATTAATTCTGTGTGTAATTCTGGTTTATGCAGAATGAAAAAATATGGTGTAGGATATGATGAAGAACAAATACCACCATTAGGAAATTTAATAAAATATGCATCTACACCACCACAATGGTTTTTAAATGTAGGTGAATCAAGAATAGAATTAAAAACAGAACAACTTTATAATGCAGGGTTATTTGCATTAGCTTGTTTAGATCAAGCAAATTTAATTATACCAGTACCAAAACCAAAAGATTGGAAGAACTATTATTTAAAACCTTTAATGGATAATCTACAAGAAGTAGAAGCATTACAATCTTTAAATCCAAAAAATCAAATACATTCTTTATTACAAGATTGGACTACCAATAGACAATCAGCAAGAACAATGGAAGACGTATTTAATAAACTTCCATATACAGATGAGGAAAGAATATTTACTTATTTTAGAATAGAAGACTTTTATAATTTTTGTAAAAAAAATAATTGGGAATTAGATAAAATTAAAACAGGTAATTTAATTAAACAATTAGATTGTTTTGCAGAAGAGATAAGACCAGAACTAAAAGGAGGAAGACCTAGATTGATTAAAATACAAACAATGAAAAAAAATGAGGCTTCGGTATCAAAAGTAGTATACCAGGAAGAACATTTCTAATGAAAATAGGAATCAATTGGAATTTAAAATTAAGAGAAAGAATAAAATTTTTAGAGGAAAAAAATAGTAGGTTAAGAACAAGGAATCAATATTTAGAAAAAAAGATAAAAAAATATGAAAACAATAATACTAGGACCGCCGGGGACAGGAAAGACAACAACGTTGTTGAATTTAGTGGACGAGTTCATCCAACAGGGAATTAGACCAAGGCAAATAGGTTATTTTTCTTTTACTAGGAAAGCGGCAACAGAAGCTGCCAATAGAGCTGCAGAAAAATTTGGATTAGATTTAGATACTGATTTAGAAAATTTTAGAACCTTACATTCTTATGCTTTTAAAATGTTAGGAATGACTAAAGAAAAAATAATGTCACCAGATAATTATTTCGATTTTGGTAAGAAGTGTGGAATACCTATTAAGGTAGCAAAGTATTCTAGTGAAGATGGAATTTTTAATTCAGATAATGAATACTTAACTATTATTAATACAGCTAGGGTCAAAAGAATGGATTTATTGGATTATTATGATTCAAGAAAAAATATATTAGATATTGAACGAGATACTTTATATTTAATTTCAGAAGAATTGAAGAGATATAAACAAGAAAAAGGCCTGAAAGATTTTACTGATTTAATTGAGGATTTTATAGATGAAAATATACAGTCTAAATTTGATGTATTATTTGTTGATGAGGCACAGGATTTATCATTATTACAGTGGGAAATGGTGCGTAAAATATGGAAAAATGCAGAAAAAACATATATTGCAGGGGATGATGATCAGGCTATTTTTAAGTGGGCTGGGGCAGATGTAGACCATTTTATAGCATTAAAAGAAGAGGTAGATGACATAAAGACTCTAGAGCAGTCTTATCGTATTCCTGGAGGCCCTATACATCAATTATCACAAAAGATTATTGGAAAGATTCATAATCGTTTTGATAAACAATATAAACCAAGGGATGAAGAAGGTATTTTACGTAGATATTCAGATGTAACACAAGTAGATATGTCACAGGGAAATTGGTTAGTACTTGCGACTGCGAATCATTTTCTAGAAGATGTGAAAGAGTTGTGTGAACTACGAGGATGGTATTATCAATATAAAGGATTTAATTCTATTAAATTAAAATTATTATTAGCATTAAATAATTGGGAACAGTTAAGAAAAGGCGCATTATTAACTCATATAGAAATTAAAAATATTTACGAATATTTAGGAGCAAATGTTGCACAAGGATTTAGAACTGGAAAATTATTTCACTCAGAAGAAAAATATTCATTAAAAGATTGTCTGGATAAATATGGTTTGTTAACAGATAAAGTTTGGTATGAATCATTTGAAGGCCTAGATCACTTGACAGAAAACTATATCCGTAATATGAGAGCTAATGGTGAGCAGATTAATAAAAATCCAAGAATAGTAATGTCTACTATTCACGGAGCTAAAGGAGGAGAGGCTGAGAAAGTATTAATTTTACAAGATCTAACTAATGCTGCATTAGAAACTTTGCAATATGATCCTGATGAATTTCATAGATTATATTACACAGGAATCACAAGAGCAAAAAGAGAATTACATATTGTAGATCCTAAAAATTTTGACAGAGCTTATTTAATATGACCAGTAAATCAGATTTAGAAAAAGCATTTCCCTCTAGCCGACAGGAAGGCGGCGATCATTATTCTAAACACACCATACAGCCTTATACATTTATTACAGCTAATAACTTATCTTTTTTCCAGGGTAATGTAATTAAATATGTAGTGAGATATAAAGATAAAAACGGAATAGAAGATTTGAAAAAAATTATTCATTACTGTGAATTAGAAATAGAAGAAATGAGAAAAAAGAAAAAATGAGAACCACACAGATACCATTATTTGCACCGGAAACAGAATGGGTAATGCCAGATGAATTAAAAGATCTTACCGGACATAAAGAAATTGCTATTGACTTGGAAACCAATGACCCAATGCTAATGGAACTTGGATCGGGGAACGTGGTTGGACGTGGACATATAGCTGGAGTAGCCGTAGCTGTAGAAGGATGGTCTGGTTATTATCCTATTGGTCACGAACAAGGTAATATGGATAAGAAATTAGTTATCTCTTGGTTAAAAGATTTATTTAAAAAAGAAGATACTACATTTATTTTTCATAATGCAATGTATGACGTATGTTGGTTAAGAGCAGCGGGAATTGAAATTAAAGGAAAGATTGTAGACACAATGATAGCTGCATCTTTAATTAATGAAAATAGATTATCTTATCGTTTGGATTCATTAGCAAAAGAATATTGTGGTATGGGTAAAGATGAAAAAGTTTTACAAGCAGCAGCAAAAGAATATGGATTGGATCCTAAAAAAGATATGTGGAGACTTCCATCAATGTATGTTGGACAGTATGCAGAAAAAGATGCTGAATCTACTTTGAAACTTTGGCAATGTTTGCAAAGGGAAATGTATGCACAAGAATTAATGTCTATTTTTGATTTAGAAACAAAATTATTTCCTTGTTTAGTAGAAATGAGATTTAAAGGAGTAAGAGTAGATTTGCAAAAAGCAGATAAAATTAAGAAAAATTTGATACAACAAGAAAAGAAATTACTCAATAAAATCAAAGACTTATGTGGAATTGACGTAGAAATCAATGCAGCAAGAAGTGTTGCTAAAGCTTTTGACAAATTAAATTTACCATATGATAGGACAGAAAAATCTAAAGAACCTAGCTTCACTAGAAATTTTTTAGCTAATCATCCACACGAACTTGCACAATGTATTTCTAATGCAAGAGAAATTAATAAAGCACATACTACTTTTATAGATTCAATTACTAAGCATACAGTCAAAGGAAGAATACACGCAGATATTAATCAAATACGATCTGATGATGGTGGAACAGTGACTGGAAGATTTTCTATGAGTAATCCTAACTTACAACAAATTCCTGCAAGGCATCCTGAATTAGGACCAATGATACGATCTATTTTTATTCCTGAACAAAATTGTGTGTGGGGAAGTTTTGACTATTCACAACAAGAACCAAGAATATTAGTTCACTATGCTAAATTACAAAATTTAGATGGTGCTAATAAAATTGCTGATGCTTATGCAGCTGGAGATGCAGATTTCCATCAGGTGGTTGCTGATATGGCAGGGATTGAACGTAAACAAGCTAAGACTATTAATTTAGGTTTAATGTATGGAATGGGTAAAAATAAATTAATGGCAGAATTAGGATTAATGAAAGATTCCGCAGAAAAATTAATACATCAATACCATCGCAATGCTCCTTTTGTAAAACAACTAATGGACAATGTTTCTAGAAAAGCAAATGATAGAGGATTGATTAGAACTTTATTAGGAAGAGCCTGTCATTTTGACTTATGGCAACCAGTTGAATTTGGGGTGTTTAAACCTCTTCCTTTAGAAGAAGCTAGAAGAAAATATGATGAGCCATTAAAAAGAGCATTTACTTATAAAGCTTTGAATAGACTGATTCAAGGATCCGCTGCTGATATGACTAAAAAGTCAATGATAGCTTTATATGAGAATAAAATTATTCCTCATATTCAAATACACGATGAGGTAGACATATCAGTTCAAGATGATAAAATGGCCGCTCAAATTATTGAAATAATGGAATCAGCAGTTCAATTGGAAGTTCCAAATAAAGTAGACTACGAACAAGGTATGAGTTGGGGGGAAATCAAATGATTATGAGGAAATTATATGAAAAGTTTGACTCAACAATTAAAAGATTCAAAAGATGGATTGTATTATTTAATGAAAATAGGACCTCATATGGGCATAAAGTTAATAACAAAATTAGTTATTAAATTTACTAAATCCACATTTTTTCATTTATTATCGTTATTTATAACTATATTTATGCAAATAGGCTTAATTACATTATTCTTTTTTACTTGTTTGTTTGTTATGATTATTGGTTTTTATCAATCCATTAAAGAATGGTTTATCAAAAAATGACATTTGGAGATGATCCCTTTGGGTACAATAATAAAAATAAAAAAGGCATTACACCATTGCAATTTTTTATTATTTATTTAATTATGTGGTATCTATTTTCTCATCATTTTTTTTAATAAGTTATGAAACTAAAAAATATTATACCTTTTATATGGATTTTAATTTTGTTTTGTTTATTATTATCATTAGGATGCACCGCAAAAGAAACAAAAATTGAAAATAAATACGAGACAATGGGTAAAGCTTTAGGTACGATAGGAAATGGCAAAAAATAAAAAAAGAAGTTTTACATTAGGAACTACTGTTGTTCACGGTGTTTGTCCTCATTGTAATGAATTTACACCATTGGTTTTTATTGTGGAAGATTATTATCGTTGTACTTTTTGTGGAGAAGATACAGAACAAAAAGTAAATGGAGTTATTAAATATATTCCTATCGGTAATATGGAAAAAGAAACATTAGATATAATTTATGGCAAAAAAAAGTAAATTAGGTGTATCTGAACTTTTAAAAAGAAATAGAATTAAAAGACCGGGAAGACATTCTAAACAACATAAAGGCAAAAAGAAATCGGAACGTGGCCAGGGGCACCCTTAAGCACCTTGTCTAGTTTGATCTTTAATACAGTCTGAATAAATACCGGTAATTATTAATTTATTATCATTACCTATAATTTGCATTTCTTTTCTTTTTTCTAAAGCTGCATCATTACATTCTTTTTCTGATTTATAATATATTTGAGGTTGAGGAGTCATAGGAATACATACCTCTTGACCATTAAAATAATCTAAGTGGCATAACATAACTATCATAATAAAAGTTTCCATAAGCGGAAAAGGCTAACATTATAAAACAGGTATGTCTATTAAATTGCTGCCCGTCTCCGAAAGAATTCAGAGACGAGCAAACAAAAGGTGTGAGAAGAGGTCTTTATAGTACTCTAAAAAGATTTTACTTGCAAGTATTGTTTTTATGTTATAGATTCCCATATCTATGAGAAGAAAAAACAAATCAGAAAGGACATATAATGGCAGACCCAAATAAGTTTAAATCGGTTTCGGTACCGATTAAAACCTACAAAATGCTTGCTTTTCTATCAAAAGGCAAATTAACCGATGCAGATCTTACTATTAGTAAATCTATTGAAATCTTAACTACTAAAGAGGCAAAAAAGAATGGATACAAGAACGGTAAGGACGCATAAAGTCATTTGTGACAACTGTAAAGGTAATGGATTCGTTTATGTTATCCCTTACAGTGAAACTAAACAATGTTCACAATGTAAGAGTCAAGGTGAAATAATACTACAAGAACCTACTATTGCAGATTGTGAATTTTATATGAAGGAGCAATAATGAAACAGGTAATTGGTTATTATTGGGACGGAAAGGATCATTATGTTATTTATCAATATGAAAATGGCACTACGAAAATGGTTTTGGACCAAAGTAAGTAAGTTAGGTTGTTATTTGTCAAACATTAGTTGGAGCAAACTATATGTCACGTACGAATCCAGTCGCAAAGCACTTAAATAAATTTAATAAGCCTAAACGCATTGCGGATAAAAGGTACAAAGAACAATTAAAACAAATGAATAAAGACATACGAGAGGTGAGAAGAATACAAAAAGAAATTTATGGAAAATAAATATAAATATTTAATCTATTTTGAAGGAAAGCCAGTTCATTTTAATATTACTACTAAAAAGGTAGTTATCTACAAAGATGATTTTTCTTTTCAAGATAAACAATTTAATACCAATAAAGTTAAAAAGCACATCAAAGATTATGTACTAGAAAATGGGGCTTTGTATGCGACTGAATAAACTTTATGACTATCCCACTTCTTCTCGTTCGTTGATTAATAACGCCAGGCATTATGATGTAGGAGAAGAGAAGCTCCCATCAGTCACCACGATTCTTTCTGCGACTCAGTCTGAGGAGAAGAAGGCTTCGTTGGCAGCCTGGCGTGAACGTATGGGCACGGAGAATGCAACGCGGATCGTGGATCAGGCAGCTAACCGTGGGACCGCAATGCATACAATTCTGGAACGATATTTATTAGGACAAGGTTATTTAGATTTAACGGACTTAGGACAAAATGCACAAACAATGGCAGAACAAATTATTACCAAAGGAATTAATAATAGGTTGTCTGAATTTTGGGGATTAGAGGTGACCTTGTATTATCCTGGATTATATGCCGGAGCCACTGACGTGGTAGGTATTTATGATAATGCAGAATCGATTGTAGACTTTAAACAATCTAATAAACCTAAACGACGTGAATGGATTGAAGATTATAAACTACAATTAGCAGCTTATGCTTTGGCCCATAATGAGGTTTACGGTACTTCTATTAATAAAGGTGTTAATTTAATTTGTACTAAGGACAATTATTTTCAAGAGTTTGTATTTGAAGGGGAAGAGTTTCGTAAGGCTAAATTTGAATGGTTACGGAGGGTAGATGAGTTTTATAAATTATAAAGTGAAGGAGACTGAAATGATAAATACTTTAAACGAGAAAGTATTTAACAATGACAACATTAAAAAGACTTTTGGCGAATTTAATAAAGTGGACTGTA
>Ga0208644_1003156_pt1 | contig 12904 bp, 23 predicted proteins | sample VirMetDEL_Nov_18_FD_184517 | JGI IMG/M metagenome (GOLD analysis project Ga0208644, IMG submission 184517) | Aqueous microbial communities from the Delaware River and Bay under freshwater to marine salinity gradient to study organic matter... | ecosystem: Environmental > Aquatic > Marine >... | reverse complement strand
AGCATCAAATACTCTCTTGCTTCATCGTGAGAGAGGAAGGTTGCAGCGAGTTCTTGTTTCCAATACACTCGCCACAACACTTGTCCATTGACAATTGCCTCGTAAATCATAATCCAGCCTCTACGGCTAAATCCATTAGGTCTTTGTTGGAGATGTCATACTTCTCGGCAATCTTAGCGGTGTCTCCTCCACCTGCTACATACTTGACCGCATCAGCCCACTTGGGAGAGTTCTTGGTCAGTTTGTACTTGACCATCTTTTGGCGGTTCATTGCCTTCTCTCCATCATCATCTTCATCTATATTGAGTCCAAGGATAGCTCCAAGAGCATATCTCCGAGCGTAGGTGATAGCAGAACCCATTGCTTGAGGGTCATTCTCCTTAGCGATGGGCATCCCATAAGAAGCCTCCATAAACTGCCCCGACTCGGTGTGAATGATGATAGTAGTCAACTCAAACTCATCAGGGAACTGAGAGAACACCAACCCAGCCTTTTGCAGAGGTTCTCCGATAACATCTAAGATGTTTGAGAGGGAAGCATACTTGCTCTTGAAAAAAGGGTTCTGAGCCTCTTTTTTGACTTTGCCAACTTGGGCGTGAAAGACCGCCAATGCCTTAGCGAGTTCTTTGATTTCTTGTGATTTATTCATATGTGATTTTATAGTGTTTTATTTTTCCGGTGACTACGGCTTCAACTAACCAAGCCAATTCCATATCTAAGTCCAATGCCTCCCATTCAACATACTTTTGAAGGAAGCCATCTTCATCTATTTCGGTTCTTCCGATTTGAGAAAGGAACTCCCAATGCTCTGACTCGCACCATCTGCGGAAATCTTCTCTATCAAAGTGGTAGATTCTTTGGTAAGACATCAAGAGCCAATCTCCGTTTTGGATATCATCCTCAATGATATGCTCATCCATATACTTAAAGTGATGCATCAATGACCTCCTTTGCAGCCTTGATAACCTCAAGAGCAGTTTGGTTGTAGATGTCGCCTCTCAGATACTTGGAGACAGTAGGCATAGAGATTCCGGTGCGTTCAGATACGGCTTTGATAATGCCGTGACGCTTGTTCATTTTCACAAAATGTATCATTTCTTCTGGTTTCATACAGAAGCAAAGATAAAACAATTTTATGAAAAAGAAAAAAATCTTTTCTATTCGGGCAAAACTGCGATAGAAAGATAAGTCCCGATAGAGTCGGAGAGTTGTTGCAACATCTTGTCATTGATGACCGGGGTCACAAATGGTCTTGCCTTGTAGCCTTTGGCGTGAATCTTTCTTGCTATGACAAATGCAAGTGATTTGATTCTGCTCTCAAGGTTTTGATTAGGAGAAGTGCGAACTTGAATACCCTTCATCTTGATCCATTCCTCAATAGATTTTTGAAGAGTTGGATTGCCGGGAGTTTTTGTTCTTGTCGGTGGTCTGCCTTGATCAAGCCATTCCCAGTATTCAAGCATTAGAATCTTGACATTGCCTCCTTGACCGATTGTTGTGATGTCGGGCTGAATGCTTTGAGCCAACCTCCCTGATGCCATTGCTTTGCGTTTGCCGAGATTGTCTCGCATCTGCTGCATCGCAGCATTTGTCCAAGCAAACAAAATCTTCTCAAACTCTGAATCTCCTTGTGTGGTATAACCTGAGCCAATGGATTTGTCACCTGCTATGATATCAGTCAAGGCTCGTTGTCTACGAGCAATTTCAGAGGCAGAGAGATTGTAAAAGTTAGCCAAGTGATTTGAGCATTTCAATCAACTTGGGATGCGGATAAACATCAACCTTGTCGGAGCGAACTGAGTTGTGAGTGAACACTCCCTCTTCGCCTTTCAATGCTCTGTCTGAAACATCCCAAATGTCTTCACTATAAGATAGCGGAATGCCGTATTTGTCCTTCCACAAGAGAAGGAGTTCACGAGTGCTTTCAATCTGAGCGTCTGTGTAGTTCTCCCAGAAACGATACTTCTTGAAAGGCACTTCAATCACATCGGTGACCTCTCTCCCGGTATAGGAGAAGAACTTCCCGTCTTTCTCAGTTAGTTGTCCCCAATTGATGATCTCAATTCCAATAGATATTTTGTCCAATGACTGATACTTGACTCCGTGCTTGGAGAAGACATCTTGTTTGATGCCAAGATGATAAGCCCAACGAGAGGAAGAAAAGCCTTGACCAATCTCACCATCTCTACCAATGACAACACAAGTCGCAATCCGTGCGGAGTTCTTTTGCCACATATTAAACACGGCTTGAGGAGTTCCCGTTCCTGCGGTGTGGTGCAGATAGATTTGCTTCTTGTCAACTGCCTCGTTGACATAGTCGTTGAATGGGTGTTGTTTAAGATTCATTTTCTTTGATTAATCGGTTGAGATACCAGTTGGCTTTGCGTAGGTCTTCTACCTTGCCTTTCTTCTCCCATCTCCACAGATACTTAATAGCGTTGCCTTTGCAGTATCCATTGAATTGGTCTTTGGTCATTGAGGCTTTAATAGCGTCTATTGCCTCAATCTCGCCTTTGTAGTGTTCTGGGTTTACTGCATCCATCGGGTCATAAAATCTGTGATGGGCAAATTTAGCAGAAAGGTTTGGTTCGTGGTATAGACCTCGGTCATTTCATCGTATTCAACGGCTGCGATGACGGAATCCAAATCCAAGTAACCATCACGCTCAAACTCCACCAAGTCGGGTGCATCGTTGAGCAACTTGTCCATTGCGTCTGGGGTAAACTCATAAATGAAAGGAACTTTGATTAGGTTCATAAAATCTTGCCGTCTAAGATACGGAAATTCTTTACTTGAAAGGTCTTGTCTTCATTCACCGTGACATAGGCAAAACCATTTGACCACTTCGTATAAGCGTAGGGTCTATACTCAGGAGATAGGTTACAAAGACATCCAGTTGACCAAACGCCAACTTGTTCTCCGTGCAGATTAGATTCAGAGTGATGAGATACCTGATGATAGTGACCCATCAGAGTAGAGGCTTTCGCTTTCAAGAAGAATCCTCGTGCTGGGTTAACGGGTGAAAACACACTCTCTCCCAACTCGTGTCCGTGCAAAACAATCAGATTGCCGAGTTTAATCATTTCACGATTTACGGCTTCAATTCCGTACTCGTGGAATCTCAGTAGGTATTCAAGAGAAACCTCGTTCAAATCGCCTAATTCACGGGCATTTCGTAGCACATAGGCTCTCATCCTCTCCTCGTGGTTTCCTATCTTATAGAGGACTCGTGGAAACTGCTCAGAGACATATTTTAAGAACTGCCTACCCATCTCCAATTCCTCAGAGATTTTAGGTCTGCGGAGTTCCTTTCCAAATCTTGAAACATCATAGCAATCCAGGATATCTCCGTTCAGGATCAAAGCGTCTACCTTGTGGTTCAGTCCATACTCAATAGCCAAAGCAAGAGCGTCTTCATCGTGGAAGGGTAAATGGATGTCAGATAGAATAAGATAACTCCCTGCACCCAACTCAACGGCTTCCATATTCTCGGCTTTTGAAATCAGCCCAAGTTTACGGAGTCCTTCTTTGACAGATGAATGTTCCACTTTGCGGTTTTTGTTTTCGGCAAATTTTTTGCTTCTCGTACCATCCGCACCTTTGTAGTAGCGAATCATTTTTCGTGCTGCTTCTAAATCCGTGAACAGACCTTCCTCTTTGGTAAAAATCATTGCTGCCAATGTCTTATTTGGCAACTCGGGGAAGCGTTGGATGTAATCTTGAACGATGTCTCTTTTCATATGATCAAAAGCAAAACGAGAAGAGAAAGCCCTCCTGAGATTCGCTTGTATTGTTTTATGGAATGGGCGAGAACTTCATTATCTGTTCTCAACTGAATGTTCTCCTTGTCCAATTTTTCAATCACCACCTCTTGCTCGTGGATAATTGCTGAGTCAATATCAATCTCTTTTTGCAGAAGAATCACTTGTTCCCTTGCTTTTGCTCCTTGCCAAAGGCGGTAGTTGACCTCCCGAATCAAGGAATCTGTGAACTGACAATAGGTATTCTGTGGCACGAACATCAGCGAGAGAGTCAGAAAGATACAAAAGGAGCGTGTCATATTTCTGTTCAACATATGTCCGTTCAGTTCGGATGGTTTGCTTTTCCACTTTTAGGTCGTGGATATGCAAGGTATCAAGTTGGGATGTCGCAGTAACTCTCCAAGTAGGGAGTGTTGACCACAAAATCAATAGCGTGACCAGCAACCACATCAGTAGAAGCATCATAGAAGGGTTCTGCCGTGCCGTTGACAACCATTTCAAAATCTTCATCTAATCTGTTATTTCGTATGAGTAAGGTGACAATATCAATCAGCACTCCTGCGGTGTCTGAGAGGACTTCTATGGTGTTGGAACTGCTCTCAAACTGCCTATCCATTACCATCAAAGCGAATTGATAGGAGACCAATTTACCTGCGGTGTTGAATTGAAATCCGTTCGGAACAAGCCACACCAATGGGTAATACTTGACCTCATCAACTGCAAAGTCAAATTCAGCCCCGACTGCGAACTTGCCGACCATCTTGTGGCTTTCGGCTGCCGTCTTGATCTTGGCGATGATTTGGTTTAGGGTCATAAGCTTGGAGTTTGATTTCGTTCTTTAATCGCCACTTATTCTTTGGGGAAGTCATAGTTGAAATAGCAGTCATCATCTCCAGGAAGGTACATACCACCGAAGAAAGCAGTTGACTTGGGACGGATGGTATCAAAGTCAGAACCGGGGTTGAGATACAAAGGATATTTGTTGGGATAGGTGCGAAGATAATCTCTCAAGCGTTCTCCGTAGTATTCTGCCTTGTCACGATATCTCTGCTCAATGTGGGTAAGGTCAGCAGGAGTTGCAGGAGTTGCGTTCTCAGAGTTGCGAGAAGCCACGCTCTTATTCATAAACTTGTAAGTCAGAGGAAGCATTGACTCAACCAATGTATAATACTTCAAGCAAGGAGCGATATAGGAGTCAAGAAGAGTGGTATTGTCAGCCGTCAGCGTTCCTGCATAGGCTTGGGTCTGCAACTCATCGTAGATGCCTGAGCCAATGATGTCCCGAACATAAATCTCTTGAGCCTCTTTGATAGATGATTTGAGAATCTTGTCATCCAAGTTCTCGTTCAAGGGAGTGTTGTCCTTGAGATATGAAGTGCTTATGAAGTAGACAAAATTGCTCATTTCTTTCTCACCAATTTAGAAGCCCAAATATGACGGCAGTAGGGAAGGTGAACGGCAGGAGATGAGTTCTTCACAGTCATCCATCCTCCTCTTCGCATCCAAACATCATAACCAAGCAAAGCACTCATTTGAGTAATCTCGGCTCTTGTATATAGTCGGCTGAAACCAACCATCCGTCTGCAAAAATCTCTTGTTGTTGGAATAACCTCTGCTCCCGTCACGCCAGGTGCTTTGGTGTATTCATAGCGAACCTCCAAATTCTCAGAGATGTTGTTCTTTTCCAATTCTCCAAGACCATCAGAAGAAACCTCATAGCCTCCCTCTAATGCACCCAAAAGCCCTTGTCCTTGTAGAGATGCCACCGCATCAGAGATGATGGCAGGGTCGGCTTTAATTTGAGCGACAAGGTCACCAAGAACCATTCCGGGGTTGGAACGAATCAAAGCAAGAATCATCAGTTCAAGAGCATTGGCAAAATTCATCTCCACGGCTTCAAACTTATCCGAGGTTTCACCGAACATCTCAAACACCTTAAGGTCTTTGTCATCATCCCATCCAAAAGGATTCTGAGATGAGAAAGTCAAAGGATCCACAGACATTCCCAATTCTTGACGGGCTTCTTCTTTGCTGATGATACCCTTCTCAAACAGATACACATAATCCAAGCCAATCGGAGGATTGTTCTTGGTTTCCAGTTTTACGGGAACAATGTATTTGAAGATGTGAGAAAGACAAGAGTCAATCTGCTTTTGGCGAGGCTCTACATAGGAGGTCTGAAAAGTTTCGTAGGCTTCTACGAGTTCTGTTCTGCCTCCCAACTGACCTTCTGTCTTAACTCCGAAAAGCATCGGAGATGTGACCTTGTGACCGACAAAAATCTCTTCTTGAACTTGGCGGTTCAATTCCACAAACAACTTGTCAAAATCGCTCGGTGCAAGATTATTGATGACCGAAGGATTCTCGTTTGGCTCGTTGTATTGAATGATCACAGACCCAGCGTTGTCCGTTCCTTGGAAGTTATCCTTGAAACGCTTGGCGGTCTTTCTCGCTTCTTCGGGAGTTGGGATGCCTTTGAACAACTGAATCAAGGTCTGAGCAGAGAAACCACTCTTGATTGAGTTTAGATGGAAGTTGGCAATCTCCGTGTCAATCTCAATGTATTTCAACGCACCTACATAGTCAGGCAAAGGATACATATCTTGCCCTGCTCGGTAAAACTTGAAGTAGTAGAGTTGTTTATTTTCACGAGTGGTAGGATTCCACTTGGGATAGTAGGTGAGTTCAGGTCTGTGAGAATCCCAATTGTCAGAATAGACAAAGTCCATCTCCAACCCTTTGCGAACATTCTGAAAAGGCAAGTGATAAATCTCAGCGATTGCGGTCTTGGCTTTGTTCCAGATTATCTCCAGAGCGAAACCATTGAACAACTCGCAATCTTGGGCAATCTTCGTTTTGAGAGATTCAAAGTCCTCGTAAGCGTTAATTGAGTTCAGATATTCCTGAGCCTTGGCTATGTCCTCAGTATTCGCACCAATTATCTCGGTCTTGTCACCGGAGATGTAGGATGCCTTTTGGGTAACGATTGCAGAGTGCTTAGGAGATTTGTTAAAAAGGTCAATCAGTTCAAAGGGATACTTGTTGTTCTCCCCAAAAGTGATGAAGCCTTTGGTCTTGTTCTCCTTGAACTTTGGGAGTGCTGACTCCACAAACGACACTCTTTGAAAATGACCTTCCATCACTTATAAATAGCGGTTAGTCCTTTTTGGAAAATTTCTCTACCGATGTGAATCCTAAGCAAAGGATGGTCACCCATTCCACAGCAGCGACTAACTCAGCAGAAGGAGCGATTTCAAGAGGAGAAAAAGAGTTGGCAATCATAGTTCCAAACAGAACAACTGCGCCCAATACTCCCACAACTCTCTTGGAGGATATCTCATTGCCATCGCTGACAACCTTCTTCAGAAATTCAATTACTTTTTTCATTCAGTTTTTGCATATTATCAACCCGGATTGAGTCGGCTATTCGCTCTGCTTCCAATGCTTCTATTGATTCGGGAACGGGAACAGAGTAAACCTCACACACTCTTTCAAGCAATTCCACCTTTTTAGCCATTTCCTTGGCTTCTAAGACACTTTCTTGGATTTCTTGTACCTTGGCATCAGTCATCTCTTTTGCTTCGTCTATGGAGGCTTTTGTGATTGCGATGTTTTGTTGAGCCTTGTCAAGCACCAAATCGTATTTCTTGTATGGGTCTGCGGTCTCTAAACGAGGAGTTGCAGTTACTGCCAAGAGTGCGGTCAAGATGAGATATTTCATTTGATGATTCCTAAGTTTTTGTAGGTGTTCAATTCAGAGCGTAGAGAGGCAGAGAGAGAGTCCTGGGTTTTCAGCATCACGGCCATTTGATCAAGCTTCTTTTCGCACTTTGTCAATCTATCCTCGCAACCGGTGTTAATGGAATTGTCTTGACCTTCCATTCTCAGATAGAGAAAGATGACTGCAAAAATCATCAGATAAGTCAAAGCCTTTGAAGGGTCTTTGCTGAACTCGGAAAAACTAACGGGAAGTTTCATCTGCCTTGTCCTCGGTATTTCTTTTGGGGTGGGTTGTTCTTGCTATGGACTCCTTTTCTGCTGACCTTCTTTCTTGGTCGGTATTTGGAGATGGAGATTGACTTAGCCTTCGCCATCGGGAATTACACAAAACGGGCTATCGGGAAACTTCGCGCAGTATCCTTTCAAATACTCGCCCTCACACCCTGCGAAAGTATGCACCCCGCAAGGCTCAGGCCATACCTCGTAAGCGGCAAAGTCAGCGGGAGGCTCGGAATAAAAAAGTATGTCAACCGCCCATTTGTCCGAAAGCAAGTCGCAAACGGGCATACCCTCGGCATCTTCGCCCCATTGCAAACAGATATACCCTATTTCGTGAACGGCGCAATCTTTCCAAGTTGTCACGCTCTCGCCTTCGGGCGTGGTGGTTGTCTGCTCTATCTTCTTGCGCAAGGTTGCCCAAGCGGCTGGAGGAATCTCGTATTTTCTGAAGGTGTTCATCTTATAAGGTTGTTAGGGCTGCAAGTTCTGCGTTGGTTAGGCGGGTTTTGAATAGTACGGCTTGGTTAACCTGTTTTTTTTGTATTTCGGTGAAATCAGAATAACTATTCACATACAAAGCCGAAGTTGCTGGGACAGTTGCACTTGTGTCGGTTCCAACTTGTATGCCATTAACATAGGCCACATAATCATTTTCCTTGTAACCAAATGCTATTTTATATCGTTGCCCAGTTACAAATGAACCTCCACCAATAGAAACTCCGCCACTTGAATAAAAAATAAAACTACTACTTCCATAGATGCCAATTTCACTACCAGCCGAACCTAACCAAAAATGACTTTGTGAACTGGGTGAAATTTGAGCAACAAAGTCGTAAAAAATAGTCCCCTCCGTCTGCCCAATCAGCGAACTAATGCCCGTCTTGTATGCCGCATCTGCTACCCTTGTAACCGCAGCCGAAGTTGTGGGGATATAGGATGTGGGATAAGATGACTCTTCCAATTGTACGCCCCAAATGTATGCCGTATATGAGCCAACGCCTGAATAAATTACTGTATTAGATAATTCACAAACGCCAAAAAACGGGTAAATTCCAGTATTTGCAGCCGTTCTTGTTACGATAATCCTATACCATCCGTCATTATACGCAACTGCTAAAGATGTTATTCCTGAGGTTGTTGAAGTAAAAACGCCAGTATTAGGGTTAAAAATAGCCACATAACTTGTTGGAGAATCATAAATTCCAATGAAAACATAAGGTGCTGACCCTGCTTTTACAAAAATGCTATTGGTGTATGATTGACCAACAGTAGACGCAACCAATCTATCAAAAAAATTGTTATTGTTTGTAAATGTTGTATCGGTATAAGTATCGGCATTTTGTGTACCATCTGGCGAAATTGCAGTATTAGCCGTAATTGTTGACCTTGTTTTGCTCCACGCCGCATTATCAAACTCCTCCGAATAAGTCAACAAATTCGTCCTCTGCGGTTCAAGCAACAAACTCGGACACCCTCCCTCATAAGTCAAACGGGGAACATTTTGGCGGTCTGTGGTGGGGAAGTAGGGTTTGGCGGTGCTGCCAATGTTTAGTTGTGCGCCCCAGATATATAAGTTGATTGTTGAACCATCACCAGCAAAAATTCTAATGTTATCCCCAGCAAGTGTATATATGCGATGAGCGTTTGTTGCGGTACTTGTTGCGGTGTAAACGATAGCACAACGATACCATCCATTGCCAACACTTTCAATGCTACCAACTGCTGAACTTTGAGTGCCAACTACTCCATTTTCCAAGTCAAAATCAGCGTATCCAATTGCTGTATTCCAAAGCCTTACCCAATTTTTATTTCCTTTTTTTAGATATGCCGAAAAGGTATAAACAGTTGCATTTGTAACCGTAATATTTTGGCCGATAAAATGGTCGTCATTTGTCGTGTTGGCAATGATGCTATATGCATTGTTCAACCCGTTTGGCGAAATATCGTTTGCCCCAAAACTTGCTCTGGTCAAACTCCAAGCCGCATTGTCAAACTGCTCCGAATATGTCACAAAATTCCAAGGCACATTCTCAACAAGCCCCTGAGAATTTACCCTCGTTCCGTCACTTGCACGGGTGAAAGTCAAATCGCCCGAACCATCGGTGGGTTTGACGCTATAAACAACATCCTCTTTGTATCCGCTTGGGACTACGACCAAGGAAGCCTGACTCAATAAACTCATAAACTATTCATTCTATAAATGGCACAAGAGAAAGCCTCAATGAAGCCTCCATCAGCATCTACTCTATCTCGGTAAGTATAAAACAAAGAGAAAGCCAAACCTCCCTTCATTTCAGGTTTTGCACCAATATAAACACCAATCATACTGAATAGGCGATGACTGAGCCGCTTGACAAAGTAATGGACTTGATGACTACTCCTTCTGCAACGGAGATGAAAGCACCGGATCTCAAAGTCACCCCAGATAGTCCCAAGGTGGTCATCAAAGAATTGTTGTCACCATCCAAACAAGCAGACACCACAGCGTCATCGTTTACAATGAAAGCTTGGAAGCGACCGGTATTTGCACTCGTTCCAGACAATACTTTTGAGCCGGTGAAACCAGCCATAAATTCGGTTGAATTGCTCATATTTCGTAGATTTTTTCTATTAGCGTAGGTTGATATTCCGTTGGGTTAGAAGTGGCTGCATAGACCTTCAAAAGACCTTGTTCCACCAATTCATTTGCCAATGATGGGTTTGTGTTGCTTGGAGAAGTTTGAGCGTAAACTCGGTACATTATTTCTCCCTCATCCAATGTGAAACTTGTTCCTTCCGTTACCGAGAATTTGTTGTATCGGTCAGTATAAGCAGAAGTATCGGTCAAGATTGCGTTTGTCGTTTTATTAGTCAAACGATGGGTAAAAGAGAAAAGGAAATAAGCAGGAGAAATGGTCACTTTCTCCGTGAGGGTCAAGAACCAATTCTTCGTTTCCAACTTTTCCAAAGTAAGCATCACTTACAAATAGCAAAACTAAAAAAGTGGCAAAAAGAAAGGGGAAGCCGAAGCCTCCCCAATCCACACACATATGAAAACCAGAATCAGATGCCCAATGAAGTGGCAACCGAACCTTGTACTTTGTAGGGAGGTTGTCCCTCAATGGCAGACAAAGTCACCTCATAGCCGACAGAATCGCCCATTGCAGTTCCCGTGTTTGCAACCATTGAAGTTACATCCGCTCCGTACTCATAACCTGCCAACCAGTATTCATCATTATTGTCTTTGACAATGCAGAAAACACGACCAGCAGCCAAGAGTTTCAATTCATTGCGCTTGGCAGTTGAAAGCCTACGCAACTTGAAGGCAACATCAGCCTGATTGAAAGAAGTTCCATTCTCGGTGCTTACATTGGTAGTGATCACCATTGAACCAGTTCCCTTGGGAAGTTCGTAGGTAAATACATCACCAGTAGCAATAGTGGTAGCAGTAACTTCGCCACCACCAATAGAGAATCCAGAAGCAGCCCAATCAATCAAGTGGATAGATTTGATGCCTCCGACAGCGTCTTTACAATCTAAGGTAAAGCCTTGGGTTAATGAACAAGCCATAATCTATCCTCCTATGAATTAAGCCAAAGTGAACTGAACCAACTGGTCAGGGAAAGCAACCTGAACACCATACTTGCAAGTCATACGGAAGCGAACTTCATCGTTGTCTTGAGAGTACCAGTATTTCAACTCTTCCTCTTCATTAGCCAAGTCAGTACCAACAAAGAAGTTGCTCAAACGACCAGCGAACATACGATTGGTAGCGTTCAAACCACCAACGGCAACAACCTTCACATTAGTTCCGGGGTAAACCATCTCCATTTCAGTAGAGGCATCAGGAACATAGTGGAACAAGTTAGCGTTCTTCAAGTTGGTCAACATCTTCTTGTAGTTGTCAATACCTACCCAGCAAACCAAGTCATCAGCAGTAGCGATGTCAGCAGGAATAGCAGCGTAGATAGCATCCAAGATGTCATCAATGTTTGAAGTAGTTACAGCAGTAACTGCTCCGGTGTTACCAGAAATTGTAGAAGCAGAAGCAGCGTCAATGATTTTGACAAAGCCATCAAACTTGTTGGTGTTGGGGTTGGTGTTAGAAGTAGCGGTGTCACCTTGCCACATAGCAACTTCCAATTGCTTGGCAATTACAGAAGCCTTGCTCTCGCTGATTTGCTGTTCAAAAGGAACGGCAGTAGGAGAACCAGCAGCGATTTGGGTTTGCATCCACTTAGCCTCCAAAGTCTTGGGACACAAGGTCTCTTCAACTTTGATCTTGCCTACGGTGATGGTACGCTGAGAGAAAGTGGTGTTTCCAGAAGCGGTGTAACCGCAACCATCGGCTTGGAAATACACATCAGAAGACAAGATGTTCAAAGCCTCTGCGCTCTTAACACCTACTTGAACTTGACCTGCTGCTTGAAGCATAGAAGCGGTCTTAGAACCGAACAAACTTTTGATGAGGATGTCGGTGTTTTGCTCGTTGACATAGTTAGTCAACCCTGTAACATTGAATGCCATAGTTGTATTTATTTTTTAAGTGATTGTGCAATTTTTACGATGTTAGCCATTTGAGCCTCTTTCTTGCTCATTTTGACTTCTTCTTTTTTTACGGGTTCAGCAGAAGGCAGTTCAGCGATAGCCTCTACCAAGTCAACAGCCTTCATAACGGCTTCGGATTGAGCGGAGAACTTCTCACCATACTTTTCTACTTTGGAGTTCAAATCAGCGATGGCTGCTTTGAGTTCAGCAACTGCGATTTCAAAGGCTTCCATTGTGGCAAATTCTTTTGCTTCAATTTCAACCTCAACCTCAGCAGCAGGTTCTACGATCTCAGTCACCAAACCACCTTCGGTAGTGACCAACATTCCACCTTCAACTTCGTGGGTAGCATCGGGAGCAGGAACAAGACCTTCGTTTGTAACAACAAAGATGGCAACACCTACTGCCAATTCACCTTCCCATTGGATTTCTGTGCCGTCAACGAGCATAGCGGATGCCATCTCAATCTCGGCTTTCGGTTCTTCGCTGAATCCCAGCAAAGTCCGAATCTCTTGAATTACTTCTTTTGAGTTCATACTATTATAAATTAGTTTTATTTGTTTTTTGGCTTAGTTTTTTCCATCCCACTTGGATGCAATGTCCTTGAGTTTGCGGAA
>Ga0208644_1003154_pt1 | contig 12906 bp, 11 predicted proteins | sample VirMetDEL_Nov_18_FD_184517 | JGI IMG/M metagenome (GOLD analysis project Ga0208644, IMG submission 184517) | Aqueous microbial communities from the Delaware River and Bay under freshwater to marine salinity gradient to study organic matter... | ecosystem: Environmental > Aquatic > Marine >... | reverse complement strand
CACGACCGCGGTGCATACTACCACTTCCAATGGCCACGCGATGGAACCTCTCGTGATACCCAGGTTTATGTTAATCAACAGTTCAGTTCTTTACCAACGGACAGGCCACGCGTCCTTTTGTTTAACCATAGCAGACAGGTAGCCCGTATTTCCATTGTTGATGGACAGGTGGCAGACATACAGTTGGAAGACCAATGAGGGGGTAAACCCCCTTCAACCCCCTTGATACGAAAAAAAATTAAAAAAATGTTAGTCTATATATAATGTCCGGAAAAATTGTTGTTCGAAGGATGCCAAAAAAAAGAGAAGCAGAACTTCTCTATAATCAAAAACTACGTGAAGTAGAAAGGTTTATGGGTCATTCAAACACTACATATTCCGACAGTCTTGAAAATGCTGGAAGATTCTTTTTAGGAGTTAAATTTAAAGGTGTTTTTCCAAGTGATAAAATACCACAACTAAACGATTTATCGCCATATTGTATTCTTAATTTAGATAGATCCGGTGAGCCTGGCTCACACTGGATAGCCCTTGCAAAAACTGCTACCGGAGCGCTTGTTTATGATAGTTTCGGCAGAGACCATAGACGAATAATACCAAATCTTAGATTTAGCGGAAATGGTCGAATAATAAATACTGAAAGAGATAAAGAACAATCAAAACGTCAACTAAATTGTGGGCAACGCTGTATCGGATTTTTAATGGTTTTTGATGAATATGGAGATAGTGTAGCAAAATGGATTTAAGGTTATTAATCTCATTTTTTTTTGTTAGTGTTAATATACACTTTCGTTGAAAGCGTGGTGAGCACTTTGATTAAATTCGCAATGTCTGACAAATTTTTAAATGTTGGTGGACTTGGCACAAATTTGACTAATGGAAGTGCTAATTTATATGTTTCTGGGATCGGAGTTGCTGGACTAGATCCTTCAAAACCCATAAAAACAAATTCGACAAGGCAGTTAGTTTCAACTAATTTAGATGTTGCTGATGTTAATAATTTACAAACTCAACTTACTGAAAAAGATGAGTTAACATTCATAGAAGATGATACACATACTGCTCCTGCGCAGGGATCAAAGAAACTTTATGTAAAAACAGATGGCAAATTATACTTGCAAGATTTTGAGGGGTCTGAAACAGAAGTAGGAAGCGGTGGTGCTGTAGATTCAGTAATATTTAACGAAGAAAATACACAAACAGATCCAGATGTAAATCAGCACAAATTATATTTCAAAACAGATGATAGACTATATCAAAGAGACAACGTAGGAACTGAATCAGAAGTATCCAAAGGTAAATTAGAATATGAACCTAATAGTAACTTACTTTCAACTCTTGATGCAAATTCTGGTGCAATTGGGAATGATTGTATTAATATCGGCTATTTAGCAGGGAATAGCAACTTAACAGGAGAACGAAATACTCAAATTGGTAAAGAAACAGGGTTCGAAAATGTGGCAGGAAATGATAATACAGTCATCGGAAATCTATCATTTCAAAATATTCAAGGTTCTAATAATGTTGCAATTGGTTCTGACGCGCAAAAAGGGACTGTACCAGTGGTATGTGATAATAATACGTCGGTCGGTTACAAATCATTGGAATCCATTAATAATTCAACCGCTCAGGGTAACTGTGTTTTAGGCGCATTTGCTGGATCCAATATTACATCAGGTTCAGTAAATACAATTATTGGAGGCTTTAACAGTAAACCGTTAACAGATATTACTACAGAACAAGGCAATGTAATATTAGGCTATGAAGCACGGATTAATAATGCAGGAGTGAATAACAGTGTAGCCTTAGGACGAGATACAAAAACAACACAAAACCAGCAAATGATGGTCGGTAGCACTAATGCCACTATTGGGATAAATCAGATAGTAAGTGGTATTGATGATTTCTGCGATTTAGGGACTTCTAGTAACAGGTTTAAACAGGCACATTTGAGTGACTCGGTGTTTACACCAGATACGACATATATTCACGGCAATACTAGAACCACGCCTTCAGCGGGTAATTCGAAGTTATATTTCAAAACCGATGGTTTGCTGTATAAGATGGATTCAGGAGGAACTGAAACTGAAGTTGGAAGCAGTGGTGCGGTAGATTCAGTAATATTTAATGAACAAAATACACAAACAAATCCAGGTGCAAACCAGCACAAATTATATTTCAAAACAGATGGGGTCCTATATCAAAAAGATGAATTAGGAACTGAATCAGAGGTTTCCAAGGGTAGATTAGAATATGACGCTGGTACACGTTTACATTCAACTCTTGAGGCTAACGCTGGAGAAGGTACTGACTGTATCAATATTGGGTATACGACAGGACTTAACAACGCAAGCGGACAACGAAATATAAACATTGGCAACGAAGCAGGGCTTCAGAATATAGCAGGAAACGACAACACAGTTATCGGAAATTTAGCATTTCAAAATATTCAAGGTTCATATAATGTTGCTATTGGTTCAAACGCATTAAAAGGAGGTGTAATTACAGTATCTTCAAATAATACAGCGGTTGGCTATAAATGCTTGGAATCTATTAATAATATATCAGCAATTAACAATGTTGCAATAGGTGCTTATTCCGGATCTCTCATTACATCAGGATCAAAAAATGTAATCATAAGTGGTTTTCTTATGACACCAATAACTGGTGTAACAACAGAACAAGGCAATACACTTTTAGGCTATTCAGCACGTATAAATAGTGCAGGAATTAATAATAGCATAGCTTTAGGACAACAGGCAAGAACCACCCAAAGTCAGCAAATGTTGGTCGGTAGCACAACAGCATCTAATAGCATAAATCAAATTGTCGCAGGGATTGATGATTACTGTGATTTGGGAAGTTTGACCAAAAGATTTAAACAGGCACACCTGAGCGACTCAGTGTTTACACCAGATACGACATATATTCATGGCAATACTAGAACTACGCCTTCAGCGGGTAATTCGAAGTTATATTTCAAAACTGATGGTTTGCTGTATAAGATGGACTCAGGAGGAACTGAAACAAATTTGGAATTTTCACAGAGCACAAATATCATAAACGGTACCACTAAAGTTGAATGTTTGGTGAATGATATTGAATATTCTGTGAATAGCCAGATCGTATCAAAGACTTCATATTTAACCAGTCAAATTAGTAAACCCACATATTCATCATATTTAAAAAGTAACAGTACATATGACGAAATCGTCTCTGGGGATGTTTTTAAATTTAGTTTTTATACGAGATATGCCACATCTGCAACAACACAAGTTAAAACAAAAATTAATTATTCAGGACAACCTCAAATACGCATCATTGTGAGGGACTTTTTGAACAATATAATAACACAAGGAGATTTTATAGTGCCAAACCAAGGCTCAACAGCAACTACTGAAATTATCTGTAGTTCGTTTACTACTAATATTCAGTATCAAAAAGGAGTTCTATATACGGCTGAGTTTTCACGTTTGAATGTTGGTCCTACTGTTCGCCTAGTCGGATCTCTATATGATGACGGGTTTACAACCAAAGAAAAGAATGGAACCCCTATTGAATATATGCAGGATTACACTATTTATGCTAATTCACCAGAAACCAGCTATGAAAGCAATGTTCAAGAAGGCGATTTCTTGGTAGGCAATGATGATTTAGAAAAAGAGATTAACTCCCTCCAAAGTAACATTAATGGAATCAATAAAAACCGGGGTATTTACCCCGAAGTTCAAACCGAGAGCATCACAGCATCGGGGGCATCTATACAGATTAAAAAATCAATTATACCAGACCAAAACAACCAATATGATTTAGGAGCAGTTGCTAATACTTTAAAAGATGCGTATATAAACAAGGTCATTTCAGATAGTTTAATTCTTGGTGGTTACGATATGGTACGGTCTTATGCATCTTATTATTCGGCCAATACTAAATTATTGCCATTTGCTACTCAAAATCCAACATTTATTTCTACTGGAGCTGGACCTACATATCTTCAAACAGTGAATTGTACTCTAACGCAAAATGACGCTTCATATGGTACTTTTGTGACAGTTAATTATGATGGTATGTATCATATCGGAGCCAGTCTTTCATTTGATACGAGAGGGCCCATTGCGGGTGATGTACTGGTAGGGGATCGTTTGTTATTAAGATTGCATAAAATGGTCGGTAACCTATCATCTGTGATTATTTTTGGAGAAAATTATACAGTAGTACGAAACGCTACAGGAACAAAATTTACAATGGCGTGTGATTTTCACTATTACTTAAATGCAGGGGAAGGCTGGAACGCTTCCATTTCGAATGTTACCGCAAACAGAACAACCCAGCAGGTATATGTACATATGTATATGTCGCGAGTTTAAGAGGCGAGCCCCCAGAAGGACGCTGCAGAGCAGTCGTTCTTCGGTTAGTAAAAAAATAAAAAAAATGTCTTGGTATTAATATACACTTCACACTCTCAGCAAGCTGAAAGCGTGGTGAGTCGTGGAAACTGTACACGAATACTGAATACAAAATGGACAGTGAACAAGATATTCTAATTGAGGTGCCCGCTCTCCCGCGGAGCGGAAGTCTCGTCGCAGACGAGTTACCCGTCTCAAAATATGACGATAAAATTCAGTTAATAAAAGAATCGTTAGAAGATATTAAACTTAAGAAACAGAAGCATTCTACGCAATACAAACAATATAAGAAAACCAATACAATATTCAAAACCATTGTAAATATACTAAATACGCTGTCAGTGTCCAGTATGGTTTTAAATTTTATGGACTCGAATGAAGGTATAATGGTAATAGCGTTGATTGCTTCAACAATCAGTGCTGTAATATCAGCTTTAGCCCAGTCATTAGAGGTTGAAAATAAGGCTGTATCACACAACAGTTCATATTTACAGTATAGTGACATCTATCGAGACGTTAATGCTCGTATGCTTCGAAATGGTCTTAATAGCGAAGATCTGGATAATATAATAACAGATCTAAACAGCAGGATCGCGGTTATTATGGATTCTGAAATTTAAACAAATGAAAAAAAGATATATACCAGTATATACACTTTCGTGGAAACTGTACACGAATACACTTTCGTTGAATAAAAAACATGAGCGACAAGTTCCTTCAATCACCTAACCCGTCAGTTACTGACGGAACAATTAATATATGGGCTGGATCTATCACCTCAAACAATTTAGACCCGAGTAGACCCGTGAAGACTAACGCAACAAAAAAACTGATTAGTAGTAATTTGGAAATTTCAGAAATAAATCAACTTACAGCTTCTCTTCAAGAAAAACTCGATCTAACACTGATTAACACGGCTATTACACCATCTTTGCCTAGTTTTGGGAAAATTAAAATATATAGTAAGATTGATGACAAATTCTATACACTAGATAGTGCTGGAAATGAATTTCAACTGTCAGGAGATGTTAATGGGTTACCGTCTTCAACTGATTTGTCTATTGCATTTTTCAATGGAACAACCGGGAAAAAAATCAAAGAAGTTACAGGGTATAAATACAATAGCGGGACAAGCCAACTAGAAACCAAAGATATAACAGTCGACGGATTCTTAACGTCTTCAGCCAACACAAACGGACTCAAAGGATTACGGCTAACATCAGGCAGTGGTGGTGTGATACAAGTCACAGCCCCTATTGCTAATGCTGCCTATAATCTACGACTACCTCTAACACAAGGCGTGGATGGTAGTGTGCTAACAAATGACGGTTTTGGTAATTTAACATTCACTCAGAAAATTGAAAGTTTCGTACTTCAAGGCGGTGTAGCAAGCGTCGGCGGGAACGCATTAAAAGACGCATCCAAAGGGCATAACGCAGGTGATGCTCCTCTGGTAATGGTATATGACTGCGAGATTACAGGAGCCGCGGTGAGTATGCGTATCCCAAGGACTAATGGAACATTGACACTGAGATTTTACAAAAACGGTATTCAACAGTTTCCTACAGGACCCATTCAAATTAACGCTACCAATCCACAATATTCATCCAATACATTTTTACCGATACCCTATTCGGCTGGAGACCTATTACAGTTCTCTACAGAAACAAGCTCTTTCACAACGACGGGTAACGATGCAACAATAATTCTATTCTTGAGAAGGACTGTATGAAAAAAATATTATCTCCAGTCTGGTACTTTTCTTCTCTGGTTCTAAGGTTCGGACTTTTTTTCACCACAAGAGTTGCTAGAAAAGCTAGAAAAGTTAGAAAAAGCAGGTCATCAATATTCGACCAATGGATTTCTTCTTAGTATCCGCGTCTACTCAAACTCTGTAACCACGAACCTCAACCACTTAATTTTTTTCTACCTTAGGACCTAGGCTAAGTCGTATTCATGTTGATTAATGGTGGGTCTTGTCTTCTACCTCTATTATAGTCGTGTTGGTGATATTTCAACCTCGTATATTCTAGTCTGTTACGGTCTATATTATTGTTTTCCATTTCTTCATAAATTCGAACTCTTGCCAAATGACGTCTAGAAATCATATGCACATCATATGCACGTTTATCAGGAAAAGTCCCTTTAACAGTGGTTAGTAATGGACATACTTCACATTTATATTTTTCTCTATTTTTATTATAACATATATTTCTTAATATTCTTACTCTTTCTTTTCCTTCAGATTCAATATCTTCATAATAATGAGTACTATTACGAATATTATCTTGGTGTGTAACATATCGTAGGTTTTCAACTCTATTATTTAATTTATTTCTATCAATATGATCTACGATTAATCCTTCGTGTAAATTGTTATCATATATGAAAGCTTTTGCTACTAACTGATGAAATAATTTATTAATTCGTTTCCCTTCTCTCTGAACTTGAAAATATCTATAACCGCAACTTATTATACTTCCTTTTATTTCTTTATATTCTCCATTATTGTTTAATTTTCTACAATTACCAAATGATGATATTTCATAGTTTTCAAAGCAATTTTTCCACTCTTCCATTTTTTATATTTATACCTATTTATTTCACATCTTTTTAGATGGTAATTACCAGAGATACAATAGGCTAAATAGACCAGATGAGTAATAACCGTTTTTCAAATAGACTTGATGCCTTGCTTGGTATCTGCGTCTACGGTCGGTGTCTCTGTGGATCAGATGCGGATATAAATTTAACCCCGTTATATCTCGATAGTTCTGGTATTGAGTCGAGCCGAAAGGGACACGAATAATTTTTCCATCAGAAACTCGCTCTAATAGGGCGTTATACATCTTTCCTTTTCTGTTTGACTTCTCAAAGCCCGATAAGTTAAATTGTCGCTTACTGTAGTATGGCATAATATTTATTTTATATTTTTATTTTTTTTTAAAAAAAATAATATATTTTTTAGTATATATAATAGTATCAAAAAATCGTATTGAAAAAATCGTCTTGAAAAAATGGAATCATTAAAAGAAGGAACTTCTTTTAACAAAAACTTTGACAAAGAATTCTTGGAAACAAAACTCGTGGGGTGGGAGGAATGTAAAGTGGCTGATCTAGAAGTCGGTGACCATATTAGAGTCACGAAGAACAAATACAAGCAACCGGGCAGGGCTTGTTCCTATTGTGTGGTACAGCGTTGCGAAGGAAACAAAACTTGGGTTAATTCATTTGGAGAGAAAAAGTATGCCGATTGGCTACTCGATCCTGACAATCCTTTCAAACAAATTAAAATCTATCGCAGACCAGAAACTTCTAAACAAGAACACACAGGGTTTTGTATTAGAGGGTGTGGATCTGTAGTGAAAGAACCATTCTACCTATGTTATTACTGTCGATCTAATCGTTAATTGGACTTCTAGTTTAATGCGAGGAAACACCTAAGTATTAACTTTTTTTCTACCTAATACCCTAGAATCTTTTAGAGCGGTTTCCGCCATTAATTAGAGCGGTTTCCGCCATTAATTAGAGCGGTTTCCGCCATTAATTAGTGACTCAATCTATTTTTTTTTCGTTGATTGAATTAAATTCAATCGCATTTAATAAGCAGGTAAATCATCATATAGTCCTCGTTGTTTAGTTAAACGCTTTTTTGGCAAAAACGTGTGTTTATAAATCTGCGAAGTATTACGATTATCAGTAGACCACCCGTTTCTTGTAAAGGGTACCCAGTGAGTCCATAACTTATAATATTTATCTTGACTTAGGATATCGAACATAATACTTCCTAAATCAGCTTTATGCTTAATGATTTTGTACTCAAGTGAGCGTTTTCCTTGTGCTGTTGGATTAGCTTCGATTACCGAATGTTTAAGTTTAGGATGTTTCAAAATAATTTTTTCTAATTTTTTTGCGTCTTCTTCTGTTGGTGTTATTATGCAATACTGGAGCCACATCTCATCTTTGTAAGGAAAGCATACTTTATAAGACAATAGACGTTTATATATCTTTCCTGACATACCAATCTTAAAACTAAGGTCATTTTCATCTCTTGTAATGAAATAGATACCTGGGAAATAAGCAGGTTTCAATTTACCTTTTTTGTCTTTTACTTTGTCGGGATATTGGAACAACTTGTCTCTGAGTGCTGTTTGGTTATCTTTGAAATTCATTTTTGATTAAATGAAGGAACTTCTTTCAATCGAGTATATTAACAATATTATTTTTTTATTATTTGGTGAAATATTCAAATCCTAAACCCAAGGCTTGCTGTTATTACCTTCAAAGTTTCTACCTTTCCATCTCTCTTTATTCACAGTTCTTTTTAATCTTGAGACTGTTTCTGGATCGTCTTTACTATAATGAATAATACTAAATTGGTTATTTTTTTGTTTACTATTGCGTTTAAAATTAATCTTCTTCATACTAAAGTTTCTTATATTCTTCATTTCTTTTCCGCTATCCATTTGAATGTATTTTTCTTTGGTTAGATCCTTAATATTTAATCCTTTACCTCTGAAGTGATAATGAACGCTTGGCGTACCGTCACGGATATACTCAAGCATATACAACTTTGGAGCTATCCAATAGCCCATAATAATTTTACATCCATTGCCAAGGTCATCTGTAATACCTCCCAATGATTTGTCTCCTAATCGTTTAATGAGTTTAGCGTTTTTCTGATGCATTTGAAGACTATCAGTGTCTGTATAATAAAAGTCATTTTCTATTCTTTTGTTCTCGTCTGTAGAGTTAAAATACGGATTCGATTCTTTAATATAATTAAGCATTATTAGTCTTGAGTAAGCTAATATAAACGAACCTAATTGTGTAGGTTTGGATATATTTTTTTCCTGTTTAGTTTGTTCTCTTGGAATACCTGTTATAAACCATATATCCTTTCCATCAATCTTCGTAATGTCTGTTACGTTATGTGTACCATAGAACTTCCAATAGCCTATATTATCGACTATCTGCTGTGTCTTTTCGTGGATTGGTCTTTGAATATTCTTACCATATAATGCATTCATCCATAATTTAGCTAGTAAGTATGTTGTAGTCCCTTTCTTACTGTTTGACTTCTTGGCGAATAATTCCTCTATATATTCTTGGTAGATATAGTCTGATTCCTCCCAGTAGTAGCCTTGGATGAAGTCGACAATATACCCCTCTTGAATCATCATCTCTATATCGACTGATGTGTACCATCCTTGACCCTTTTTCAAATCCCATTTTAAACCTGTGGGTGTTCTTACAGGGCTTAATGAATGCTGTAAAGTCTTAGCAGGTGTGAATTTAATTTCATAGATTCCGAGCTTATCTTGTTTATATTCATTTGTCTCTTTAGGATGACCTATAGGGTATTTATAATTAGCCATCGCTGCAGGATATAGCGAAACAACATCCGCGTCAATGAGATAGTCATTTATGTCCTTAAACTCTATTTTTCCGTTTATATAATCTTCATATTGACTGCTTATAAATCGCCTCTTGCTTGGGTATGTTCTTGCACCTCTGACTGATTGTCTGAATGCGTCTTCTTGCTTTATCGTCGGCAAAGATATTATATACTTTCCTTTAATCTTTTGTTTCCACATATTGAAGGTTAAAGCACTTGTGCTAATATATGAGGTTATATTGACTTTGTAGTCTTCAAAGACTTTAGTATTAATCTTCACAAATAGTTCGCTTAAACCCATTACATCTGATTTTAGATATTTCAGACATTGGATTTTTAAGTCTTGAGACATATCCTCCCACCGGCAACCGTTGTCGTGATTGAAGTCGCCTTTTTGAACATTACATCCTAATGATTCTAAATTACTTTTGAGACTACCCTGAAGATGCTTACAAACATCAAATAAAGAGATGTTCTTATAATTAAATTTAATAATAGAACCATTATTTATAATATCCTTGTCCGGTTTAATACCTCTGTTAAGAAATTCTCTATAGATGAAGTAGTGGTCGAAGTTTGCTCCGTTAAATGCGTTTAAATATAGCGTTTTGGGTTTTATAGTCTCAGCTGTTCTGAAAAGATAATCTAAAAATTTATTCATACAATTATCTCCAGAAAATGTATGATATTTCCCTCTGAATGTGACTCCTACGATGTATGGAGTGTGTTCCTTGGTCTTCTTGTCGGGGAATGTTTCTAAATCATAATGCATTACAAAATCATTAACTAATTGTTTTTCTTCGTGTTTCCTACATAGGAGCGAACGTTTACCCCTAAATTTTGCGTCTGCGAATTGTACTCTCTCGACATTACACTTATGGGTTTTAAAGTATTTACGTCCGCATTCTGCACATTGTTTTTGTTCCGACCTTTTTATAGTGGCGTAGTGATTATCTTTCATAGATAAAACTAGAGCGTCGTCTTCTTGCGAGCCGTATGTATTAAATGTGTCTTCATCTATGATACGAAGGCTTTTTTCGGTATTGTATTTTTTAAAAATTTCTAATGCTTTTGAGATCGGAATCATTTCAGTAGGATTCAAGTCAAATTCTTTTCTTATATCTTGAATCATTTTTCTTTGTGAAGCAGCCTTGCCTTTTCCTTGCGGTAAACCAATGTGTGTAGCGGTCTGATAGAAGAAACAGTTATTAACCGATTTCCCTGTCCTTTCTTGTTCCTTAATCACATTACCGATTCTTGTCTTTTTAACTTTACTAGAGGTATTACATCCTCCAGCTCTTTCCTTAACAAGTCTAATAATAATCTTCGAGATCTCGAGCGTATAATTAGGTGAATTAGCGTTCATATTAGCGTTGAAGGCATCTAATTTTAAAAGTAAATTATCAAATTCTCTTATTTTGAATACTTCAATACTTTTAGTGGATCGTCTGCCTTCTGCGATTCCTGTTACTAATTGAATGTGTACATTAGCATCAATTGTGTACCCATCGGTTAATGCGTGGAGTAATCTTTCGCCTACAATTTCACTAATTTCCTTTGTGTCATATGACTCCAGACCTCGTGGGTATACCCTGTATGTTCTGGCTTTAAGAGCCTTTTCTTCTGTAAATTTTGGTGTTTGAATTTTGTTTATGAATTTTCTTTCTTCAATTCTTCGTAATTGAGGTCTCGCTTGTCTGATTTGTTCAAAAATTAGGTTTCGTTGGATTCGGTCTATATAATCAGTCGTTAGTCTCCCACGATCTCTATATCTGAGATTGTCGGGGTTGCCTAATTCTTTTAAGCGTTTCCATAATTGGAGGGTTGACATTTTCGTATTCGTTTACAGTTTCAACGAAAGTGTATAATAGAGTCAATATAATTTTTTCAGATTTGGTTGTTGTTTGCGACGTGCGACTTTATGTAACATATAATTCTTTTCTTTAATATGAAATTCATTATGTTGTATCGATATGTAGACAGATCGACCCCTAAAAGAGATGAAAAAAGAGAGAGAGCGTTGCTCTCAATTCTTTTTCTTTTGCTTTAATCGATTGGTAAGTGCCCACGTCTAATCCAGCCGTAAAATGTCATCGGTTTTATATCAAATTTTCTGGCAAGAGTTGACTTTGGCATAGTATCCCAGTACTTGAGAATCCCGTCTTGTGTTTCTTGGGGTAGAGATTCGAAGGGATTTTTCTTTGGTGGTTTCTTTGCTATTTGAAGTCTGCGGTTAACTTTTCTGTGAGCGATGTGGCAGGGCTTACATCGGGATTGGTATGATGGTCCCGCTTTGTAAAAGCAGTGAATTTCTTTTATAAGATCGCAATCCTTGCAATACTTACGCCTGCGGCGTAGTTCATCCGCCTGCGGCGGAGTTCGCTCAAGATGATTCATTCTGATTTTTTGTTCGTTCGCCATTGTTTTGCTTTATATCTTTATGTGGCTTGGCTTTAAATGGAATTACATTTCTTGTACATTGTATTAAGGTGTAAAATATATATCAAAGGTTTAAATAATGTTATATATAACAAAAGATGTACGCAAATATAGTTATTCCTCGTCTTAAAGTTTACCCCCCGCTCCAAAGTCTTGATCAGACGAAATGGAATATTTATCAAAGAAATCTTAAACAAAAACACAAAGAGGAAAAGCGTCATTATTGTGAGAAATGTGATGTTGCTTTTAAGTCTCCGTATGACCTTCGCACTCATCTGAACACCAGAAAACACAAAGGTATTAGCAAAGGATGTATATCTGATGATAAAGTAAATAGTGTATTTAGATTTCGATGGAGTGAAAATGGAAAAAGGAGAGTGAAATCTTTCAGTTATAAAAGATCGGGTAATCGTGAGGAGGCGATGAGATTGGCGGAAGAGTTTAAACTAAGGCATATGGAACGCTAAAGTCTTCATATTTTATCAGAATTTTTTTGAAGCTTTTTTTTTGGTATTTTTGAAAGGGAAGAGAGATGGACATAATATGTTGATATGTGTTAATAGAAGACAAAGTATAAAGAGAAAGGTTTTTTTTATTGAGAACCGCATATGGTGGCGTAGTAGATGAAATCTACTACGCTACTTTATGCGGTATTATTCTCTC
>Ga0208644_1003152_pt1 | contig 12907 bp, 17 predicted proteins | sample VirMetDEL_Nov_18_FD_184517 | JGI IMG/M metagenome (GOLD analysis project Ga0208644, IMG submission 184517) | Aqueous microbial communities from the Delaware River and Bay under freshwater to marine salinity gradient to study organic matter... | ecosystem: Environmental > Aquatic > Marine >... | reverse complement strand
TAAGCAGCATTACCTGTTCCACCGCCAGTAGAAGAGCCAGAAGCAGTATCTGTGTGAGTAACTGTGTATGCTGAAGTATTTACAACTGTTGTTATTTCAAATTCTTTATTCATATCTAAGCCATCAACAGTAGAGAAAGAATCATATGTTACAAAATCTCCAGCTTGGCACCCATGACCAGCATCTGTAACTAAAACAGTAGATGTAGCATTAGTTGTAAAAGGATCGGTTAAAGACTCAGTTTGACGAATAGGGGTAATATCATAAGCCGTACCTTCTTGTACGACATAAAGCTTTCTATCTGTACCAAGAGCATCATATCTTGTGCCATCTAAAGATACCCAGGCATGTTGGTCTCTTGCAACACCAATCAAAGTATTATCTATAAACTTTTCCCAACCTTTTATCTTCTGTGGCAATCCATTAAAAAATCTCACATTATCAGAGTCTACCCATTGGCCTTGACCTGTATAATCTGTGACTTCTTTATTAATGCCTGGTTTTACTGTAAAATTAATAAGGGGCATAGCCACAATATACTATTTATTTTACTTCATTCAAATGCCAAATAGCTTGAAATCTAAACTCTCTAGCCTCTGCGCTAAAGCTAGATCCTATATGATCTAGTCCTTCAGTAGCAAATAATACCATTCTATTAGGTCTAAATTGTACATAATTATCACAATCAGAACCAAAGAATGTTCCGCCATTCCAAGGTTTTTTCCAATTAGGGTTGATATACAAAAGAGCAGTATGAGTAGAGTTAACGTCTTGATGTATCATACATCTACTATTTAAAGCTAGCCCATGCATAGCACTTCTATATATTTCAAATTTCTTACCAAAACGGCCACCTATATATGTAACACATTCTTTTGTATAAAAATCATCTGTTAAATCTTTATGGATAATATCATTAAGAACTTTCCAATTATATATTGTCATATCAATAAAGTGTTGAAATACATGTGGTGGAAAAAAGTTATCTAAAACTTTATACATTTTCAAAATTAAAAGCTACACTAATTCTATCTGACTGACACTCTATTACTTCATGCATTAAATAACTTGGAAAGAATATAAATAATCCGTTTCTTTCACTTACAATTTCAGAAAAGTTTTGTGTTTCAAATCTAGTCTTATAGTAACTATGAACAGCTAAAGGATTAACAAATCTTAAAGAAGACTCTGTTGTTTTTGTAATTAGTACCGCACAAAAATCGACAAAGAAATGATTATGCATTTTAGTCGTATCACCTTTTTGATAAAAATTAATCCAAGCTTGTCTTGTAATCCAATTATTGTTTTTCCATTTACTTAATTCACCAATACTTGGTAGTATTTTATTAATTGCAAAATCTGATAAATCTTGAACAGGTTTATATTTTAACCCATCCCAACCAGAAGTCTTCGCTTGAACATTAGATAAGTTTTTATTCCAATTGTTTTTCTCTTCTTCTACTAAGTTATTTATAGGTAAGTAATACTCTTCATCAAGAACACAAGAATACACCTCGGTAGGAAACCAATTTATTTTACTTATTTCTAAGTTCATTATTTTCTTTTATTACTACTTTCAATAATTGATTATCTATTAGGTCTAATAAATATTGAGTATCTTTAGGAAAACATTTACCACCAAAGCCTAACTGACCATCTGGTCCAGGTATGAATGTACCATTTTCATGTATTCTTGGATCTGTCGTAATACACTTTCTTAGCTCTTCATAATCCATATTAAGTTTTTTACAAAGATTATATACTTGTGTGAAAAATATTATCTTTGAACTAGTATAAGCATTAGTAATTATTTTCATAAGAGCTGCGGTTTTATTATCTGTCATATAGATATTTTTCATTTTTAATTTACTACAAGATTTAAGTAATTTAAGTTGATTATCACTACCCCCAAAGACAATACACAATGGATCAGTGGCATCTACTTTCCATCTTCTTTCTGTTAGAAATTCTGGATATACCGCTACTTTAAATCCTTCTAGTATGGTAGGTTTTATTGTAGACCTAATAAATACATTAGAATGAATATCAAATTCTTGAAGATATTTTTCAACTAAATGAGAAGGACAACAAATAAATATAATATCTGCTTTATCTAAATCAGCATACAAACCTTGAGGAGGATCGTGCCATTCAATATCTGCTTTATAGTTTAAGGTAAGAGCAGTTGCTCTGCCTACAATACCTTTACCAATAATAATTACTTTCATAAGATTTCTTTAAGGCCATCTATTAAATTAGTATTTGGTCTATATTTAATCTTTTTATATAAAGAGCTACTATCTCCTTGTCTTTCTCTAACTTGCATTTGTTGTAATATTTCTGGAGTGGGCTCATACACAATCTTAGATTTAGATTTTAATAATTTAATCATGTGTTTAGCTAATGTATTAATAGTTTCTTGTTTACCTCTAGATATCTCAAATAAATTATAAGTATCTAAGTTCTTAGCTTTATGTAGTAACCGAATACATTTTGCTACATCTTTAACATAAGTAAAATCTCTTGTTTGTTCTCCATCATCATGAATAACTATATCTTCATTTCTTTTCATCCATTGTTTAAATTTAGGAATAACCATTCTTGTATCTTGTCTTGTACCATAAACATTAAAGAAACGAACAACAGTACACATAATATTTGTCTCTTTAGAAAAGTTTTCTAAATATACTTCACTGTTTCTTTTTGTCTGTGCATAACCAGATTTAGGTGAAATTGTTTTATTATCACCATAAACAGAACTAGTAGAAGAATAGATAATATGAGGAACCTTATTTTCTTTAGCTGCTTGACAAACATAATAAGTACCGAAGAAATCCACTTCCATAACATTAGTTGCATATTTACTTGTGTGATCTATACCAACACCACTAGCTAAATGAATAATTAGATCACATCCTTGTGAGTATTTCATAATAGCATCAACATCTAACACACTAGTATTAATCATGTTAATTCCCTCAGTAGCTATTTTTGAACCATGTAATAAATTATCAATAACTGTAATCTTATTTCCTTTTACTAATTCATCACATAAATGACTTCCTATAAAGCCAGCACCGCCTGTAATTAATATATTAGACATTCTAAAATCTTTTCTCCATTATTGTCTATTTGAGATTCTAATATAGTAGGGTCTATAAGTAAAGTAAAAGCATATCTACTAAAATACCTAGCGTAAGTAAGGCTTTCCTGTTTTTTAAAAACCTTCTCTTTATACATTTCACTACAGCTACCTGTTGTGATAAAATTACAATTTTGTATTAATTGATCTCTTTGACGAGAATGACAATTTAATTTCCAATAAGATGCGATACTATTGCTAGGAAGACTAGGAAATTTAATATCTGTATCTTTTAATATTCTCTTATATCTTTCTACATTTTCACTTCTCATTTCAATAAAAGTATCTAATTGATCTAATTGACATAGCCCTGCAAAAGCTTGTATCTCTGTCATTCGAGCATTCGTCCCTATATGATCATGTAGCCAACGATACCCTGGCTCTTTAGGTATTTCGTAACTCTTTATAAAATCTCTACCTACATCTTTTGAAGACCAAATCTTATGAAAGTATTTTTGATTATTAGTACCTACCATACCCCCTTCTCCTAAAGTGCTAATGGCTTTATCATTACAAAAACTCCAGGTAGCTATATCGCCAAATGTTCCTACTGTTTTGTCATTGAGCCGTGATCCGTGAGCTTGGGCGCAATCTTCTATGATAGGTAAATTATGTTGTTTTAAAAGTTCTACATCTACGGGAACGCCCCCTATATGTACGACAATAATTGCTTTAGTTTTTTTAGTCATAAACATATGAACAGTGTGAACATTAATATTTGAATTATAATCTAGATCAGCAAAAACAGGAGTATGTCCACATCTTAATACGGCATTGGCAGTAGCAATATAAGAACGAGCCGGAACAATAATCTCTGATTGAGGAGGTAAGTCTAATGCGGTTATGGCTAGCTCCAGAGCCATTGAACCACTGTTCACGGCTACACAATAATTAAGACCCATATATTTAGCGAACTGTTCTTCAAATAATCTACCATATTTACCTGTCCAGTAATTAACTTTACCGCTTTTTAATATATCAGATACGCCTTGAATAATTGTATTACTGTATTGTGGCCAGGTCATCTTTTCCAAAAGAACTGTTTGTTGAGGTGCTTCTAATTCTATCATTATCAGAAGTGGTGGCTATTTCTTTAATTAGCCCCCCTATTTTATTAGGGATAATTTGCATAATATAAACATCATCAGATACATAGGCTTTATTTTGTAAAGCATAATCTATCAATTCTTTAGCTATAAAAGGCTTTATTAAATAAGCTCCTGTCCCTCCGCTAGAATATTTATTACTTATATATTTTGTTTTTTCTTGTTTGTTTTCATACCAATCTGTTGTCCCGATATGGTGGTGAAGTTTTAGTAGTTCATAATTAGACTGTTCAAAATCATTAATAATATCTTCTGTTAGATCAGATAAAAAAACTGCGTCATGTTCTAATATCATAATTGTTTCGTTTAACTCTACACACTTCTCGTACAATCTAAAATGAGACATAGCACAAGATGCTTTTGATAAACTACCTAATGTTCCTCGTCCTTGTTTAGGAAGAGTTTCTATTTTCATTTTAAACTTTAAATCATATCTTAAATTTCTTTTATTAAATTCTTCAATAACACTATCTAGCGTAGTCGCATCAAATATATAAGGAGTATGTTTTTCTTTTAATTGATTAAATAATTTATTTGCATGGAACTCTGAATACTTATGATCTTTAATTGTTATTATAAAAGCTTTCATCTAAAATGCTTTGCTTCTCTCTTTAAGCTCTCTTCAAAGTTATCTTTATTTTCTTTAACTAAAGAGTCGTAGTTTTTAGAAACATCTTCTCCTTTTTCTGACCAGGAATCTGGGTGAATATTAATATGGGTTTTTGCATAATTATGTTCAAAAGGATATCCATATTTCCATTGATGATTACTATCAGCAAAATACTTAATATCTTTTGGTCCTGGATAATTAAAAAAAGAATCGCCATAAGCATTTAACATATCACAAATATAATCATCTCTTCTTTGCATCATCCAAGCTTTAGGTCTATGAATGCAAAATCTATCTACCATAAAAACTTTATCTAGTAAGTTTCTTTGAATTACTATTTCTTTTTCTAAATCATCCCATTTATAATCAGGTACATAAGAACAGTAAACATGAAGTCCTATTTTATGGCCCATCTCTATTATCTTATAAACAATCTCTCTGTTCTCAACAGATAATAAGTTATAGCAATCACTTGAGATTTGAAAAAAGAAACTACTTTTTACACCAAGTTCTTTATCTATCTTTGCCATCTCTAAAGCTCTTTTAGGACTATATTCAACATCATGTCTTAAAACTGCTTTTCCTTCTACTAATTCTGTAAAGTCTACAAAATTAAAATTTTGTATAATTTTTTTATATTCTTCGTAAGAAAACATTTTCACTATTTCTAATTCCTTCAAACATATTAATTATTTGTTTATGGTCAATTGTTTTATCTACTGGATTATTATGAGCAGGGCTTGTGTGCCTAAAAATATAAGCTCTTGAGTGTAGCTCTTTATCTAAATCATACCAACTAATAAAGTCTTCATCACATACAGAGGGCAATAGAAGTTGATCTCTTCCCCACTTAATATAACACTTATCATATAGAGCCCACCAATCTTCATTTATCTTATTAACTTTTTTATTGTTTTGTCTAATTAACCAAGAGTTATTAGTAGAATAAAAATAATCTTTAATATTTTCTTTTACTTTTTTTAAATCATCAAAAGTTAATGTTCCTCTATCAAAAGCATAAATAGCTTCTTCTACAATTGTCCTATTTGTTGTCTTGTCATACGTTGTTAGAAACTGCGGTTTTGTTTTAATAATCTCTAAACATCTTTCATAAAATGTTTTGTGTAAGTAATAAGAAGGGTCTAGATAAATTGTATATTCTGATTTAGGAAAAAACATATGAGAAAGCATTTTTATTTTTCTTTGAGTTTTTTGAGGATTATCTTGTTTTGGAATTGTAATGTATTTCCATCCTTTACCTGGAGTAGCTTCCCTATGACTATCGTGAAATAAAATATATTCTATTCCTTCTATTTTTTGATCTGTTATATCTGGGATAAAAGAATAGCCCCCTGTTAAACAAGTATAAAAAGTAATCATTTAGTTATGATAAATAAATGTCCTGTCGTAAATAAACTATTAGTTGTTATTTTGTCTAATAGTTTAAATAAAGGATTAAATAAAAATAAAAATTTTGTTTTAAATAAAAGAAATAAATAAGAACATAAAAAAGTACCTAAATATCCAATCTCTTTTATTTTAACTATTTTTGTATTTTTTAATAAGTTAATAGCAGATGTTTTTGTATATCTAAAATTATCGCTTCCTTCTTGATCCACTGGATAAATAAAATGTGTAGACAAAAATAAATATCCTCCTGGTTTTAATACCCTTATAGCTTCTTGTACAGAGGCTAATGGATCTTGAACCCAAGAAATAGCTTCTAAAAATAATACACAATCAAATGTATTATTAGCAAAAGGAATTTTTTCTGCCACCCCTACTACAGTTGGCTTTTTAGAAAAATCTGGATCTAATGATATGTACGAAGATATATTATATTTTTCTTTATTAATTACACTAGGGCCAGCTATATCTAATACATATCCATTTATTAAATCTTTATACTTAAACAATTCTTTAAGTATTATTTGTCTTTTTAAACTAACCATGTTGCTAAGAAAGAAGAATTATCTTCTAAAGATAATATAGAGGAACAGTGTGTAAAATTTGAAGGGTAAATAAATATATCTTTAGGTTTAAGTTTTATTTTCTTTTTATTAATTGATAATTGTAGTTTTCCTTTAATACATACAATATAAACTAATTTAAAGTAATCATTAGTTAGTGAAATTAATTTATTAGTATTAACATAAAATAAATAAAAACCATTATCTTGATTTAATTCAATATTAAATTTATTAACATAATCAGAAATATAATTCTTTAACTCTACAAGAATATCTTGTTCTATTTTTTTTCTAGAAAAACTATTTTTAGAATTAATAACATCATTATTAGATATAAGTATAGAATCTATCTTTGGTGATAAATTATATTCTTTATAAATAGTATTAATTTCTAAATTAGATCTTCTGTGGAGCACCCAAAACATGTCTCTTATCATATTTGAATTCCTTATATTCTCCTTCTTGATCTACATAGTGTAGAAATACAGTTATAAAATGATCATGTTTACAATACTCTCTCCAATGAAGTTTTTCCATTCCTTTAAATATAATACCATTGTTTGGTAGCATAGAAAATTTATGTTCAATATTAAGTGGAATATAGTTATCCTTCCAATCATAATATTTATAATTAGAATTTTCATCTCTTTGTCCTATAAAGATATCATATGGTTTATCTAATGGGTCTGCTCCTAAACAAAGAGCAACTGTATACTCACAAGAAGGCCTATCTAAATGTACTTTTAAATTATCCCCTTTGTCATAAATTCTAACATAAGAATATGTTGGCCATAATTTTTTACCAACATTTTTTTCAATTACGGGAGTAGACATATCTAATATTGTTTCCATTAAGTAATCTCCATATTCTCTGACTAAAGAACTAGTTTGTGGGTCCACAACAAAATCAGATTTATTTGTATATTTAATAATACAATAACTATTAATAACATTAAAAAGTTGTGTAGGTAAAAATTCTTTTATAAATATTGGTTCCATTAAAAAGCCCATCCTATTAAAGCATATCTTGTTCCTTGTGTTACTTTATCTACTTGATGAGGGAACATAAAATTAGAGGGGAATATTAAACAATCTCCTTCGTTTTGAGGGTATACTGCTTCATCTCCGTTTATCGAAAATCTAAAATCTCCTCCTTTAAATTCATTATTTAAACAAATAGAAATAGATAATTGTCTTGGTTTATGTACTCCAGAAGCATAATCTATATGATAACTATATCCTGCTTTATAACTATTGGTTTCATATTTTAATAAATCTAATTGATTTATTTCTTTTACTTCCGCATAAGGGTGCCTTATGCGGTAATCAAGACAGGCTTTCATCATGATAGCTTGTATATAATTAAGACAAATAATTTTTCCAAAAGAGTCTTGTTTTTGTAAAATATGACTTGTTTTGCAGTTTCTGATATTCTTATTAACTTCTCCAGAAAAAGAAGGACCTGTTATTTTTGAATCAAATAAATCTTCATCAAAATAACTAATTATTTTTTTACAAATATTAGCCGGAATTAACTTAGTGTAATTTACTATATAGTTTGTAAGCACTAGTAAGTGATAGAGTTACCTGATAAATAATTTACTCTAGCAGTAGAGGCAGTTGTCTCTGCATTCGCAATTCTTGTTGCATCCCCAGACTCTGTTTCTTCAAGAAAAGTATTTTGATAAACCACTTGAGCTTCACATCTAATAACAACATTGGTAGCCCATTGAGGTAAAGAACTAATCTCTTCATTTTCTCTATTGTCAACATACTCTATTGACCCTGTATTAGTAGTAGCGTTCCATTGAAGAGCATGAACTTCAGAAGGAACCTCTGTATGAGATTTAACATTAAAGTAAGTAACTTGATCTATCCTAACATCAGACTCCGTGTTTCCCGACCCATCTCTAGGTCCATCATTAACATTAGCTTTATTATAACCAGCATCAAATATAATTGATAACTTTGAATTGACTGTGGTGTTATTTACTGTTGTCGCCATCTTTAATACTCCGTTCCTTAGTTTTTATCTTATTATTACTTAAATGTCTAATATAACTTTTAGACTTACTTTCATCATTATTCGATACTGCCTCTTGGTGTGAGGCTATCATACCAAATATGCTATCTTCGTCACTTTTAGCTTTTTTAATTGTTTTCGCAGCTATGGAAGCAGTTATCATATTAGCTTTAACCATTTCATTTCTAAAAGACTCAGTTGCAGCAGTCGTTCCGGCTACCCCTCTATCAATATTAACCATTAATAATGGTAGCCAAGCAACGGAACACCCCCATTCATGAACAGGTTCTCCTGTTTGTGGGTGATTGCCTTGAAGCATATTATACCAAACACATTGATGTTTTATACACTTCTTATTTAGAAGTGGGCATTTCCCGTCTGGGTCAAATATTGGCATTAATCTTTAGTTGCGATAATTACGTTTGCGTATTTAACATCCATAGCAGGAATTGTTAAAGGAGTATCTGATGTTGCTCCGCCAGATAGAGAACCACTAAATGGGTGAGAGTGCGATCCATTTCCTCCAGTAGCATCAGTTGTAAAAGTTGATGGATTACCTGTGCCAGGACCAATAGGCATTGAAACCTGTGGACCAAAAGCATAGGGGAAGGTATGAGTGTGTGATGGTATCTGTGGAGTCGATAGAGTTGTTCCACCAACAGTACCTGAAACAGAACCACTAACTGGGATCGCTCCAGTGTTTAAAGTTCTACTTGCACCAAAAGTTGAATAGAAAGAATCAGAACCACCAGTTCCACCCCCTGTGCCTGTAACAACAGTTAAAGCTGTATTTGACAAGGCAGAAGCAGTATCTTGTGTCCATCCTGTTGGTGCAGATGCTTGATAAAAAACTAATTTTGTCCCTGAAGGAAAAGGATCAACACCTGTTAATCCTGCGCCATTACCAGTAAATGATGTAGCATCAACCTGGCCATTAGCTCGAACAGTCACTGCGCTATTAACTGTGAAATCTCCTGTGACATTAGCGGTGCCTTTTACTGAAAGGTTACCTAAAGAATTTGCAAAAAGGTCTGTTACAGAATCTCCAGTACAATACATAATTGTATGGGCACCTTGTAGTATTCCAACAGCGTTACCTGTGTGACCTGTTGGTGCTATAGATAATGTATAAGATCCAGAAGTATTATTAAAAAAGATATAGTTATTTTCAACGGCAGGGATAAACACATTAATATCCCCTGTTAAAGTACCTGTAAACTCAATTACTTTATTAGAAGACTCAGCATCAGGATCAGCATTATTAGTAGTTAATGTTACATCTGACGCTCCTGCGACATCCTTAGATAAATACCCTGCTGCAAACGCATCAAGTGTCTCTAAGTTTGTATTAGTATTATTTCCCCATGTGTTGGCGTTGGCGCCTGTCTCCATGAGTTCGAGTTTTAATCTATCTGAATATGTACTTGCCATTTTTAAACCTCTTCAAAATATATATCTTTTATCACAAATAACAACTATTTTGTATATAGTTCATTTCCTATGACTAAAACATCTGCTTGTGAATTGTCAAACATTATTTTAGCTTGTTTTTTTGTACCTACAATAGGCTTTCCAGGCAAATTCATAGAAGTATTTAATAAAATTGGATAGCCACTAAGAGCTTCAAATTCCTTTAATAATTCATAATAACTGCCTTTATTTTGAGAAACTGTTTGTATTCTACAGGTTCCGTCTGCATGAGTGATAGATTTAAAAGTATCTTTATCTTTAACATTTGCTTGATAAAGCATATGAGGACTTTCCCAATCTAAATCAAAATAGTCTTTATAATTGTCTGCAATAACACTGGCTCCATAAGGCCTATACCACTCTCTATTTTTAACCTTCAAATTAATCTGTTCTTTGGCATCTTTGATTCCAGGATTCATTAATATTGAACGATTGCCCAATGCCCTGGGCCCTACTTCTCCGTGACCTTGACTCCACATAACTATTTTACCTTGAGCTAAATACTCAGCTACTTTTTTAATATTAGATTTTGTACATAAACCAAAGTCTTCATCTGCTTGATGTATATTAGATAAATCAACTTCAATATCTTCTTCATACCAATCTCTTAATAAAGTTCTTAAAGCACCAATAGAACACCCTTCATCGCCACAATGAGCTACTGCTTCTAGATTTTTAAAAACACTTTTTAATTTTGTATTAAGAATAATATTATGACCAACCCCACCAACTAAACTAAACACATCATTTTCTTTAAAATATTTAGATAAATAATTTATATAAAAATCATAATAATATTCATGAAGTGAATGAACAAAATTTGATTTATCTTCAAAAGATTTTGAGCCATAATTTTTATAAAAATAGCCTTTCTCTATGTAATCTAATTTAAATTCTTCTTTCTTAAAAAGAGAAGGTATATTATTGCCAAACGCACTTAAGGCCATTATTTTACCAGAGCCATCTTCTGCATGACAATGAGGATCAGAAAAAAAGTGTTGATAACAAACATTTAATATCTTACCTAACCCTGGATTATTTTTTCTTAAAAGCCTATCTACAGTAAAATAATTTTTAATTATAGAAGTAGATTCTAGATTACTTCCTACACCATCAATAACAAAAGAGTTAGGTAAATTATAACTAAGATTATGATTAAGATGATGATCTGTTATATGCCAATTACTTTTAAATATAGATCCCTGTAAATCGTTAAACGTCTTATCTGCATTATTTAAAGAAATATGTAAGATATTATCTTTAGAATAACCTAAATATTCTAAATAGGTTAGCCAATCAGTTAAATTAGAATGCGCTTCATGTTTAATTCCACTTATTCTTTCAAACTTTAGATAATTAAATTTTTTAGTTTTTAAATCATATGTAGAAATATTTGCATCATGGCAAAATACATGTAATCCAATAATTAATGTTTTCAATTTCTTAAGCTGCTACACTCGTCCATGTGTTAGTTGCACTTGTATTAACGCCTGTCCAAGTATCTGATACTCCTGGATCGACATTCTCCCAAGGGGTTGACCTCATACTACCTGTTATGATTGATAGTGCAATACCTGTTGGTGTTGCTAAAGCATTAGCTGCTACAGTTTCTGTTCCTTCTGAGAACTGAATATCAAGTCCTGTTAAACTATATTTACTTTCAATAATAACGCTTCCTAATGAAGTATTTAATTCTTGGCCTACTGCTTGTTCAGTATGAGAAGCAACAATTTCTGTACCTGGTATTACTTCAAATTCAGCAGAAACACCTGTGACAGGAACATTTGCATCTGCGACAACTACTTCTGTTCCTTCTGTAAATCCTGCACTTAGGCCTGTTGGAAGAACTAAAGCATCACCAACAATCGTTGGTCTTTCACTGTAAACTTGAGCATAAACACCTACGGGGTTATGATTTGCAGTAGCAGTAACATCAAAGACTCCAATATCAACTTGTGAGGAAACTCCTGTTGGAAAAACTAAGGCACTACCTACTTGAGAAGTAGTTCCTTCTGTAAAGTTTATATCTACGCCTGTGACTTCAACAGTTACATCCACAAAGTTTTGACCCCAAGCTAAAGAGCCCCAAGTGCTTCTTCCCCAACCAGCATCCACGGATCCTGTTGCAGTAGCAGTTCCGTCTGTAAACTGCATCGATACACCTGTTGGCTGAACACTATGCCCTTCTTGAACTGTAACAGTTCCTATTGATGTATTAGATTGAACTCCTGTTAAAGGATAAATAGATTCAGATTCACCGATTGCTGTTCCAAGAACAGTTTCTGATGAAACTCCTGTTGGTGTGACTACTGCGTTTGCAGTGATAGAAATTGTGCCAACACTTGTATTCGATTGGATACCTGTAACGGATACAGGAATGAATTCACCGAACTCACCCTCTCCCCAGGTTCCTCTACTCCAACCTTGTAGGTCTGCCATGGTAAGGATCTCCTAGGATTAGGAAATCCTTAGAATAGCACTTGTTGCATCGTTAGTTGGAAACTGAATTGTGAATGTTCCGTTTGTAGATGTTTTTGTTCCGCCAAAATCTAAAACACAAATTGCTGCATTTGTATTAGCTGATGA
>Ga0208644_1003151_pt1 | contig 12911 bp, 18 predicted proteins | sample VirMetDEL_Nov_18_FD_184517 | JGI IMG/M metagenome (GOLD analysis project Ga0208644, IMG submission 184517) | Aqueous microbial communities from the Delaware River and Bay under freshwater to marine salinity gradient to study organic matter... | ecosystem: Environmental > Aquatic > Marine >... | reverse complement strand
AAGAGAAGCATCTAAGCGCTGGAATCGTTCGGAAACATCAGACTAATGCCAGCTGGATCTAAAATCATCACAAGGCTGACCGACGACGCAGTGCGTTGGGTCGAGAGTCTTTCTCGTAAGCTCAGTGAAGCTCCTAAAACCCGCTGGTCTGAGCCCACAGATCCTGAATATGTTGCTGAGCAAGCTGGTGAGAGATTGGTTAATCTTTCAGAGCAAGCCCCGCAGATGCTCGATATTTATAATGATAAGGCTCTTTATCAAATCTTGCAAGAGGCAGAGGCTGGAGAATCTTCTCTCGGGCTCGTGTCCCCCGAAACATTTCGTCGGGCTGCGGCGGAGATTCCGATGGATGATCCGTACATCCGTCAGCTTGTCGCAGAAAAAGTTCAAGCCCTTTACGATGCGATCGAGTCCGGGATTCCACTTAGCAATGTCCCATTTTTATCAGTAGATAATCCCATTGATAGGGTGGCGCAAACTGTAGGGCATGAAGGTCGCCATCGCAGCAGAGCTTTTGAAGCTCTCGGAGAGCCAGACCAGCTCGTAAGGTTCATACACAGAAGTAGAAACCAACCATTGTCTGACCTCCCCAGAGACACTCAGCTTTATAGCGAGATCAGTGGGATGCAGAGAGAAGGTGGCGGGAAACCAATCGGAACTCTCGGCGAACTCATAAAGTTTTTAAGCATTGCACCCCCGGTTGGTGCTCTTTCTCAGCTACCGGAAGAGGCTGAAGTTGAATAGGTCTTCCTTCTCGTCACTAATGTCTAAAGGAGACAAAAAGATGATGCATGGCAAAAAGAAAACTTCGAAGAAGCCGATGAAAAAGCCGATGAAGAAGAAGCCGATGAAGAAAGGCAAGAAGGGCTACTAATGCCAGAAGAAAATGACGTCGTTATGGTCGTCGTCACTGGTGTTTCCACAAAAGGGAAAATAAAAGATGACAGTGAGCGACCTTCTGAGAGCGATCAAGAAAAGGCTCCGCGATCAGAAAGCGACGATAGCGAATGATATGGTTGAGGGGCGCATGAGTGACCTCTCAGCCTATCATAAAAACGTCGGTGTTGCAGAAGGCTTAGAACAAGCCTGCGAAATCATCGACGAGATGTTGAAAAAACTAGATGAAGGAGACGAATGATCATGCCTCGTCAGCATGTTGAAAAAATCATTGTTGATGAAGAGTCTGAGTCGAAGATTGGCTCGCATCAACTCCCTCGCCCGATCGGCTGGAAAGTTCTTGTTCAGCCGAGTCAGGTGAAAAAGAAAAGCAAAGGCGGAATCCTTCTGCCTTCTGAATCTCAAGACGCTCAGGAATATCTGACCGCACACGGTACCATCTTGGCGATGGGCGATCTCGCTTACAGAGACCGAGATACAGGCCAAGGCTGGAAAGGTGATTGGCCGTCAACCGGCGACCGGATCACTTACGGCAGGTACGCTGGTCAGAAGCTGACCGTTAATGGAGTCAAGTTGATTCTTTTGAACGACGACGAAGTTACGTCTGTTGTCCCGGAAGATGTCACTTTGACGACTTATGTTGATTGAGGAGGCAGAAATGACTGAAGATGACAATCAGGCTGCTATTGAGCAGGTAGAAGAAGAAATCAAGGAGACGATGCGTAAAGCTAAGTCTTCTGAGGACTTCGAGATTGAGGTTGTGGACGATAATCCAGAGCCCAAGAAAGAGGTTGAAGCTGAAGAGCCAGAATATGGCGAAAAGGTCCAGAAGCGTATCAAGAAGCTAGTTGATCAGCGTCGTGAAGCAGAGCTCCAGACCAAGCAGTATCAGGATCAGGTTGCACAGCTGCAGTCTCGTCTTGAGAGGCTTGAGCAAGGCTCTGCCAAAACTGCGCGAGATCAAGCTGAGCATGCTTTCCAAAACCGATATCAGCAGACTCGCGCCGCATTGGCCAAGGCTGTTGAGGAGGGCGACACCTCGGCACAGCTTGAATTCACTGAACAGCTTGCGGATATGCGTGCAGCCGCACGTATCGCAGAACTTCAGCGCTCTCAGGCTGCACAGCAGGCTTCTTCTCCGACAGTCGGCCGTGCACAGCAGGCTGCTCAGTCCCCCGCACCAAAAAAGGCGATGGACTGGTGGCAGAAAAACAGGTGGTTCAACTCTGCTGGTTATGAGCGTGAAACCGCCGCTGCTCGTGCGATTGATGTTCAGTTGGATGTCGAAGGATACGACAAGAATTCCGACGAATATTACGAACTGCTAAATAATCGTTTACAAAAAGTGTTTCCTGAGCTAAACTCAGAGAGCGATGTCGCTAAGTCACGACCAAAAAGCAGATCACCAGTAGCGCCAACTGCAGGCGGGTCAACTTATAAAGGCAATCGCATTCGGCTCTCACAGGACCAGTTAAGGATGGCGCGTGAGCTTGGAATCAGCGATGAAAAAAGCCTCAAACAGTACGAAGCTGAAATTCGTCGTCAGAACAGGAGCTAACAATGTCTGAAAAACGTAATGTCCGAGCGGCCGAAACTCGTGGTGAAGTGCGCAATGAGGATTCTCGTCCGATGACCGCATGGAAACCACCTTCTCTGTTGGACGCACCTGATCCCCGTCCTGGGATGGTCCAACGGTGGATAGCTACCTCGATTCAGGGTAAGGAGACTCCAGACAACGTGTATAAGCGTATGCGCGCTGGATGGAACCCTCGCCCTGCTGACTCGGTGAAAGATAAGAGATTCCCAACTATCAATCACGGGCAGTGGGCAGGTTCAATCGGAGTTGAGGGCATGATCCTTTGTGAGATGCCTGAAGACCAGTTTCATTCTATGAAGGACTACTACCGTGGTCGTAGTGATGAGCAGAATGAATCTCTTCCGAGCGAGCTTGATGCGATGGCTAGGACTGGGGGAATTCCAATCCATCAGGATCGGAAGACTACCACTAGCCGTGGCCGAGACCTCTCGGTCATGGATGATTAACCAACTTTATGAGGTGAAAAAATGGCAAACGTAGATGCCGCTTTCGGGTTCGTCCCGGTTCGCCACATGAGCGGTTATGCGCCCCGCGCCAATAAGTACACGATTACTTCCGGCCTCGCCGAAAACATCTTCAATGGTGATTCGGTCATCCTCGCTGCGGATGGCACGCTTCAGCCTGCAGGTGCTGGTGAAGTCAATGTGATTGGTGTCTTTGGTGGGTGCTCTTACACCGCTGCTGATGGCTCTTATGTGTACAGTGAATACTGGCCCTCCGGCACGACCGCTACGAACATCATTGCTTATGTTTATGATGACCCGTACATCGTGTTCAAGGTTCAGTCCGCTGGCTCCCCTGCTCAGACGAACATCGGCAACTGCGCCGACATCGTTGCTGGCTCGGGTTCCACGAACACTGGGCAGTCTGGCTTTGAAATCAGTGGAACGATGGCTGCTACTGCAGCTCAGTGCAAAATCGTTGCTCTGTATGATTCGCCAGAGAACAGCTTCGGCGCGAATGCTGTGATGGAAGTGCTTCTCAATGAGCACCTCCTCAAAGATTCCGCTGGCATTTAAGGGGATTTGAACCATGGCTATGAATAGAGCACAATTTGCTAAAATGCTCGAGCCGGGGCTCAACACCCTTTTCGGTCTCGAGTACGACCAGTATCCGCCTGAATACGCTCCGGTGTTTGAGGCGAATACTTCCCAGAAGGCTTTTGAGGAGGATGTCCTGCTCGAAGGCTTCGGCAACGCCCCGGTGAAGAACGAAGGCGCGGCCATCTCGTATGATTCGGCTTCCCAGCAGTGGACTGCTCGTTATCAGCACGAGACGATCGCTCTTGCGTTCAGCATCACCGAGGAAGCTGAGGAAGACGGCCTCTATGGCTCCATCGCCTCTCGTTATACGAAGGCGCTGGCCCGCTCCATGGCTTCGACCAAGGAGATCAAGGCAGCTAACGTCCTCAACAATGCGTTCACTGGCTCTGGTGTAACTGGTGGTGACGGTGTCACCCTCTGTAACACCGCTCACCCGACCCGTTCGGGCAACCAGTCGAACACGCTGACGACTGCAGCTGACCTCTCGGAGACGTCTCTTGAGCAGATCCTGATCAACATCGCTGACATGAAGGACGATCGCGGTCTGCGTATCGCCGCTCAGGGCACGATGCTGGTTATCCCGACTGCCTACACCTTTGTGGCAGAACGGCTGCTTGAGTCGCAGCTCCGCACGGCGACGGCTGACAACGACATCAACGCGATCCGCTCCGGTGGCTATCTGCCGCAGGGCTATCACGTTATGCGTCGTCTGACCGATTCGGACGCTTGGTTTGTTAAGACCGACGTTCCGGATGGCCTGAAGCATTTCCAGCGCTCTCCTCTGAAGAAGGGCATGGAAGGCGATTTCGAAACTGGCAATGTCCGCTACAAGGTGCGCGAGCGTTATTCGTTCGGCTTCACCGACTGGCGCGGCATCTTCGGTTCCGAAGGCGCTTAATGATTTGGGGGAGGGGTTCGCCCCTCCCTCTCATCTTCTGACTGCTTAGGCAGACACTAGCCACGACAGGAGAATGAAATGGCTCGCTCTACTTTTACTGGACCTGTTAAGTCCAACAACGCTTTTGAATACCCCGTGGTCCTGACTGCGGATCTCCCTGCAGCTGCAGACACCACCGTTGGCACGGTTTACATCATCAGCGACAATGGTGCTGGCGATAACGAATACTGCCTAGTTATCAACACTGGTGCTGCTTGGGTCACTGCTGTTGGTGCTGCACTGTCTTAATAGGAGGGTGATCAATGGCTGACATCGTATCAACGACGACGATAGCCGACAACCCTCGCGAAGCTGTGCTTGCTTTTCAATATCAGTATGTTGACACTGGTAACGAAAGCGCAGTCACCAAGATTGATGTGTCGTCTCTCGTAAAAAGTTCAAACGGCGACACATGCACTGGCGTCAGAATACTTGAGTGCTGGTGGGTCCTGCATGGAATGACGGTTGAGGTTCTGGCTGATGCCACAACTGACATCATCATTATGCATCTTGCAGAGAACCAGCAAGGTTATCACGACTTTGAAAAGTTCGGGGGACTTCCTTCGAGCTCTTCTTACGGAACAAGCCCGAATGGTGATATTAAATTCACCACCACTGGGGCTGGCGCTGTTGGTGATGCCTATCAGGTTGTTCTGAGGGTTGCCAAAGAGTATTAAGGAGACGATCGAATGGCTCAAGTTTCGTCAATCAGCAGGGTTGGCACAACGGAGCCATTCGAGCTCCAAATTTCTCGTGGCCAGATACCTTTCCATAAAACTGTCTTCAAATTCGGCTACAACGCTGTTGTCGGAGCCACCAAGGAAACCATCTGGGAACAGGGCGGTTTATACGCTTATCCCGCATCAGCCACAGTAATGACTGTATCGAGCAGTTCAGCTAATGACACTGCCGCAGGCACAGGTGCGCGAACATTAGAAATTTATGGCCTAGACGCCGATTACAACGAAATAAACGAAGTTGTCACATTGAATGGGCAAACTGCTGTTAACACCACAAAGTCTTACCTCCGTATAAATCGCGGCATTGTTCTCAGTGCAGGCAGTGGAGGCGCAAACGCGGGCACGCTTTACGCAGGAACAGGTACGGTCACATCTGGGGTTCCAGCTAATATTTATCTTAGCATCAATGGTGATGGTGACAACCAAACATTGATGTGCCTTTGGACAGTTCCAGCAGGGTACACAGCTTTTCTTACAAAGATGTCTTTATCTACTGGAACATCTACCAACACCAAAGCCCTTTTAAATGCTAGTCTTGTTGCTAGGCCATATGGAGAAGTCTTCCAGATAAAGGAAAGATTTACCCTGACAGATGGCGCACACGAACAATTTTATACTTTTCCATTAAGGTTCACAGAAAAAACAGACTTAGAGATGAGAGCATTTTCTTCTTCGGGGTCGGTTGACTTTAATGTGTCCTCGTCAATGGAGTTTGTTTACATAAAAAATGACGGAGTGACATGATGGCAACTTCCGGCACAGTTAATTTCCGGCTAAATGTCGAGCAAATTATAACGGAGGCGTATGAGCGTTGCGGGATCGACAACGAAACCAGAACAGGCTATCAGGCTGTTTCTGCGCGTCGCAGCCTAAACCTTTTGTTCAGCGAGTGGGCAAACAGAGGCATAAATTACTGGGCTGTTCAGAACAACACTCTTTCGCTTTCTTCCGGAACGACGACTTATACACTCCCAGCAGGCACGATTGATCTGATAGATGTCGTTGTAAGAGAAACAGTTGGCGGCACGACATCTGATACAGTTTTGCAGCGAGTAAGCATCGCAGACTATAACCAGCTCCCGGACAAAAGCTCTTCTGGCAAGCCAAGCCAATACATGCTTGACAAGCAGTACACCCCAGTTATGTATGTCTGGCAAGTCCCGGACAGCAATGCTTACAGCTTGGTTTATTGGTCAATAAATCAGATCGAAGATATTAATGCAAGCAACCAAGATGCTGACGTTCCCTACCGTTGGTCTGATTGTATCTGTGCTGGACTAGCGAGCAAGTTGGCTATGAAGTTCGCACCAGATAGGTATCAGCTCCTTGATCAAGTTTACGAGCGCTCGTTTGAATTAGCGGCTGCAACGGACAATGATGGGGTTACCCTGCGTCTGCGTCCAACAGGAATGAGCTTGAATTAATGGCAGCTCGTCGGGCATCAGGGAAAAAATCACAGGCTATAAGTGATCAGTCTGGATTTAAGATCCCTTATAAATCCCTCAAGACAACTTGGGAGGGATATCGCGTTGAGCCCGAAGAGTGGGAACCGAAGCACCCACAGCTAACTCCTGCCAAGAATGTAGTCGATGCAACTGCACTCTTTCAGCCTCGTCCAGATAACGATCCTGAAAATGTAGAGATATCCATCGGCTATACCTACGACTTCATGCTCGACAGGAACCAGCGTCCTGGAGTTGGCGTCGCTGGCAAAGGCTCTCTCGGTGTAATTTCTGTCTTCGGAAATGCTGAAGTTACTGAAACTGGCGTCGCAGGAACGGGTGCTGTCGGCACAGTAACTCTGGCGATAACCATTGACGCCAACGTAACAGGAGTTTCAGGCACAGGCACGACAGGCACAGAGGTTCTTGAGTCCGAGATCTTAGAAACAGGCGTCGCAGGCACTGGTGCTGTTGGGTCTGAAACTCCAGAAACTGAAATAATTGAAACTGGTGTCGCCGGGACGGGCGCTGTTGGGTCTGAAACTCCTGAATCTGAATTGAATCCGTCTGGCGTTGCCGGAACTGGTGCTGTTGAAGGATTTGGCGTAACTGGCAACGGAAATGTCACTCTGATTGTGACAGGAATTTCTGGCGTTGGCGGAACAGGCACGACAGGTACAGAAACTTCAGAGTCTATTGTCGTAGAAACTGGACTTTCTGGCTCGGGGCAGATTGGAACTGTTTCCATAGTGACAAATCCTGCTTGGGGTGAGGGTGCTTGGGGCGAAGATGCTTGGGGTGAATGATGAATTACACGACACTCGTAGATAATATCAAAGATTTTATGGAAGACGACTCAACTGAGTTTTCTGATTCCATTGATCAGATCATTGATCAGGCTGAAGCCATGATCTTTCAGAGGCTCCCGCAGCTTCCCTGTTTCCGCCAGACATCTTCCGGGTCTCTTGTTATAGGGACTGCTGATTATACAGTTGCTAGTGCGAGGATGATTAGGCAATTTTCAGTGACCATCTCTGGAGAAGTTTCTTACCTTGATCACAGGATTGATTCTTATCTCAGAGACTATTGGCCTAATTCAAGCACGACAGGCACCCCAATAATGTACAGCACAAAGTCTGCTGGAACATCTGGGATCACAGTTACGCTCGCACCTACCCCCAGCGCAGCATTAACTTATCAGGTTGATTTCTTTGCTCCGGGAGCAGGCATTTCTTCCGGCAATCCTAACACATGGATCAGTGATAATGCAGAGAATGTCCTTCTCTCTGCCTGCCTCTACGAAAGTTCTGCTTTTCTTAAAGCAGCAGAAACGCTAAACTTGTATAAGACTCAGTTCGACGAGTCCGTCCAGCTGTTTCAGCAAGAGATGGCTAGGAATTATACTGCTGAATACAACGGAGGCATATAATGGCCATCACCCAAGCTATGTGCACCTCTTTCAAAGAGGACCTTTTCCAGAAGGAGCAGGATCTTGATACGGATGTAATCAAGATTGCGCTTTATACTTCTTCTGCGACTCTCGATGCTTCAACCACAGCATACACCGCAACCAACGAAGTCTCCGGCACTGGCTACAGCGCTGGTGGCGTAACCCTGACTGGCGCGACTATTGGGACTAGCGGAACGACTGCCTATGTTGATTTCGATGATCCTGAGTGGACTTCTGCGTCGTTCACGGCTCGTGGTGCTCTGATTTATAACAGCACTGCTTCAAACCAATCTATCGCTGTTCTTGATTTTGGCGGCGATTTCACCGTTTCTTCCGGCACCTTCCGGATCGTTTTCCCAGCTGCGGGAGCGACGGCAATTATCCGGATCGACTGAGGACTTAAACCATGCCCAGCACATACGTCAATGACCTACGTCTTGAGGAAATGGCCACTGGCGAGAAGTCAGGGACGTGGGGGACAATCACAAACACCAACCTAGAGCTGATCGCCTCAGCATTCAGCTACGGGACTGAGGATTTAGCTTCTGATGCAGACGCAACCATCACAATGTCGGATGGTAGTGCTGATGAAGTTAGGTCTATCTATCTTAAAATTACTTCTAGTGCTTCTCTTACGACAACCCGGACGATAACTCTCGCTCCAAATACGGTTTCTAAACTTTGGATCATCGAGAATGCCACCACTGGCGGTCAGTCTATTTCCATCAGCCAAGGCTCAGGGGCAAATGTAACTGTCCCTAACGGCGGTAACAAGATCATCGTTACAGATGGTGCTGGTGCTGGTGCAGCTGTTTACGATGCTCTCGCAGACCAAGACGTTGATATTACGAGTGGCACAATCGACGGCACGGTGATCGGCGGATCGTCTGCGGCTGCGGGTACGTTTACGACATTTACCTCGACCGGCATTGACGACAATGCCAGCAGCACGGCTGTCACTATCAACAGCAGCAACAATGTCGGTATTGGCAATTCGTCCCCCGCAGAACAGCTTCATATCGGTGCATCCAATAATACCACCCACAATGCCGTTGTGGTTCTTAATAATGGCGGGGCTACAGGCGCTAGAGGGGCTATTGAATGGCGCTATGAAAATATCACTACGCCACGGGCAAGAATTAGCGTTAATTCCTCCAGTCAAATACTTGAGTTTGATACCGCAGGTTCAGAACGTATGCGCATCGACGGCAGCGGTAATGTCGGTATTGGAACAAGCAGTCCTGCAAAGAAACTGGATGTCTCGGCTGGAGATATTCGTCTAAACGATGGTTACACCCTTCAATGGGGCGGGACCAACAATCGTATTTCTGGGTCCAATTCTTCCAACTTTTTGCAGTTTGTCACGAGTGGCGTAGAAGCCATACGTATCGACAGCAGCGGCAATGTGGGTATTGGGACGAACAGCCCTGCCAAACAGCTTGAAATTACCAAGTCAGCCCGCGCAACAATTACCAGCCTGACAGACGGCGCAACTATTACGCCTGACTTTGACGCAGCCCAGAACTTTGCAGTAACGCTGGGTGGCAACCGCACACTGGCAAATCCGTCTAACATTGATGCGGGTCAGACAGGTTCAATCTTTGTAACACAGGACGGAACAGGCAGTCGTACACTGTCGTTCGGCTCGTACTGGGACTTTGCCGGGGGTACAGCGCCTACACTATCCACAGCAGCCGGTGCTGTTGATCGAATCGACTACATCGTCAGGACAGGAACGTCCATACACGCTGTGGCAACACTTAACCTAAGCTAGGAGAGTACCGATGGCTATTACTTGGTCTATCGTACAACTTGATTACGCTCTGTCTGAGGATGGTCATACTGATGTAGTTAACAACTCTCACTGGCAGTGCATCGATGAAGATGCCTCCGGTAATCAGGCACGGGTCTACGGGTCCGTAGTAATCCCGACAGACGATCTATCAAACTTTACCCCGTATGCTGACATCACCGAAGAACAGGCAATCCAGTGGACCAAGGATGCCATTGGTGCCGACGAGGTTGCCTCTATTGAGGCGAATGTAGCCGCGCAGCTTCAGGCTATTGAAAATCCTACGGAGGGCAGTGGCACCCCGTGGGCAGCTTAACCGCCACATAACATAGGAGCGAAAAATGGGAAAAAATGAAAAGACCCCCGTTATCATCGACGACGTTGAGTATCAGTACGAAGACATGACGGCAGAGCAGCAGATGATGGTCAACCACATTGCCGATCTGGATCGTAAACTTGCTTCAGCGCAGTTCAATCTTGACCAACTACAGGTCGGCAAAGAGGCGTTCTTGGGTATGCTTACTAGCTCCCTCAAAGATAACTCTAAGGCCGCGTGATGGTATTTCAAAACGACATTATTGCAGGTGCAGCAGGTGCCGGTGGTGGCTACACCATCGATCAGTCGATCCGGTTTAACGACAATGATTCCGCGTATCTGTCTCGTACTTTTGGAACGCCGACCGACGCGACAAACTGGACGTTTTCTGCATGGATCAAGCGATGCAACTTAGGAACGGAACAGTGGTTTTTTAATTCCGGTGCAAGTGCCGCCGCGTATTATATTCGATTTGAATCTACGGATAAAATTCGTTTTCGCGCATCAACAAGTTGGGACATCACGACCACTCAAGTGTTTCGGGATGTTTCTGCGTGGTATCACATCGTTGCGACTTTTGCGAACGGTGCCGTCACGCTGTATGTGAACAACGAAAGCATTGGAACCGCCTCTGTCTCGGACACAACGTATAATTTCTTCACCAACATTATTCACTCTATTGGTGGCAGTACTACTGGAGGCAGTAACAGCGATCTTTATTTGGCCGAAACTCACGGTATCGACGGCCAAGCATTGTCCCCTACTAACTTCGCTGAGTACAACGACGACGGCGTGTGGATTCCGAAGGCATATGCCGGGACATATGGCAACAACGGCTTTTACATTACTGGCGCTGACTCCGCTAATCTAGGTGCGGACGAGAGTGGCAACGGCAACGACTTCACATCGTCAGGGCTGACCAGCGACGATCAGGTCACTGACACGCCGACTGATAACTATGCGACTTTAAACCCTCTCGACAGAAGGGCTACTACTTACACGACTGTCGGCGTTTCTAATGGCAATCTTGAATTAGATTACAAGATTGGTAATGCGGCTCGTAGTGCTTTTGGCGATACTCTCGGCGGCGGCAAGTGGGTTTTTGAGGCAACCCTTTTAACAGCGGTTGGCGGCTCTGCTTATGTTGGGTGGAGTGCAGCTAATGTAGACTTAAATAATCTTACAACTCAAGGTCCGAATGTTTTTTATAGTTCCAATGGCAATAAGTACGTTAGTTCTACGTCTGGAACAGGTGCACCTACCGTAAGCTCATATGGAGCCTCCTACACCAACGGTGATGTAATTCGTGTTGAAACCGACTTCACAGCTTCCACTATTGAATTTTTCAAGAACGGGACAAGCCAAGGCTCTATTAGTATTTCTGGATTAAACGACGGAACGCGAGATTATTTTCCATCTGTTTACGGAAACAACGCAAAGTGGGGAGTCAATTTCGGGCAGCAACCTTTTATCGGCACTCCAACAGCAGGATACAAAGCCCTGTCCACCGCCAACCTGCCCATACCTACAATCGCTGACGGCTCGGCGTACTTCCAGACCACGCTGTTTACCGGAACGGGCGCTGAACTAGAGGTAAATCAGATTGAAAATTCGACGTTCCAGCCTGACGTTGTTTGGATCAAACAGCGTAATAAAACCGACAATCACGTCCTTACCGACGCGGTCCGTGGTGCACCCCTTGCCCTTTATCCTAACGGCACATCATCAGAACTTATTGGAACAGGCGGCATTACCGGCCTCGACCCAGACGGCTTTACGCTAAGTGGGGACGGTAACGTTTGGAACAACGTAAACCAGTCTGGAATTACGGCAGCAGCATGGCAATGGTTAGCCGCTAACGGCACGGCGTCGAACAGCGATGGCAGCATCACCAGCACGGTATCGGCTAATACCACGGCTGGGTTTAGCGTTGTTACTTATACAGGGACTGGCAGCGCTGCCACTGTTGGTCATGGTCTTGGCGCAGAGCCGCAATTTATTGCGATTAAGGGTCGCACCAACGTAGATAGTTGGGGCGTTTATCCCGGCACTTCGACGGGATACGGCGGTCAGTATCGGCTCAAGCTAAACGAAACATCTTCTGTAGCGGCCTCTAGTGTCTACTGGAACAACACTGACGCAACCAGCAGTGTCTTTACGGTTAATACCGATGCGCAGGTTAATGGGTCTGGTGTTGATTATGTGGCCTATTGCTGGGCAGAAGTTGAAGGCTATAGCAAAATCGGCAAATACACCGGCAACGGCTCGTCAGAGGGCCCGTTTGTTTGGTGCGGGTTTAGACCTTCTTTTTTGCTAATCAAGAAAACAACTGCAACAGACTCTTGGGAAATTTTTGACAGTGAGCGGCCCGGCTATAACGAAACTGATCTCGGATTATATGCAGATACAAATGGTACTGAATTAACGGGACGCGACATGGACCTGTTGTCCAATGGTTTTAAGGTGCGAAACGCTAATGGAACTACAAACACCAATGGTGCAACACACATCTTCATGGCATTTGCCGAACACCCCTTTGGCGGCGATGGTGTCGCCCCCGTCCCGGCTCGATAGGAGAAGACAATGTGGACATATAACGGAAAACGTATCCGTGAAGGTCGGGCATGGACCGATGATAACGGGACGCAACATCCAGCTAACTGGTCGATTTGGTCTGAGGCTGAGAAGATTGCCCAC